>WNGF01016144.1_pt1 | contig 13054 bp, 12 predicted proteins | sample 5400641 | NCBI WGS metagenome assembly WNGF01 (sample SAMN13153371, study PRJNA577476) | soil metagenome | isolation source: 80 cm soil or saprolite under grassland replicate 2 | place: USA:California | collected 2016-06-15
CGGCCAGACTCGGGATCCCCGTCATCAGCGGGCGGTGGTTCAGCGCTCCCGGGGAGCTCGTCGCCCCACGCGCCATCCTGGAGGCGTCGCACCTGAAGGTGGGTGACCGCTTCCAGGCCGTGATCCGCGGGCGCCCTATCGAGCTGCGGGTCGTGGGCGAGATCTTCTCGACCACCGACCTCGGCGACGAGATTGACATGGACCTCTCGACGCTGGCCCCGGCCGCACCCGGCGTGCAGCCGATCTACTACTTTGTCAAGCTCAAGCCCGGCAGCGACGCCGAAGCCTACGCCCGCCGGGTGCAGGCTACTGAGCCCGACTTGCTGGACGCCAGGGCCACCCGCATCCAGGGGTCCACCTCGACCGTCGACACCCTCAACTCCGTGATGCTGATCCTGGCGGTCGTGCTGGCCCTGATCGCGGTGGCGGGGGTCTTCAACACCCTGCTGCTGAACACGCGGGAACGCGCCCGCGAAACGGCGGTGCTGAAGGCCCTGGGCATGACGCCATTCCAGGTCCTGGCCATGGTCGCCGCCAGCGCGGTGTTGCTGGGTAGTGTTGGCGGGGTGCTCGGCCTGCCGGCCGGCGTGGCGGTGCACCGAGCCCTGATGCAGGCTATGGGCAACGTTACAGGGAACGACCTGCCGGATAGCTTCTTCAGGGTATTCACCGCGCCGGAGCTGCTCCTGCTCGGGCTGGCCGGGGTGGCGGTGGCGCTGGTCGGCTCGCTGCTGCCCGCTCGCTGGGCCGCCCGGACCCGGGTCGCCGAGGTCCTGCACTCCGAATGACGGCCGGCTGGCGGCGGATGGGACGCTGGTCGGCCTGGGTCTATGCCGTCGGGGCTCTGCTCGGCGGGGGGCTGGTCGGGTTCGCCAGTTCGGGCATCCCGCCGGTGGACCCCGACCCGGGCGCCCACTACGCCGCCGTGCGGGGCGTCTGGCCTGAGCTCTACGCCGCCATCCTGGTGGTGCTGGTCGCGTTCCTGGCGCTGATGCCCCTCGGCTTGGCGCTCCGGGACCGGCTCGGACCCGCCGGCCCGGGCTCCGAGCTGGTGTCCGCCGCCTTCCTGGCCGCGGCGATCGTGGGCATGCTCGCGGGGTTGGTCCAGATCGGGAGCGCCCAGGCCATCGCCCAGGAGAGCGCCGGGCTGGACTCCGCCGGCTTGAAGGCGCTGGCATCAGGTGACACCATCTGGTCCGGCGTGATCGACTGGCTGGACCGGGGCTTCATCATCCCCGCCGGACTCGGCACCTACTGGGCGGGACGCGCGGCGCTACGGACTGGGAGCCTGCCGCGGTCGTGGGCCTGGCTCGGACTGGTGCTCAGCGGCTTCTACGGGCTTGGCCTGGCGAGCCTTCTGGCGTCGGACGCCGGACTCGGGCTGCTGGCGGGCCCCGCCGAGGGGCTGCTCACCCTCGGCTTCATACTCTCCACGGTTTGGGCGGCCTGGCTCGGCTTCGAGCTCGGGCGGACGGCCCGGGCCAAGCTCTCCAGCTGAGCCGGGGCGGTGGGACCAGCCATAGATTCCGCCGGTGGACTCAGGGGTCCCGCCGAGAGCGGTCCGCTTTGGTGATGAGCCTTTCGAGTTCGCCTAAGCGGTTCGAATAGCGGCCCCCTCGGGTCCTCTTCCGTTCCAAATCGCGCCGATTCCGCGTGTTTGGCGCCAAAAGCGCGATATTTGGCGTCTGATTCCGCATCTTTGGCGCCAAACGTGCTCTATCAGGGAACACCGACTGACACGACTGACACGGCAAGGGAGCTGAGGTGAGCTCGGCCCTGCCGTCCTCGGACACGCTGCATTTCACCGACAGTGGGTCAGGGCCGCCCCTCTTGTTGGTGCACGGGCTGATGGTCACCGGCGAGATGTTCGAGCCTGTTGTTCATCAATTCGCGACACGTCACCGCGTGATTGTTCCTGACCTCCGCGGCCACGGGAGGAGCAGGTTACTTCCACAGCCCTATACGGTTCGGCAGCTGGCGGCTGACCTGTCGCGCTTGCTCGATTATCTCGGCATCAAGTCGACGGCGGTGCTCGGGTACTCCCAGGGGGGTGCAGTCGCCCAGCAGCTTGCCCTCGATCACCCCGAGCAATGCCACCGCCTTGTGCTTGCCTGCACCTACGCCTTCAACATGGCTACTGCACGCGAAACGCTCGAAGGCCATGTCGCGCCGGCCCTCGTGGGCGTGCTCGGCCCCAGGCTCTTCGCCAAACTCGGCGCCTCACTGGGGGCGAAGGAGCTCGACAAGGAGCGTGCCGCTTGGCTGGTCGGCCTCATGGGAGACCAGGACCGCAACCTCATGGTCTCGGCGTGGAAGGAGACGATGAGCTTCGACAGCAGGAAGCGTCTGACCGAGATCGCTTGTCCGACACTCGTCGTTGCCGGCTCGAAGGATCAGGCTGTGCCCATGCACCACGCGAAGATGCTGCACGATGGAGTCTCCGGTTCTCAGCTCGTCGTCGTCGATGGGGCGCGACACACGCTGATCTGGACCCACCCCGATGAGTTCGTGCGCCTGGTCGAGGAGTTTCTCGGAGCGGCGGGAGAGGCGCCATGAGCCAGGCCGCTGTCGACCATCATGCGGTCTCGACGCCGGCATGTGCGTCGCCTAGCATGTGGCGAGCATGAGCGTCCCTGACGCGACCACCCCCGCCCGCCAAACCGCGTCCAGTGAGCGCCGGCCGATCACCGTGCTCTTCGCCGACCTCGCCGGCTCGACCTCGATCGCCGAGCGGCTGGACCCCGAGGACTGGACGGCGCTGGTGGGCGAGGCCTTCACGCGGATGAACCGCACGATCGAGCGCTACGACGGGACGATCGCACGGCTCATGGGCGACGGAGTCCTCGCCTTCTTCGGAGCCCCCGTGGCGCACGAAGACGACCCAGAGCGCGCCGTGCGGTGCGGCCTGGATATGGTCCGCGCCATCGACGAGCTCGGCGCGGCGCAGCACGCATTGGGGGCGCTGAGCGCGAGCGCTCTTCGCGTCCGAGTCGGCATCAACACCGGCCCGGTCGTCGTCGGCGTGGTCGGCACGGACACGGCGCACGAGTACACGGCCATGGGCGACGCGGTCAATGTCGCCGCGCGCATGCAGGCGACGGCGCGGCCGGGCAGCGTGCTGATCACGGCAGCCACGCACCGCTTCGTCTCGCCGCTGGTCGAAGCGGTGGATGTCGGCCTTCTCGAGCTAAAGGGAAAGTCGGACGCGGTCCACGCCTACGAGATCACCGGCCTGAGGGCCGGAGCGACGCGCACACGCGGCATTCTCGGCGTGCGTGCGCCGATGATCGGCCGCGATGCCCAGCTCGCCCGCCTGCAGGAGGTATTCGAGGTGGTCCGGGCGCGACAGGGTCGGATCGCCTGCGTTCTCGGCGAGCCGGGGCTTGGAAAGAGCCGGATGCTGGCTGAGCTCCGTGCGAGCCTCGAGCGTACGGACGAGTCGGTGCGGTGGATCGAGGGGGGCTGCATCTCGTACGGCGAGACCATGCCCTATCACCTGGTGCTCGATCTGGTCCGATCGCTGATCGGTGTGAGCGCCTCGACGGACGAGTCGCAGGTAGCCGAGGCGCTGCAAAGCTCCCTGCGGGATCTCCTCGGAGATGGCTGGACCGAAACGTACGCGTATCTCGGGCACCTACTTTCGCTGCCGCTCGAACCTGAGATGCAGGCGCGGGTGTCGATCCTCGAGAGCGAGGCGATCAAACGATACGTGGCGTCGCTCATCCTGGTGCTGCGCGCCGTCAGCGCCGGCGGTCCGGTGGTCCTGGTCTGCGACGACGTGCACTGGGCCGATACCGCCTCAGTCGACACGCTGCTCCAGCTCCTGCCGTCCGTTGCCGCGCTCCCAGTGCTGTTCATCCTGAGCTCCCGCGTCGAGCGGCAAGCGACCGGCTGGCGGCTGATCGCCGGGGCCCACGATGTGTTCGGAGACGCGCTTACCGACATCCGACTCGAGCCGCTTTCGCTGCAGGACAGCCGCGCGCTCGTGTCGAACCTTCTGCGGATCGAGTCGTTGCCCGTGAATACCCGCGATCTCATCTTGGCGAAGGCTGAGGGAAATCCATTCTTTGTGGAAGAGATCATCCGGATGCTCATCGACCGCGGCGCCATCGTGCGCGAGGGAGATCGCTGGGTCGCGACTGAGTTGGTCGCGGGCATCGAGATCCCCGACACGCTTCAGGGCCTGCTGCTCGCGCGGATCGACAGGTTGCCGCAGGAATGCAAGCGCACCCTGCGCGTGGCGTCGGTGATCGGCCGGCAGTTCGGCGTGACGATCCTGGAGCGTCTCCTGGAGACAAGGGCCTCGTGACCGCACTGGGTGAGCTGGGCATCCTCGAGGCGAGTGGACTCATCGATATCGCGGCGCTGCAGCCGGAGCTTGAGTATCTGTTCCGCCACGCGCTCGTCCAGGAGGCCGCTTACGGCTCGCTTCTGAAGCAGGACCGACGCAAGCTTCACCTTGCCGCCGCGGAGACGATCCTGTCGCTGCATCCGGAGCGCGAGCGCGAGCTCGCTGGGGTCGTCGCGATGCACTTCGAACAGGCCGGCGACGTGGCCCGGGCGGCGCAATACCTTGTCGTCGCGGGCGAGCACGCCCTCGAGCGCTTCGCGAACAAGGAGGCGGCCGCGTTCTTCATCCGCGCGGGCTCGATCGCCGACGACTCACAGTTCGACCTGCGACTGCGAGCGGCCGTCGGCAGTGCTAAGGCCGGCTGGACGTCCAACGAGTCGGGCGCCGACGTCGATCGGCTGGAGCGGGCGCTCGCGGCGGCCGACCGCGCCGACCCAAGGCTGGTCGCCGAGGCCTACTTCTGGGTCGCGTTCCTGCGCCGCCAGCAGGGCGATGTGCCCGAGTCGAGCCCTGCCCTGCGAAACGCGCTCGAGCGCGCGGCTCAAATCGGCAGCGTGCTTGGCGATCCAAACGTTGCCGCGCTGCCGAAAGCGCTCATGGGCTCGTACGTCGCCTTCACCGGGCACTTGCGTGAAGGAGCCCGTGACATGCGCGAGGCCCTCGACACCATCGAGGCGCGAGCCGATGCCCTGTCCACCGCTATGGTCTCCGACTTCCTCGCACTCACGTATGCCCGCCTCGGCGACTTCGCCGAGGCTGAGGAGACGCTGGCGCGCGCCGAGCGGCTGGCCGGGGATGGCGATGCCATCGCGCGGGTCGACGTGATGATCGCTGCCTCTGCGATCCATCTGGAGCGCGGCGAGCTCGACGAGGCGTCCGCGAAGTCTCGGCTGTGCGCCGCGCTGGCGGAGGACCTCGGAGCGTTCGCGTGTGTCGTGGCCTCGAATGTGATGTACGGCGCCGCGAGTCTCGCGCTGGAAGACGCGCCCGCGGCCAAGGCACCGCTAGAACGCGGCTGCGATCTCTGCATGGTCACGAACATGGCCCCGATGCGCACGCTCATTCAGGGCCTTCTCGGGTCGGTCCGGGCCCAGCTCGGCGATCTGCCCGGCGGGGTTGCGGGCTGGGACCAGGCGCTGGCAAGCGCTCGCGCCATGAACGATCGCTTCGGTGAGGCACAGACGGTGTGGGGCCGGGGGCGGACGTTGGCCCGGCAGGCGACGCCAGACTGGAGCGCGGCGCTCGCCGACCTCGATCGAGCGGTCGCGCTCTTCGAAGCCATGGAGACGCGACCCTCACTTGCTCGAGCGCTGCACGACCGGGCGCAGGTGTTGCGCGCACTCGGCCGCGCTGTCGAAGCGGCTGATGCCGAGCGCAGGTCGGGCGACCTCGCCCGTCAGCTCGAGCTGAAAGACCTGCCCTCGGCCTGAGGTCTCATGCGCGATAGGGTTTCTCGCCAATGATGGACGCGACCGAGTTAAAACGAGCGAGCCAAGCCGTGTGGGAAGCGATGGCTCCAGGATGGGACGACCGCCACGCCTACTTCGAGGAGACGGCGCGGCCCGTGGTGGAGCGGATGCTCGAGCGGCTGGCACCGGCGCGCGGCGAGGCGATTCTCGAGCTCGCGGCTGGCACGGGCGTCGTCGGCTTTGCCGCTGCCGCGCTCGTCGGATCAGGCGGCCGCGTGATCGTAAGTGACTTCTCCGAGGCGATGGTGGAGGCAGCGGAGCGCCACGCGGGCGAGCTCGGTCTCGAGAACGTCGAGTGCCGCATGCTCGACGCGGAGCGACTCGACCTCCCGGACGAGGCTGTCGACGGTGTCCTCTGCCGGTGGGGATACATGCTGATGGCAGACCCCGCCGCCGCCTTTGCAGAGACTCGCCGCGTACTGCGCCGCGGCGGACGCCTCTCGTGCGCTGTCTTCGCGGGGCCGGAGCAGAACCCGTGGGCGGCGCTGCCGTCGCGCGTCCTCCAGGAGCGCGGCCACATGCCGCCGCCAGGGGCGGTTGCTCCCGGGATCCTTGCGCTCGCCGACCGTGATCGCCTCCGCCGGCTCTTCGCGGGAGCTGGTTTCTCGGACCCGCAGATCGATGAGGTTGCGTTCACGTGGCGCTTCCGCGACGTGGACGACTACTGGGAGTTTCTGAGCACAGCGGCCGGGGCGATCGCGATGGTTCTTGGCCGGGTTGACGACGCCGAGCGGCGGCGGGTCCGCGAGCAGATCGGTGAGCGGGTGGCGTCATTCATTGTTGACGGCGGGATCGAGCTACCGGCCGTCTCGCTTGTCGCGTCGGCGTCCTAGCTCCGCGACCTGAGTGCCGGAATGCGTGTCGGTGTCAGTCTCAGCCATCGAGCCGCCAGGGATTTGGGACTGGATCCCGTCCACGCTTTCGAGCAGCTGGCTTCATGCGGGTTCGCGCCGATTCGACTGAGCGCCTACTGGGACTGGGATCCGGGGGACGACTTCCGAATCCTGGACAGCATGGTCGCCGCGGCAGAGCGGCTGGGGACGTCAATCGTGATCACAGTCGGCATGAAAGCGATGCGGTGGCCCGAGTTCTACATTCCCGCCACGATTCAGCGAGACCAGCTCGCCCTTGCTGTCGTCGATTTCGCATCAACGACTGTCGCGAGATACCGGCACAGCCCGGTTGTGGAGGCTTGGCAGGTCGAGAATGAGCCGCGCAACCGCTCGGGCCCAGGTTTCGAACTCGTCCCCACTGATTTGCTGCAGCGAGAGATGAAGGCCGTGGCGCAGGTCGACCCGCGGCCTCAGATCGTCAACTGCTTCTTGCACTTCACACGGCTGTCAGACCTGGTGTCGCGACCGTGGCCCTGGTACGACGTTGTCGGGCACCTGCTCGATCTTGTTCCGACAGACCATGTGCTCGGCTTCGACATCCATCCGTTCATCTCTCGCAAGCTCGGCCCAATGCGCTGGCTGAGCTCCGCTCGCGACGGTTGGCCTCAGGAATGGCGAGCTGTTGCGGACCGAGTTCGGTCTGCGGGAAGACGCATCTGGGTCACCGAATCCCAGGCCGAACCGTGGGGACTGGGGAGCCTCGATCCAGCCCGGATGCAACGCACTTTCGAAGCCGTCGTCGAAGCCGAACCAGAGGTGGTGCTCTTGTGGGGCGCCGAATTCTGGCTGAAACGACAGTCAGCAGGAGACCCTCGCTGGATGGAAGCGGCGCTTTCTCTGGTCAAATCCGCTCAGCTTTGATGAGGGGAACGACTGTGACTCGGTCGCTCGGTCACTCGGTCACATTCTCGCTCCGCGCTACGTCATATGCGGCTTAGTCCGTCTGCTCGCCCACCTGGTCTTCGTCGCTTTCGATGAGGGGGTCCTCGTCGCTCGCCGAGTAGCGATCGTGGACCTCCGCGCCGCCGGTCTCTGAATCGCCGAGGCCATCGTCCGAGTCCTCTCCCGCCTGACTGTCCTCGCTCAGCAGCTGGGCGTAGGCTCGCTCCGCCTCTTCCAGGGTCGGGTACTCCCAGAACTCCGTGCCCTCTGGCACCTCGGCCCCCTCGGTGTCGTCCAGGCCATGCTGGAAGACGTACGCCATCCCGTTGATCGGATCCTGAATCAGCGAGACGAACCGCTCGCCCGTGAGCTCGGCTCGCTGCGCGGCCTGGCCGTCGTTTTCCAGGTCGAACAGGCGGCTCATGACCTGCTCTTCGCTTCTCTCCTCCACCGCACGCTCAATTCTGGACCAGACCCCGAATGCGCGTCGCAATCACCGTCGACAGATAAGTGCCGAATGCCAGCGCCGTGATGAAGAAGCTTGCGGGATAAGAAAGGTAGAAGGCGAGTCCCAGACCGAGCCATACGAAGCCGACGGCCAGCGCCCCAGACAAGATCATCCCCGCATACGGCCTCGCGGTCAGCCTCTGGGCGATCGCAGCCGGCGTGACCATGAGGCCGAAGATAAGCAGGGCCCCAACTGCCTGCACCGCTTCAGCCACCGTCGCTCCGACGAGGACGAGGAAAAGCAGGGTGACCAGTGCATTCGGAACTCCGCGCGCATTGGCCACGTCCGGGTCGATGCTGACGAACATGAGCGGCCGGGCGATCGCCAGCAGCACCAGGCTCGTGGCGATGCCTGCCACTGTCGCGATCGTCGCTTGAGTCACCTGCAGTCCGAGGATCGAGCCGAACAGGATCGACACTCCCGCGGTGCCGCCACTCGCACTGCGCGCCGCCGTGTACAGGCTGAGAAACAGGACACCCACGCCAAGCACCCATGCAAACCCGGTTCCGATCGCCACGTCGCGCCCGCGTCCGCGCCCACCCAGAGCGCCCATCCCCACCGCCACCAGGATCGTGCTGCCGAAAACTCCCAAAAGGAGCTGGAGATTCGCCAGCAGAGCGCCGAGCCCGCCGGTGAAGGCGACGTGGCCGAGGGCGTCGCTTGTGAACACCTCGTTGCGGAGGACGACGAAGTAGCCCACCAATCCAGCAGCCAGCGCGATGAACGTGCCGGCCAGCACGGCGTGCTGCATGAAGTCGTACCTCAGGATCTCCTGCACATCCTCGATCAGGTTCAGCGAGAAAGGCTGCACCTCGAGGAGGATCACGTGCGCCGTGCCTTCAGCAACCGTATGAAGACGTAGGCTGCGAACGCCACGCTGGTGACCAGGAAGCCGACCGGGAGCGATGTGAAATAGGCAATCGCCAGGCCAAACCAGACGAACACGAGTGAGAACGCGATGGTGAGGGCCAGGCCCGCGCCCGGACGTGCGGTCAGCCCCTGCGCAGCCGCGCCAGGCGCGACCAGCAGAGCGAAGATCAACAGCGTCCCGATCACCTGCACCGTCACAGCGACGGAAAGGGCGACGAGAATCAGGAAGACCATCGAGATCGCGCGCAGCGGCACGCCGCGCGCCTCAGCCGCATCCGGATCCACCGAGGCGAAGAGCAGCGGCCTGCCGATGATCGCAATCACGGCAAGCGCGATGAGCGTCGTGATTGCTGTCACCAGAACGTCGCGGTCGGTGATGCCGAGGATGGTTCCAAACAGAAACGCGTAGATGCCCTGGGCTGAGCCGGAGTACAGCCTGAAGAAGAGCAGCCCGAGCGCGAGAGAGAACGCGAGGATGCTGCCGATGGCGGCCGACTCGGTCCGCTTTCCAGTGTCCACGCTGCGGCCGCTCCAGCCGATTCCAAGAGCGCCGCCGACGCAGAAGACGACCAGTCCCAGCACGGGCGATGTGTGCACGAGCACCCCGGCGGCAGCGCCCGGGAGCCCGACTTGCGAGAGCATGTGGGCTGCGAAGCTTTGGCCTCTCAGGACGACGAAGTAGCCGATTGCGCCCGCCAGCAGCGCCACCAACGTCCCCACCAGGAGCGCGTTCTGCATGAAGTGGAACTCCAGCAGCAGCTGGAGATCAGCCAGCAGATCCCAGGACGGCGCCTGATCGGCCAACTCAGGGCGTCTCGTGCGCGTGATAGCTGACGGGCTCCTGCTGGCCGACGACCACCAGCCGCCCGTCGCTCGTCCGCAGCACCTCGACCGGCGCACCGTAAAGGCGGGTCAGCGTTTCCGTCTTGATCACGTCCTCGGGCTTGCCGGAAACAACCTGGCCCTGAGCTGCGTAAACCACCCGATCGAGGTAGGGGAGTATCGGGTTGACGTCATGCGCGACCAAGAGGACTGTGACCTGCCGCTGCTGGCAGATGCGCTGTATCAGTCCGGAGATCGCCTGCTGATTGTTCAAGTCGAGGCTCTCGAGGGGCTCGTCGAGGAAGAGCATCCGTGCGCCCGACACGAGCGCTTGCGCGATCAGGATCCGCTGCTGCTCTCCTCCCGAGAGCTCGCCGATGGAGCGCTCCGCGTAGCTTTCGGCGCCGACCAGTCGAATCACCTCGGCCACGCGCGAGCTCTTGGCACCGCCCGACCTGACGCGGTCGGCGAGCGGCAGGGGAACGCCCCACCTCGCGCCGTCAAGGCCGAGCCGCACCAGGTCGACACCCCGAATCCGAAGATCCGCATCGAAGTTGCGCCGCTGCGGCAGGTACCCGATGTCATCGTTGCCACGCCGGACGCGCTGCCCGAAGACACTGACGCTTCCTTCGGCGAGCTGGATCAATCCGAGCGCGGTCTTGATGAGCGTCGTCTTGCCGGCGCCGTTGGGACCGAGCACGGCCACGAACTCCCCTTGGCGAATGACCAGGTCGACGTGCCGCCACACGAAATGGCCGCCGAGCCTTACGCCGGCGTCCTCGAACCGAACCGCGTCGGTGGAATCACCCGCCAAGGGCTGCAAGCAGTGCCTTCAGCTGGTTGGTCTGCCACACCTGAAAGGAAGCTGAGGCGGGTATGAGGGTCTCGGTGGTCTCGACGACCGGGATGCCCGCCGCCTTGGCCTTGTTGACCACGCTCGCAACGTCCGGCGTTGAGTTCTGCGAGTTGAAGACGAAGACCTTGATCTTTTTTCCCGTGACCTGCTGGTCGACGGTCACCTTGTCGGCTGCGCTGGGGTCGGTGCCTTCGCTGATGGCCTTCAGGTACGCGGGCGGCGTGATCAGGTTCAGGCCGAGAGCGGGTGCCATGTAGGCGAAGATGCTCTCCGACGCGCCGACGGGCGTGCTGGTGTACTTCTGTCTGATGGCCGCGATCGTGTTGTGATAATCCTTCAGCCCGGTGGCCTTGAAATCGGCGCTGGACTGGTCGAAGTAGCCGGCATTGGATGAGTCGAGCTTCTTGAGGTCATCGGTGATGCGATCGATCACCCTGGCCACGATGTCGGGGGCATACCACATGTGCGGGTTGCCGCCCTCCTGGAGCCCAGCCAGCTCGGCGATGACGAGCATCTTGCGGCTCGCAACGGGATTGGCAGCCGCCAGCTTGGGCGCCCAGGGGTCGTAGCCGGCGCCGTTGGCGATCACATAGCCGGCGCGAGCGATCAGCCTGGCGTCGTTGGGCGTCGGTTCGTAGTCGTGGGGATCGGCGTCGGGGTTGTCGATGATGCTCGTGAGGTGCACCTTGTCGCCGCCGATCTGGCTCGCGATGCTGCCCCAGAAGTTCTCCGCCGCCACCACCTCGACCTTTCCGCTCGAATTGGCGGTTGCACCGGCGAGCCCACACGCGGTCGCCAGGAGCGAAACCGCGCAAGCAACACCAAACCGTAGCTTCAGTTCCCCCACCGAGCCGGAGCATAGCATTTGCGCAAGTTTCATGCGCAAGTAGCTTACGCAAGCCGTTGGGGTCTGGTAGGCTGGGCTCGTGCCGAGGCCCAGCCCCGTTCGCGATGCGCTGCGGGAGATCTTCTCGTCGCGGGATCACGAGACCTGGTCGCTCGATGAGCTCCTCGAGCGGGTGCGCACGACAATTGGATCGGGGGACTACTCAACGGTGTTTCGCGCGGTCGGTGTGCTCGAGACCGAGGGCGTGATCCAGGGCGTGAATCTCGGTGATGGGCTCTCGCGCTATGAGGCGCGCCGCGGTCATCACGAGCACGTCAGGTGTGATATCTGTGGGCGGGTGGCGGAGGTTCCCGGCTGCGTCCTCGAAGGCGCCGCCAGGGAGATCGAGCAGACTACCGGCTATCGCCTGAAGGGCCACTCTTTGCTCTTCTCGGGAACCTGCCCTGACTGTCTAGCGGGGCGGGGGTAGGGAGACCAGAAGCGCGGCCGCCGCGAGCACGGCCGTCAACGCCACCAGCTCGCCACGCCGCCGAGCTCGCCATGCGAGCCCGATGGCCACCGCCACCAGAGGCAGCTTGAAAAGAAGCGTCCCCCCGTAGACCGTGGTGACAAGCTCCTGCGGTTGGCGCAGGTGGAGAAGCGCGAGCGCTGCCCCGCTCACCACAAGCACGACGGCGGACCATGACGCCGCGCGACCGAACCCGGCGGCCGGGTCGGTCAGGTAACCAACGAGGCCGCCGACCCACAGCCCCATCGCGGACTCGTGCGCCGCCGTGAGGGCCATTCCCATCGGCAGGGGCAGCGCCGGCGTGGCGTGCGCCGCGGTCGAATCAACGAAGGCCAGCGCTACGCCCAGTGACGGAATCGCCCAGCGCAGCCACGCTGCCTGACGAAGCGCGCCCAGCAGCGCCCAGAGCGTCAGCGACGCAGCCACGCGCAGACCAAGCACGCGGCCGAGCGGCGAAGCGAGCGCTCCGATGAGTGCATCGCCGTCAAACGTCTGCGCAACATCAAAGCTCGAAGTTTGCCCCAGCAGGGCCAGTGGCTCCGCGACAAGGAGCAACGCGACGCCTGGCACTGCGAGCCGCAGGGGCCGCGCGTCCCTGGCAAAGAACAATGCATATGTCGCGGCGCCGAATCCCAACGCGAAACCGAAGAAATGCAGCCAGCGTGCGAGCGCCTGCAAAACCAATCCGAGCGGCGAGACCAGGCCGACGTCTTGGCCTCCGAGCCCTGGCGCCTTCACCGGGCTGGGATGTCCGACGCTGAACGTTAGCTCGCCGCGCGAGGGATGCGTGTCGCCGGCGACCACCGTCCAGATGACGGCGTAGGTGCCGTCGGAATCCGCTGTCAGCTGCACCGAGAGGCGGCGGCCATCAGCGCGCGCAGAGCCGCTCGACGCGAGGCGCCCGTCTGGGCCGTACACGCTGATGCCGCGACCGGCCGCGGTGACCGTCTCCGAAAAGAGGAGATCCACAGTGGCCGGGCCCCCGTCGAGGATGGCGCCGGGTGCGGGGTTCGAGCTCACCAGCTGGGCATGGGCAGAGGCTGAGATG
>WNGF01020519.1_pt1 | contig 13052 bp, 16 predicted proteins | sample 5400641 | NCBI WGS metagenome assembly WNGF01 (sample SAMN13153371, study PRJNA577476) | soil metagenome | isolation source: 80 cm soil or saprolite under grassland replicate 2 | place: USA:California | collected 2016-06-15
CGTGGTGGGCGGCTGCGAGTTCAGCGTGCGCGCGCCGTGGGGCGAGCTGCACGTGCTCGGCTACTTTCTCGAGCCCGGGGAGGCGGAGCTGGAAGCGTTTCTCGAAAAGATGCGCGCTGCGCGGCGCCGCCGCGGACAGCAAATGGTCGCGAAGCTCCAAGGCCTCGGCGTCCCGCTCGACGCGGAGCGGGTGACGGCGAGCGTGGGCTCGGGCGCCCTGGGCCGCCCCCATGTCGCGCGCGCCCTGGTCGCCGGCGGGCACACCGCCGACATCACCGAGGCCTTCGACCGCTATCTGGGGCGCGGCCGACCGGCGTTCGTCGAGAAGCCGCTCCCCGCGCTGCGCGACGTCGCCAAGCTGGTGCACGCCGCCGGCGGCCTCACCGTCGCCGCCCACCTCGGCGACCGCGGGAGCGAGAATCAGCTGCGCCAATTCGGGGCTGAGGGCCTGGACGGGCTCGAAGTGCGGCACCCCAGCCACTCGCCCGAGACCGAGGCCCGGCTGCAGCGCATCGCCGCCAAGCTTGGCCTCGCCGTCACCGGCGGCTCGGACTGGCACGGCGACACCGAGCTGGGCGAATCCCATGCGCCGCTCGGCGGGCTCAAGGTGCCCGCCGAATGGCTCGACCACCTGGAAGCGGTACGGGAGCGCTATCGATGAGCGACCTGTTGGCGATCGGCAGTCCCGCGCCCGGCTTCACCGCCGCGGCGTCCGACGGCAAGACCTACACGCTGGCCGACGTGCTCAAGCGCGCGCACGTCGCCCTCGTCTTCTATCCCGGGAACAACACCCCCGGCTGAAACCGCCAACTCTCCGCCGTGCGCGATGAGATCGAGCGGTTCCGGCAGGCGGGCATCCAGCCGTTCGGGGTCAACCCGGCGAGCGTGGAGGCCCACGGCAAGTACGTCGAGAAGATGCACTTCAACTTCCCGCTGCTCTCGGATCCCGACCGGGCCATCGCCCGGGCGTATCACGCCGTGAAGGACGACGGCCAGAGCATTTGGCGCTCCGTGTACGTGATCGGGCGCGATGGGACCATCCGGTACGCGCAGCGCGGCGCCCCGCCGCCCGAGGACGTCGTCGCCTCAGTGGAGGAGCAGCAGCGTGGCTGCTGAGTTCGCGGGGAAGGTGGTCCTGGTCACCGGCGTCGGCCGCGTGGGACAGATCGGCCACGCCGTGGCGAAGGCGTTCGGGGAAGCCGGCGCGCGTCTCGTGTTGGCGGACGTGAACGGCGCGGCCCTCGCCGAGCGGGTGCAGGAGTTCGCGGCGCAGCGGATCGAGGCGGTGGCGACGGCCGGCGATCTTGCCTCCCCGGCCGGGGCCAAGGCCGCCGTTGTGGCCGCGAAAGACCGCTTCGGCGGCCTCGACGTGGTGGTGAACGTCGCCGGCGGGCTCGTCTACGTCGGCGACTTCCTCACGCTCACGCCGGAAGCGGTGGACAAAGAGCTCACGATCAACGTGAAGACCACGCTGTTCGTGTCGCAGGCGGCGATCCCCGCGCTCCTCGCGCGAGGTGGGGGAGCGATCGTCAACTTCTCCTCCATCGCGGTGGTGCGGCCGCTGACGAAGATGGCGAGCTACAGCGCGGCGAAGGGCGCCGTGGCGGCGCTGACGCGCGCGCTGGCGCGGGAATTCGTGGGCGGCGGGGTGCGGGTCAACGCCGTCGCGCCGGCGACGGTGCGCACGGCCGCGAACGTCGCCGAGATGGGGGCGGACGCGAAATACCTGGAGCTCGACGATCTGATCCGCGCCGTCCTGTACCTGGCGAGCGACGCCGCCCGCGGCATCACCGGCCAGGTGCTGCCCGTCACGGGCCGGGACGTGGCGTGACGCAGAAGATCGCGCTCGTCACCGGCGCGGGGCGGCGCGTCGGCCGAGCCATCGCCGTGGGGTTGGCGGGCGACGGCTACGACGTCGCCGTGCATTACCACGGCTCCGAGACCGGGGCGGGGGAGACGCTCGACGCCGTGAAGCGGCTGGGCCGCGCGGGCACGCTGCTCGCGGCGGACCTGCGCGACGCCGCCGCCGCCCGCGCCCTCGCCGACCGGACGGTGAAAGCCCTCGGCGGGCTCCACGCGCTCGTCAACTCGGCGGCGGTGATGGTGCGGCAGCCGATCGAGGAAGTCACGCCCGAAAGCTGGGACGCCACGCTGGAGCTGAATCTCCGCGCCGGATTCTTCGTCGCACAAGGCGCGATCCCCCATCTGCGCCGCTCCCGCGGCAGCATCGTGAACATCGCCGACGTCGCCGCCTTCGAGCCGTGGCCCGCCTACGTCCCGCATTGCGTGAGCAAGGCCGGCGTGGTGATGCTCACCAAGGGGCTGGCGCGCGCGCTCGCGCCGGACATCACCGTCAACGCGGTGGCGCCCGGCCCGGTGCTGCTGCCCGAGGAGTGGGACGAAGCCACACAGCGCCACTTCGCGGAGACCACGCCACTGCAGCGCCTCGGGACCCCGGAGGACGTGGTCGCCGCCGTGCGGTTCCTGCTGACGAGCGCCTACACGACCGGGACGGTGCTCGTCGTCGATGGGGGCAGGCTGATCCGGTGAGCGGCGTCGTCAGGATGCGGGACATCGTCGTCGTCGGGGGCGGCTGCTACGGGACCTTTTACGCTTCCCAGCTCGCCAAGGCAAAAGCGAAGGGCAAAGCCGATTACCGCCGCGTGATCGTCGTGGACCAGGACGGCGACTGCCGCGCGCGGCGCGAGCTGGGCGAGGCGAGCGACCGCGCGTTCGAAGTAAGCGACTGGACGGCGTACTTCGACCACTTCCTCGGCGACGCCCGCCCGGTGCTCCCGCTCGAGCCGCAGGATTACATCGTGCCCTCGCCGCACATGCCGCACCTCATGTTCGAATGGGTGGTGCGGCGCGCCCGCGGTCGCTGGCCCGGGCGGGCCATCGCGGTGGAGCCGGTCCCCGGCACGCTGGGCACGCCCTACGACCGCACGGCCACGGACGGCACCCGCTACGTGTCGTTCGCCGACTGGATCTGTCCGACGCACTGCGTCGAGCCGGCCGTGTGTCCGGCGATCGGGAGGGCGCGCACGTGGGAGATGGGAAGCGCCGTCACGACGCTCGCCGAGGAGCTGCAGCGCGAGGGTCGGCCGCTGCACGGGCGGGCGCTGTTCGTGTGCCGGCACCACGTGCACGGCGTCGGCACGTTCGCGGTAGACGCGGTGCTCGACGGGGACGGCATCGTCGCGGCGGCGGGAAAGCGGCGGGAGGCGACGGCGGTATTGATCGGCACGATCTCGAGCTGTCACGGGGCGCTGAACTTGCTGAGTATCGGGCCTGAAGAAGAGACGTCAGACCTCAGACGTCAGACGTCTGATGTCTGATGTCCGACGTCTGATGTCTCCCGAGGATCGCCGGCGCCACCTGGAGAGCGCCCGGGAGTTATTCAACGCGGGCGAGTTTTGGCTCGCCCACGAAGCCTTGGAAACCGTCTGGCGTTCTATAATTAGGGAGGACGAAGCCCGGGTCTTTCAGGGGCTCATCCAGGCGGCGGCGGCGTTGCTGCACCGCGGGCGGGGGAATCGCCACGGTGTCGTGGCGGTCGGGGCCGCCGCGCTGGGGAAGCTAATGGGGCCCCAGAACCCGGACGTGGAATTGGAGACCGTGGGGTTTCGCGCCCAGCTGGCGCGGGCGTTGGCCGGCGATGCGGAAGCACCGCGACTGGAGTTTCGGTGAGTGCAACGGGGAACCGACAACCGATGACTGAAAACGGCAATACTTACGATGTCGTAATCGTCGGCGCCGGGCCCGCCGGGCTCTGCGCCGCCCTGTACGCGGGTCGCGGCATGCTCAAGTCGATCACGATCGAGCGTGGCGCGCCGGGCGGGGAGCTGCTCAACACCGACCTCATCGAGGACTACATCGGGTTCGAGAGCATCAAGGGCCGGGAGCTCGCCCAAATGTTCGCCGAGCACGCCAGGAAGTTCGGCGCCGAGCTCGTCACGGACACCGTGGAGAAGATCCGCAAGGCCGCCGACGGGCTGTTCGACGTCTTCACGTCCCACGAGCGGCTGTACCGCGCCCCGGCGGTGATCCTCACCGCCGGCGGGACGCCGGTGAAGCTCGGCGTGCCCGGGGAGCGGGAGTATGCCGGCAAGGGCGTTTCCTACTGCGCCGTCTGCGACGGGGCGTTCTTCAAGGGCGAGGTGCTGGCGGTCGTGGGCGGCGGCGACGCCGCGGTCGAAGAGGCCGATTACCTCACGCGCTACGCGAGCAAGGTGTACATCGTGCACCGCCGCGACCAGCTGCGTGCCTCCAAGATTCTCCAGCAGCGGGCCTTCGCGAACCCCAAGATCGAAATGGTGTGGAACAAGCGGGTGCTCGAGATCGTGGGCGACGGCGCGGGGGTCAAGCATCTGGAGCTCGAGGACACCGTGACCGGCGCCGCCTCGCAGCTCGCAGTGAACGGCGTGTTCGTGTTCATCGGGTTCAAGCCCAACACCGGGATTGTCGAAGGCCACGTCAAGCACGACGCCAACGGGTACTTCGTCACCGACGAGCGTATGATGACCTCGATCCCGGGACTGTTCGCGGCCGGCGACGTGCGCAGCCAGCTCACCCGCCAGATCACCACGGCCGTCGGTGACGGCACCACCGCGGCGATCGCCGTCGAGAAATACCTCGCCGCCTTGCGCGAGCAGGCCCCCGTCGCGCGATGAAGGTCGTCCCGATCCCCAACGGCGTGTTCGTCGAGAACACCTACCTCGTGATCGATGAGGGAACGGGACAGTGTGCCGTGGTCGATCCCGGAGAGGACGCCGAGCTGATCTGCCGCACCCTGCGGGACGCCGGTGCGACCGCGGCGGCCATCTGGCTCACCCACGCGCACCTCGATCACGTGCTCGGCGTGGATCGCGTGCGGAAGGAGACCGGGGCTCCCGTCTACCTCCACCCGGCCGACCGGTCGTTGTACGATGCGACGCCGCAGCAGGGAGCGGCGTTCGGGATCCCCGCACCACTGCTGGCGCCGCCGGACCGCCCGTTCGCCCATGGCGACGAGCTGCGCGTCGGTGGTCTCCGCTTCGAAGTCCGGCACGTCCCCGGGCATTCGCCCGGCCACGTGGCGCTGGTGGGGCACGGGGCGGTTTTCGCCGGCGACGTGCTGTTCCAGGGGTCGATCGGCCGGACCGACCTGCCGGGCGGCGACTTCGACACGTTGATCGGAAGCATCCGCCGGGAGTTGCTTGTGCTCCCCGATTCGACCATCGTGTACCCCGGCCATGGACCCGAAACCACGATCGGCGTCGAGCGCCGCTCCAACCCCTTCCTCACGGGCGCCGTCCGCGCCGTTTCCTAAGTCGCAGGGCCGCTCCACCCCCACGTGCCTGCGGTGCGGGCACGCCGTTCAGCCGAAGCCCTGGGGCTGCAAGACTCCCTGCCCTAACTGCGGCTTCTTGTACCCCCTCGGAGACTGCTCCGACTGATCGCCCATCTGCTCGCCCTCGCCTGTCTCGTCCTCGACGAGCTGGTGCGCGCGTGGCGCATTCAGCTGGCCGCCTGGACCACGGGGGCGCGGCTGCGGTTCTGGCCCGCCATGCGGCTCAACCTCTACGGCGAGGCGGCCTCGACCTTGACGCCCAACCGCCTGGGTGGTGAGGCCGCCCGCTTCGTCGGGCTCACCGAAGCGGGGATGCGGCCCGTGGCGGCCCTCGTCGCGCTCGGCGTCGAGGTCGCGGCGGAATGGCCGGTGTTCGCGATCATGGCGGTGGGGCTGGCGGTGCACTACGTCCCCGACTGGAAGGAAAGGTGGGGACGTTCCGCCACCGCGTGCGGCGGCAGTGGCGGGTCGCGCTGGCCCACGTGCGGCGGGCGCCGTGGTGGGTGATGGCGCTGAACGCCGCGCTCACGGCCGTGAGCCTCGTGTCGCGGGCGCTGATCCTGCCCGCCCTCGCCGTGGGCATCACGCCGCGGCCGCGGTTCGCGACCATGCTGTTCGGCGCCCTGGCGATGCTCGCCGCCCCGCTCGTCGTACCGCTGCCGTCGGGCGGCGGGGGCATCGAGGTGGCGTTCCTGTCGGGGTTCGCGGGCGACTTCGGGCACCGGCAGGTGTGGATGCTGGTGTGGTGGCGGTTCTACTCGGCGATCGTGCTGACCGTCCTGGGGGTCTACCTGATGGTTCGCGCGCTCGGCATCAAGGCGGCGCGCCAGCTCGTGACGATCGGCTGGCGCCGCACCCCCGCTCCTCGGGCGCCGGGCGGCGACGAGTATTAGCTTGTTTCCCGACGATGGACGATTCCTGGCTCACGACCGACGGCGTGTTGAGTGATCGGACCGACGCCATGAGCACCCGCCTCGAGAAAGACCCGCTCGGCGAGCTCCCCGTCCCCCAGGCGGCGCTCTACGGCGTTCAGACCGAGCGGGCCCGCCGCAACTTCCCCATCTCCCACCAGCCGCCGTTGGCGCCGTTCGTGGACGCCGTCGTGCTCATCAAGAAGGCCGCGGCGCTCACGCACAAGGAGACGGGGCGGCTCGAGGCCAAACTCGCCGACGCCATCGTGCGCGCGGCCGATGAAGTGCTCGGCGGCCAGCACCGGGACCAGTTCGTCGTGGACCCCTACCAGGCGGGCGCCGGTACCTCGCACAACATGAATTGCAACGAGGTCCTCGCCAACCGCGCCAACGAGCTGCTCGGCGCCCGGCGCGGTGAGTATGCGCCGATCCACCCCAACGATCACGTCAACATGGCCCAGTCGACCAACGACGTGATCCCCACGGCCATCCGGATCGGTGCGCTGCGCCTGCTCGCGGACCTGCTGGCGGCGCTCGACCGGCTCGGCGCCGCCTTCGCCAGCCGGGCCCAGGCGTTCGACGCGGTGCTCAAGTCCGGCCGCACCCATCTCCAGGACGCGACCCCCATCCGGCTCGGCCAGGAGTTCGCCGCCTACGGCCATACCATCGAGCGCCACCGCGCCCGCCTGGCGCGCTCGGCCGACGACCTGCGCGACCTCGGCATCGGCGGGACCGCCGTCGGCACGGGGCTGAACGCCGAGCCGAGCTACCCGAAGTTGATGGTGAGGCAGCTCCAGCAGCTCACTGGCTTGGAGCTGCGCGAGGGCGCCGACCGCGTTCAGCTGATGCAGTCGCTCGGTGATGCCGCCGCGTTCTCGGGCGCGCTGCGCACCTACGCCGTCGACCTGGGGAAGATCGCCAACGACATCCGGCTGCTCGCCTCGGGCCCGCGCACCGGGCTCGCCGAGATCCGCCTGCCGGAAGTGCAGCCGGGCTCGAGCATCATGCCCGGAAAAGTGAACCCGTCGATCGCCGAGATGGTGAACATGGTCTGCTTCCAGGCCATCGGGAACGACGTGACGGTGACCACCGCCGCCGAAGCGGGGCAGCTCGAGCTCAACGTGATGATGCCCGTCGTCGCGCACAACCTGCTGTTCACGATGATCCTCCTGACCAACGCCTCGCGCGTGTTCGCCGAGCGCTGCGTGGACGGGATCGAGGCCGACCGCGCGATGTGCGAGCACTGGCTGGAGCGCAGTCCGGCCCTCGTCACGGCGCTGGCGCCCAAGATCGGGTATGCGGCGGCGGCGAAGCTGGCGAAGGAAGCTGTGGAAAAGAACGTCACCGTGCGGCAGCTGGTGATGGAGAAGGGGCTCCTGAAAGGGAAGGAGCTGGACGAGGTGCTGGACCTCCGAGCGATGACCGAGCTCGGCGTGCCGGGAAAACGGAAGTAATCGCACACTCTCTTCGGAGGCTGCGCATGAACTGGATCCTGGCGGGCGCGATCGCGGGTGTCGGAGCGTTCCTGGCCGATTGGGTGATGTGGGGCAAGGTCTTTACCACGGGGATGGAGGTGTATTCGACGCCCCAGTCGCCGGATCAGATGAAGAAGATGATGGGGCCGGCGATGGTGAAGACGCTGGTGCTCGCGCTGGTGTTCGGCTTGCTGCTCGCGCTGTTTTATGGAAAGCTCGGCGGCGGCCTGTGGGTGACCGGGGGCGGCCCGCTCGCGGGCATGGAGTTCGCCACGATGCTGTGGCTGTGCACGATCGCCATGCAGACGCTGGGCAGCGGCATCTGGTATGACAAAGTACGCCGCCTGCACAAGGCCACGTTCTGGTCGTGGCTGGTGCGGATGAACGTGGCGGGGTTGCTGGTCGGGATCCTCCTGAAACAGTAGGCGCGGCTACACGGGGGCGGTGAGTCGGGTCACGGCGACCGCCCCCGGAGGCCCTTAGATCTGGGGACATGAGACGCCTCACCCTGTGCCTCGTGGCGGCGGTCGCGCTCGCCCCCGCCCCCCCGGCCGCCGCGCAGCGTCGCGCGCGCATCGGCCCGACGCTGTCGTGGCTCTCGCTACGCGACGGTTCCGGAGCCTCCCACACCTATCCGTCCTTCGGCGGGTCCGTCGCGCTGCTCACCGGTGACGACGCCGAGACCGGCCTCACGGTGTCGCGCTACAACGACCTCGCCGAGGGCGACTCCGTTCGTCGCCTGACGTTCTTGGGCCTCGACTCGTACTACTATCCCGTGGGCGCCAAAGGCGTGGCGCCGTTCGCCTCGGTGGCCATCGGTCTTGCGCGCGTCACGGAATCCGCCTCGGTGTGCCCGCTGCTCTGCAAGGACACCGTCTCCACGACGAGCCAGCTCGGACTGGGCTTTGGCCTCGGGGTCCGCGTCGGCGCCGGGGACCGCGCCACCGCGCTGGTCGAGGCGCGGTTCTTCCAGGTCCCCGCCACGTCGATTCAGGCCCTCGAGGCCCGCGCCAACGTGTCCCTGCTGCTCGGGAATCCGCGCGCGAGCGAGCTGTTGAACGGCACCGTCGGTCCCGAGGTTGGCTTCCTGATTCCGGTGAGCGGACCGATCCGCGGGCGCGGCCCGATGTTTGGGGTGCGGTTTCGCCGCGACACCAAGAAGGCGGCGAGCTCGGTCGCCCTCCACGTCGACTACGCGCCCCTCAAGATCACGACAGGCTGCTCGGCCAACTGCGAGCCCAATGCGATTCTATTCGCGCCGGGCTACGAGCTGTCCGGACGCCCCCGATGGGGCCGGGTCTATGGGGAGATCGGCGCGCTGCTCGCGGGCTTCTACGAGGAAGGCAGCGATCGCGGCATCGCGCAGGGGGCCCACGGCGGTCTCGGCGTCGACATCAACAGCGGGGAGTCGCTGCTCATCAGCCTCAACAGCCGCCTGATCTGGCTGCAGCGGAACTCCGGCGAGAACGTCTTCGCGGTTCAGATCGGCGTAGGGGTGAGCCCGAAGGTGCGGCGCTAGGCCCTACCGTCGCGCCGTCGCCGTGCCGATACTCCATCCGTGCGCGACGAGTCACCACCACTCTCTCACGAGGAAGTCCTCCGCTATTCCCGGCATCTGATCCTGCCGGACGTGGGCGTCGAGGGGCAGCGCAAGCTCAAGGCGGCCCGCGTCGTGCTCGTCGGCGCGGGTGGGCTCGGGTCTCCCGCGGCGCTGTACCTCGCGGCGGCGGGCGTCGGCACGCTGGGGCTCGTGGACTTCGACGTCGTGGACCGCACTAACCTGCAGCGCCAGGTGATCCACGGGACGTCCAAGGTCGGCACGCCGAAACTCGAGTCGGCGCGGGAGCGGATTCTCGACTTGAACCCCAACGTCCGGGTCGAGACGTTCGAGACGCGCCTCACGTCCGCCAACGCCCTCGACATCCTCCGCGACTTCGACGTCGTCACCGACGGGTCCGACAACTTTCCCACCCGCTACCTCGTCAACGACGCCTGCGTGTTGCTCGGCAAGCCCAACGTGTACGGCTCGATCTTCCGGTTCGAGGGGCAAGCGTCGGTGTTCTTCGCGCGGCAAGGGCCCTGCTACCGCTGTCTCTACGCCGAGCCCCCGCCGCCGGATCTGGTGCCGAGCTGCGCCGAAGGCGGGGTGCTGGGCGTGCTGCCCGGGATCATCGGGTCGATTCAGGCGATGGAGACGATCAAGCTGATCCTCGGGATCGGCGAGCCGCTGATCGGCCGGCTGCTGCTGTTCGATGCGCTCAAGCTGCAGTTCCGCGAGCTCAAGCTCGCCAAGGACCCCGGCTGCCCGGTGTGTGGGACGCATCCGACGGTCACGTCGCTCATCGACTATGAGGCGTTCTGCGGCGTGACGGCGGCGCCCGCCTCCAATGGAGCGGAAATCGCGGCGGCGGACTTGCGTGAAGCGCGCACGCGGAACCCCGGACTCCTCCTGCTCGACGTGCGGGAGCCGCACGAAGCGGAGATCGCGCGCATCGACGGCGCGCGCTTGATCCCGCTGAGCGAGTTGCCCGAGCGCCTCGGCGAGCTCGATGGTCACGCCGAGATCGTCACGCACTGCCACCACGGCGTGCGCTCGATGAAGGCGCTCGAGATCCTGAAGGCGGCGGGCTTCGCGAAAGTGCGGAGCTTGAAAGGCGGGATCGACGCGTGGAGCGTCACGGTGGACCCATCCGTCCCACGCTACTGAGTGCCGAAGGGGGGACTCGAACCCCCACGGGCTTGCGCCCACTGGCTCCTGAAGCCAGCGCGTCTACCAGTTCCACCACTTCGGCGTAAAGGGAACGGCGAATAATAGATCGTTGTATAACTCCAAGTCAACGCATATCTTGGCTGAGCCTTTGTGGACAGAGTCTCCATCGCTCGCAATCCCCGCGCGCGACATGACTACCATCTCCTTGAAACGTGGGAGGCCGGTCTGGTTCTCACGGGCACCGAGGTCAAGTCGTTGCGCGCGCGCAAAGCGAGTCTCGCCGAGGCGTACGCGCACCTGCACAACGGCGAGGTCTGGTTGGAAGGGCTGAGCATCGCGCCGTACGCGCCGGGCAGCTGGAACAACCCGCCGACGACCCGCTCCCGCAAGCTGCTCCTCCACAAGAACCAGATCCGCAAGCTGATCGGCACCACGAGCCGCAAGGGACTCACGCTGATTCCGCTGGAGCTGTACTTCAGCGAGCGCGGCGTCGCCAAAGTGGCGATCGCGCTGGCGCGGCCGAAGAAACAGTTCGACAAGCGCGAGGACCTGAAGCGGCGCGACGCCGAGCGCGAGATGGCCCGTGCGGTGCGGAGGCGCGCGTGATCCGCTTCGCCGCGGCGCTGCTCGCACCGCTGCAGACGGTGACGATCGCCACGCCGCGCGGGGTCACGTCGATTCCGCTCAGTGCCGAGCGCGGGGCTCCGGCGATCGCGGTCTCCCGCCTGACGGCGCCGCTGGGGCTGACGGCCGAGGTGAGCGGCGGCGAGGCGGCGGTGCGGGTCGCCGGCATCACCTTTGTCTTCGAGTTGGGCGCGCCGTTCGTGCGCGCGGGGGAGGCCGTGTGCGGCCTCGTCGCCGAGCCGTATCTGGCCCGCGACACGCTGTTCCTGCCCCTGGTGTGGTTGACCGACTGCCTCCCGCGCGCGGTGGGTGGGGGGCGCTATCGCTGGGACGCCGACGCCGGGCGGCTCGCCGAGGCCGCCCCGCTGATCGTCACACCGGTGCTGGCGACGACGGTCAATCCGATCACCGGCCTGCGCCTGCGTCACACGATCGTCGTCGATCCCGGCCATGGCGGCCGCGACCCCGGCAACCCGGGCCGCTACTTCTCCGGCTCGCTGACCGAGAAGGACATCACCCTCGCGATCGGGAAGCTGCTGCGCGCCGAGCTCACACGGCGCGGGCTCACCGCCGTGCTTACGCGGACCGGTGACACCCTCGTCGACCTGCACGACCGGCCGGGGTACTGCGCGGCGGATTGCGATCTGTTCGTCAGCATCCACGTGAACGCGATGCCGGCGGGCCGGCGCGCGAGCGTGGCGAGCGGGGTCGAGACTTACTTCCTCTCCGACGCCAAGACCGAAGACCAGCGCCGCGTGGCCGACATGGAAAACGCCGCGATCCGCTTCGAGGCCGACGCGGTCCAGACCGCTCGGGGACCGCTTACCTGGATCATTCAGGACCTCCAGCAGAACGAGTATCTGCGCGAGTCGGCCCGGCTCGCCGAGCTCGTCCAGGGCCGCGTGGCCAGCGTGCATCCGGGCGGCGATCGCGGCGTCCAGCAGGCGGGGTTCTGGGTCCTCAACTTCGCCCGGCGCCCGGCGATTCTTGTGGAGACGGGATTCGCCACCAACAAGGACGACGGCGCCTTCCTCACCTCCGCCCTCGGCCAGCGCAAGGTGGCCAACGCGATCGCCGACGGGATCGTCGCCTACCTGCAGGAGCTCGAGCGCAAGCTCGCGGTCGGCGGGGCCGGACGATGACCCGGGTCACACTCGCGGCGGCGCTGCTCCTGCCCGCCGCGGCGTCGTGCGTCTATTAGTGAGGGCGAGCAGCATGAGGCGCGCGGCGAGACGGCCGAGGCGCGGCTCGCCTGGGCGCGGGCCGCCGTCAAGGCCGAATCGGTGCGTGTGCACCACCCGCGCAGCGGCTGGGCGGACGACGCCCTGGTGCTGGAAGGGGAGGGGCGGGCCCGCAGCGGAGCGTGCGCCGATGCGCTCGCGCCGCTCGAGCAGGCCCTCACCTCGGTGACCGAGCCGGCGCTGCGCGAGCGCGCCGTCCTCGCTCGCGCGGAATGCGCGCTGCGGGCCGGCGAGACTGGACCGGCGCTGCGCCTGCTCGAGCCGGTGCTCACCTCGACCGACGGGCGACGCCGCTCGCGCGCCGCGTACCTCGCGGGACTCGCCACCCTCGCACGGGGAGATCCCGAGGGCGCGGGAGCATTCTTCACGCGATCCCAGGAGCCCGCGGCCCGGGCCGTCCAAGCGCAGGCGCTGATCGCCGGGGGCCGCGCGGCGGACGTGCCGGGGCTCGTAGGTCGCCGCCTCGAACGCCGCCCCGATGAATCCGCCTGGCTTCCGGTCTTCGACGCATTGGCCGCGGCGGTCGGTGCGGAGACCGCGTCGGTCGCGGTCGAGCGCTTCGTCGCCGTCCAATCGCTCCGGGCGGGGGCGCGGGCGCGGTTCCTGCTCGCGGACGGCGACCGCCTGCTCGCGGCTGGGGCGATCGCCAGCGCCACGGCGCGCTACGAGGCCACCGCCCGTCTCGTCCCCGACAGCAGCGAAGGCCAACGCGCGCGTGTCCGCGCGGTGCGCGCCGCAGCCGCCGCGGCGGCGGGACCG
>WNGF01007574.1_pt1 | contig 13051 bp, 12 predicted proteins | sample 5400641 | NCBI WGS metagenome assembly WNGF01 (sample SAMN13153371, study PRJNA577476) | soil metagenome | isolation source: 80 cm soil or saprolite under grassland replicate 2 | place: USA:California | collected 2016-06-15
GCCAACTCAGCCAGAGCTGCGCCCTTGTGATAATCGGCATGGCAAAAACGGAGGTAAATGCCGTTCCGTTGATAATCAAATTTTGTATGCCCAGCTCGTGTCTCCTCAATAAACTTGGCAATCTGCTCCAATTCTTGCTCGTTTTCCGCAGCAAGACCTTCGAGGCGATCGGAATCGTAGATAAGACGGGCCTTTGTTTCTTGAGTCACGAAGTTGATTACCTCAGTCAGGACCGACTGGGCTGAAGAGAATAACTCAGTGTGATCGCGCGCGCACCGATCGTTCCAGTCGCCGAACGGCTCCCATTTGTCTCCGTTTCCCGCTGGACGAAAGACATCGCGCTCGGTTGTTAGAATGAAATCCGGACGGGTCTGGAATTCAAAATTGGTCAGCCCGGATTCAAGCAAATCGACCGAACGGCCCGTGTTAATTGCCCAGACCGCACCTGCACCTCGCAGCTCACGAATCAATCCCATACACTGCCGATCCAACACGGGTTCGCTAGCGTGCGAGACGAGTGTGCCGTCAAAATCGATGCTGAGCAATTGGATTGGCGAAGACATCGAATTAACTTAGGAATTGATTTCCGACATGCAATACGTCGATTAGAAGCGCGGGACGATTAGAAACCAAATCGACAATGAAATCGGCTTACGAACTGGCGATGGAACGGCTGGAGAAAGCGTCCCCATCTATCTCGCTGACCGAAGGTCAGAAAAGAGAAATCGCAGAAATCGATTCCGTTTATCGGGCGAAGATCGCCGAGAGAGAAGTCTTCTTGAAAGACCAAATTCGCAACGCGCAAATCGCGGGTAATCTCGAAGAAGCGCAATCATTCGAAAAGCAGCTTGCCTCGGAAATGCGCCGACTGCAGGAAGAATGCGAAGCTAAGAAGGAAAAGCTGCGCAAGAGCTTTACAAAGTCGTTGTAGGGGAGCTCGCCGCGGGCGAGCGCCCTGTCTAGCTATTTGGATTCGGCGTTTGACACAAACGCCGCTACACGCGCGGGGTTGGATTCACTGCGTTTTGGCAGATCGGGATCCAGAAAGCCGAGCATATGCGCGCGCTTGATCGTACGAACGCCTTCCTGTTTTTGCATGTCTTCGATGCTTTGATGAAATTTTTCCATCTTCGTCCAATGCACTTTGGGCCGGAAATGGTGCTCGGCATGGTAACCGTTGTAAAAAAAGAGCCAGTTATAGATTTTTCCGTAGCTACTTACGCCCCAGGCAATCGGTTTATCGGGATTTGCTCCATAATGGCGATAGTAGCCATTGAGATAACTGAAGCAGTGGCCCAGGTACCAGAACGGTAAGAAGTAAAAAATCACAAAGCGCCAGTTGAACAGAAACATCACGAAAAGCGTGGTCGCGAACGCTGCCAGTTCGACGTTACCCCAGAAAACGTCACTATTGTTGCGTTTGCGCAGTTCTCTGCGAATTGCTCCGACGTCGTCACGAAAGAAACTCAGGAACACATAGCTCCATGGATTTTCCGCCTCGCCGTCGTGGCCATGACGATAAATTGACAACCAATCTGTAGTATCCCCGTTTTCATCCTGGCGATCGGAATTCCCCTTGTGATGTTGCATGTGCACAGCGTTGTACATCGTTTGCGAGAAGCAGCAGGCGATGGATTGTGTGACTCCAAAAATGCGATTCAAAGTATTTGAGCGGAAGAACGGATTGTGAATGAAGTTGTGCCCCACTCCGTTGATATTCGCGTTGACCATCAGCGAATAAATGAACCCGAGAATTAGCATCACCCACAACGGCGCATGCGGATAGAGGAAGAATAGTCCAACGAAATAAGCCAGATGAAATAGGCCGGCCAACGCGGGAATGGCATCCCAGCGAGTATGCGCGAACAACCTCGAGTTTGTCGCCGGTCGCTCTATTCGAATGACCTCGGTATTCATGTGAAAATTGGGGGTACCGGAACTTCGCTACACAAAAGTCGATTGGCAAGTGCGTGAAGCGGAATGCCGCTAATTCCAACGAGCTCTTGCAGCCCGAGTTGCAGATAGAGCGCCGAGTTGCAATGTCAGAACATCGCGCTTCGTAACACTTAAGAGACGCTTCTTGCTGATGTCGAGATTGGCCAGCGTCACGTCGCGGTCTTTATCTTCTGCGAGCAGACTGGCGTAGAGTAAATGCGCAGGATAAACTGGTTGATTGCTTGCCTGAGCAAAATGCTCCGCGTCGGCAAAAATTTCTTTAGCGGCACTGCTGCGGCGCAGTCGTTTGGATTCCGACAAGGAAAATCGCGCTTCCGGTGAAACGCGACGCAAATGGCGACGAAGCGCCTTTGCATTGACGCCTGCAACACGGAAGATCGTTCGCAGTCGCCTCACTTCGCGAAGCAATTCTTCAAGAATCTCATCTCGGTCTGGAGCATTCTTCGAAACGAGTTCTGGCAAATCCAGGTCAACGACTTTGCACAACCCAAGGAGCAGGTGAATCGGCTCGATCGTTGAAGCGTTTAGTTGGCGCGCTTCGAACTCGGCCACACGCCAAACAAGAATTAGGCTTGCCGAGTGTCGAGATGCCATGTTCGCACTAATGCACCAAGCCGCCGCCATAGCCGCGTTGCGCGGCCTGCACCGCTTCGTCAGGAAGCAAGTCCCAGAGTTGTCTAACCACGTTTTGCAGACCGATCAAATTATTCTTGGTCATGCACTCCCTGCCTTGGCCCAAGAGCCGAAGAGCTCTATCCTGGTCCGCCATTTTCTGTTGCTGTTTCTCTGCTTGCTGAAACTGATACACCCACCATCCAGCTTGAGTGCTCACGATTTCGAAATGGAGTCGGATAATCTGTTCAAGTCGTTTTCGAAGCCTGTCCGGCTTGCGCTGTCCAACGATTTCGTCCACCTCGTTTGCAAATTCGCCAACTTTCTGCCTTTGCTTGTCGGTTCCGTATTGATCCGCGACTTTTTGAAGCCAGCCAAGCCAATCACGAGCCTCTGATTTCAGCGACGGCCACTCCAAGGCATCCGTCGCCTTGTCTAACTTCAGCTTAAATTGAAGTAGTAGCTTCTCGCACTTCGCCGCAGCGTCGGGATCGGTACTCGCAACGGCGAGGGCTTCATTAATCTCTTGAATCAATGGAGAATCCTCTACTTCTTTCACCAATTTTTGCACGCCGTCGGATTCCGTCGGCGCAGCCTTGGACTGCACCTGCCGGAACCGCCGCATCTCGTTTTGAAAATCCTCCCTGAGAAATTCAGCATCTGCAGTTGTCCTGCTGCCGAGGTCGATCTTGAACTTGAAATCCTCATCCAGCATCGGGACATAAGCCTCAAGCCAAACCAGCCGCGATTCGTCGATCTTTAGGGTAATCTCCACTTCACTTCCCGTAGGCAGATCGCGTCGAATATTTTTTGCCTCGATTGGCACGCGTTTGATCAGCCGATTGCGATCCGCGAGTTCGTTTTCCCCTTCGACAACCGGAATCCAGATTACCTCTCCAGACTGACCTTGTTTCAACGTATTGACGGTACGAAAAGCTGTCGGCCACGTCTTACGCTGCGGAAGTCCTGAGCCTTTTTCGAAGAATTTCGCGTATTCGTTATTGGCCAGAGCGATGCCCATAGAGTTGATCAATGGCTGCTCGTCAACCACGGCGCCAATGGTGTAGGTTAGCGAATCAGGTCTGCTCTTCTGCTTACGCCCACTGGCGTCATACAATTCGATCGTGAAGACATTCCTTTCACCTCGTTCTGCGTGAAGATTCGTCGTGAATACGCCGTCTGCGCGGAGCGGAATCTTGCCGCTCCTCCATTGCGTTTTCGAATTTACAAATTCAACAGCAAAGCCCGTAAAGTCACGCGCGGAAGAACCGGAAACTTTACCGCCAACCATTGGCGCGCTGTCCATTCCAACCGCTTTGTGCTTCAGGTCTATCGCGTATTCGCCAGCCGCAACAGGCGCGGCCCGGCGCAGATTTAATCGCTGCGTGCCGGCAAAGATCGCCGCACCGCGCGCTACGACCGTGAGCGGATCAACACTGTAGTCGATTGTGATTCCAAGGTTCGCTGAGAGCATTTCGCGAAAATACGGCGCCAGCGTCGGGCCGCCGACGAGAATGACTTTTTCAATCGCTCCTCTATCGAGATTCTTTTCTTTGAGAACACGCTTCGCGATTTCTCCTGACTTTTTAATGAAAGGTTCAGCAACGGATACGACTTCATTTCGCTTCAATTCGCATTCATATTCTATTTCTTCACCGCTGCTGCTCGCGAATTTTACAGGCTCGAGCGTTGTGGACTCGGCGCGCGATAGATCGATCTTCGCGATTTCTGCTGACCGCTTGAGTTTTCGGAAAGCACGATCCCACTTTTTGTTGCCACGAGTGAAATCGTCCAGTGTGAATTCTTTCCGAATGCGAGGCACGAGAACCTTTTCCACAATTGCCCAATCGATATCCGAGCCACCGAGGAAATTATCACCTGCATGGTTCACGACATGAATAGTGCCCTCTTCCGATTTGATTATGGCGGCGTCGAAAGTCCCACCGCCAAAGTCATAGACCAGCCAGTAAGTTTTGGCACCATCAACCTGAAAACCACACGCAAGAGCAGCAGAGACGGGTTCTTGAACAAGAGGACTTTCTTTGAAATCAGCTAGTTGAGCAGCCTTTCGAGTTGCATCGCACTGATGCAATTCAAAAGCAGCGGGTACGGTTATCACCGCTGCCTCGATCAGCTCGCCTGTCCGCTGCTGCACATCATTTCGAAGAGATTTCAAAATCTCCGCCGATAGTTCTTCAGGTCGACGGGTCTGCCCACTGCTTCTGAACTTGTAAACGTAATCCGTTCCCATCCGCCGCTTAAATTCCACATACGTATCATCGGGGTATTCAATGCTCCGGTTTCGCGCGCGTTGGCCGACTCTCAAGTTTCCGTTTTTGTCGATGCTTACGGCCGATGGGGTAATATCAGCGTCATCATTATTCTTGAAGACCCTCGTCGAAACTCCGTCAAGAACAGCGATGCCGCTGTTCGTTGTGCCTAGATCAATTCCAAAGTCGATCGTGCTTCTAATCACAAGTTTTCCTGTTGGTTAGCCGGCGTTCCGATTTCAACCTCAGCGTGCTGGATTATTTGATCGTGCCATCGAACAGTTGGTCTCAACGTTTCAGTGACGATTTCTTTCTGGATTCCGATCATCGGCTTCGTCGCAACGACCTTCCATGGCAAACCATAATCGAAGGGTCGATTAGTGTGATCCTCGATAACGACTCCCAAATCTTCCAAGCATCTCTGTATTCTTTCGATGTCCGCAGACACTCGTTTCATCTCTTCTGCGACTTCGCCGGAGATCGGGTCCATCATGCGCCGACGGGCCTTCCAAGTATTCGTTGCGATCCCAACTATGCTTTTAACAATCTCTGGTGGGACTAAGTAACTTCCCGCTGCCTTTTCGCTCTCTTCCCGCGCCGGCGTCGCGTGCACACGCAGCATTTTCTCCAGCTCGCCGACATCACTGGCGGTTACGCGCAGAATTTTGAACTTTCCTCTGAGTTTCATATTGCGCCAGATCAGCGACCGTGAGCGCGAACTTTCGCGTTGTAATCGTCCACTCTCTGGTTAAAAGCGGTGTCAGCACTTCGTGCCTCTTGAAGAAGCATGTTGTAGCGGCGGATTTTTGCATTAAATGCGTCCACTTCAAACTCATTGTTGTGGTCAAGATAGACACGATCACGGTCGATCTGGCGAGCCAAATCCTCGACCTCAGTGTCGAGAGCCTGAACCCTCGCTCTTTCCGATTCGATCTCAGCTTTCTCAGCGGCGAGTGAAATGCTTGTGGAACTCGGAATGCGATATCCACTGCTATATCCGCCTCCCTGAAGACTCGGCGAATCTGAGTTTGTCGCCGAGTTTCGCACCGACCCGGAGGTTGATGTGCTGGGGGACTGGGAGGTATTCCCGGCAGCCATGACCGCAATCAGGAACGAAAGAATTAGTCCCATCGAAATTGCGAGATGCCATTTGTCGCCGGTACGCAGCGGAGCCTTACCCAAAAACCGATAAGCCTTGCCATCACGAATTACTCGATACCGGCAAATCGGAAAGATCGGGATAAACAAGAAACAAAAACAGTACGTAGCCAAGTACGAACCATTCGTTTCATCCACATCCGTAGAACCATAAAGAGTGAAACCAATACCGTTTATCGTGCTCAAAGACGGAGCTGAGGAAATTGGCCGGAGCTTGCCGTAAAATTTCTTGTCTCTACGAATTGCCCCGATGTTCTCCGTAAGCGTCTTAATGTTGTTTTCGATTTGCTCCCGTAGCTCTTGCGACGCCGCAAACGGCAGAACGACTTTTAGGAATTCAAGACAAGTCTCATTGTCATTCGTTGCCTTGTGATACGTCACTTGGAGTCGATTGCCCATCTCCGCCACTTCATCGAATGCGTCATCTCGGAAATGCCTGTTGCTGCTAATGAAGAGATCAAACAGAGCAAGCGTGCCGCGCGCGTGCTCGAGCAATTCCCGACCCACAGTAATGGCATCGGTTCCGTTGGCGTCGGCTCGCTCCTTAACCTTCCGGACTTGCTCCTTCAGTCGTTTTCGGGTCGGCGTTAAAACCAACTCGACGATTTTCTCGACATGAGCGAGGCTTTCGCTTGTTCCCTGCATTAGTTCAATGTGAACGCGTGCGACTTCCGGTTTGCTTGACTCCGCGAACGCCAGCGCCAACTCGGCGTTGATTTTTACGAAAGCCGCTGGGAGTGTCGCGCGCATTCGCCTTACAAAGCCCGTCGTAAGATTGGGCTCGTTCAATTGATGAACCCGCGTTGCGACTTTTTCCCAAAGTTGCTCATTCGCCAGAATGCGACCCCAGCGGTAGAACGCAGCCTTCCAGTATTGGATAACTTCTTCCCGACGCTTCGCATCAATTTCGGTGCTCAGGGAATGGACTTCCCACTCGAGCGCAGAGATATGAAAGATCAGCGCTAAGTTGTGCGTCGCGACGACACCCTCAATGGGGTGCTTTCGCTTCGCCATCCAAATTTCGGCAGCACTCTCCAAATCACCGTTTTCTATAGCCTGAATGGCTGCGTCCGCGCGGCTCTCCCCAAAATTCTCAGGCCAGAACCAGAAAAACTCGTCGATCAACCGTTTCTCAGGATCTTTCAGCCTTTGAATTGCATCACGAATATCCTCTACCGTTGGCGATGGGCGCAAAGGAAAGGCGGCATTTGGCTGCGGGTCTTGTCCAAGTTCAGCAAGAAGCTTCAGTTTCTCAACGTGCTTTCCAATGTCACGCGGTGTTGCGTCAACCTGTAGTCCGGTAATCCGAAAGGCGTTCTTGCGAAACAAATCCTTGGTAGCAACATCCAGAAGCGGTTTGCACTCTGTCGATTCCTCGCTGCTGCGGCTAGTAAGCGTATCAAATTCCGTTGTACTGGACATGGTGATTACATACTGATTCCACAGCGCCAAAGCTTCACCTGATCAGCATATTTCGGACGTAATTCCGGCGACTTGTTGAACGCCTCTTCCATCAGATCCGCAGCTTCGGCCAATCGTCCTGCGCTTCTTGCTTCAAGCGCCTTTCGCGCGAAGTCCCTGGCTAACCCCTCGTTCATTGGCGACGGGATTCCCAATATGCTCTTTGATCCCGAACTCGAAACAGTCGTTGGCCTTTCAACAAAGTCGCGAGTTGCCGATCTCCAATTTTCCAGTGCGTTCAAGAGCTCTTTGGCTGTCGGGTAACGGTCGCTTGACCGTTTTTCTAGCGCCTTCAGAACCACAGTGTCCAGCGATCGGTTCACGTCCGGATTGATTTCCGATGGCGGGATAACAGGCTTTTCAAACAAGTTTTTTGTCGTCCAATTTATATTCGCCGGCATCTCGAACGGGAGTCTATCGGTCAACAGCAAGTAAAGTGTGACTCCAATCCCCCACACATCTCCCGCGCAGGAGTCGCCTTTGTCATCCGCAAAGGCTTCCGGCGCCTTGAAAGCCAAGGTGCCCGCGGCTGTCGCAAGCATCGTGAGCGGGTTCACCTTTTTCGCGAGGCCGAAGTCACTCACACGCGCGCGCAATCCATCTGGTTCGTAACCCACGAGAACATTTTGTGGCTTGATGTCGCGGTGAATGATTGGCGGTTTCTCGCGATGTCCTTGCGCAATACCGCGACACACCTGTTTGATAAGATCGATTGCTGTGCCGATTGGAACGAGCTGACCCCCGTACGAGCGCCAGAACTTATCCAGGCTACCGCCCGGAACGTTTTCCATTGTGAAATAGCCGCAAGTTCCCCGCGGCGTTTTGAGCACGTTTGCATCAAACACACGGACAATATTCGGATGACCAATCCGCGACAGGAGAATTGCCTCGCCGAGCATCTCATGAATCTCGTCGAGGTTCATTCCGACGCGCTTGAACACCTTCATAGCTTGCCGACCGAGAAAGCGGTGCTTAACGCGATACACTTCGGCGAAAGCGCCTTCGCCTAAGAAACGCTCAACTTCGTAGGTATCGCGAACGGGCTCGCCTTCTTTTAGCAACCGCATTGGGGGAAAATTGGCGGCATTCTAACGAATCTCAGCCGACGCGCAAGCGAAGGCCGCCCTGAGGACGCTCATGTCCGCCACCCTAGCGAGACACTCGTACAGCTTCTACGCGTGATTACGCTGGATGCTCTCCCATCTTCGCCTAGTCGGACTTTGCAATGCATGAAAACAACCGGGGACTGTGGGGCTGGTTTTCGGGGGAATCGGGGCACGTGAATCGGTGTGAATTGGCTTATAGCCAGCGCGATCATGGTTGCTGCTTTCAATTTCTGTAGACGAAAACGTTCGACAGAGTTGCGCCCGGCTTGTAGTCTCCGCGCCTGTGAGCGGGTACGACGGCGATCATCGGACCCCTGACGTAGAGCCGGGCGGATCTCTAGAAGAGATAAAACGCGCATACCGCGGACTGGCCCATATCTGACATCGAGATCGGCCCCCGAGCGATGACATCAGGGTTAAGCCGAAACCGAATAAACGGCTCAAGGGCATCAATGAATCCCATGAGCAACGTTCCGTCCCGGGAACGCGTGAGCGGCAGAGACAAAGCCGCCCCGCAGGTCCACCTCCGCCGCATCCGCCTTCGCCGATCGGCAGCACGTCGCCAACTGACAGCTCGACCGGCTATGCCCGCCGTTCGGCACGTGCGCCAAAGGCCGGGTCCTGGCTAGCCATCGCAGCAGCGATAGCAGCTTTTGTCATGATTGTTGCCGTTCGCCTATGGCAGCCTCAACCTCTCACTCGACCGCAAACGTCTCCATCGCCCACCGCTTCTACGCAATCAAGCGTGCAAACCGTACCGGATGGTTGTGTTGAGCTTCAGCCCGACGACCCTGTCACCTCTGCGAATCCGTATGAGATCCCCAAATTCGATGACGCGCTCTATGATCCCCTAAAAGAGGCAGACGTAAAAGCGCACAAGGCGGTGAGGCAGTATCGGCGCGGTGTATTTGCGGGCTACGGCGAGATCAGGGCAGCAAAGGCATTTTCTACACCGGCGCTCACCGCAAACATCTCTGTTCCCGAGACATCGAAATCCGCGGAAACGCAATTCATACGATACACGAATCCTAACTACAAGTTTTCCGCCCTCGTTCCTTCGAATGTTTTCGTAAAAAATGAAATGCCGGCATCGAAGGACCGCGCATTATTTGTGTCACAGGACGGTCAGACGAGGTTACTTTTACTTGGTAAACACAATCCGCGCGACCGCACGCTCGCGAAGATTTATTCCGAGTGGGCGGCTGAACACACCGCTACAGACCCAGGAAAGGTCGTCGACTACAAAGTTCTCCGCGACGGGTGGTTCGTCGTTTCGGGTCACGATGGCCCTCGAGGATTTTACGTCAAGGGAGTACTCCGGCAGCCAACGCTTCTCCTGATGTGTTTGGAGTATGACGAACAGGATAGCCCTCTTACGGAGCAAGACATTAGCGTAATGGTCCGTTCGTTTGACGGTAAATGATCTGCCCGGCGTGATCATCAATCCTTGGATGCGGAGGCCGGTAGTCGATTCTGAATCGAACCTGCTACGCCGACAAGTCACGAAACGAAAAGACGACCAGCTGGAGGTCGACCGGCACGAAGTATCCGAACGAGCGGAGGAGCAGGAAGAAGGATTTTCCTGGTTAACCTGCATCGGGTAGACAATCACTTTAAACTTCCCAACAGGATTTCCGGCCTTTTAGATTAACTAGAGCCGCAGAACCAAATGAGCACGAAAATTTATCTTGCAAGAGACGGGAAATCTCTCGGCCCATTCACAGAGGAAAAGCTGCGCGAAATGCGAAGCATGGGCCAGGTCACAGGTGACGATCTTGTGTGGAGAGAGGGTTTCACCGAGTGGAAACCGCTCTCAACAATTCTCGGCGAGGCTCAACCGCCCCCGCTACCTAAAGAAGTGGGTGCTCCGCCAGATTTGTCAGTCCCCGACTTCGTGATCGACGCCGATGGGAATATCCACTTAAATAAAGACAGCCTCCAGGAATACTTTGATGAAAAAGTTCAGCTGGTCGGACGCGATCGGAGCGTCCAAATCGGCAAATTTCAGTTAGGAACTGTGTTAGTTTGTGCTGCAGCAACGGGGAATTGGACAGGTGGAGTCGATCTGTTTGACACAGGAATGGCCGATCGCCGGAGGCTAACGCTCAAAACACTGGATCAAAAGGTGATTTCAGAACGAGACGCAAGCCTGCTATCTCTTGCGCTGAACAAGATGATAACAACCGTGACCGAAACAGTTGGACCGGAAGCCGCGGACGTATCTCCAATTGCGGAGTGGAAATTGGTGGCTGGTATCGCGGGCGGCGGTAAGTTTTCCATTCAATTCATCGAATAACTCTCACAAGAGTTATTTGTGAATGTCCAAGCAACGATTATGGATTCCTCTTCTCGCATGGATCTTGCCCCTCGCTAAGCATCTAACCAGCAGATGTAGCCAACCGCTAGCTGGCGCCCGCCGTCGCTTGCCATAACTTCAACAGTTCTATTGCAGATTAAGCTCGCCTTCGCCAGTGGTAACCGATCTTATTTTCGCTAGACCTCTCCATCATGCGCACACTTCTAATCTCCACCATTGCTCTTCTTGCGAACACAGTATTGGTGTCATCATCGCGGTCCGCACCGTTCGAGACCCTCGCGGACGCCCGTATCCGCCACGTCATGTCCGGCTTCGTTTTTCCCACGCAAGTCGGGGTGTTCCAGCGCGGGCAAACGCACGAGTATAATCAAGCCGGATCAGATGTTTCCGTCGGCTACAACACTGATGTCCCGGTGCCGATCGTGGCAACTGTTTATGTCTATCCGGCCCCTAACCAAGACAGCGCAGACGTACTCACCAGTGAGTATGCGGCGAAGCGTGCAGAAGTCCTGCATATGCATCAGACAGCCGCCATTCTTTCAGAAGGCCCAGCTACAATCTTTCAAGCCGGCAAGAAGTATGTTGGAAAGCAAGGCTATTTTTCTTATCGAGACGTTTTCGCCGGCACCCCACAAAATCTAAAATCTCAGTTATTGGTTTTTCGCGATGGCCCACTCTTCATAGAATATCGCTTTACATATGCTCGCGACCAGGCCGAGCAAGCGGAGAAGGAAATTGAACATTTTATTCGACAATGGTCTTGGCGTTAGCCATCAAAGATTTAACCCTACAAAGTGCTGCTGCGATATCAGAGCGCTTTGGTAGTCGATTATGAATCGGCCCGTTCGCATCGGGGAAAATCGCCGAAGGCAAAACCGGTCATTAGAGAAAAGTTGATTGGCAAGTTTTGAAGATTGCCAAGGGTATTGCTACGCGCCTAAGGTAGCCGCTCCATGTTTGCGCTCCAGCCAGAATTGAAAATTTTCACCGGCTCCGCCAATCGCGATCTGGCCGAACGCATTTGTAAATACGTGGGTGTGCCACTGGGCCAGGCGACAATCAGCTCGTTTCCCGATGGGGAGACTTACGTAAGGATCGAGGAAAACATTCGGGGTCACGACGTTTTCATCATTCAACCGACCTGCCCGCCTACGAACCAGCATCTGATGGAGTTGCTCATCATGGTGGACGCAGCACGACGCGCCAGCGCGGATCGGATCACTGCAGTGATTCCATTTTTTGGATACGCGCGCCAGGACCGAAAGGACCAACCGCGCGTCCCAATCACAGCCAAACTGGTGGCGAATTTGCTGCATGCTGCCGGGGTGAGCCGCGTGCTGACAATGGATTTGCATGCACAACAAGTGCAGGGGTTCTTCGATATCCCGGTGGACCACCTCCATTCCCTGCCGGTATTAATCAAATATCTGCGACAACAGCTCACCGGGAAAACGACTGTCGTTTCGCCAGATTTGGGCGGACTCAAGATGGCTTCAGCTTACGCTGCGGCGCTGCATGCGAATCTCGCAATTGTGGCAAAGGAACGCCAAAGCGCTACGGAGACCGAGGCCTTGTATCTCATCGGCGAAGTGGAAGGGCGCGATGTGCTGTTGGTCGATGATCTAACCGAGACGGCCGGCACGCTGACTTCCGCCGCAGAGCTTTTGAAAAAACGCGGCGCGCAGAAAATTTACGCCGGCGTTTCGCACGCTGTTCTGGTAGATATCGCGATCGACCGTTTGCAAAAGTCTCAAATTGCGGAATTAGTAACCACCAACAGCACGCCTGTGCGCACCGTGAAGGGTTTTAAAACCACGGTGCTATGCGTTTCCGAGCTTCTCGGGGAAGGCATCAAGCGGATTCACAATGACGAGTCGGTTTCGTCGCTGTTTAATATAGAGAACGGAACAAATGGCAAAACAAGTTAAGTTAAAGGCAGAGCCGCGAGCGAACGTCGGCCGCTCGGGAGTGAACAAACTACGCGCTCGCGGAATTATTCCAGCGGTCATTTACGGTGGAAAAGTTAAACCTCAGTCCTTGCAAGTCACCGCCCGGGACATCAATGCAATGATGAGCCACGCCTCAGGCGAAAACGTCTTGGTTGACCTCGAGATCGCGGGTGAAAAATCGAATCGCGCGGCGCTGGTGCAGGAGGTGCAGCATTCACCGGT
>WNGF01007576.1_pt1 | contig 13047 bp, 9 predicted proteins | sample 5400641 | NCBI WGS metagenome assembly WNGF01 (sample SAMN13153371, study PRJNA577476) | soil metagenome | isolation source: 80 cm soil or saprolite under grassland replicate 2 | place: USA:California | collected 2016-06-15
AATAGCTCTCCATGTCCGAGTGGAAGTCGAGGTGGTCGCGCGTCAGGTTCGTGAAGACGGTCACGTCGAAGCGGCAGCCCTCCACGCGGTCGAACGCGAGGGCGTGCGAGGACACCTCGACGGCCGCCGCCTTGAGCCCCGCCGCGACCATTTCGGCGAGCAGGCCCTGGATGACCGTCGCGTCCGGCGTGGTGCGCTCGGCCGCAATCTCGCGCCGGCCCGTCCGGTACCCGACGGTGCCGAGAAAGCCGGCCTTCCCATAGCGCCGGGTCAGGAGCGCTTCCAAGAGCATCGTCGTCGTCGTCTTGCCATTCGTGCCGGTCACGCCCGCCAACACCAGCTTTTCGGCCGGGTCGCCGGCAAGTCGCGCGGCCAGCAGCGCGAGCGCCTTCCGCGGGGCTGCCACGCGGACCCAGGGCACCGCGGCGCCGACCTCGTGTGGAGCAGACCGGTCGGAGACGACCGCGGCCGCTCCGCGCTCGACGGCCTCTGCGGCGTGCGCGTGCCCGTCGGCCTTCTCGCCGCGGATGGCCACGAACACGTCGCCCGGCGACACGCGCCGCGAGTCGTGCGTCACGCGCAGGACTTCGGTTTCCCGGGAGGGCCCGGTGAGTTCGGCCTCGGGAAGAGCCGACAGGAGATCCACGAGGGTCACGGAACCGTGGGCGAGGTGTTCTCCTCGCGGCCGCGGCCGGAGCGCGCCGCCGCCGGGCCGCTCTCAGAAAGGGTCAGGGTCTGGGGGGCGCGGTGGGCCAGCGGCGAGCCCGCCGCCGGCTCCTGCGCAATGACGAAGCCGCTGCCCTTGAGAAGCACCGGGATGCCAAACTTTGCGAAAAGAGCGACGGCCTCGCGAGCCGAGAGGCCCAACGCATCCGGCGAGTGGCCGGGCTCGGGCAGGGCCTGGTGAAGCGGGGCCTCGGCCATTCGAAGGGCAACGGGCACGACGCCGTCGGCAAAGCGCAGAGCGGGCCGCGATGCCGCGACGACCGTCGCCGGAACCGCCTGCTGGCGAGGCGCGACCCGGAGCACATTCAGGGCCTGAGAGACGATTCGGGAAAACACCGGCGCCGCGACCTCCGCGGCGTAGTACTGCCCCTGAGGCTCCTCGAGGACGACGACGGCCACCAGCCGCGGCTTCTCCGCCGGCGCGAAGCCGACGAAGTTCGGCACGTGACGCCCCGCCTGGTAACCGCCCACTCCCGCTTTCTGTGCCGTACCCGTTTTGCCCGCCACGTGGAAGCCGGGGACGGCCGCCTTCGCGCCGGTCCCTCGCTCGACCACGCCGACGAGAATGCTCGACAACGCCCGAGCCGTCGACTCGGAAAGCACGCGAGTGGGCTCCGGCTCGGCGATCGGGCGCACGAGGCCATTGGGATCGACGATGCGCGTGACCAGGTGCGGCCGGACGAGCAGGCCGCCGTTGGCCACGACCGCCGCGACGCGCGCGAGCTGCAACGCGGTCACGGCGACCTCCTGACCCATGGAGATTTCCGCGTTCGACAGCGAGGACCAGCGCGACAGGGGCCGGAAAATGCCGGCGTTCTCGCCCGGAAGGTCGACGCCGGTGTCGCGGCCGATTCCGAATGCTGCGGCGCCCGCGTGAAGACGCTCGGGACCCAGGCGCAGTCCGACACGGATGATGCCGATGTTCGACGAGTGTTCGAAGACTCCCGCCAGCGTCAGCGCGCCGTACCGGTGGTTCTCGTTCTCGGAAATCGTGACGTTGCCGACGCGGATCGTGCCGTCTCCCGTTTCGATCACCTCGTCGAGCGCGACGAGGCCGTTCTCGAGCGCAGCGCCGCCCGTGACGATCTTGAACGTCGAGCCGGGCTCGTAGGCGTCGGCAACCGCCCGGTTGCGGCGAGCCTCGGCCGTGTACTTGTTGAAATTGTTCGGGTCGAAACCCGGCGCGCTCGCCATGGCGAGCACTTCGCCGTTCCAGGGGTCCATGACGACGAGACTGCCTGATTTGGCGTGGCGCTCGGTCACGGCCGCCGCGAGCTCCTTTTCGGCGGCGAACTGGATGCCCGAGTCGAGAGCGAGCACGAGGCTCGATCCCTCCTGCGGCGGGCGGCCGTTGCCCGTCTCCGCCTCGCCGTAAGTCGAGCGGCGCGCGTCGGTCCACACGACGAACTCGCCGGGCTTTCCGCCCACGACCTTGTCGTAGAAGTACTCGAGGCCCGCCAGGCCATGGTTTTCCGTGCCCACGAAGCCCAGCACGGCGGCGGCGAGCTCGGCCTTCGGGTAGAAACGCTTCGCATCGGGCACGATCTGGATACCCGGAATTTTCGCCGCTCGGACCGCCGCGGCCTGCGCCGTGTCGACCTTCAGCACGACGGGCACGACGCTGCTCTTGCCGCCGGCAAGCTTCGCCGCGATCGCCGCCTCGGGAGCGCCGGTGAGCCGCGCGAGCGTTCTCGCTGTCCCGGTTCGGTCCTCGATCTCGTCCAAGGCCGCATAGATCGTTGCGGCCTCGACGGAAACGGCCAGCTCACGACCCTCCCGATCGAGGATCGACCCGCGGCGAGGCGCGACCTCGATTCGTTTTTGCTGCTGCCGCTCCGCCCGCGCGCGGTACTTGCTCCCCTGCGCGATCTGGAGCTGCACGAGGCGGCCGGTCACGACCAGTCCCCAGACCAGAAGCATGGCGACGAAACCGCGCAGCCGCCCGCGCGCGAGACCGATCACCGCGGAACCTCCGGCGCCGATTCCACGAACTGAATTTGACCCGGCCGCGGAGGGCGAAGGCCCTTTTTCGCGGCCAGCGCGGAGACTCGCTCGGGGGAGGAGGCCCGAGCGAGCTCCGCGCGCAGCCGACGGATGTCTTCCTGGAGCGCAATGGCTGCCTTCACGCGCGACTCGCGCTGGTAGCCGACGCGCACGGTCTCAATGTGCAGCGCCGCGTACACGAGCAGCGCGCAGGCGACCGGCACGGTCGCGGCGGCGAGGGTCGCGAGCTCGCGGCCTCGCTGCCGGTCGCGTTCCCGGGTTACCCGGAGATTCTCGACGCGCTTGGATTGCGCGTAGGAGAGCATGCTCATGGCGCGGTGGTTGTTTCCCTCAACTTTTCTGCCACGCGCAGCCGCGCGCTGCGGGAGCGCGGGTTCGCGCGCCGTTCGGTTTCGGACGGCAGAACAGGCCGGCGCGTCAAGACCTTCAAGACGCGCTGCGCTCCGCACACGCACTTCGGCAGCTTCGGAGGGCAGAGGCACACGCCGGCGTCGCGGCGGAAAGCATCCTTGACGATCCGGTCCTCGAGCGAGTGGTAAGCGATCACGGCGAGGCGCCCCCCGGCGTTCAAACGGCTGACCGCGGCAGCCAGGAAGCGACCCAGGGCTACGAGCTCCTGATTGACTTCGATGCGCAGCGCCTGGAACACTTTTGTGGCGGGATCGATCTTGCCGCCGCGGGCCCCCTTGGCCCCGGCGACGATCCGAGCCAGCTGCCGAGTGGTCGTGATGGGACTCCGGGTGCGCTCCGCCACGATTACGCGCGCGATCTTTGCCGCCATCCGTTCCTCCCCATATTCGCGGAAAATCCGCGTCAACTCTTCGGCCGAGGCCGTCGCCACGATGTCGGCGGCGGTCTTTCCGGCTCGACTCATACGCATGTCGAGCGGGCCCTCGCGGCGAAACGAGAAGCCGCGTTCGCCCCGATCCAGTTGCATCGACGAGACCCCGAGATCCGCAAGGACGCCGTCGGGCGCCGGATGACCCTCGAGGACCTCTTCGAGGTCGGCGAAGTTTGCCTGGACGAGATCCAGGCGATCGCCGAAGCGAGCGAGCCGCCGGCGCGCGAGGGCCAGCGCGTCTGGATCGCGGTCGAGACCGACCAGCCGTATGTCCGGCGCTCGCTCGAGCAAGGATTCGGCGTGACCGCCCCCACCGAGCGTGGCGTCCACGTAGAAACCCCCGCGACCGGGATCGAGCCACTCGACCACCTCCGCAAGGAGGACTGGTTGATGCGCCGGCTTCTCAACTGGGGTCGTCTCCGATCTCCCGTCCTCTGGACTCTCGATTCCGACTCTCGACTCTCGACCTCACAAAAGCAGCTTTGACAGCTCGTCGTAGTCCTCGGGCCCGAACTCCTCTTTCGCCAGCCGCGAGGCGAGGGAGCCGCGATCGGACACGACGAGATGGTCGATGTTGCCGGTCACGACGACGTCGGGCGGCAGCTTCACCGCGTCCCTCAGGATTTGCGGCACGAGCACGCGCCCCTGGCTGTCCATCGCGGCGTCCTGGCCGAAATAGTTGATGCGCTCCAAGAACTTCGTCTTCGCTCGGTGGATGGCGGGAAGCCCGGCCAGCTTCTCCTCGAGCGCGCGCCAGATCGGCAGCGGGTAGAGCAGGACGTTTCGCCCGGTGAGCGACGTGACGAAGAGCTCCGCGCCGTACGCCTCCTCGATCTGTCCTCGAAAGAGGGTCGGTACTTTGAGCCGGCCCTTCTCGTCGAGGCGAGCCGGCGCGCTTCCCCGAAAGCGATCCATCGTTTCTCAGTTGGAGCCTCGATTATGGACAATCGAGACCACTTTCCCCCACTTTTTTCCAGATTAGACCACTGGTGGGGATGTTAGGAGCGCCGATGAATGTTCGTCAAGCAAAAGCTTCTGCCTAAAAAAATTAGGGGCGCAAATCGGACGTAAAAGACGAACTGCCCAGTCCAAAGTCCACCGTCCAAAGTGGACGACCGCGAGCGCTCCTTTGGACCTTGGACCTTGAACTTTGGACTCTCCGACCGGCTCAGGCTAGAGCCGCTCCGGCTCTTCGCCCTCGTGCCAGTGCCGCGTCATCTCGAGCCAGAGGGCCAGACCCCGGAAGCGCCCGTAGCGCGCGTAGCGGCGTGCGATGGAGCGGTCCGTGCTCTTTTTCGGGCCGGGATGAAGGCGGCGGTACTGCTGGCGGATCCACGAGTCGATAGCGAGGTATTCGTGGCGCCCGAGGATACGCAGCAAACCTTCGGCGGCGTACGGCCCGAAACCGTGCTCCGCGAGGACCTGTGCACGGACCTCTTCGGAGGGAACCCGCGGGTCCTCCCAGCACGCCAGGTCGATCGTTCCGTCGGCCGTGCGCCGCGCAAACCGCGCCACGGCCTCCGCGCGGTAGCCGCAACGCACTTTCTCGCGCAGCGCCCGAGCGCTCAGCCTGGCCAGAGCCTCGGGCCCGGGAAACGCGCCGCCGCCCGTCGCCTCGATCAGCCGCATGACCATGCCGCGCGTCGCCGCCCAGGAACAGTTGGTCGTCAAGAGCACCTTGACGGCGTCCTCGAAGATCGTCGCCGCCCGAAGCATCCGGCCGCCGCCGCGTGCGAGCGCTCGGGCGAGATCGGGCTCCTCTCCGAGCAACCCGGCAAAACTCGAGAGATCCACCTCCAGGGAGAAAACGCGCCGGGCGATTCGCGTCAGGTCGGCCGCGTCGTGCGAGTCGCTCTCGGCCACGAGCGCGCCCCGGCGCGCCCGAAAGAGCGCATCGGCGACTGCGAGCTCAGACCGCTCGGGGACGTAGGCGAAGGGAGGCAGGTCGTACCAGCCGTGCGACCGCACGACGGCGTCGAAAGAAAAGTTGGGAGGAAGGCGGAGACGGACGCGGGCTACGGCTTCTTCTCCTGTTGCTCGAGCTTCGCGAGCTCCGCGTCGTAGATCTTGACGAAGGCCTCCTTGCGGAGCTTGCCGACGTACTCGCCGAAGCGTTTGTCGTAGAGCTCATCGCCGATGCGCTTGCGGATCTCCTCCTTGACCTCGTTGAAGGGCTTGAAACCCGCGGGCTTGCGCGCGGTCACGTGAAAGAGATGCATGGAACCCGGCAAGAGGACCGGCGGCGGGTACTCGCTCGGAGGCTCAGCGAAAACCGCGGCGTCGAGCGCCGGCAGCAGCTCGCCCTTCGCCACCACACCGAGGTCGCCTCCCCGTTCCGCGGCCTTGCCTTCGGAGTACTCTTTCGCGACCGTCGCGAACGGGACGCCGGCCTTCAGCTTGGCTTGCGCTTCCGCCATGCGCTGGCCCGCTCGCTCGCGTGCAGCCGCGTTGTCTTTCTCGAAACGGATGACGATCTCGGCCACGCGCGCCTGTTCCGGCACGACGTAAAGCTTCTCTTTCTCGCGCTCGTACTCGAGCCGCAACATGTCGTCTGTGACGTCGAGGCGAGCCGTCACGTCCCGCCCGATGACCTTCTGGATCGTGATGGTCTCGCGCAGCTGCTTCTTCAAGTCGTCTCGCGTCATGCCCGACTGCGCGAGCGCGGCGTCGAACTCGGCGTCGGTCGTCAGGTTGTACTGGCTCTTGACGCGCGTCACCGCCTCGTCGACCTCGGCGTCCGTGGCGGCGACGGACAGCTCTTTAGCCCGCTCCTCGAGGAGCTTCTCCTTGATGAGATCGTCCAGGGCCTCCCGCTTGAGCTGCGTGCGATCGTGAGAGGCCTGGGACGCGGTCTTGGTGGTCTCGACGCGCTTGTCGAACTCCGATTGCGTGATGAGCCGATCGTTGACGCGGGCGACGATGCGCTCGACCAGGTCCGCTCCGAGAGCGCCTGCGCCGAGGAGCACCGACGCCAGGAGAGACAGAAGCGTCTTTCGCATCGCGGACATTATTAACACGACTCGGACGGCCAAATTCCGGTCGCTACGCGGCCGCCCGTCGTTCTATCCTCTCGAGCAGTCCTCGAAGGGCGGGCAGGAGGCGGTCGCTCTCCGGCGCCGGCAATGCCAGCACGCCCCCCGGCGTCAGCGATGAGCCGGGCGTCGAGCGGACCACCTCGAGCGCCCGGTCCGGGTCCACGGCCGCACGCTCGGAAAACCGCACGTGGACGCGCCCGGCCTGGCGCGTGATCGCCGTCACGCCGATGCGCTCGGCCGAAAGCCGCAGGCGCGCGTACTCGTAAAGGCGCCGCAGGGCCTCGGGAGGCTCTCCGAACCGGTCCGCGATCTCCCGCGCCGTCTCTTCGAGGGCGGCGTCGTCCCCCGCCCGCGCGACCTTCTTGTAGATCATCATCCGCCAGTTCTCGTCCTCGACGTAGTCCGGCGGGATTGCCAGATCCACTCCCAGAGACATCGTCACCGCGCGCTCCACCCGAGGCTCCTCCCCTCGGATCTCCCGGATCGTCTCCTCGAGGAGCGAAAGGTACATTTCGAACCCAACCGCGGCGATGTGCCCAGATTGCTCGCCCCCCAGCATGTTGCCCGAGCCGCGAATCTCGAGGTCCTTGGCCGCAATGCGGAACCCGGCGCCCAAATCGCAGAACTCCTGGATGGAGGCCAGTCGCCGGCGCGCGACTTCCGAGAGCGCGGCCGTTTCGTGGACGAGCAGATAGGCGTAGGCGGGCTTGTCGCTGCGGCCCACCCGTCCTCGGAGCTGGTAGAGCTGAGCGAGGCCGTACCGCTCCGCGCGGTCGATCAGGATCGTGTTGGCCGAGGGGATGTCGAGGCCGTTCTCGATGATCGTCGTGGCGAGCAACAGGTCTGCCTCCCGCGACGTGAACTGGAGCATCGCCTTCTCGAGCTCCGTCTCGCGCATCGCGCCGTGGGCCACGGCAATCCGCACGGAAGGCGCGAGCTTCAGGAGCTCCTCTTTCACGCGAACGATCGACTCGACGCGGTTGTGGACGAAGAAGACCTGGCCGCCGCGGGCGATCTCGGCCTCGATCGCCTCGCGGATCACGGAGGCCTGCCGCGGCACGACCTGCGTCTCGATTGCCAGCCGATCCCGCGGCGGCGTCTCGATGATCGAGAGATCCCGAAGGCCGGAGAGCGAGAGGTGGAGGGAACGCGGGATGGGGGTTGCCGACATCGAGAGGACGTCGATCGAGGCCTTCCATTCCTTGAGCTTCTCCTTCTGAGCGACGCCGAAGCGCTGCTCTTCATCCACGATCAAGAGGCCCAGATCCCGAAAGGCGAGGTCCTTGCCCAGCATCCGGTGCGTCGCAATCAGGATGTCGATCGAGCCGTCGGCCGCCTTGGCGACGATCGACTTCTGCTCGGGGCGCGAACGGAACCGCGAGAGCAGCTCGATGGTCACCGGGAAAGCCACGAACCGCCGCTGGAAGGTGTGGAAATGCTGGTCGGCCAGGATCGTCGTGGGAGCGAGAACCGCCACCTGCTTGCCGTCCAAGACCGCTTTGAAGGCGGCGCGCATGGCGACTTCCGTCTTGCCGTAGCCCACGTCGCCGCAGAGCAGCCGGTCCATGGGCTTTTCGGACTGCATATCCCGCTTCACATCCGCGATCGCCTGCGCCTGGTCGGGCGTCTCGACGAATTCGAAGGCGTCTTCGAACTCCTTCTGCCAGGGCGAATCCTTCGAGAAGCCGAATCCCTGCGCGAGACTGCGGCGAGCGTAGAGCTGGAGCAATTCGTCGGTCATGTCCCGCATCGCTTTCTTGACCGACGCCGTGCGTCTGGCCCAGCCCGCGCCGCCGAGGCGGTCGAGGGCCGGCTCGACGCCTTCGACTCCCGAGTACTTTTGCACGAGGTCGAACCGCTCGACCGGCAACAGCAGAGTCTTGTCCTCGGCGTACCCGATCTCCATGAACTCGCGGTCCTGACCTTCAACCGGCACGCGCTTCAAGCCCTTGAAGAGGCCGATGCCGTAGTCGCGGTGAACGACCGCGTCGCCGAGCTTCAGGTCCCGCAGATCCGAAAGAAACGCTTCCGAAAGACGCGCGCGCGCTGCCGGTGAGCGCTTCTCCTCGCCGAAGATCTCGTTCTCTGCATAGAGCGCGAGGCGCGGCATCCGCAGGCGAAAGCCTGCGGAGATCTCCGCCGGCACGGCGATGAGCGCGCCCTCGCGGCGCTCGGAGGACACGTGGAGCCCATACTCGAGAGCGAAGCGCCTCAACTTCTCGGCGCCGCCCGTGGGCCGTGTGGCGACGAAAACTTCCTCGCCCTCCGCCAGAGCCTTGGACAACTCCGCGGCGGCTTCCGCCGTGCGGCCGGCGTGGCCGGCGATCCCCTCGGCCGGAAGCCTCACGATCGGTCCGCCTCCGGCCAAGCCGACCCGGTCGAAGACGAGAGCGCCCATCCCGAGTCTCTCGCGGATGCGCTCTGCCCCGTGCATGAGCTCCTCGGGCTCAAACGGATCGCGGTCGGGATCGCGGTCGGCGGCGGCACGCTCCTCCCAGGAAGCGAGCTCTTCGGAGACCGCGGCCGGCTCGAGAATGATGACAGCGGCTGCCGCGGCGTGGTCCAGCCACGAAGCGGGCATGGGGGCGGCCGCCGGCGAGAAGACGATGCGTTCGGCCTCCGACGGAGGCCGGCCCAGCCGCTCGGTCAAGAGCTGTCGCGCCTGCTCCGACTCGAGCGCCGCGGCAAACGGCGGCAGGACCACGCTCGTGAGCCGTTCCGTCGATCGTTGCGTGTCCGGATCAAAGGCACGCAGCGACGCGATCCGGTCGCCGTCCAGCTCCACGCGCACGGGCACCTCTCGATCCGGCGGGAACACGTCGAAGAGCCCTCCGCGCACCGCCAGATCGCCGGTCTCGATAACCAGATCGCCCCGCCGATAGCCGATCGCAGTGAGGCGGGAGGCCAGCGACGGCAGCGACACTTCGGAGCCGACCTCGAGCCGCACGACGAGCCGGGCCAAGTCCGCGGGTGAGGGCAGCCGTGTCGAGAGGGCTCGAGCCGGCAGCACCGCAGCCTCAACCGAGCCGGGGCTCGCCAGGGCCGCCAGCAGTCCGAACTCGTCGCGCCGCGACTTCAACGACGGAGGAATGCGCTGGAACGGCGTGAGCGTGGGCGCCGGTGCGTGGAAGATCTTCGTCAGGCCAGCCGCGGCCAGGTCGCCGAGAAGTCTCTCAGCCTCCTTCTCGTTCGGGACCACGAGAGCAAGCGGCCGCGCCAGGTCCCGAGCCAACGCCGCGAGCAGCAGACCGGGCAGAGCGCCCGCGCCTCCGGCCACGACCGGGCGGTTCTTACCCTCCCGGACCGCCGCGAGGAGGTCCGCGTACGCGGGAAGTCCGCGAGCGAGGTCCGCGAGCAACGTCAGGTCAAGAATCCGGACTACAGCGGCGCCATCTCACGCAGGCGCCGGACCGAGCGCGCGGCGGCTTCGACGGCGAAAGCCACTTCTTCCTCCGTGTTCCACCGCCCCAGGCCGAAACGGATCGACGCGTGGGCGAGCTCGTCGGGTATGCCGATGGCTTTCAAGACGTGCGAGGGCTTCAGCGTGGCCGACGTGCAGGCCGAGCCCGAGGACACGGCCACGTCCTTCATGCCGAGAAGCAGCGCCTCGCCCTCCACGTGCGAGAAGGAGAGGTTCAGGTTCCCCGGCAGCCGCCGGTCGACCCCTCGCGAAGCGAAATCCCCGTTCTCGGCCAGGGGCGGCAGCGATGGGCCGTTACACGTGACGCCCTCGACTCTCGAGAGAATCCCCAAAGAGAGCCTCTGTCGCAGGAGCCTCAGCCGTCGCGCCTCTCCCTCTCGTTCCGCCACGCCGATCGCGGCCGCCTTGCCGAAACCCACGATGCCGGGTACGTTCAACGTGCCCGAGCGCATTCCGCGCTCGTGCCCTCCGCCGTGGATCAAGGGTGCCAAGCGCACGCGCGGGCCGCGCGAGCGCACGTAGAGCGCGCCTATCCCCTTGGGGCCGTAGATCTTGTGCGCGGTCAAAGAGGCCAGGTCGACGTGCATTTCTTCGACGTCGAACGGGACCTTGCAGAACGACTGGACGGCGTCGGTGTGGAAGAGAACGCTCTTTTCACGGCAAACCGCGCCGATCGCGGCGAGGTCCTGAACCGTCCCGATTTCGTTGTTGGCGTGCAGGATCGAGACGAGGACGGTCTTGTCGGTGATCGCCTCGCGCACGCGAGCGGGCTCAATCGTGCCGTCCCTCTCCGGGTCGAGATACGTGACCCGGAACCCTTCGCGCTCGAGCGCCCGGCAGGTGTCGAGTACGGCACTGTGCTCGGTCTTCGCCGTCACCAGGTGATCGCCCTTGCTTCGGTAGGCTCGCGCCACTCCGGTCAAGGCCAGGTTGTCCGATTCGGTCGCGCCGCTCGTGAAGACGATTTCCTTGGTCTGCGCGCCGATCGCTTCGGCGATCTGCGAGCGCGCCTCGTCCACGGCCGCCTCCGCCTCCCAGCCGAAGACGTGATTGCGCGAGGCCGCGTTGCCGAAGATCTCGGTGAAATACGGCGCCATGGCCTCCACGACGCGTGGATCCACCGGCGTCGTCGCGTGGTGGTCCATGTAGATCGGCAGCTTCACGCAACCAACTATGACCCCTCCGGGCCGATCGTTTCAACCGGAGTCAGGACGGCCGAGAGACGGTCCCCAACCGTCTATTCCCGGGTGAATAGCTTCAGGTTCGCGTCGCCTCGTCTCGCAGGCCGCAGGCGCGCAGCAGCCCAATCATCGGACAGGTCTTGCTGAAAGCCGACTGCAGCAGGTTGGCTCCGACGAAGGCCGTGAAGAGAAAGAACGCTGGGTGGACGAAATAGCCCAGCGCCACCGAGGCGAGAACAAATGTTCCGGCGATGCCGCGCAGCGCTTCGTTCATCGTGAAACTCATGCCAGACTCCTTTCGGATTGGTCGGAAGGCGCGAGCGCTTCTTCCGCGGAGGCCTTCCGCTCCCCGGAGCGCTTCAGCAGGTAGTAAAGGACCGGCACCGCCGCGCGAGACAAGAGCGTGGCCGCGACTTCGCCGGCCATCATCGAGACCGCGAGGCCCTGGAAGATCGGGTCGAAGAGCATGACGGAAGTCCCGACGACGACCGCCGCCGCCGTCAGCAGCATCGGCCGGAACCGCACCTCGCCGGCGTCGAGCACAGCCTCGGAGAGCGGCATGCCCTCGGCGCGCCGCAACTCGATGAAGTCGACGAGAATGATCGAGTTGCGCACGATGATCCCTGCACCGGCGATGAAGCCGATCATCGACGTCGCCGTGAAGAAGACGCCGAACAGGCCGTGCGCCGGCAGGATCCCGATGAGCGTCAGCGGAATCGGCGCCATGATCACGAGGGGAACGGCGAAGCTCTTGAACCAGCCGACGACCAGAACGTAGATCAGGACGAGCACCGCGGCGAACGCGAGGCCCAGGTCCCGAAAGACCTCGTACGTGACGTGCCACTCGCCGTCCCACTTGATCCCGAAGCGGCTCGTGTCGAACGGCGCGGTGGCCGTCTGCGTCTTAATCCGGTAGCCGCCCGGCACCCGGATCTCAGCGATCCCTTTCGTCAGCGCCGCGATCGCGTACACGGGCGCTTCCTTCGCGCCGGCGACGTCCGCCGTGACGTAGACGACCGGCTTCAAGTTCTTGTGGTACAGCGACGTCTCGGCCGGTTCCCGCATGAAGCGCCCGATCTCCGACAGCGGCACCAGGCGCCCCGAGCGCCCGGGCACCGAGAGGGCGCCCAAGGCCGCGACGGAGTGGCGCCGATCGGCGGGCAGCGTCACGACGAGCGGAATCCGCTCCCGGCTGCCCGGCAGCTGAACGTCGCCGGTGGAATCGCCTCCGAGTGTGAGGGAGAGTGCCGCCGCGGCGTCGGCCTCGCGGATGCCGGCTAAGCCCGCCTTCTCCCGGTCGAGCCGGTAGACGATCTTCTCCCGCGGGCTTTCGACGTACCAGTCGACATCCACGACACTCTCGGTGCGCGTAAAAACCTCCTTGACCTGCCGGGCGACCTCGCGCCGGCCGGCGTCGTCCGGCCCGTAGATCTCCGCCACGAGGGTCTGCAGCACCGGCGGCCCCGGCGGCACCTCGGCCACCTTGACGCGCGCGTCGTAGCGGAGGCCGATCGCCGTCACGATGGGCCGGGCCGACTTGGCGATCGCGTGCGAGGAGCGGTGGCGCTGGCTCTTGGACTTCAACGTGACCTGCACGTCTCCCTGGTGCGGACCTCCGCGCAGGAAGTAGTGGCGCACGAGGCCGTTGAAGTTGTAGGGCGCCGCCGTGCCGGCGTAGACCTCGGTCGACACGACTTCGGGTACGGAGGTGAGGGCGTCCGCCATCTCCGAGAGCGCCCGGTTCGTCGTCTCGAGGGTCGTCCCCTCCGGGAAGTCGACGACGACCTGGAACTCGTTCTTGTTGTCGAAGGGGAGCATCTTGACGTGCACGATGCCGAG
>WNGF01007577.1_pt1 | contig 13046 bp, 7 predicted proteins | sample 5400641 | NCBI WGS metagenome assembly WNGF01 (sample SAMN13153371, study PRJNA577476) | soil metagenome | isolation source: 80 cm soil or saprolite under grassland replicate 2 | place: USA:California | collected 2016-06-15
TCTGCCGGATGACCACCCGACTTGTCACAGAACCGAATGTTGGCAAGGTTAATGTCCCCCCCGCTCTCTCGTCCGACGGCGAGTTCGCATGACGGACTATCGCATCGAGAAAGACTTCCTGGGGGAACTCAAGGTCCCGAAAGATGCGTACTGGGGCGCCCAGACTCAGCGGGCCATCGAGAACTTCCCGATCAGCGGGATCCGGTTCGGCCGGCGCTTCATCTACGCGCTCGGGCTAATCAAGAAGGCCGCGGCAGAGACGAATATGGAGCTGGGCCTCCTCGACTCGAAAATCGGCAAGGCGATCGTCAAGGCCGCGGAGGACGTCATGGAGGGCAAGCTCGACTCCCAGTTCCCGCTCGACATCTTCCAGACGGGCAGCGGCACCTCGACGAACATGAACGCGAACGAGGTGATCGCGAACCGCGCGAACGAGATCCTCGGCACACCGCTCGGCGAGAAGGGCGCCGTCCACCCGAACGACCACGTGAACATGGGGCAGTCCTCGAACGACGTGATCCCGACCGCCATCCATGTGGCCGCCCTGATCGAGGTCGACCAGAATCTCCTCCCGGCGCTCCGGGAACTGGAGGACAGCCTCGCGAAGAAGGCGAAGGAGTTCGACCCGATCGTGAAGGCCGGCCGGACGCACCTGATGGACGCGACCCCGATCCGGCTGGGGCAGGAGTTCTCCGGCTACCAGTCGCAGATCGACCATGGCATCCGCCGGATCAGCGCCGCGCGGGCGGCCCTCGCGGAGCTCGCCATCGGCGGGACCGCGGTCGGGACGGGGATCAATGCGCACCCGGACATGCCGGGCCGGGTCGTCGAGAAGATCAGCGCCGCCACGAACACCCGGTTCCGCGTCGCGGAGAACTACTTCGAGGCGCAGGGCGCCCGGGACGCGCTCGTCGAGGCGAGCGGGGCCATCCGCACGGTCGCCGTCTCGATGATGAAGATCGCGAACGACCTGCGTTGGCTGGGCTCCGGCCCGCACACGGGGCTGCGGGAGCTGAACCTCCCGGCGGTGCAGCCGGGGTCGTCGATCATGCCGGGCAAGGTGAATCCCGTGATCCCGGAGGCGGTCATGCAGGTCGCCGTCACGGTGATCGGGAACGACGTCGCGATCGCGGTCGCGAACACCCATTCGAACCTCGATCTGTCGACGATGATGCCGGTGATGTCGCAGCGGCTGCAGCAGAACGTCGAACTCCTCGCGAACGTGGCCCGCGTGTTCGCGCACAAGTGCGTCGACGGCATCAGCGCGAACATCGACGTCCTGCAGCGGTACGCGGAATCGAGCCCCGCGATCGCGGCGAGGCTGAACCCGATCATCGGCTACGAGAAGGCGGCGGAGATCGCGAAGGAGGCGGGGAAGACTGGGAAGACGGTCAAGCAGCTCGTGATCGAGAAAGGGATCCTGAGCCCGGAGGAAGCGGAAAAGGTATTGGACCCGAGGCACCTGACGTCCCCGAGCAAGGACATGCTCGGGGGCGGTGGCGGGTGACGTACCGGGCGTGAAGGATCCGAAGGGAATCGACGTCAAGGTCGCCTCGATCGACGCGACCTGGTCCGGCCTGAAGCTGGTGATCCGAGTGACCGACCGGCGGTAAGGCGACGAGCGGGCTCGGCGACTATCCACCGGCGAGCTTCTCCGTGTCAATCTGGGCCCTTTGCAGACGCCCGGAGTAGTCCACGTATACCGTCTTCCAGTAGGTGAACTCCTCGAGCGCGGTCGTGCCGGCCTCGCGAGTGTCCGTCGGGCCTGTCTCCTTGATACCGCCGAATGGGAGCTGAACTTCCGCCCCGATCGTCGGCGCGTTCACGTACGTGATGCCGGCTTCGAGGTCCTGCATCGCGCGGAAGGACCAACGAAGATCGTTCGTATAGATCGAAGAGCTCAGCCCGTACTTCACGGAGTTGGCGATCGCGACCGCGTCGTCGTAGTCCCGCGCTTTTAGGACGCTCAGCACGGGCCCGAAGATCTCCTCCTGCGCGAGCCTCTTCTTTCGGTCGACCGCAAAGACCGTCGGGGCGATGTAGAACCCGCGGTCGAAGGCGCCGCCCGTCAGCTTCTTCCCGCCGGTCAGCAACTTGTCGCCTTCCTTCTTCCCGATCTCGATGTACTCGAGCACCTTCTTCTCCTGGTCGGGGGAAGCCACCGGGCCCATGTCCGTCGCCTCGTCGGTCGGGTTGCCGACCCGCAGCTTTTCCGCGCGCGCTACGAGCTCGTCGACGACCCGATCATAGATCGCCTCGTGGACGATCAGGCGGGACGTCGCCGTGCACCGCTGCCCGGCGGTCCCGAACGCGCCGAAGAGGACGCCGTCCATCAGGAGCTCGACGTTCGCGTCGTCCATCGCGATGATCGCGTTCTTGCCGCCGAGCTCGAGGCCGACCTTGATCATCTTCTTCGCCGCGCTCTCGTATACGTGCTTCCCGGTCTCGACGCCGCCCGTGAAGGAGATCGCGCGGATGTCCGGATGCGCCACCAGCCCGTCCCCGACGACGGACCCGCTTCCAGTTAACATGTTGACGACGCCCGCCGGGAACCCCGCCTCGTCGAGGACTTCGACGAACCTAGCGGCGCACAGCGGCGTGAGGCTCGACGGCTTCAGCACGAACGGACAGCCGGCGATCAATGCGGCCCCGCTCTTCCATGCGGGGATCGCCATCGGGAAGTTCCACGGGGTGATGAGACCGACCGGACCGACGGGCAAGCGGATCGTCAGGCACATCTTGCTCGGCAATTCCGACGGCACCGTCTCGCCGAACATCCGCCGGCCCTCGCCCGCCGCGTACTCGTAGAAGTCGACCACCTCCTGCACGTCGCCGCGGCCTTCGGCGATGACCTTCCCCATCTCCGAGGTGACGACGCGGCCCAGCTCCTCCTTCTTCCGGCGGAAGATCCGCGCGGCCTCGAGGAGCAACTCCCCGCGTCGAGGCGGGGGTGTCTTCTTCCACTTGTCGAACGCATCCCTTGCCGCGCGGACGGCCGCGTGGACGTCGTCCTTCGTGGCGTTCGGGAACGTCGCGAGGATCTCTCCGGTCGCGGGGTTGCGCGTCTCGAAGCGCTTGCCTTCCGACTTCCTCCACGCACCTCCGATGAACAGGCCGTACTCCTGGACCATCGTCCTCGCCGCCGAAAGAAAGGCCCGGCTAGGCTATGACCTTATCGTGGGAGCCACGCGGGTCCTCCTGGACATCGCGCTTCACGATCGCTCGGGCCGCGCCGAGCAGGTCGCTCGCGACGACGTCGGGCGACCACGGTCGCACCTCCGCGGCGAAACGCTTGCGCCATGCGGCCGGTCCGACCCAGGCGGTCCGGCAGCCGAAGGCGCGGCCCGTCTGCACGTCGAGCGGCTTGTCGCCAATCATCCAGGCGGCCCTCGGTCGCGCTCCGAGGTCCCGCGCGGCCGCGAGCAGCATGCCCGGCCTCGGCTTGCGGCACGCGCAATCCGACAACACGTTGTGCGGACAGTAGTACACCTCGGAGACGCGGACGCCCGCCTCCTCGAGCCTCGTGATCATCGATGCGTGGATCCGGGCGAGCTGTCGCTCCGGGAGCAGCTTCCAGCCGGAGGCGTCCTGGTTCGTCACGATCACGAGCCGCCACCCATGCTCCTGCAGGAGCCGCATCCCATCGATCGCGCGCGGCAGGAACTCGAACTGGTCCGGCGTCCGCACGTACCCGGGCCGCCCGTGGTTGATTACCCCGTCCCGGTCGAGGAACGCCGTCGGCCCGCCCCGCGACGGTGGCCCGGCCACTCCGTGGCGCCGCACGCGCAGCGCGCGACGCGCCTCCGGCGACCCGACGAAGAAGTCGACGAGTCCCCACTTCGCGAACGGGTTGCGGGTCAGCGTCATCGCTTTGTCCACCGTGAACCAGCCGACGTCTTCGATCTCGTCCGGCTTCAGGCGGAATCCCTCCGAGGCGACGTGGCCCCGGTATACGAATCCGAGCGTGTAGGCCGGCTTGCCCGGGAACCCCGAGACGAAGACGTCCAGCAGTCCGTCGAGGCGGATGTCGACGCCGATCTCCTCCTCCGCCTCCCGCTCCACGCCAATCTCGGGGCTCTCGCCGTAATCCATGAAGCCACCCGGGACGTTCCAATGGCCCTTCGAGAACCCCCGGACCGCCTTGACCATCAGCACGCGCGGGCCCTTCGACAGGATGACCTCGGACACGCACCGGATCATCGTCGTGTAGATCGCCCGCTTGACGAGCGGATCGACGTCCGCCCGCTCGAAGATGGCGTCACGGCCGAGCCACTCCTCAGGGTGGTGGTCGAGGACGGGCTTGCGCCGCAGTATGTGGTCCCCGCCGAAGTCCATCACGCCGTTCGGCTCCGTCCGGAAGGACAGCCTCTCCCCGGCATGCGGGAAGCGGTACTGCCCGCGGTCCCGCACGAGGTACACCTGCCCGTCCGTCTCGATGTACAGGTGTTCTTTCGGCCGCCGATGGGCCATCCGCCCCTCGCAGGGCCGCAGCCGCTATTAATGCTCGCGGACCTGTGCATCCTCGCACCGCGGCCGCCCAACGCCAGGATCCCGACTCGCTATCGAGCTCGCCCAACGTCGTGTACCGGTACGAGCGGACGACGGCCTGGGCCGAGTCCGTGATCCGCGTGACGGAGCCGAGGGCGTCGCGCTGGTAGCTGTAGTGCGAACCGCCTCGGAGCATCCCGACGGGCTCGTCGACGCCGGGTCCCTGCGTGTAGCGGGCCTGGCGCGTCCCCGTCGGGTCGTACTCCGCCGTGGCGTGCTCGTATCCGCCCGAACCGTAGAGGTCGAACCCGTAGTACGTCGTCGAGGAGGAACCCGCGCTGATCCCCTGGCCGCTCGCCGCATACGTGTACGTCGTCGCCGCGCCCTGCGGCGGGAGATCTTCGTGAGGCGGTTCTCCGCGTCGTACTCGTACCGCGTGAGGCTCTGGAACTCGTCCCACTCCTGCACGAGGCTCCCGGTGTTGTCGTACTCGCAGACGAAGATGAAGCCGAGGCTCGGGAGCTCTTCCTTCCAGAGACGGTCGTCTGCGTGGTGGAAGTAGTTCGTCGTCGATCCGCCGGCCATATTTCTCAACTCCGCTCACACGTTGACCCGTAGAATGGGGTCTCGTTGCGCGCTTAGAACCCTCCGTCCCTCGTCGCTCTCTGGAGCTCGAGCAAGCGAAAACCTTGCTCTTTCGCTTCAACAAACTTCTTGCCGACGTAGGCCATGTGCCAGAGTGAGAATCCAGCGGCAATGACCAAGGCCGGCCCCGCGAAAACGAACGGCGTCCAGGGACCTAAAGAGGAAAAAAACGTGACCGAGAACAAAATGGCAGATGCCATCGTTGAATAGTAGACTCCCCACGAAGTGAGTCCCCACTTCAGGCTTCCGGGAACGCCCCCCTTTTCTCCTTCGGATTCGAGGTACCGGGCCAGCTCTTCGAAGAATGGTTTCTTGACCGTGTTCCAGCCCCGCCCGAGAAGTCGCCTGAGGACCGGAGCAGAGTACATGGGGCTGAGGAGGGGGGAGGCGAATGCTGGTCCCGTGGAAACGGCGAGAGCGAACGATACAAGAACCTCAAAGGGCAATAGGCCGACCCAGGTCGCCCAGAAGAGCCAAGCCCCGGACGCGGAGATCACAAAGAGATACGCCAACAGCAGGAGGAGGAAGAGACGACCGTTTGCGTCGCCAAACTTCCAAAGTATGGCCAAGTGTGCCCGAAGGCCCACACGAATCATCAGAAACATCCCGCCTGCTTCAGACCTATAATCCCCAGCGCGATGTTGAGTGAGAGTCCCCCGAGGGCCAGTACCCATCTCGGTGGTGTAGCCCACGTAGCCAGCTGAACGCCGAAGGCTGCTTGGGCGAACCAGGGAATGCTTGACCAGATGAATGTCCAGAAGGCCCACCAACTCAGCGAGAAAATCAGCTGTGCCCACGCCCATATGTTTCCACTCAAGGCAGCCCTGAACAGCGTCCAGGTGCCGCTAGTAAAGAGATAGTATAGGATATTCGACCACATCTGGGGGCTTATGTAGGCCCCGTATACACCGAGCAAGCCGAATCCTATTCCGATTCCGAGGAAAACTGCGCCCATCCAGCAGCGGAGGGGCCAGCCGTAGGATGACGGTTCGCTCGCGGATATGGATGAGGATCCTCCCGCGCCTCCCCCGCCACCATAAGATGGCGGTGGATCGTCCGGCCCCTCTTGGAACCGCATGCCTGACGGGTCTGCTCGGTTCACGGGGTTGTTCCCGACGTACGCGTAGAGGTTCGGGCCGTCCGCCATGCCTGCCGGGTCTTTCTGGAGGAACCGCCCGATCGACGGGTCGTACATCCGCGCGCGGTCGTCCACGAGGTACGACCGGAAGCCGTCCCTCCGCTCCCGGCCCGTGAAGCCGTACGGGTTCGCCAGGGTGCCCGACTCGCTGTCGACCTCGCCGAACGCCGTGTACCGGTACGAGCGGACGACGCCTTGGGTCGAGTCCGTGATCCGCGTGACGGAGCCGAGGGCGTCCACATGGTACGCGTAGTACGCCCCGGAGCGGAGGACGCCGACGGGCTCGTCGACGCCAGGCCCTTGGGTGTACCGGGCCTGTCGGACGCCGGTGGCATCGTACTCCGCGACGACGTCCTCGAAGCCGCCGCCGCCGTAGAAGTCGTAGCCGACGTACGCCGTGGGGGAGCAGCTCTCGCCGATCCGCTCGCCGGTCGACAGGTACGAGAAGGTGCATTTCGAGTTGTTCGGATACGTGATCTCCTTCAGCCGGCTCTCGAGGTCGTATACGTAATTCGTGGTGTACGTGGTGCCCTCGAATACGAGGTCCTCGACCTTCCGGAGGAGGTTCCCGTTCTTGTCGTAGTCCGGATACGACGTATCAATCCAGAGGTTGCCGCCGATGTAGAGGCTCGAGTGGGTCAACCGGTCGTCCAGGTCGTACGAGTACGTGACCTCGCTGTTCCCCGCGACTTTCTCGATTCGGTTGCCGACTGCGTCGTAGACGTACGTCGTCGCGAAGCCGCTCGGCTTGACCTCGCGCCCGAGTCGGTGCACGCCGTCGTACTCGTACCCCCATGTCCCCTCGTTCGTCTTCATCATGAGGCGGTTGCCCGCCTTGTCGTACGAGTAGTTGAAGAATTCAAGGACGACGCTGCCGGATGACTTCGTCGTCACGTTTCGCTGACGGCCCGCGGCGTCGTACAAGGTGGTCGTGTTCACGCCGTTCGGATCCGTGACGGACGTCACGCGGGAATCCCCATCGTATACGTAGGACGTGATTCGGCTCTCCGGGTCCGTGATCTTCCACTGCCGGTTCGTGGCGTCGAATGCGTACGCGGTCGTGCCTCCCTCCGCGTCCGTCATCGTGAGGCGGTTCCCGTTCGCGTCATGCGCATACGTCGTCGTCTTGGCAAACGAGCCGTAGTTCAACGTGACGGACGCGACCCTGCCGAGCTCGTCGTACGCCATCGTCCGGGCGTACCCGAGGCCCGCGACGGACACGGGATTGCCGTCCTCATCGTACGTCTGCGTGGCCGTAGATGCATCCGGATACCGTGTAACCGTCAAGCGCTCGAGCTTGTCGTACGTGTACAGAGTCGATGCACCATTGGCGTCCGTCCGTCGGATATTGTTTCCCGCGGCGTCACAGACGTATGAGGTGAAGAAACCGTCGATGGCACCTTGCGGCGACGTGACCTTCGTCAGGCGGTCGTAGACGTCGTATTCGTATCGCGTGACGTGGCCGTTTGCGTCCGTGACCGTGAGTCGGTTCCCCCGTAAGTCGAAGCCGGATGACGTAGAATTGCCGAGGGCATCGGTTCGGACCTGCACGTTGCCGTTCGTTGCGTTCACTTGGTACGTCGTCGAGTTGCCGTTCTTGTCCGTCGTCCGAATGAGGTCGCCGCGATCGTTGTATAGGCTCGACGTGAAGTTCCCGAGGGAGTCGATCGTCTTCGTTAGCCGGTCGTCCTTGTCGTATTCCGAGGTGGTGACGAAACCCATCGGAGAGGTGACGGTCACGACCCGGCCCCACGCATCGTACCCATATCGGGTGACTTCGTTGAGCGGGTTCGTCATCTTGGTGAGGTAGCCGTTCGCGTTGTACTCGTGCCACGTCGTGTATCGGCGGAAGTCCGTAGAACGGTTCAGAAAGCCCGACGCGTCGTAGACGTAGTCTAGGTAATCTCCTTTCGCGTTCGTGAGCTTGACCAGGTTGCCCTTCACGTCGTATGCATGCGCGGTCGTGTAGCCGCGGAATGTTGTCTGGGCGGCCAACAGGGCAACATAGGCGGACGCGGTGTTGATTTCGGACCATACAGTGCTTGACGCGTTCCCACCTGGGTCGATCCGGCAAACGACGTTCGATCGGAAGTCTAAGCCAGTCGTTGAGGCGAATCCGCGGCCGTCCGTGACCTTGATTCGGTTCATCTCCCCGTCCCAGATATAGGAGGACGTGTTTCCACTGTTGTCGCAGGCGCCGCATCCGATCGACGGGCCAGAAATCTGCGTGGGATTCCCAAACGAATTGAGGGTGAGGGTCGTGGTGTAGCCTCGGGCGTTCGTGATTGTCCGGGTCGTTGTCGTCGAATAGGCGATGCCGTAGGCCTTGTATTTCCACTGGGCCGCCCCGTTGTAGGACCCCAGCCAGATTTCCGTCGCTCGGCTCGAGCCGTCGTAGGTGAACTTCGCATACCTCCCGCCGCCCGTGTGATCCGTCATCTCGGAAAGCTTGCTGGACGCGTACCAGTACTGCTGCGTGCGCGTACCGTTCGCATCGACGGCTTGGATCAGGTTGCCGGAGCCGTCGTACACGTATCGCACCAAGCGGCTCGCCGTCGATACGGTCACGGGAATCCAGTCCAGGTAGTCGAACGACGCCTGGTTGCCCACCTTCACATACCTGACCTGGACCTTGAAGTTCGCGTCCGAGACGTTGGACCACCACCACGAGGCCAAGTGGGACGTGAAGTCGAGGCACGTCAGCGCGTTCGGGTCCGATGCGGGCAGGTTCACAATCTGCTCCGTGCTCCAGGTCACGCCGGCATTCGTACTGATCTTCACCCCGAGATCGTCGTCCCCGGCCGTGTGCGCTTCGACGCACGCCTGCACCTTCCAGATGCCGACGTCGGTCGTGCCCGTGAAGCCGTAGCCGGAGTACGTATGGAGGGCGCTGGATGTCTTCGTGCTTGCGTACAGGTTGTTCGAGCTGAATGCGTTTTGGCCGTTGTTCCAGCTGCCGGTATGAATGGTCGGGCTCCGCTGCATAGAGCCCACCGCCTGGTCCCACGCCCGGATGATCCGTCCCGACGCGTCGTAGGCAAAGGTGATCGTCTTGCCGGAGGCGTCCGCCACGGTCGACAGGCGTCCCGAGGCGTACGTCAGGGTGAGCGTGTTCCCGTTCTTGTCCGTCACGGACGACAGCTGGCCCGCGGACGTGAACATCGCGCGACTCCCATCCTTGTGCCACAGGGTGAACGTGCCATCGCCGTTCTTGATTAGCCTTGACGGCACGCCGCGCGGCGAGTCGTACGTGTTTGCCGTCGCCTTGGGCTGGAACGTGTGCTGGGACCCGTCTCCGTCGGTCCATGTGACGGACGCGTCCGGGTTCACCGTGAGGAACTCGTTGTAGTTGAACGTCCATCCGTTCCCGAAGGGGCCCGCCACCGACCCGCGGAGGCTGTTGTAGGACCGCGCGATGGCCAAGGGGAAGCCCTTGCCCAGGAGGGAGAGGTCGCTCGTGGACAGCCACACATTGCCGCTCACCGCGTTCACGAGGCCGCCGACATAGGGGTACCAGGCCTCGTAGCCCGTGTTCGCCGTGGGGTTCGTCGAGGGCGTCCCCTCCTGGGTCGTCACGCTCGTGAGGGAGGGCGTCGACTCCACACCGCTCGTCACGAACGCCCGGATTTGATAGTATCGTTGGCGGTCCTGGTCGGGAAGCGCGTAGTAGACAGCGGCTTTCACATTTGCCTTGAGGTTCGTCCACGGACCCCAGGCGACGTTGTCCGCCGAACTGCGGACCTGGAGGTGGATCTGGTTGAAGGAATCGACGGTGCCGGCAATTTGAGTCTGCAGGGGCTTGTTCACCGTCCCAGCGTCGCGAATGGCTTTCGTCTCGGACCCGACGGCAGTGTTCCATATCCGGACATCATCGATGTTCACCTGGGAACCTTGGAACTTCACGTAGCCGGCCACAACCGAAGGAGGAGAATAGTCGGTGCCGGACCACATAAGCTGGCCTTGCCACCACAGCTCGAAGTAGTTGCCCCTCGCAACGACCTTCATCGAGTAGACCGTGTTGATTGACATCGAGGCCTGGATTGAAGGGCTGATTCCGCTGCCATCGGACCTCCAAAGCTGGAACGAGCTATAAGCGGGGTTCACCGCGCTCTGGCAGATGGTGAGGTAGTAGTAGTTGTTGGAATCCTTGTATCGGAACATGAAGTAGAAGCAGTTGCCCGATGTGAGGAACTTGAAAGTGAAGGCGTCCCGTTGATCGTACCAGGAGGTGCCGGCCCGCACAATCGCCAGCAAGGTCCCGAGCTGCAACGCCCCGCCGCTCCAAGCGGGAAAGCCTTGCTCGATCGTCCAAATCTCGTTCGTATTGTCGTTGAAGTTGTCCGCCAGCCAGCCGATCTTCGTGGCTTGATCTCCCTTGTCCTGAGTCGCGTCCCGGAACAGGCCGGTGGCGTACGTCAGGACGATGTCGTCGACCCAGGCGACCGCGTAAGGTTCACAGCACGGGAGCGATCGGCCGTCGGATGCGGTCCCCACCTTACCGAGGGTGAAGCCGTCGTTCGCGCTCGTCCCTATCCGATAGTGGGCGAGCTTCAGGCCCGCGTCGTTTACATCCCGGATCTCCATCGTGAGCATCTGGACCGACGAATCGTAGTTGACCAGGAAGTGGTATTCCGTGTCCACTTGGCCCTCGTAGAACGTATTGATGCGGAGCGTTCCGCTTGCGTCCTTGTAGTACATGTAATAGTAGGGGGTGCACAAGGCGGGGCACTGCGACGCGTGATTGTCCCGGCCCGCGTACCAGAAATAGATGCTGTTCGCCTGGTCCACCAGGGTGTTCCCGCCTGCAATGAGGAAGAGGGGGAACGCATACTGCCAGTTCCCCTGGGTCGTGGCCCGCCAGCGGGCGGTGACCGTGAAGTCCGCGGTCGTGTCCAACGTGGCGATCGACTTGTCGAACATCTCGTCCCCTGCGTCCCGCCGGTCCGCGAGGAGGTACACGTTGCCGTTCGCGCTGTCCCAGTGGACGTCGCTGTATGGCTGCGGATAGTGCATCGCGAGCCCCTCGGCGGAGTAATCGAAATTGTGGACATACGTATTTTGGCCGGAAATCACGCCCGCCGGGAAGGAGGAGGCGAACGACGCGGCGACGCCCGAGCCGCCGGACGGGAGCGTGGGCGGATTCGACTCGGTCTCGTTTCCTGAGGCAGCTACCGCCTCCGAGGCGGTTTCTTGCGCGCCCGTAGCGCGAGCGCTTGAGGACAGTCCCGAGAAGGACATCAGGACGATTACCAGAACGACGCACAAGGTCGTGACGCGGAGCTTGATACGGATCCCTCCCCTCGCCCGAGGGCCTATATCACGCAAGCTCTCTTTGAACGCCCACAGACTCGAGGTTGGACCTCAGGTCCCAACATGTGGTCCCAAAAAGTCTAGTCGAGTCCCGAGCAGCCGGCCTAGCCCTTATGCCAGTAGCCGTATCGTTCCAGGACCGTGGCGACTTTGGCCATGTCTTGCATGAACGTGTAGCCTCTGTCCGTGAGGTTCAGGTCAGAGTCCATGAACCCCGCGCCGTTGAGCTCTTCTAGGCGATCCTTCAGCCGTCGGTACGGCACCGCCGCGAATCGCTCAATCTCGTATAGTGTGGGAAGCTCTCCCGACTTCCGGCGGAGGTGCACGGCGCGGAGCACGTCGTAGTGCACTTGGACCGTCAACCGCTTCTCGTTCGTCATCCCTCCGCCCCTTTCCGACCATACCGATATCCGTCGCTCGATATTTGAAACCCTGCCCCAACGGTCACGTTTGTCTCGCCCCGCAGTGAGGCGAAAGTTCGGATGCTGGTTTGCCGAAGTGGGCCACCCCAGTCCGCAGCGACCTTGTAGCCCCCTCGAATACGGAAGGTAAGGGGCCAGGATCCCAAGGCGCAATCTCGGCCTAGTCGCGGACCTTCAGGGCGATGCTCACCCCATCTCGGAGGGGGACGATCGCGGCAATCATGCCCGGATCTTTCGCGAGGCGCTCGTTGTACGTCCGGATCGCGGCGGTCTCCGCGGAGCGGTCCTTGCGGGCCACGTCGCCTCGCCACAGGACGTTGTCCGTCACGAGGAGGCCGCCGACCCGCAGACGCGAGATGCACGGCTCGAGGACCGCCGGGTATCCGGCCTTGTCGATGTCGTTGAAGATGAGGTCGAACGGGCCTTTGACATCCGCGAGGATTGACTGCGCCGGTCCGACGAGGATCCTCACCTTCTTCGCGACGCCGGTCTTTTCGAGGTTCTTCCGCGCGATCTCTGCGGTCTCGGGATTGTGCTCGACGGTCACGAGCTCGCCGTCCTCCGGCAACGCGCGCGCGAGCCACGTGCCGGAATACCCGATGGCGGTGCCCAGCTCGAGGATCCGCTTCGCACGCAAGGAACGCGCGAGGATGTGAAGCAGGCTCCCCTCCGCCGCACCGACAATCGGCCATCCTTCGTCGAGGCCTTGCTTCTCGACGGCTCGGAGCGCCGCATCGCCGCGGTTCGCTAGGCCATCGATGTACTCGTCGATCTCCTCATAGACGATCGCGCGCGCCACGCCGACCACCGCGCCGACGAGCGACGTCCCCGGTCATGAACCTTCTGCGGGCCCGTTGACAAAGGCTTATCCCGATTCACGTCGCATCGTGACGCGGGATGGGCCATGTGCAAACTCACGAAGACGGACAGCGCCGTCCTGTCGTGGTACCTTGAGACGGAATACGTCAACGAGATCATGATGCGCGGGTACGCGGTCCGGCCGAACCTCGACCTGCCCGCGTCCCGGAAGCGTCCGGTGCCGG
>WNGF01008379.1_pt1 | contig 13043 bp, 10 predicted proteins | sample 5400641 | NCBI WGS metagenome assembly WNGF01 (sample SAMN13153371, study PRJNA577476) | soil metagenome | isolation source: 80 cm soil or saprolite under grassland replicate 2 | place: USA:California | collected 2016-06-15
AGTTCCCACTCTCGTGTATCACGCGGACGGATCGGATGTCGCGATGACGATCGTGGACGGCCGGATCGTCTACGAGGACCGCCGCTGCACGTTCGTCGACGAAGAGGAGATCCGGCTAGAGGCCCAGCGACGGGGGGCCGAAGTCGTGGCCAGGGCAGGCATCGCCGGGACGCTTCAGGAGCCGCGGCTCGAGTCGAGGTAGTTATAGACGGTGAACCGACTCACGCCGAGCATGTCGGCCACCGTCTCGACCGACTTGCGCAGGTTGAACGCGCCGTGTTCGTCGAGGAACCGCACGACCTGCTGTTTCTGGCGCCGGCTCATTTGCGCGATGGGCAGCCGCATCTGCGCTTCGGCCATGGAGATCAACTCGTGGATGGCGCTGTTCACGTGGGTGAATCCGCCGGCGGCGGCAGGGCTTGAGGAGAGAGTGGGCACCAGCGCCATCGCCACCCGTTGAGCGGCTGCCACGGCATCGCCGTCGACCTCGATGCGCAGGGCCTTCGAGGACTTCGGCAAGGGGATATCGGCTTGCGAGATCCGGTCCAAAGCGACCTCGCCGAAGGACACCTCGACCTCGCCGTTCTCGGCAATGATCGACACGCGATAGAGGGGACCAAGGGCCTCCGCCAGGCCCTTCGCCAGGTCCCTCTCCGTGCTCAGCGTTCGACCCCCGATCGCGTCACGGCAGACCTCAACTTTCGACCTCGAGGCGGATCACGATCCGCGTCGCACCTGCAGAGAGGGCAGCGGCCTGGGCACGGTGAAGAGCGTCGAGGACCCTCTCCAAGGGCCCTGCGATCGTGTTTCCAAGGGGACCGACTTCGACCTCCAGGCCCATCTCATTGATCGCGTCGATGGCAACTTGGACGTGGTGCGGAAGCTCCTGGCCCTCGATGAACGGGTAGACGGTGAACTCCCCCCTCACCATGCCGCGTAGCATACGCGCGGGCGAACCTCGAGGCTCCGTGGACACATCCATACCCCTGGTCGCGACGAACGGGGCGAGCTTGACAATTTGTTGATCCGATGCTACACCGCCGGTTCGAGACATTGGGGCGGGGTTGTTCGTGGGGTGGCCCGGTAGGGCTGTCGAAGGGAAGCGTCGGGCCTTCGAGGACATTCTCATTTGAGGCAACGACTCGATTTCGAGGACATTTTTGATGAGGCAACTCGCGTGCTTGACATCTTGTTGAGGCCTCGAAGGGCAGATGCTAATCGGCGGCGCAGCGGCCACGTTCATCGGCCTCCATATGCAGGGATTGTTCGCACCCATGCATCTGGGGCTCGCCGTTACGGCCGGGGCCGCGGCGGGAGGGGCCTATGCATTCCTGGCGGCCTGGCTGTGGGCGCGACGATCCGTCAACGAGATCATCTCAACCCTGCTCCTGAACCTGATCGCCGTTCAGATCATCAGCTGGCTGGTGCGGGGCCCCGTGCAGGAACCCACAGGCTCGTTCCCGCGGACGGCTCCTGTTTTCGACTCCGCCCGCTGGCCACACGTCCTCAGGAACACGCCCCTTGGATACGACCTTTTCGTGGCGTTGGCGATGGTCTTCGTCGTTTCGTTCGTGATCAGACGAACCGAGTTCGGCTTCCATCTCACGCTGACCGGCGCCAATGAGACGGCCGCTCGGTCCGTGGGGGTGCCTACGGTACGCATCACCGTGCTCGCGCTCGCCATCTCCGGTGCGCTGGCAGGGCTCGCGGGCAGCTCGGTCATCCTGGCGGGCGAGACCGGCACCATGTCGGACAACTTCTCCGCAGGATTTGGCTTCGCCGGGATAGTTGTTGCCCTTTTGGCAAGGAACGCCCCTTCGGGGGTGGTTCCTGCTGCGCTGTTGATCGCGGCGCTTCGACAGGGTGGAGGCCTCATGGAGGCCCAGGTCGGCGTCCCGTCGTCCCTGGTCCTGGTCACGGAAGGAATCGTCATCCTGCTCGTCGTGGCCAGCTCTTTCGGCTTCCAGAGATTCTGGACCGTTCGAGTTGACGCGCGGGCAGCTCGACGAGACCGGCGCGTGCCGGCCGCTCTGGAAACCGACCGTTGAGCCCGTTCGATGCTGCATGGCTTGGGGCGACCATCCGGCTGACGACGCCGGTGCTCTTCGCGGCCACGGGAGAGCTCGTCGCCGAGCGGTCAGGCGTCCTGAACATCGGCCTCGAGGGCATGATGCTGTCCGGGGCGTTCTTCTCGTTCTTGGTCTCGTATTTCGCTCACAGCTTCTGGCTCGGTGTCCTCGCTGGAGTCTTGGCCGGCATGTCGCTCGCCACGATCATGGCGCTCGTGTCCGTCCAGGCGCGGGGCCGATCAAATCGTGACCGGAGTGGGCCTGAATATCGTGGCTGCAGGGATCACGACATTCATCTATCGAGAGGTCTTCTCCTCACGCTCCGCCGTCCAGTTGAAGTTGCCAGCGGCCATCTCGATCCCGGGGTTCTCACGGATCCCGTCGATCGGACCGAACGTCTTCCGCCAAACGGTCCTGGTGTACATCGCCTTCCTGAGCGTTGGGGTGGTCTGGTTGATCCTGTTTCGAACAACGTGGGGCCTGGCCATTCGGGCCGCCGGAGAGGTACCGGCGGCCGCGGACACGGCCGGACACAACGTGAATCGCATCCGGTGGTTGTGCACCTTGGTCGCCGGAGGCATGGCCGGTATCGGAGGCGCGTACCTCTCGGTTGGTCGAATCGGCTTCTTCACAGAGGGGATGAGCGCAGGCCGCGGGTTCATCGCCCTCGCCGCCGTGATCTTCGGAGAATGGAGTCCCGGAGGCGTCCTGCTGGCGTCGCTGGCTCTCGGGGCCGCCGACGCCCTGCAACTTCGGCTTCAAGCCGAGCCAGCAATCCCGAAGGCCGTTTGGCTCGTCCTCGCCCTTGCCGCTGCCGCCTATACGGCGTCTTCTGCGAGGAGCCGACGAGGACGGCAGGAGATGTTCCGAGCAGTCGCTGTAAGCCTTGCCTGGACAGACGCCGGGGCTGGCCTGTTCCTGGCGGCACCCCAATGGCACTTCCCTCCTCAACTCTGGCTGGCCCTCCCCTACGCGTTTGCCCTGGTCGTGCTGAGCCGCGCGGTGCGGCGCAGTCGCACGCCCACTGCGCTGACGATCCCCTACGTTCGGGCGGAGGGGACGTGAGCCGATGCGCACTTGACACTTTGTTGAAATCCAGCGCACGATAGGTACGGGATTTCGGCCGATCCTTCCCCCGGGGGAAAATGATGGATTTCACTCTCAACGACCGTCCCGTTTCTGTTGACGTTTCGGACGGCGCCAGCCTCCTCGATCTGCTGAGGGACGGCTGCGGCGTGATGTCCGTGAAGGACGGCTGCGCGCCCGAAGGCTCCTGCGGCGCCTGCACGGTCATGGTCGACGGCAAGGCCGTGGTGTCCTGCGCCCAGCCCGCTTCGCGCGCGGCGGGTAAGAGCATCACAACCCAGGAGGGGCTGAGCCGGGAGGGACGCGAGCTTTGGGCCGACAGCTTCGTCGCGGCCGGGGCTTCGCAATGCGGGTTCTGCTCACCCGGCATCGTCATGAAGTCCGAAGCCCTGCTCTCGAAGAACGCGGACCCCTCGCGCGAGGAGGTCGCCAGGGCTCTGGCCGGGAACCTCTGCCGTTGCACCGGCTACGTCAAGATCGTCGACGCGGTCGAGCTCGCGGCCAAGGCCAAGCGCGGCGAGGGCCTCCCGCTGGTCGACATCAGCGGGCGGGTCGGGTCGCGAACCGCCCGCTACAAGGGGCGCGAGCTGGCGCTGGGCGACAAGCCCTACATCAACGACATGTCGGAGCCGGGGATGCTGCACGGAGCCATTCGCTTTTCGGATCATCCTCGGGCGAAGGTCCTGCGCATCGAAACGTCGAAGGCTGGATCCCACCCCGGGGTCGTGGCCGTGGTCACCGCGAGGGACGTGCCCGGTCGCCGTTACCAGGGGGACATCTTTCCCGACTGGCCCCAGTTCGTGGCCGAAGGCGAAGAGACCCGCTACGTCGGGGACATCCTAGCCGCCATCGCTGCCGAGTCGCGACAAGCGGCACGTGAGGCGGCCGAGCTGGTCGAGGTCGACTACGAGGTCCTGGAACCCGTCACGGACCCGTTCGACGCGATGCAGCCCGGCGCGCCGACCATTCACTCCGAAGCGGGCGACTGGATGCACGACCGGGAGCACAACGTCCTCTCGCTCTCCACCGTAACGCGAGGCGACGCCGACGCCGCGCTGGCCTCAGCGGCCCACGTGGTCCACGAGACGTTCCGGACCCAGTTCATCGAGCACGCCTTCCTGGAGCCCGAATCCTCGCTGGCCGTGCCGAAGGAAGATGGCGGGTTCCACCTGTACTCCCAGGGACAGGGCGTGTGGCACGACCGTGAGCAGGTCGCTTCGTTCATGGACCTGCCGGACGAAAAGGTCACGGTGACGCAGGTCTCGAACGGGGGGGCATTCGGGGCCAAGGAGGACCTGAACGTCCAGGCCCACGCCACGGTGCTCGCCGCGAAGACCGGGCGTCCCGTCAAGATCACCATGTCCCGCAAGGAAAGCCTCAGGTTCCATTCGAAGCGCCACCCGCTGACCATGGAGTACACGGTCGGCTGCGACGAAGAGGGGCGTCTCGTCGCGGTGAAGGCCCGGATCGTGGGCGACACCGGCGCGTACGCGAGCGTGGGAAACGCCGTGCTGGAAAGGGCCACCGGCCACTCCTGTTCCGTGTACAAGGTCGACAACGTCGACGTGGAGGGCCGCGCTGTGTACACGAACAACCCGCCGTGTGGCGCCATGCGAGGGTTCGGTTCGAATCAGGCGAACTTCGCCATCGAGGGGTGCCTGGACCGGCTGGCCGAGATGGTCGGCATCGACGTGTGGGAGATGCGGTGGCGCAACGCCGTCGAATCGGGCGATCGCTTCGGCACGGGTCAGATCCTGGGGCCGGGCGTCGGCCTGAAGAAGACGTTGCAGGCCGTCAAGGACCTCTACTACGAAGCGAAGGACTCCGGGAAGGCCGTGGGCCTCGGGTGCGCGGCGAAGAACACCGGCGTCGGCAACGGTATCCCCGAGTTCGGCAAGGCCGTGATCCGTGCCGAGGCCGATGGGAGCGTGACCGTGTTCCATCAGTGGACCGAGATGGGGCAGGGCGTGCACACCGTCCTTCAGCAGGTGGCGTGCGAGGAGCTGGGCCTGCCGCCGCAGTGCGTTCGCATGGAGGTCGACACCACTCACGAGCTGGACGGCGGGCAGACCACGGCCTCGAGGGGAACGGTCCTCGGGGGCGTCGGCATCATCGAGGCCGCCAAGAAGCTCAAGGCAGCCCTGAACGGCGGCCCCATCGCCGACCTGGCCGGGCGCGAGTTCGAGGGCCACGTGGACATGCCGAAGACCTACAAGCCCCAGCAGGGCCCCGACGGCGGGCCCACCCACTTCGCCTACGGGTGGGCGACGCAGATGGCGATCCTGGACGAGACCGGGCGCATCGAACGGTTCATCGCCGCCCACGACGTCGGCAAGGCCATCAACCCCACCCTCCTGGAGGGGCAGATCGAAGGCGCGGTGCACATGGGGCTGGGCCATGCCCTGACGGAGGAGTTCGTCGTCGAACGCGGCCACGTGGTCACGGACACGCTGAAGTCGCTGAACATCATCCCGCCCATCGGGATGCCGCCCGTGGAGTGCATCTTCGTGGAGGAACCCCAGCCCGAGGGCCCGTACGGGGCGAAGGGCGTGGGCGAGATCGCGCTGGTGCCGACGGCGTCGGCGGTGGCCGGCGCGCTCCACGCGTTCGACGGCGCCTGGCGGAACCGCCTGCCGATGAAGGACTCGCCGGCGGCCCGGGCGGCCGTGCCAAGGTTGGTTCGGCGCGCGGATAGCCTTCGCACGCCTTCGCCGACGGGGTCTTCTAGGGCCGAACCGAGCAGATCCGCCCGTCAGCTGGCGAGCTCGGCTCTCCAGTCGGGGACGCCATCGCCGTAGGGGTTGTCGGTGAGCGCGACCTGCGCGGTCCCGTCGGCGTTCATCACGAACACCTGGAGAAAGCCGCTGCGCGTACTCTGGAAGGCGATCCGCTGCCCGTCTGGAGACCACGCCGGACTGACCTCGTAGAAGTTCGTATGGGTGATCCGGGTCTGTTCGCTCCCGTCGGGCCTCATGACGTAGATCTGTGGAGTCCCGTCCCGGCTGCTGCGGAAGGCGATCCACAACCCGTCGGGGGACCAAGCCGGCTCCTCGTCGTTGCCGGGGGTCGTGGTGAGGCGGCGTTCGTTCGACCCGTCGGCATCCATGAGGTAGATCTCCATCGTGCCCAGGTGCCCCCTGGCGAACGCGATCTTTCTGCCATTCGGCGACCAGGCGGGAGCCTCATCGATTGCCGGGTCGTTGGTCAGTTTGGCTTGCCCAGTCCCATCGGCGTTCATGACGAAGATCTGAGCGTCGCCATCGCGGTCGCTCTCGAACACGATGCGCTTGCCGTCCGATGACCACCGTCCGCTCAGGTCGTTGCCACGGTCGTTGGTCAGCCGCGTCTGGTGGGACCCGTCGGCGTCCATCACGTAAAGATGCGCCAGCCCGCCGTCCCTGGTGCTGGTGAACAGGATCTTCTTCCCATCGGGGGACCATGCCGGGTCGACGTCGACGGCCTCGTTTTTCGTCAGGCGTAACTGCCGTTTCCCCTCGGGATCCATCACGTAGATCTCGAGGTTTCCGTCGCGCGCGCTGGCGAACGCGATCATCTCCCCGTTGCCGGGGTGGGTCGCATCGGGGGTGGGAACGGTCCGTGCGCGCGAGGGCAGCGGTCGCGGGCCGATCTTCGCCCCGCGGACGCAATCTGCCAGGGTCAGAATGAGGAGGACGGCAAGGAAGAGGACGGCAAGGAAGGGGACACCCCTCGACCGCGGGCTGGCGGGCAGCTCCCGGCGCACTCGGCCCATGCTGTCCTCTCCTCCGGCCGGCCGTCGTCCCGGCCGCGGGCTGGGAGCGCCATTGTGCGGCCTCCATGGTCTGTACTCGTTCGTTCCCCGTTCCCTCTTCACTGAATCGACGGGTGGGGTCCTCTCTTGAGGCGACCCGGCTCCAGCCGATGGAGGCAGACGCGACATTGGACGGCGCATCGGGCTGCGCCTACCATCGCCCGATGCCTGAAGAGACCGTCGACATCACGACCGTCACTGGGCCCCCCCGCGCCTGCGATCTCCTCCTCACCGGCGGCTGCGTCGTCACCGTGGACGACGACCGCCGCGTCCTCGACCCAGGCGCGGTGGCGATCGCCGCCGACCGGATCGTGGCGGTGGGGACGCCCAACGAACTAGCAACCTTCCGCGCGGCTCGAACCGTCGACTGTTCGGGCAGCGCCATCATCCCCGGGTTGGTGGATTGCCACAACCACTTGTTCCAGGGACTGGCCCGGGGTCTGGGCGAAGGCCTGGGCGGCTGGCGGTGGCTGGCCGAGTTCATGTGGCCCTACGCGGGAGCCATCACGGCGCAGGAGTCCCAGGCCGCGGCACTCCTGGGCGCCATCGAGGCCGCGAGGGCGGGGACGACGGCGATCCTGGATCACCATTACGGCCGGACGGACGTGGCGAGCACGCTGGCGGTGGTGGAGGCGATGGAGATGGTCGGTATTCGCGGCGTCGTGGCCCGCGGCATCGCGGGGCCCCTGACCGACGTCGGGGCGACGCACGGGTTGCCCGCGTCCACCTCTCGCTACACCGCCCAAGAGGAATTGGACATCACCGCCGAGTGCATGCGGCTGCGTCCGGCGTGGTCCCGGGTATCCGTCTGGCCGGGTCCGATAAACGTCGTGTACACGGACCAGGACCTTGTCCGGCGCTCGGTCGACCTGGCCCGGTCGGCCGGGGCCCGTTGGCACTCGCATTGCTGCGCTCCCCGCTCCGACCCTTCGATCTACCTGGAGGCCTACGGGGTTCGTCCGGTGCCCTGGATGCACTCGGAGGGCTTGCTGGGCACGGACGCCACGCTCGCCCACTGCACGTGGGTCGATGATCGCGACGTTGCTCTTCTGGGCGAAACCCGAACCGGCGTCTCGTATTGCCCGGTCTCGAACCAGTACATGCCCTACGGCGTCATGCGGCTACGGGACCTCCGTTCGGCCGGGGCCGTGGTCGGACTGGCCACGGACGGTTCGGCGTGCGGGCATCGTCAGGACATGTTCGAGTGCATGAAGCAGGCAGTGCTGCTGCAGCGGGTCCACACCCTCGATCCCGAGGCCAGCAATGCAGAGGAGGCGCTCGAGCTGGCCACGCGGGGAGGAGCGAGGCTCCAGGGCCTGGACGCTGGATCCCTGGCTTCGGGGAAGCTCGCCGACGTGGTCGTGGTCGACCTCGAGCGGCCGCACCTGCGTCCGAGGACTCGCACCGTGGCGACGCTGGTCTATTCGGCTCGCGGCTCGGACGTGGCGATGACCATCGTCAATGGAGAAGTGATCTTCGAAAATGGTCGGTGTACCCGAGTGGACGAAGCCGCAGCCATGGCCGAAGCCCAGGCCCGATCGGAAGAGTTGATCCTACGGACGGGCCTGGGACACCGCTCACGGGCCAGGCAGGAGTCCTCCTTCATCCAGCGCCCGCTGTAGCTCGCCTGCCTTCGTACGCATCCGCTCTCGAAGGCGACGGCTTTCGTCGTCGTCGAGCCAGGTGGCATCGACACCGGCCAGCGAGATCTCGACCATCTCGGCGAACCCGTAGCCGTGCGCCGCGGCCAGGGTCCGGTACTCCTTCCCCAGATCGTCCTCGATCATCGCCGGGTCATCGGTGTTCAATGTCACGTGCAGCCCGGCCTCGCGCATCTGAGGCCAGGGATGCTCTGCCACAGAACGAAAGAGATTCGCGATCTTGACGTTCGAGATCGGACAAACGGTGAGGGGAATCCCTTGGTCCGCGAGCAGGCGGGCGGCTGCCGGATCCTCGAGGATCGAGATGCCATGATCGATCCTTTCCGCCCCGAGCTCCTCGATATCGAACATGATCGCTGATGGCGGGCTGTTCTCGCCCTGATGAGCAGTCAGGCGGAAGCCGGCAGAGCGGGCCAGTCTGTACGCGGGAAGGAACTCGGCAGGGTCGACGCCGAGCTCCGTCGAGTCCATCCCAACGCCGATCACGCGTTCCGCCCTGCCCTGCCGCTTCAGCTCGAGAAGTCCCTCAACCATCTCGACCCCGCGCGCGCCACCGTATGCGCGATCCATGTCGGCGATGAGCATGACCCGGGCGCCGGTCTCCCGTTCGGCCGCCTCAACTCCGCTCTCGATTCCGGCCACGATATCCTCGAGCCGCTGCCCCATCTGAAGATGCCGGGCCGGTGTGAAGAAGGTCTCTCGGTAGAGGAGCCCATGGGCGGCGCCGTCGACGACAGACTCGTACGCGAGGCGTGCCCAGTCATCGCGGTTGGCCAGGCACTCCTGGACGAGCCAGAACGCCGACAGAAACTCGTCCAGGTTCTGGTAGTGGTAGAGATCCACCGGATCTTCCACCGGGAGCTTCCGGCCATTCTTCGTGGCGAGCTCGGCGACCGTCTGTGGCCGCATGGTGCCCTCGAGGTGGCAGTGGAGCTCGACCTTCGGCAATCGCTCGAGCGCTTCGTCGAGATCCATGACTTCCCCGCGGTACGTCACCACAACGGCGAGACAAGAGGCGGACCCGTCGACCCGGCTCTTTGTCCGGCTTCCCCAAGCTGACCTGAAGGTGACGCACATGATAGCCCACGCTCCGGACAAGGCCGGCTGAAGGTGCCCCGACGAAGAAGGTGTGGCACCCTTGAAATCGGAAACACGGGCGGCATGCGAAGGACAAGGGGAGAGTGAATCAGCGGACCCTGATCCGAGGAGGGATCGTCCTTCCGATGGAAGGACGAAAACTGGTCCACGACCCAGGGGCCGTTCTGGTGGAGGGCGACCGCATCGTGGCCGTCGGGCCCGTGCAGGACGTGGACCCCCAGGCGGAGGGGGCCACAGCGGTCGACGCCACTGGTCATGCCGTGATCCCCGGACTCCACTGCCACCTGCACTCAGGCCTGTTGCGAGGAACCGCGGAGTCGATGTCGCTCTGGGACTGGCTGAGGACCTATGTCGACCCGGCGCACAAGGCACTGACCCGGGAGATAGCCGAAGCGGCGTCGCTCCTCTGCTACACCGAGAGCGTCCGGTTCGGCACGACCTCCGTGATGGACATGTGGCGCCACATGGAGGGGTCCGCCCGGGCCGCGGAGCAGGTCGGCATCCGGGCCACGCTCGTCCCCTATGTGGCGGATCTCGAGGGATTCGACTACTTTGAAACGCTCGAGACGAACCGGCGGCTGCTCCAGAGCCACCGCGAGGCTGCCGATGGGCGGGTTCGAACGTGGCTCGGCCTCGAGCACCTCTTCTACTGCTCCCCGGAGGCCTTCCGCGCGGCCATGGCCATGGCCGAGGAGTTCGATACCGGGATGCACACCCATTCGTCCGAAACCATCTGGGAAGTGCAGGAGTCGCTGAAGCGGTTCGGTCGCCGGCCGATCGATGAATTCTTCAACCGTGGCATCCTCTCGGATCGAACGGTCGTCGCGCACTGCGTGTGGCTGGACGACCGCGAGATCCAACTGCTGGCCCAGACGGGGACGAGCGTCGCACACTGTCCCTGCTCCAACATGAAGCTGGCCTCGGGACCGGCCAGGATCGCAGACTTCCGGGCGGCAGGGATAGACGTCGGCCTGGGGAGCGACGGCGAGAAGGAGAACAACAACCTCGACATGTTCGAGGAGATGAAGTTCGCCTCGCTGCTGCAGAAGGTCACGACCTTGGACCCGACGTCGGGCGATCCCTGGGACATCCTGGATATGGCCACCCTGGCTGGGGCGAAGGCGTTGAACCTCGAAGCCATCACCGGGTCGCTGGAGCCGGGGAAACGGGCAGACATCGTGACGATCGATCTTCGGCGGCTGCACACGACACCCCTCCTGCACGGCGAGAACTTCAACGTCCCCGCCCACCTCGTGTTCTCCTCGAGTGGCCTGGACGTCGACCACGTGTGGGTGGACGGGCGACTGCTGGTCGACGGCGGGAAGGTCCTCTCCGTGGATGCCGATGCGGTCCGCGGTCGAGCTCAGGAGGCAGCCGAGGAGCTCTTCGAGCGCAGGGCCAAGGTCCTCGCCGACGAGGGCGTGGCCGCGGTCAAGCGCGACTGAGGGAATGGCCGAAGACTTCCGGCGGGGAGGGGGCGCATTGGACGGCAGACTGTTTATCGGCGGGGAATGGATAGTGGTGGATCGGTCGTTTCCCGTTCTCGATCCCGCGACGGGCGAGCGCGTCGGCGTGGCTGCCGACGCCGGTACGGCGGAGGCGAAGGCCGCCGTCGACGCCGCATCGAAGGCGTTCCCGGAGTGGTCGAACCTCGTGGCGACGGAGCGCGCGAACGCCCTTCGGCGCATCTCGGCCGAACTCATCGAGGACGCCGACCGCATCGCCGACGTCATCGTGGCCGAGCAGGGCAAGCCACGGGGACAGGCCGTGTGGGAGGTCCGCTACGCAACGGAGTGGATCGACTGGTTCGCCGAAGAGGCTCGGCGAACCGACGGCCGCATCCTTCCCACGCCCTCCCCCTCGAAGCGCCTCCTGGTCATCCGCCAACCGCTCGGAGTTGCCCTGGCCATCACCCCGTGGAACTTCCCGGTGGCCATGATCGCTCGCAAGCTCGCTCCGGCGCTCGCCTCCGGGTGCACCGTGATCGTGAAGCCGGCGGAGCAGACGCCGCTTTCCGCGGTGGCCTTCTACGAAGCCATCGAGCGGGCCGGCCTGCCTCGCGGTGTGGGGAATCTCCTCACGGCGGCCATCCCCGAGGCCATCGCCCCGCCGCTCCTGGAGGACGAGCGCGTTCGGAAGATCACTTTCACGGGCTCGACCGAAGTTGGGAAGATCTTGGTCCGGGCGTCGGCCGACCACCTGGCCCGGGTGTCGCTGGAGCTCGGGGGGCAAGCCCCGTTCGTCGTCTTCGAGGACGCCGACCTGGACGCGGCCGTGCAGGGTGTCCTGGCCTCGAAATTCCAGGTCAGCGGGCAGTCGTGCCTCTGTGCGAATCGCATCTACGTCCAATCGCGCATCCTCGAAGACTTCAGCGCGAGGTTGAAGTCCGCCGTCGGGACTCTGCAGGTCGGGCGAGGGACGGAGCCGGGCGTGGACGTGGGCCCGCTCATCGACGGCCGCGCGTACGAAAAGGTGAGCCGTCACGTGGCCGACGCCGTCGAACACGGGGCCTCCATCGAGACGGGCGGGCATCGCGTCGAGCGGGATGGATTCGAGGGCGGATATTTCTTCGAACCTACGGTGCTCTCCCGGTGCTCGGACGAGATGTTGGTGGCCCGCGAGGAAACGTTCGGCCCGGTCGCTCCCCTCTTCTCGTTCGAGACCGAGACCGAAGTCGTGGAGCGGGCGAACGCCACCCCGTACGGGCTGGCGGCCTACTTCTATACGAAGGACGCCGGCAGGACGATCCGGGTGGCAGAGGCCCTGGAATACGGGATCGTCGGGGTGAACGATCCCCGGCCGGCCAGTCCGACAGCTCCTTTCGGCGGCTTCAAGCAGTCCGGGGTGGGCCGGGAGGGCGGCCAGGAGGGGATCGACGCGTTCCTGGAGACCAATCTGATCTCGATCGCTTACTAAAGCGTAGGGTCCTTCATCAACTGGCGATCCTGCTTGGCGAGATGAAGGATGCGGATCCCTTCGGTCATCTCCACGTACCGGACGAACCGGTATTTATCCTCGAACCCGTCGGATTGCCGAGGCGGCACCTTCGCGTGGCCCTGTTCGGTGCGGACGTTGATGAACCGACAGCCCGGCTCCCTGAACGCGGCGTCCATCTCTCGCTCGAACTCCTCCATCGAGTCGACATTCACCGCGTGGGGAACTCCCGCAGAGCGGGCCATGCCGGTCAGGTCCGCCGTGCCGGCCGTCGCGGTCGGCCGGGGGCCCTTCGGACCCCAGCCGATCGACTCGTACGACGCGTTGTCGGCCACGAACACCACGAGGTTGTCCGGGGCCTCCTGGCCCATCAGCACGAGCTGCCCCAGCTCCATCAGGACGGAG
>WNGF01007581.1_pt1 | contig 13042 bp, 12 predicted proteins | sample 5400641 | NCBI WGS metagenome assembly WNGF01 (sample SAMN13153371, study PRJNA577476) | soil metagenome | isolation source: 80 cm soil or saprolite under grassland replicate 2 | place: USA:California | collected 2016-06-15
GCGAAGTCGTACGCGACGTCGAGGAGCCCTTCGTCGGCCGCGACCTCACGAAAGCGCCGGTCGAGCTCTTGGGAGACGGTCATAGTTCGATCCCCTTTCTTCGTAGGCGCCGGACCCCGGAGGAAGCTGCCTGGCGGGCCGCTTGCTCGTTCGATCCGAGCGCCAGTGCGATGTCGGAATAGGAAAGGTCGTACGCGTAGCGCAGCACGACGGCCACGCGCTCCTTGGGAGGCAGCTCGTCCGCCAGGTGCTCGAGCTCGGCGTAGCCCGGCCGGCCGTCGACCGCCGCCTCTTCCCTCGCGGGGAGGGGACGAGGCCGCGCGCGGTGCTCGTCCGCGATGACGCGGGCGGCGATGGTATACAGCCATGCGCGCAGGTGCCGGGCGTGCCGAAGCCCCGGATAACCGCGAAGCGCGCGCAGGAAGGTCTCCTGGAAGGCGTCCTCCGCCCGATCCCGCCCCAGTCGCCGCACGAGGAAGCCGAAGACCTCGTCACGGTGCTCGCGGTACAGGAGCTCGAACGGCGGAACGGACACTGCGCTCATCATCCGTTGAAACGGTGAAACGCGTCGAGATGTGAGACTGCCGTCGATGCGGTTTGCCGTCGTCGGGCACGTGGAGTGGGTGGACTTCGTGCGGGTCGACCGAATCCCGCGGCCGGGCGAGATCGCCCATGCGCGGGAGGCGTGGGCCGAGCCGGCGGGCGGGGGAGCCGTGGCAGCCGTCGAGCTTGCGCTGCTCGCGGGCGCGGCAACGCTGCTGACGGCGCTCGGCGACGACCGCCTTGGAGAGCTCTCCCGCGAGGGGCTCGAGCGGCTCGGGGTGACCGTCGAGACGGCTATCCGGGCCGAGCCCCAGCGGCGGGCCGTCACATTCGTCGACGCGGCGGGGGAGAGGGCGATCACGCTTCTCAGCGCGAAGCTCGTTCCGGTAAAGACCGACCCTCTCCCCTGGCAGGAGCTCGCCGAAGTGGACGGCGTCTATTTCACGGGCGGAGATGCAGAGGCCCTCCGCGCTGCCCGTGCCGCGCGCGTGCTCGTCGCCAGCGCCCGTGAGCTGCCGACGCTGATGGAGGCCGGCGTTCCGGTGGATGCCCTCGTCCGCAGCGGCCGCGATCCGGGTGAGCGCTACCGCGAGGGAGACCTCGACTCGCCCCCGGCGCTCGTCGTCGAGACTGACGGCGCATCCGGAGGCTCGTACTCCGAGTACGGCACCGCGCCACGTCCATACGTCGCGGCAGAGCCCCCTGGGCCGGTCGTGGACACGTACGGCTCGGGAGATGCCTTCGCCGCGGGCCTGACCTACGCGCTGGCCGAAGGCCGTCCACCCGAAGCTGCGATTGCCTTTGCCGCCCAGCGAGGCGCGGAAGCGGTTGCCCGCCGGGGGGCCTACGGGAATGGTTAGAAAGGGTTGCAAAGTGGACTGAGGTGGTGTAAAGTGGGGCATCGTGGAGGAGAAAGGATGGCGCGCGATGCTTCTAGGCGAACACGAACACACCATCGACGACAAGGGCCGGCTGACTCTTCCGGCCAAGTTCAGGGCCCCGTTTGCGGCAGGCATCGTCCTGACACGGGGCATGGACGGGTGCCTCGCTGCCTACACGCGCGAGGACTGGAGCCGTCTCCGAAGCGAGTTCGCCTCGCTCGACCCTCTCAGCCGCGACGGACGCTGGATGCGACGCTTCTTCTTCTCGGGAGCGGCGGAGTCGGAGCTCGACCGGCAGGGGCGGGTCAGCATCCCGCCTGCGCTGGCCAAGCACGCCGGGCTGGAGCGCGAAGTCGTCGTCGCGGGGGTGGAGGACCATGTCGAGATCTGGGATCGCGCTACCTGGAACGACCAGCTCAACGAAATCGAAGGGAGTGCTGAGGATGTTGCCGAGCGCCTCGCTGCCACACGCCACTGATCACGTCCCTGTCCTCGCCGCCGAGGTACGGGAGCTGCTCGCTGTGAGACCTGGAGAGGTCCTCGTGGACGGGACCTTCGGCGCCGGCGGCCACGCAGAGCTGCTTGCACAGGACCTGCACGGGCGCGGCCGCGTGATCGCCATCGACGTCGACCCGGACGTGCGCAAGTACTTCGAGCGCTTCCGGCGCCGCGCGGGCGTGCCCTCGCGCCTGCTGCGCGGGAACTTCGCCCAGGTGCTGGGACAGCTTGCCGGCAACGGCGTCGAGGCCGACGCGATCCTGCTCGACCTCGGCGTCTCGAGCATGCAGCTCGACCGGGCGGAGCGCGGCTTCTCGTACGCAGCCGACGCACCGCTCGACATGCGCATGGATCCCACGGCCGAGATCTCGGCCCGCGAGCTCGTCAACGACGCGAGCGAGCGCGATCTGACCACGATCTTCCGCAAGTACGGAGAGGAGCGCTATGCGCGGCAGATCGCTCGGGCCATTGGGCGGCGGCGGCGAAAGCACCCGATCACCAGAACCGGCGATCTGGTCGACATCATCAAGGCGTCCATTCCCATGCCCGCACGCTTCGGGGCCGGCCATCCGGCGCGGCGCGTGTTCCAGGCCCTGCGGATCGCCGTCAACGACGAGCTCGGCGCGCTCGAGGATGTCCTTCCGAGCGCGGTCGAGATGCTGCGGCCCGGCGGCCGGCTCGCCGTGATCAGCTTCCACTCGCTCGAGGACCGCATCGTCAAGCGCTTCCTCAGAGCAGAGGCTCGCGGCTGCACCTGTCCGCCCGACTTCCCCGTGTGCGTGTGCGGGAAGGAGCCGCTGCTGCGAGAGCTGACCCGGCGGCCGATTCGCCCGGGAGCCCGCGAGCTCGCAGAGAACCCCCGCGCCGAGTCGGCGCGACTACGCGGAGCGGTGAAAGTCTGATGCCTCCGGCAGCGGCAGCGCACGTCGCGGCCCCCGCGCTTCCCGCTCCGCGTACCCGCCGCAGGGAGCAGAAGAAAGGCCGCGTCGCCGGTGGAGTCGTCTGGATCTTCGTCGTGGCGGCGCTGCTCGCAGGCGTGGTCGCGATGAACGTTGCCGTCCTTCGCCTGAACGTCGAGAACGACCGGCTCGGGCGCGAGCGGGCTGCGCTGCTGTCCAAGAAGGCGGAGATCGCCTCTCAGCTCTCGAGCGCCGCTGCGACCGCCCGCATCCAGGACCTGGCCCGCAAGCAAGGCCTCGTGCCGGCGAGGCCCGACGAGACCACCTACATCCGGCTCGACCGGTAGGCACTTGATGCGCCTCGCAAACCGGCGCATCCGTCTCCTGCTGCTCGCGTTCACGGTGGTGTTCGCGGGCACGCTCTGCCGCTCGATCTGGCTGCAGGGAGTCAAGGCGCAGTCCCTCGGGGGCCTCGCCGCGAGACAACATCGCGAAGTGGTCACCATCCCCGCGCGCCGGGGAACGCTGTTCGACCGCACGGGAGCGCCGCTCGCGATCGGGGAGCAGGCGACCACGGTCTATGCCGATCCCAAGCAGATCGACAACCCGCGCAACGTGGCCGTCACCGCCGCACGCATGCTCGGACTGAGGCCCGACGACGTCTACCGGCAGGTATCGGACCGCTCCAAGGGATTCGTCTACATCCAGCGTCAGGGGGACCCGGAAGGGGCGGCCCGGCTTGAGCGGCGCAAGCTCACCGGGCTCGGTTTCTATCCGGAGGAGCGCCGCAGCTACCCGCAAAAGCGGGTGGCGTCCTCAGTCCTCGGCTTCGCCGGGGTCGACAACAAGGGGCTCGCGGGCCTCGAGCTCGGCCTCGACAAGACCCTGTCGGGCCGCAACGGCCAGCAGACGATCGTGCGAGACCCCTTCGGGCAGGCGATCGACGTGCTGCAGTCGACGTCAGAGCGCGACGGCAAGGACGTCTACCTCACGCTCGACCACACGATCCAGACCAACGCGGAGACCGTGCTTCAGCAGGCCGTCGATGCCTGGCATGCAAAGAACGCGACGGCGATCGTGATGGATCCCCACTCGGGCGCGATCCTGGCCATGGCCAACGCCCCCGGATTCGATGCGAACCACTATCCCAAGGCCTCCGCGAACGCACAGCGGAACAGGACGGTCACGGACACGTATGAGCCCGGCTCCACGTTCAAGCTCGTCACTGTCGCCGGAGTCCTCTCCGCCGGCCTGGTCTCTCCCTCCACTGCCTTCACGCTTCCGTACGAGCTGCACGTCGCCGACCGCGTCATCCACGATGCCGAGCCGCGCGGAACCGTCACCTACTCGGTGGCCGACATCCTGGCCAAGTCCTCGAACGTCGGCGCGGTGACTCTCGCGGAGATGCTCGGCCGCGACCGGCTGCTCGACTGGATCAAGCGCTTCGGTTTCGGGCGCGACATCGGAATCGACTTCCCGGGCGAGAGCCCGGGCATCGTGCTTCCGGCGAACCAGTGGTCGGGCTCGACGATCGGAAACGTCCCGATCGGCCATGGGATCGCCGTGACTCCCGTGCAGATGGCCTCCGCCTACGCTGCCGTCGCGAACGGGGGCGCGTGGGTCCGCCCACACCTCGTCGATCACGTACAGGGTGGGCACAGAGCACCCGCCGAGCGCCGCCGCATCGTCTCCCGGCCGATGGCCTCCGAGCTGATGCAGATGCTCCGTGACGTCGTGATCGAGGGAACCGGCACGCGCGCGACCATTCCGGGCTACGAGGTCGCCGGCAAGACCGGCACTGCGGCCAAGCCGGATGCGTGGGGCGGCTACTCAGACACCGCTTACGTCGCGTCGTTCGTCGGCGTCGTGCCTGCGAGCCGGCCCAGGCTCGTGATCCTCGTGACGGTGGACGAGCCGCAGGGAGCCATCTATGGGGGTGTCGTCGCTGCTCCCATCTTCCAGCAGATAGCGAAGTTCGACCTCCAGTATCTGGAAGTCCCGCCTGACGCCACGCAGTGACCGCAGCGGCCGGCCGAGCCGGACCGCTGCTCCCCCGAGGGAGAAACGCCGTTTCCCCCTCGGGCTCCCCCTTCCGATGCTTCATGGATGATGGGCGCAGTAGCCTCTAGGCGATGAACCTGGAGGGGATCGTCGCCGCCCTCGCTCCGGCGGAAGTCGTCAACCACGCCCCGGTCGAGATTCGCGATCTGGTCTATGACGCGCGGACCGTCGAGCCCGGAGCGCTCTTCTTCTGCGTCCCGGGCACGCGGGCGGACGGCCACGACTTTGCAGGCGGCGCGGTCGCGCGTGGGGCAGTGGCGCTCGTCGTCGAGCAGCCGCTCGACCTTCCCGTGCCCCAGGTCGTCGTCCCGGACGCGCGGCAGGCGATGCCGATCGCGGCAGATGAGTTCTTTGGCCATCCGACCCAGGAGCTGACCGTGGCGGGGGTGACCGGCACGAACGGGAAGACCACGAGCGCCTTCCTGTTCTACTCCGTGCTCGAGGCAGCGGGCATGCGGCCGGGCCTTCTCGGGACGATCGAGTCCCGCGTGGGAGAAAGCCCCCGCCCGGCTGTCCGCACGACGCCCGAGGCGATCGACCTGCAGCGCACGTTCCGAGAGATGCTCGACGCGGGTGATCGCAGCTGCGCGATGGAGGCCACCTCCCACGGCTCCGAGCTTGGGCGGCTCGACCGCGTGCGCTTCGCCGCTCTGATCTTCACGAACCTCACGCAGGATCACCTCGACTTCCACGGGACCCTCGAGAGCTACTTCGAGGCCAAGCGGCGGCTGTTCCTGGAGAACCGGCCGCCGGCAGCCGTCAACATCGGCGATCCGTGGGGACGGAAGCTCGCGGCCGACCGCCCGGACGCGCTCACCTTCGGCTTCGCCGAGGATGCGGAAGTGGGGCCGGACGCGCTCGCCGGAATCGACCTCAAGCTCCGCGGGCGCTTCAACGTCGAGAACGCCCTCGGCGTGCTCGCGGCCTCCCGCCTGCTGGGCCTCGACGAGGAGGCCGCTGTCCGAGGTCTCGAGGCCGTGAGCGGGGTGCCGGGTCGCTTCGAAGCGGTGGACGAGGGACAGCCCTTCACCGTTCTCGTCGACTACGCCCATACGCCCGACTCGCTCGAGAACGTCCTGCGCGCGGCCCGCGACCTCGCCGAGGCGCGCCTGATCTGCGTCTTCGGCTGCGGCGGCGACCGCGATCGGGGGAAACGGCCGCTGATGGGGAGGATCGCCTCGGAGCTTGCCGACGTCGCCATCGTCACCTCGGACAATCCGCGCAGCGAGGAGCCCGGGGTGATCATCGAGGAGATCGTCGCCGGGATGGGCCCCGGAGCACTCGTGGAGCCCGACCGGCGTGCCGCGATCGCTCAGGCGATCGACCTCGCAGGGCCGGGCGACGTCGCCGTGATCGCCGGCAAGGGTCACGAGCAGGGACAGGAGTTCCGCGACCGCAAGGTCCCGTTCGACGACCGCGAGGTGGCTCGCGAAGCTCTGAGGCGCCTCGGAGCAGCCGCATGACCGGTCAAACTTCCCCTGCGTGATCCCGCTACCGCTCTCAGAGGTCGCGGAGCTGTGCCCCGGCGTGCTCGAGGCCGAGTCGCAGGCCGAGCAGGTCACGGGCGTCAAGATCGACTCGCGACTGGTCGTCGACGGTGACCTCTTCATTGCAGTGGGCCGCGGGAAGGAGTTTCTCGTAGAGGCCCGCACCCGGGGAGCGGCGGCGGCGCTTCTACCCGACGACGCGTTCGCCGCGCTTGCCGCGCTGGGCCGGGCCGTGCGCGGGCGGTCGATCGCCCGGGTGGTCGCCGTCACCGGCTCCTACGGCAAGACGACCACGAAGGACATCCTTGCTGCGATCGCGTGCTCTCAGCGTCGAACCGTTGCCGCCGAGCGGAGCTTCAACAACGAGATCGGAGTTCCGCTCACCCTCTGCCGGCTCGAGCCGGACACGGAGATCTGCATCGTCGAGCTGGCGATGCGCGGCTTTGGCCAGATCGCCGAGCTGACCGAGCTGGCGAAACCGCAAATCGGCGTGATCGTCGCCGTTGGCCCGGTCCACCTGGAGAAGGTCGGCACGCTGGAGGGCGTCGTTCGGGCGAAGAGCGAGCTGATCGCAGGGCTTCCGGCAGGTGGAACCGCCATCGTCCCGGCGGACTTCGCCGTCGAGCGGGAGGACCTCGACATCGTCCGAATCGGAGAGGACGTGCGCGTGGAAGCGTTCGAGCCTCCTTTGCTGAGAACGAGCCTCGGCGACGTGGAGGTCAGCTTCTCTGCCGCGCATCTGGCGACGAACGCGCTGTGCGCGCTGGCTGCCGCCCAGGCGCTTGGGCTCGACATCCCGGACCGCATCGACGTCGAGTTCGCCGAGTGGCGGAACCAGGAGTTCGAGCTGCCGGGAGGCGGCCTCTTGATCAACGATGCGTGGAATGCAAACCCGATCTCAGTGCGCGCCGCGCTCGAGCATCTACGGACCCGCGCCAACGGCAGGCGGACGATCGCCGTCCTGGGAGAGATGGCGGAGCTCGGGGACTATTCGGAGCAAGGACACGAGGAGGTCGCCCGTGCCGCGCGTGAAACGGAAGTCGACCTGGTCGTCGGCGTCGGCCCATGGGCGAAGGCGTACGGCGGCAGCTGGTTCGCGACGCGTGACGAAGCAGTGTCGTTTTTACGCGGCGAGCTCCGACCGGGAGACTGCGTGCTGCTCAAGGGCGCCCGGGTCTTGGAGCTCTGGATCATCGCTGAAGAGCTCGCAATGGTGAAGGCCTAGACCGCTCGTGGTCCGAGTCCTTCTGGCCGGGATCATCGCGATGATCATCTCGATCGTCGTCGGCCCGCGCTTCATCGCATTCCTGCGCCGCAACGAGTTCGGCCAGCCGATCCGCGAGGAGGGCCCCGAGCACCACGTCGTCAAGCAGGGGACCCCCGTGATGGGAGGCCTCCTGATCATGATCGCGATGACGGTGGGGTTCCTTGCCATGAGCAAGTACACGCTGCCCGCTCTGACAGTCTTCGGCGTGGCCCTGGCGTGCGCCGGCATCGGCTTCCTGGACGACTTCATCAAGCTCACACACCGCCGCTCGCTGGGCCTCTCGGGCCGGTGGAAGCTGCTTCTGCTCGCGGGAATCACGGTCGGGATCGGCTTCGCGGCCCACAACGAGCACTTCGCGACGTCGGTCTACATCCCCATCCTCAACGTCCGTCCCAGCCTCTGGTGGTTCTGGTATGTGCTGATCTTCCTGATGCTGGCCGGGGCGGCGAACGGCGTCAATCTGACCGACGGCATCGACGGCCTCGCAGCGGGAACGGGCATCATCGCGCTCGTCTCCTTCACCGCGATCAACGTGCTCACGTACATCCGAACCGGAAGCGGAGACCCCAAGGCGCTCGATCTCGCGATCCTGGGAGGTGCGCTCGCCGGCGCGGCGATCGGCTTCCTTTGGTTCAACGCCTTCCCCGCGGAGGTTTTCATGGGGGACACGGGCTCGATGGGCATCGGCGGCGCGCTCGGCGCCTTCGCCGTCTTCGCCAAGACCGAGGTGCTCCTGCTCGTCGTCGGAGGGATCTTCCTGATCGAGGCGCTCTCGGTGATCCTGCAGGTGTTCACGTTCAAGTTCTGGGGCAAGCGCGTCTTCCTGATGGCCCCCATCCACCACCACTTCGAGATGAAGGCCTGGTCCGAGACCAAGATCATGGTGCGCTTCTGGATCATCGCTTCGATTCTCGCCGCCGGTGCTTTTGCCATCTACTACCAGTACTACTTCGACTTCCATCCGTAGGGCGCTGGTCCTCGGGCTGGGAGTGTCCGGGCAGGCTGCCTCGCTGGCGCTTGCCGCCCGCGGAGTCGAGGTGCGCGCGGCCGACCGCGCGGCCGAGATCGAGGTGGGCAGGCTTGCCGAAGCAGGCGTCGAAGTCCGCCTCGGGACTGAGGTGGAAGAGCTACTCGAGCATGTCGACGTCGTCGTGAAGAGCCCCGGCGTACCCGCGGATGCCCCGCCTGTTCGAGGTGCCCGTGAACAGGGCGTTCCCGTGTGGAGCGAGATCGAGCTCGGCTACCGGCTGCTGCCCGGCAATCCCTTCATCGGTGTGACCGGGACGAAGGGCAAGACGACGACCGTCCGCGTGCTCGGAGCAATGTTCGCCGCAGCCGGACGGCCGGCGCACCTCGCCGGCAACGAGCACCAGCCGCTGAGCGAGGCTGCGGGCGAGGTGTCCGAGGGCGAGTGGGTGGTCTGCGAGCTCTCGAGCTTCCAGCTCGAGGACGTGCACACGCTTGCCTGTGACATTGCAGTCCTTCTCAACATCGAGCCCGATCACCTCGACCGGCACGGAACTCTCGATGCCTACCGGGAGGCGAAGCTGCGCGTCTTCGAGCGGGCGGGGTTGAAGGTCGTTCCTCGTGGGCTCGGTCTCGAGGGCGTGGAGTTTTCCGGCGAGGACCAGCTTCCGGCCGAGCCCGCGATGCCCGGCGCGCACAATCGCGAGAACGCCGTAGCGGCCACCATGGCCGCGCGCGCCGCGGGGATCGACGACGAGGCAATCGGCGAGGCGCTGCGCTCGTTCCCGGGCGTCGAGCACAGGCTCGAGCTCGTCGCCGAGATCGAGGGAGTCCGTTACGTCAACGACTCGAAAGCCACCAACACTTCCGCTGCCCGGCGTGCGCTCGCGGCCTACGACGCGCCGCTCCGGCTGATCCTCGGTGGGCGGGCAAAGGGTGAGAGCTTCGACGGCCTCGCCGCAAAGATCGGCCCCAGGGCCCGGTCCGTCCACCTGATCGGAGAGGCGGCCGGTCAGCTTGCCTCGGCGCTCGAGATACACGGCGTCCACTACGAGCTGAACGGCGATCTCGAGACCGCCGTCCGGTCCGCAGCCGCCAAGGCCGAGCCCGGGGACGTCGTGTTGCTGTCGCCGGCCTGCGCGAGCTACGACCAGTTCTCGAACTTCGAAGAGCGCGGAGAGGCATTCCGCCGGCTCGTGGAGGCGCTGCGATGAAGGGGAAGGGCGAGCTCGACGCGCGGCTCCTCATCCTCGTGACGCTCGCGCTTGTCGCCTTCGGCCTCGTGATGGTCTACAGCGCGACCTCGGCTTCGGCCGCGATTGCAGGCCACGATCCCAGCTACTACCTCAAGCGGCAGGGCGCCTATGCCCTGGTCGGGCTCGCGCTCATGGTCATCGCATCGAGGGTGAGCTTCCGCAGATTGCGCAAGCTCGCACCGGTGCTCGTGGCCACGAGCATCGTCCTCTGTGTTGCCGTTCTCGTGCTCGGAAGCTCCATCAACGGCGCCCGCCGCTGGCTCGCCGTCGGGCCGGTGGCCTTCCAGCCCTCCGAGCTTGCGAAGCTGGCGCTGGCCGTCTGGGCGGGGATCTATCTCGCCCGCCGCGGCGCGCCGAAGACTCTCCGCGAGCTCGCGCGGCCCGTGGGCATCCTCGCCGGTCTCTTCTGCATCCTCCTGCTGGCGGAGCCCGACCTCGGCACGGCAATCGCGCTCCTCCTCATGCTGGGGGCGATGCTCGCCGTCGCAGGGACGCCGCTCAAGACGCTCGGCCTGGCCGGCGCGGGGGTCACGCTCGTCACGCTCGTGGCCGTCTGGTTCGAGCCCTACCGCCGGGCTCGCATCTTCAGCTTCCTCCATCCGTGGGCCGACGCCCAGGGAGCCGGGTACCAGACGGTCCAGGCGATGATCGGCCTCGCCTCCGGAGGGTTCTTCGGCGTCGGTCTGGGCCACGGCACCCAGAAGATCTCGTACCTGCCCGAGGCGCACACCGACATGATCTTCGCCGTCATCGGCGAGGAGCTCGGACTGATCGGAGTGAGCGCTGTGATCGCCGCGTTCGCGGTGTTCGCGTATGCCGGCCTCCGCGTGGCGCTCCGCTCCCGCGACCCCTTCGGCAAGATGCTCGCGGTCGGCCTCGTCACGCTCGTCTGCGCGCAGGCCGCTGTGAACCTGGCGGCCGTGCTCGGGCTCGCTCCGTTGACCGGGATTCCGCTTCCGTTCGTCTCCTACGGAGGCTCGAACCTCGTCATCACGCTCACGGCGGTGGGCATCCTCCTTAACATCGCTCTCGATCGTGGAGGAGAACAGGAAGCTCGCGTGCGTGATCGCGGCCGGCGGAACAGCAGGCCACGTCCAGCCGTCGCTGGCGGTCGCCGAAGCCCTGCGCAGCCGAGGCGTGCAGGTGAGCTTCGCCGGGCCGCCGGGTCGCGCCGAGGCGTGGCTGGCGCCTGACGCCGGCTTCGAGCTCGACTCTTTCAAGATCTCGGGCTTTCCGCGCCGGCCGGGGCCCAGCCTTCTGCGCGCCCTCGGTGAAGCAGTCGCCGCCCCGCTCGCCTGCGGAAAGATCCTCGAGCAGAGGCGCCCCGACGTCGTGCTCGGCGGAGGAAGCTACGCCGGCGGGCCGATGGCGCTCGCAGCCTGGCGCCGGCACATTCCCGCCGCTGTGATGGAGGCCGATGCCCATCTCGGCCTGGCGAACCGGCTGGCGCTGCCCTTCGTCCGCCGGGTCTTTCTCTCCTTTCCCATTCCCGGCCGGGAAGGCGGCAAATACCGCGTCGTCGGCCGGCCCGTGCGGCGCATCCCGGCTCCCAGCAGCGAGGAGGCCCGCCGGCTGTTCGAGCTTCCGGAGAGCGGCCCCGTCCTGCTCGTCTTTGGGGGCTCCCAGGGCTCTCTCGCCCTGAACGAGCTGGCAGTGGACGCCTTCGGCGAGGCCGGCCCGGCGGTCCTCCACCTGTGCGGCAGCCGCTACTTCGACCGCCTCCGGGATCGTGTGGGACGCGCCGACTATCGCCTGCTCCCCTGGACGGACGACTTCGCCGCTGCTCTGGCCGCGGCGGATCTCGTGCTCGCGCGGGCGGGCGGCTCGGTATGGGAGGTGGCCGCGGCGGGCAAGCCGGCCGTTCTCGTTCCTTCACCGAACGTGACCGCCGACCACCAGACCCAGAACGCCCGCTACTTCGCCGAGCGCGGCGGCGCCATCCTTGTCCCGGAGACCGAGTTGGGAACCGTCCCCAAGCTCCTGCGTTCCCTGCTTGGAGACGAGCGAAGGCGCAGTGAGCTGGCGGAGGCCATGCACGCCCTCGCCCGGCCCGACGCGGCCGACGAGATAGCCGGGGAGCTGATCGCGCTTGCCCGAGCTTGACGGCAGGAGGATCTACTTCATCGGAATAGGAGGGGCAGGGCTGAGCGGCTACGCGCTGCTTGCCCACGCCTGGGGCGCCGAGACGGCCGGCTGGGACCGCCGGGAGACTCCATACCTCGCGCCGGTTCGAGACGGCGGCATCCCGGTCACGATCTCGGAGGAGCCCAAGCCGCCGAAGGGCTGGGAGGTCGTTGTCTCGAGCGCCTACTCCTTCCCCGGCCGTAGCCGCGCCGATTTCCTCGCCGAGCTCGTGTCGCTCAGGCCCTCACTTGTCGTCGCGGGCGCCCACGGCAAGACGACGACGGCCGGGATGATCGCGTTCTGTCTCGACCGACTCGGGCACGACCCCGCCTTCGTGATCGGAGGCGAGATCCCGCAGCTGGGCGGCAACGCCGGCACGGGGTCCGGCCGCCTGGTCGTCGAGGGAGACGAATCGGACCGGACAATCGCCTCGCTCAAGCCGGAGATCGCCGTCGTGACCAACCTCGACCTCGACCACCACACGACGTTCTCCTCACGCGCCGAGCTCGAGGGGCTATTCGAAGACTGGCTCACGAGGGTCCCGAAGGTAGTCCGTGGCGACGAGCTCGAGCCGGCCGCCATCGAGCTCGTCCTTCCCGGTCTCCACAACCGCCGCAACGCGGCCTGTGCCCTCGCTGCCCTCGAGCTGGTGGGAATCCCGCAACAGGAGGCTGCGCCGTTGCTCAGCGACTTCCACGGCGCCCGCCGGCGCTTCGAGCGGCGCGGCGAGGCCTCAGGAGTGATCGTCTACGACGAGTACGCGCACCATCCCACCGAGGTCGCGGCCGCCCTCGCCGCGGCGCGAGAAGCCGGGAGCTCAGGACGCCTGCTCGTTGCCTTTCAGCCGCACCTCTTCTCGCGGACGCGCCACTTCTCGTGGGAGTTTGCCGACGCTCTCGCCGGAGCGGACGTCGCCTGCGTCACGGACGTCTATGGGGCCAGGGAGGATCCCGTTGACGGCGTGACGGGCAAGCTCGTGGTCGATTCCCTCAGCGAGGCACGACCGGGAATGCCGATCGGGTGGACGCCGGGCCTGGAGGACGCCGCCCGCTTCCTCGCA
>WNGF01007582.1_pt1 | contig 13040 bp, 11 predicted proteins | sample 5400641 | NCBI WGS metagenome assembly WNGF01 (sample SAMN13153371, study PRJNA577476) | soil metagenome | isolation source: 80 cm soil or saprolite under grassland replicate 2 | place: USA:California | collected 2016-06-15
GGCACCGGCGACTTCACCCACCCGGCGTGGTTCGAGGAGCTCCGCGGCAGCCTGGAGCCGGCCGAGCCGGGCCTGTTCCGTCTGCGCGCCGACCTCGACCGGGAGGTCGAGCGCACCCTGCCGCCCTCGTGCCGCCGGCCGGTGCGCTTCATGCTGTCGGTGGAGATCTCCACGATCTACAAGCGCGGCGAGCGCACCCGCAAGGTCCACCACCTGGTCTACGTGCCGGACCTCGGTGCGGCGGAGCGTTTCAACCGTCACCTCGGGCGCATCGGCAACATCAGGTCGGACGGGCGGCCGATCCTCGGTCTCGACTCGCGCGACCTGCTGGAGATCGCCCTCGAGAGCGGCGCCGGCTCCTACCTGGTGCCAGCCCACGTGTGGACGCCGTGGTTCGCCGTGCTCGGCTCCAAGTCGGGCTTTGACACGGTCGAGGACTGCTACGCCGATCTGGCCGGGCACGTCTTCGCGCTGGAGACCGGGCTGTCCTCGGACCCGGCCATGAACTGGCGGGTGTCGTCGCTGGACCGCTACCGCCTGGTCAGCAACTCGGACGCGCACTCGCCGCCGGTGCTGGCGCGCGAGGCGTGCGTGTTCGGGACCGACCTCGACTACTTCGCCATGCGGCGGGCGCTCGAGACCGGCGAGGGCTACGGCGGCACCGTCGAGTTCTTCCCGGAGGAGGGCAAGTACCACTTGGACGGGCACCGCAAATGCGACGTCTGCCTGGAGCCGCCGGAGACCAGACGCCGGCGGGGCAGGTGCCCGGTCTGCGGAAAGCCACTCACGATCGGCGTGCTGCACCGGGTCGAGGAGCTCGCGGACCGGCCGCAGGGCGTGCGGCCGGAGGGTGCGGCCGGCTTCCGCAGCCTGGTGCCGCTGCCGGAGGTCATGGGCGAGATCCTACGGGTCGGACCCAGGAGCAAGGCGGTCGCCCGGGAGCTGGCCGCGCTGACCGGCCGGCTCGGCCCGGAGCTCGGCATTCTCACCGAGGCACCGCTGGACGAGGTCGGTCGGGCCGGCTCCCCGCTGCTCGCCGAGGCCATCGGCCGGCTCCGCCGGGGCCAGGTGCTCCGAGAGGCCGGCTACGACGGCGAGTACGGCGTGATCCGCCTGTTCAAGCGGAGCGAGCTGGAGCGCCGGGCCGGCACCGCGCCGCTGTTCGAGCCCTCGCCGGTGGCAGAGCGCGAGGACCCTGTGGCGCGGCCGTCGCACGCCGACGCCGACGCCGACGCCGACGCCGAGGCTGAGGCTGAGGTCGAGGCTGAGGTCGAGGCTGAGGTCGAGGCCGCCTCCGAGGCTGGTGCCGATGCCGGCCCGGGGGCCGCCGCGGGCCCTGCGGCCGGGTCGCCGCTCGCCGGCCTCGATCCCGAGCAGCGCGCCGCGGCGGCCGTCGTGAAGGGCCCGCTGCTGATCGTGGCAGGCCCCGGCACGGGCAAGACCCGAACGCTCACCCACCGGATCGCGCACCTGATCGCCGACCGCGGCGTTCCGCCGGACCAGTGCCTGGCGATCACCTTCACCCGCCGCGCCGCCGACGAGCTGGCGGAGCGGCTCCGCGTCCTCGTGCCGGCTTCCTCTGAAGGTGGCGGCGTCGCCGTCGCCACCTTCCACAGCCTCGGGCTCGCCATCGTCCGCGAGCAGCGGGCCGCTCTCGGGCTCGGCCCGGGCTTCCGGGTCGCCGACGAGGTCGAGCGGCTCGGCCTGCTCCGGGCGGTCAGCGGGGCCTCCGACCGAGAGGCCCGGCGCCTGCTCGAGGCGACCGGCCGCCGCAGGCGCGCCAGGGCAGCGCACGGTCCTGGCGCGGCGCCGCTGCCCGCCGCCGAGGTTGACGGCCTCCTCGGGGACTACGACGCGCTCCTGCGCGAGCGTGACCTGGTCGACTTCGACGACCTCCTCGCCCTGCCGGTCATCCTGCTCGGCGGCGACCGGGAGCTCGCCGCGCGCTACCGCGACCGCTGGCGCTGGATCTCGGTCGACGAGTACCAGGACGTCGACGAGCTCCAGTACCGGCTGCTGCGGCTGCTCACCACGACGGACGGCAACCTGTGCGCGATCGGCGACCCCGACCAGGCGATCTATGGGTTCCGGGGGGCGGACGTCGGCTTCTTCCTGCGCTTCCGCCAGGACTTCCCGAGTGCGGCCAGCGTCCACCTGACGCGCAACTACCGCTCCAGCGCGGCGATCGTCGGCGCCGCGCTGCAGGCGGTCGCGCCCGGGACGCTGGTGCGCGGCCGCGTGCTCCGCGCGGTCGGCGAGCGCGCGGCGCCGCCGCGCCTGAAGGTCCACCGGGCGGCCAGCGAGGCGGCGGAGGCCGAGTTCGTGGTGCACACGATCGAGAGGCTGCTGGGCGGGTCCACCTTCTTCTCCTTTGACAGCGGCCGGGTGGACGGCGAAGGCGAGGCGGACCTGTCGTTCGGGGACGTCGCCGTGCTGTACCGCACCGACGCCCAGGCCGCCGCGGTGGCGGAGGCGCTCTCCCGCGCGGGCATGCCGTTCCAGAAGCGCTCCCACGACCGCCTCGCGGACCTTCCGGGTGTGCAGGCCGTCGTGCGGGCCCTGCACGACACGCCGGACGCGGGCGGCGGCGACCGCGACAGCCCCGTGCTGACCCGGGTGCGGCGCGCCGCCGAGACGGCGGAGGTCGCGGCGGCCGACCTCGAGCTGCTCGTGCCGCTGGCCGAGCGGTGCGGCGCCGACCTCCAGCGCTTCCTCGGCGAGCTGGCGCTCGGCGCCCAGGTGGACAGCTTCGACCCGCGCGCCGACCGCGTCTGGCTGCTCACCCTGCACGCCGCCAAGGGCCTGGAGTTCCCGGTCGTGTTCATGGTCGGCTGCGAGGACGGCCTGCTGCCGATGCGCTTCGGCGCAGGCGAGCGGGCGGCCGAGGAGGTCGCCGAGGAGCGGCGGCTGTTCTTCGTCGGCATGACCCGCGCCCGCTCCCACCTCTACCTGAGCTGGGCAGCACGGCGCGCCCGGCACGGCACGGTGCGGGAGAGCGCCCCCTCTCCCTTCCTGGCCGCCATCGACGACGCCCTGCTGGAGCGGCTGTTCGGGGAAGCCAGGGGCGGCAGCCGCCCGGCCAGGCCCACGGGCGACCAGCTCTCGCTGCTGTAGGAGCCCCGCACCCGGGGGCCCCGGGGGGCTCCCGGTCGACTCGGGGGGCCGCAGCGCCTACCCTGGAAAGGCGGCGACGGACTTCCCCCGCCCCCTTCCCCAGCGACGTCGTCACGAGCTACACTCGAACGTATGTTCGGTAGGGGAGGTTCCGCAATGACAGACGCGTCCGAGCAGGCCGCTGTCCTTGCCCTGGTCGCCCGCACCCGGCTGCCCTGGCACTGGGCCGGCGCGCTGATCGAGGAGGCCGGCGGCGCCAAGCGCCTGCTCGCCGGCGATCTCGGCGGCGTCGCCTGGTACAACCGCGCCGATGCCGAGGCGCTCGCCGGCGGCGCCGACCCCGAGGAGGTCGCGCGCTGCGCCGAGCTGGCCGCGGGTCTGGCCAGCCGCGGCGTGACCCTGGTGACCGTGCTCGACGACGACTACCCGCCGGCGCTGCACGCGGCCTATGACCGGCCGCCGTTCCTGTTCACGCGCGGGTCGCTCGCGGCGGCCGGCGACCGCGCGGTCGCGGTCGCGGGCGCGGCCACCGCGGCTGCCGGGGACGTCGAGCGCGCCAGGGCCCTGGCCGCCGCCCTGGCACGCGAGCAGGTCACCGTGGTCGCCGCGCCGCGCACCGCCTCCGGCGGCGCGGCGCTCAACGCGGCGCTCGAGGCGGGCGGCCGCGCGGTGGCCGTGCTCGACGCCGGCGTCGACCACCCGGCTGCGCTGCCTGCCGGTCTCGCGGCCAGCCTCGCGGTGCGCGGCGCCGTGGTCTCGCCCCGCTGGCCCGGCGCCGCGCCCGAGCCCGCGTCCGACCTGCACGGCGCGACGCTGAGCGGTCTGGCGCTCGGGCTCGTCGTCGTCGACGGCGCCCAGGACAGCCCGGTGTCCTTGCAGGCGCGCCGCTGCCTGGATCAGGCGCGGCGGCTATTCCTACTTAGTCCGTTGGTACTACGAGAATCGTGGGCAAAGCAGTATGCTGGCCATCCGGGCACAACCGTCGTCGACACCGTCGACGACATCCTGGAGGTGGTGGCAGCCATGGTGCAGCTCCGAGCGCAGTTGTCGGCCATGCCATAGCGGTGGCCCCGCACATCGCGGACCTGCTCGGGCCGCTGCTCCACGCGCGGGCGTTGACGCCGGTCCCGCCGTCCGGCGCAGGCGCCTGCGAAGTCTGCCACGGGCCGGCCCCGCCCGGCAGGCAGCGCTGCCCGACCTGCCGCGCCACCACCGGGCAGGTCGACGACCCGCTCACCCTGGTGGTGCCGATCAGCCTCTACACCACCGCCAGCGGGGTCCTGGCGGGCGGCGGCCAGCTCTACAACCTCCTGTGGGAGTACAAGGACCGCCGCAAGCCCCTGCCCGAGGTCCCCTGGCAGGTCGCCGCCGTGCTCGCCCAGTTCCTCGAGGCCCATCACGGCTGCATCTCAGCCAGGGCCCGCGGCGGCTGGGACCTGGTCGCCACGATCCCCTCGACGGTCGGCCGCAACGGCCAGCACCCGCTGCGCACAGCCGTCCACCGGCTCGCCCGCTTCGACCGGCCAAGGCGCGAGCGCGAGGCGGAGCTGCTGCGCCCCGGCCCGGCGCCGCTCCGCGAGGGCCACGCCGACCCCAGGGGCTTCACGGTGACCGAACCGGTGGACGGCCGCCGCGTCCTGCTGGTGGATGACACCCTGGTGACCGGCGCGCGCCTGCAGAGCGCCGCCGCCGCGCTCGGCGCCGCCGGCGCCACGGTCGTGGCCGGGCTCGTGCTCGGCCGGCTCGTCCTGCCCGGGAGCCGTGCCACCGAGCGGTTCTGGCGCCGCCAGCGCAGCCGCGAGTTCACCTTCGACGCCTGCTGCCTCGAGGACTCCCGGCCCTTCCAGCCGACCTTCGACTTCGACGCCGTCGCCGCCAGGTAGGCACTCCGGAGCGCGCCGTATCCCGGCTGCTCCACCCGGGCCAGGCTCAGGGGCTGGACAGCCAGGGTTCGTGCAGGTCGAAGTAGCGCAGGTCGGTGGCCAGGGCGGTCCACTCGTCGAGCAGGTGGCGTACCTCGGCCGGCGGCTCGGAGCGCTCGCCCTGGCGCGCGTCCTCCTCCGAGGTGAAGTAGACCGTCTCGGTGAAGCCCCCGCCGTCGTGCCAGGCGACCGTGCCGCCGATGATGTCGGGCCGCCCCGTCGGCAGCGCCTTCACCAGCTCGGCCTCGGCCCGGCGCAGGCGCTCGGCGTCGGTCGCCTGGCCCTGGACGACCTGCACGAACCCCGCCCCGTCCGAGCCTCCCCCGAGGAACGCATCGGCCTGGACGCTGTCGCGGAAGCTGACCTCGCCCGAGAGCGACTTGGCCGTCTTCGCCCACCACTGGCCCTGCTCGGGCCGGTCGCTGTTCCGCCGCGCCGCCTGCTCCGACTCGAAGCGGACCACGGCGATGAACCGGTCCTGGCCCGTCACGCCGGCGGTGGTGCCGAGCCAGCCCTCCGCGCCGGCGGCCAGCTCCCCCTGCCAGCGGTCCCACTGCCGGCGCAGCGCGGCAAGATCGCCGATCTGTCCCTGGATGACCTGAATGAACATCGCGGGCACCCCCCCGTTCGCTTGCGACCGCGTATGGCCAACCACTCTATACGGGGCCTCCCGCCGCCGCATGCCGTGGCTTGATTACGTCTCGATTACGGCGGGTCTACGTCGTCTACGGGATCGACAGCGCTGGTCGGCCCCGTACGCTGTCCGGGTCGGCGCCAGCCGACGTTCGCAGCCGCGCCGCCCCCGCCGCAGCCGCGCGCCCGACCAAGGGAGCTGTTGTGCGGAGATTGCTGGTTGGACTGCTCATCACCGGAGCGCTGCTCGCCGTCGGGCTCCGCCCGGCGTTCGCCAGCCCGGCGGTCCACGTCGAGCAGGACGTGACCGGAGCCGTGTTCACCTGCACCACCACCACGTACACGATTGTCTCGGGCAGCATCCGCCTGGTGCTTCACGAGGACGTGACCGCTTCCGGCAACATGAACGTCACCGGCACCCTCACCCCGGAGCACGTGGTCGCCCAGGACGCGGCGGGCAACCTCTTCGACATCGTCGGGGCTGGCTGGTTCGGCGGCTCGTTCAACGCGAGCACCGGCGGAGCCGCCTTCACCGACACCGAGAAGTTCCAGATCGTGGGGCAAGGTGGCGGAACGGTTGGCTCGGTCAACCTCACCACCCATATCAGCCCCAACGGAGACTTCAAGTCGTTCGACTTCGGGAGCTGCATGCCGCCGCCGGAGGACTGAAGCCCGGTCCGTGCTCGTGCAGGAGGGGGCCCGCAAGCGGGCCCCCTCCTTTTGCTGCACGCAGTCCGACTGCGCTCGCGTCTCCGGCGGGTGGCGCGACGGCGCGGCCGGCGCCGATTCATCCCATCGGGGTGATGCCCGCCGCCCGGTCAGTGGGTTCCATGGGAGTGCAGGACGAGGCCCGGCCTTCGGGGTCGGCACCTCGCGGCGGCGCTACGGCCGCCAGGAGCAAAGGGGGGAGCAATGTCGCAGAGGGAGTCGTCGACCAGGGAGTCGGACTGGGTCGTCTCCGACGACAACGCGGCCAGGAGGGCGACGCCACCGCGCGAGCCCATGACGGGGTGGGCCGGCTGGGTCGTGTTCGCGGCGATCATGATGATTGTGCTCGGGTCGATCACCGTGATCGACGGGCTGGTGGCGCTGCTCAACCATGACTGGTACGCGGTCAGGCAGAGCGACCTGCTGATCTGGAACTTCACCGCCTGGGGCTGGGTGTGGCTGATCGGCGGGGCCGTGACGGTGCTGGCGGGGCTCGGCGTGCTGACGGGGCAGATCTGGGCCCGGGCGGTCGGCGTGCTGCTCGCGGGGCTGAACCTGCTCGCGCAGCTCGTATTCATCTCTGCCTACCCGGTCTGGTCGGTGCTGATCATCGCGATCGACGTCGTCGTCATCTACGCCCTGACCGCCCACGGCCGGGAGCTGGCGGCCTGACAGCTTCGAGGGCGACCGCATTTCGCCGTCGTGGGGGCGCGGCCCAGGTCACGCCCCCACACCGCCGCGCCCGCCGCGCCCGACCACGACTTCGTGGGTTCGCGCCGGCGCCTCTCAGGTCGCCCGCCAGATCCGGTCACTGAGGGCAAGCAGCCCGGCTTGTTCGAGCGGCTCGCTTGGCGCCAGGCGTGCTGTGGCGCGGCGGTACCGTCCGGGCGGCTGGCCGTAGGCGCGGCGGAAGCGGCGCGAGAAGTGGTACGGGTTGGCAAAGCCGCAATCGTCCGCGACGGCGGCGACGCTGAGGTTGCTGCGGGCGAGCAGCATGGCGGCGCGGGCAAGGCGCAGCAACTCGAAAGCCGCGACCGGTCCGGTCCCGTACCAGTGGCGGAACACCCGGCTCAGGTAGCCGGTGGAGATGCAGGCCCCGGCTGCCAGCTCCGCCAGCGACAGCGGCCGGGTGGGGCCGGGTCGGGACCATTCGCGGCGGACGAAGTCCAGCAGTGTGTTGAGATGGGGGGACGGCAGCCCCTCGTCACGGCCGGGGAGGGGTCCCTGCACGAAGAGGGTGAGCACCAGCCGCAGGACTTCTTGGACAGTGTGCTGGTGGTCGCGGGAGCGGTCTTCGCCGATGTTGAGCAGGTAGCGCAGCAGGGGGCGGAGCGGATCGTCGTCGGGCAGGGTCCGCACCAGCGGCCAACGTGCAGGATCCGGCAGCCGCGGCGGCTGGCCGGCGAGCTGGAAGTGCAGGTAGGCGTGGCGGGTCGGCCTGGTGCGGTCCCAGATGAACGAGTCCTGGACCCCGGGCCGCCCGAGCAGCAGCGAATTCGGCCCAAGCGCGATGCTGCCCTGGTCGTAACGCCATTCGGCGGTGCCCTGCAGCAGCCAGACGAACTCGAAGTCGGCCAGCCGTCGTGGTCCGAAGGTGGCTCCCGGCGGGTAGACCGCCACGCCGGACCCGCTGACGGTGAGGCGCACCCCGCTTTCGGGCGGGCTGGGAGACGTCATGATCGGATAGGCTCTCGCGGCTGCTGGACATTCTCAAGCGGCGCACTGCCCAGCACACTGGCGGCATGACCGACAGCTTGGTAAAGGCGACCTCCGCTCGGGCCGCACGCCGTCCGACCGGCGCCGGAAGCTCCGATCTGGCCAGCCGCTACGACCGCGACGGGTACGTCGTCCTGGCCGATGCGCTGTCCGCCAGTGCGGTGCAGGCCCTGCGGGACGAGGCCGGGCGCATCTGCCGCGGACAACTGGGCCCCGTCGAGGGTCTCCAGCGCGCTGGAGCCGACGAGCCCGACGAGGTCGTGGTCCGCCGCTACCTGTGCATCCACTTCCCGCACAAGCTGTCCGACCGCATGCGCGGGATGCTGGCCCACCCGATCGTCGTCGACGCCTTGCGGCAGCTCATCGGTCCCAACGTCAAGGCCGTGCAGTCGATGCTGTTCATCAAGTCCGAGGGCAAGCCCGGACAGGCCTGGCACCAGGACGAGCTGTTCATCCCGACCAGGGACCGGTCACTGACCGCGGCCTGGATCGCCCTGGACGACGCCACCGTCGAGAACGGGTGCCTGTGGGTCCTGCCCGGCTCGCACCAGCGTGGCGTCCTCTACCCGGACCGCGACCACCACGACCCACGGTTCGACTGCGAAGTCGAGGCGTACGACTTCCCGTACCGTGACGAGGACGCGGTCGCCGTCGAGGTGCCGGCCGGCTCCGTCGTCGTGTTCAACGGCTACCTGCTGCACATGTCGCTGCCCAACAGCGGGCGTCATGGCCTGCGCCGCGCGTTGGTCAACCACTACATGAGCGCCGAGTCGCCGCGGCCCTGGTTCCTTCCGCCCGCGGGCGTCACGATGGGCCGAGCCGACCACCGCGACATCGTGCTGGTCGCCGGCACCGATCCCTACGCCTACAAGGGCACCGTCGACGTCATGCGGCCGCACGTCCGCCCCGACGGGCAGGGCGGCTGCCTCCGCTGACCGCCCCTCTCCCCTGGCAGCTACATGTTGAAGAGCTGCTCCACGAGCCGTGGAGCAGCCCCAGACCTGGCATCTGTGGGTACATTAGACTAATAGGAGATGTACCGCACTTACTGGTCAGATCCCTGCTTCATGTCGTACTAGATTGCTCACGCGGAACCCGTGTAACGAGTGAACTACGCAGGTATACCGACTTGTCAAGCATGCCTTCTTAGAGACAAGCTGGCAGAAATCTGTCGAGCAACTGGAGCGGGGGGGCTCAAGTGGCGACGCGGCGAGGTCCTATTCTCTCTGACAACTGGGGCGTTCGGCTGATCGACGTTGCCCTCTACCCGTTCGCCCTGATCGCCACACCGGCGTTCCTGCTTTTCCTGATGGTCTTCTTCGTTGCCCGGGCATTTGCGCACAGTAGCGGAAGCGGGGTCCGGAGCTTTTCCGCGGTGCTCCTGCCCCTCATGGTGCTTGCCCTTCTGGTGGCTTTCAAGCGCGAGAACCTGAAGAGAGCGGAGCGGGTGGGCAACATCTGGGTCTTCGTCGGAACTCTCGTCATCGGGCTCGGGGTCATGGAGCTGCTGCGCCTCACGCCGACAGGGGTTCCCGCGTCCGAGCTGGTCCTGTCCGGCAGCTTCTCCGTTCTGCTGTTCAGCTCAGTGAGCCTTTCACGTGACAAGGCCATGTTCTATTACTTCGGAACGATACTTGGTTTTCTCTCATACGTCGTGCTGTTTGGATTCCCAGCATTGCGATAAGACAGGAGGGCAAGGTGAGCCCACGCGATGAGAGGCCGGACTGCCGTCGATGCCATGAGCCGACGGAGCGGTGCTCGGTGTGCAAGGGCAACGGCAAGGTGCAGTGGACGTTCGGTGACTGCACCGAGTGCGACGGAACAGGATGGCTCTGCTCGCGCGACGGAAAGCATTGGAAATAGGGCAAGGAGGTAGGAAGCAATGGCCACCTGGTCGGATTTGGTTGGGTACGTGCGATCGAACTACAAGGTCTCGGACGAACGGCCTGGCATGGTGAAGATGGTCTTCGAGACCGAGAACTTGCGCTCTCAGGTCGTCCTGCTCTGGCACCACACTCTGATGGACGGCAACGAGGAATGGCTGCAGATCGAGTCGCCGTTCGCTCAGCTCGGCTCGGTGAACCTGCAACAGGCGCTTGAGGAAGTCGGGCGTACTGTGTGTGGGGGCGCGGCCGTTGTGTTTGATCTCGTGACGATCCGGCATGCCGTTCCTCTCGCAAACCTCAACATCAACGAATTCGAACGGCCGCTCACGCTGGTGACTACAACTGCTGATTACCTTGAACAGAAGCTGATTGGCGGCGACAAATACTGACACATGGCTCGAGGACGCCGGCGTCCCGTCACGGGTCATCGACGAGCAGTCACATGAACTGAAGAACTAAAGGCTCGTCAGACAGACAGCTCGTCTAAGATCCGCTCCCAGCTCGTCATCCAAATAGGCGGTGATGCTGCGCGCTCGTACAACACATTCACACCCCAGGCTCGTAGGTCTGCAAGGCTGCGCTGGAAGGCGGGGTGCCGGGCGAGGGAGGGGTTGACGTTCGGCGCTACCACGATGGGCACGTCAACGCCCATGCACTCGAACAGCATGCTGAGCGCCAGGTTGCCGGCGGCCCACTTGCACACCATGTTGATGGTCGCCGGTGCTACCGCGATGGCGTCGGCAAGCGGCCAAGAGGGCTCTGAGTCGCCAGGCTTCCGGAACTCGGTTCTGACCGGGTGGCCGGTCAGCTTCTCCAGTTCGGCAACATCCGCGAAGCCGCGGCCGGCTGGCGTGGTGGCGACACAGACTGTCCAGCCGCGTGCTTGTGCGAGGCGGACGAGGGTTGCGACGTCGGCGGCCGGACCGGCGCCGCAGACGATGATGTACAGCGTGCGTGCTGGCCGCCGGTTCTCCGTGGTCACGGCCGGCGTTACGCTGCCCGCAGGGCCTCGGCCAGGTCGCCCATATGGCCACTCGACCCGATGGGCGTGCCCTGAAGGCGGTCGTACACGCGCTGCACGCGCGAGGCATGGCGTGGTGAGCCGTAGCGCCGCGCGAAGGCCAGCCCTTCAATGCCGAGCTGCACGCCGACATCGACGTTGCCGGCGTAGGCGTGAGCCTGGGCGTTGAGGATGGTGAAGTTGCCGAGATCGCGGAGCGAGGCCATCTTGAGGATAGGCTCGGTCTTGGTGTAGATGTCGAGCGCCTGCTCGGCCTCCCATAGCAACGTGTGGCCGTGGGCTCTCGTGCAGCACGCCCATGAGGTTGAACTCGTTGGCCCAGTCCTCCGTCCCTGGCTGGAGCTCGCGGGCCTTGGTCTCGGCTACCTCGATCGCCTGCGAGAAGGCGTCCTTGTGGCCGTACTCGGCATGCGCGCGAGCGAGCGTCTGCTGCCGCAAACCTTCGACCGCTGCCGTCACCTCGGTTGCGTACGGTTCGGCGCTCCGCAGGCGCTGGACCGCGAGGTCGTACTCGCCGCGGCGGCGCAGGAGATCGCCCTGGTGGATGGCGGCCAGCCCAAGGACGTTGCTGTCGCCCAACTTCTCCCCGAGTTGCTGCATGTCGAGGAAGTGGCCGTAGGCGGTTCCGTAGTTAAGCTGGTCGAAGGCGACCTTGCCGAGCATCTCGTGGCCGCAGGCGAGCAGCTGAAGTGCCGGGTGGCGCAGGTTGCCCTCGTAGCTCCTGACTGCCTCCGAGAGCGTGTCCATCAAGCCCGCGACCCGGTCAACGACGGTCCCGTCGGCGGTGCCGTACCACACCAGCCATGACAGTTTCACGCTCGCACCCGCCGGTTCGAGCAAAGCGGCGCGGATGATCTCCTCGGGTATGTTGGGGCTCGATGTGCTCGCAGCGAGGGCGAGCTGTTCAGCGGAGGCGTCGAAGAACTGGCAGAGCAAGCGGCGGTGGAAGCGCGACGGTAGGCAGATGCCGCGCTCCCACTTGCTGACCAGACCTCCCGTCGCACCCTTGGCGCCGAGCTGACTGAGGCCGTCGGCTACCTCGTCCTGGGTCAGATTGCGGGTCTCGCGGGCCTGACGCAGGAGATGATTGGGGACCGCCTGAGCTGCGGGGACGACCATGGACGTTCTTCCCTTCCCGTGCCCTGAATCAGACCTCGCATCCTAACCGAAAACGGCCAATCCAAACCAGAGCGCACGACATTTACCAGAACCTTGCCAATCCTTATACACTATATGACCATAGCGTTACCTTCATGCTAACTTGTCCATTCGGTTTACTTCTACCGGGACGACGGCCAAGTAGTACCCGGCCGGGCCGGCTACTTCCGGTAAGGCTGCACAGGCCGGAGGTCCCAAACGGGAGCGCCGAGGCTCGTCGCCGCGGACTCGGCGCTCGGCACCAGCAGATGTCCGGGCGCTCGCGCCGCAGACTGGGGGTCAACGGCGAGCACCACCCGGACGGTGCGACGGCCCGGAGCCCGGTTCGCCACGGACTCCGGGCCCTCCACCACTCCCGGCTCCAAGCTCACTGAGGGACGCAGTGTCCGTTCATGCTCTTCATGTGGGGACCCGGTGAAGCCAGCGGCCAAGGCAGATCAGCGCGCCCGCGGCCCGGAAGACGTCCCGAACTCGGTACAGCAGCCCGCGCCAGCGGCGCAGCGCCCAGGCGTTGGCCATATGGGCGATCGACTGCTCCACCAGCGCGCGCAGCCCCGCCTGCAGAAGCCCATGCTCATCCTCCAAGGCGTGTAGGTGTCGAGAACCAAATCCGTGGTGCTCACCAGGGCTTTGATCCCCAAAGCCTTGATCGGCTGAGACGCAGCCACGTGTCCTGGACCGCGTCGTCAGCCTCCGTCAGCGAGCCCAGCATCCGGTTGGCCACCGCCCGGAGATGGGCCCGGGTAGCTATTCAGCGAGGGTGAACGCGGTCGCGATGACCTACGACAGGATGCCGCGAGTTGACCGAGTTGATCTTCGGCTGGCGCGTGACGATCATGTCGGCCATGTCCGAGCCGCCGCGCGAACTGGCCGCCTTGTCGG
>WNGF01003912.1_pt2 | contig 13036 bp, 8 predicted proteins | sample 5400641 | NCBI WGS metagenome assembly WNGF01 (sample SAMN13153371, study PRJNA577476) | soil metagenome | isolation source: 80 cm soil or saprolite under grassland replicate 2 | place: USA:California | collected 2016-06-15
TCGTGGCTGGGGCCGATCCCGCGCCGCCTGCAGCCGCTCCGAAGGGAGTTGCAGGCGATCTTCCGGCGCCATGCCGCCGCGCTCGGACTTGTGTGACACCATGCGGTCAGTTCACCTTCAGCCTGAACGAATCGGCGATGTAGTCGATCGACTCCGGCTGCCGGAAGTAGTTGCAGTGCCAGACCGTTTTGGACGTCTTGAAGTCACACGGATCACCGGCCAGCTTCAACTTCGGGACGCCGAGGTCGGTCATTGACCAGGTGTCGACGACAAGATCGTTCTCGCGAGGAAACACGATGTCGCTCGCCATATCGAGCGCGCGATCTTTCCGGAAGTTCTTCCAGAAGCGCCATCCGGGATCGTCCGTCTCGAAATTCGAGATGATGGCGTAATAGGCCGGGTCGACGGCCGCGGGGCCGATGCGCAGCCGGTTGATCTCGTGATTGTTCTCCACGGCTGACTGGCCGCACATCCCGGGCACGAGCGCGGAGAGCGCATCGACGAGCGGCGTCTTCGCGAGGGCCCCGGCAACCGAGACGATCACCTCGATGAGCTTTCCCGCCACCCAGAGAAACGGATTCGACAGGCCGCCGAGCGCAAGCGTTTTCTCGGCGAACGTTCCGACGTTCGACAACAGGCTCATCGCGTGCTGAATCTTGTCCGGCGCGGCGAGCGAGGTGCCGTGCAGGGGACAGCCGGCAAGAACGGCGCGCACCTTGGTGTTCGCCGCGACGCGCAACGAGCTCCCGAACGCCTCGAGCCACCAGCGGACGACGAGCCCCCCGCGGCTGTGCGCGATGACGTCAATCTGCCCGCTCGATCCCGCGAGCGCGCGCCCCAGCTCCAGCGCGTTGATCACCGGGCTGACCGACAGCGTCGCATGGTCGAAGAACAGCACGCGATCGTACTTGCCGGCGCCGGTCATCGCCCGACTGAGGAAACGCTCGCCGGGGCCGCCCGCGACCGTGAATTCCCCGAGCATGTTGCCGGCGTTCGAGAACGTGCCGTGCACGAACAGGAGTGTGCGGCCGGAGAACGGAGCGGAATCGACCGGTTCCGACAGTTCAAAGCGTCCGGCGCCGGTGCGGCGCAGCTGCCTGATCTTTGCCGCGAGCGTTGATCCATCTACCGCGTCGTTCAGCCGCCGATCGATCGCGCCCATCGCCTCGACGACCTTGTTCGGCGCCAGCGCCGGAAAGTTCTTCGTGAGCACGAGCGAGCCGTCTTCCAGCGGCGCCGCTCCACGTCGTGCTCTCCGAGCGCGCGATACCGGGCGTGCCGGTATCCCGTCCCGCCAATACAACGTGCCGTCCTCCTCGACGAGCGAAACGGTCTTCATGACGGTGCTCACGTCGTTGGTTGCGCGCCGCCGATGCCGACGCAGTGCCGAGACGCTCTCCTCCTCCGGTGCCACAGGCTGGTAGTAGGGGACAAGGAGATCGTCGGCCTCTCGCGCGGCTTTGATATGCGAGAGGAACCGCGCCGGATCGATACTGCCGGGCTGCGCCATGTCAGTCCCTCTCATTCATGGATGATCGGAAGCGGTGTGACCGCCGGCTTCGCCGATCGCGCCAGCTTGATATCGAGCAGGCTGTCGAACTCGTCGCGGCTGCGCATGTTCGCGCGCCCTTCTTCCTGCGTCTCGGCGAAGCTGCTGGCGGACGTCAGGGACGTGGCCTCCAGCATGACGAGGTCGCCCGAGGTGACGTACTCCATGATCTCGTCATAATGCAGCTTCGTCAGCCGCCATCCGTACTCTTCGACGAGACGCACATCCGCGAGCCGCGCCAGCGGACTGCCGGCCGGTGGCACTTCAGCGGGCACGCGCTGCACCTCCTGAAACTGCTCATACGCCGTCTCGGATCGCCAGTAGCCGACGAACGCGTGCCCCGCCAGGAGCACGACGACCGGGTAGATGTCGACGTACTCGAGGCACGACGCGAGCAGCAGCGCCAGGTCGATGCATGTCCCGCTCGTCGACGCAAGAATGTCGGTCGGCGTGCGCAGCCGCTGCGTCTGCGGTGAATACGCAGGCGGCGGATTGATGTACTGGATCCGGTATTCGTTCACCAGCGCCGTCCAGATCGCCTGCACCTGCGCATCGATCCCGGCGCTCGGATCGTCCGCCTTGGAATCGAACGACTGGTACCCATCGAACCCCGCGGCGGGATCATCCTCGATCCCGACGAGATAGCGCCGCGACGAGGCAATGATTTTCAGAATCGCCGGGTCGCGCGGAAGGACGAACGACGGCAGCCACGGGTTGTTCTTGGTGTCGTCGAGCCACTCGTCGACCGGGATTAACGTGACGCGCTTCGTGTCTTCGAGGGCCGTGCGATCGCCATACACCACCTTCACGTAGACCGTCGAATGCACGCGCTCGCGGAGCGCACGGGGCAACGTCGCGGTGAGCGGGATGCGGACCTGCGGTGCCAGTCCGATCTGCGGCTCGTCAAGCATCATGTGCGTGCAGCGATACGGGTAGTTCTGGGCGCCGAGGTTCAACTCAACGGTCACGACGATGTTCTCGAGAGCCTCCGGCACCAGTTTCGACACCGTCAGCCGGTTGAGCAGCGGGCGATCGTTGTGCAGCAGCGAGTAATTCACTTCGTCAGGGACGTCCAGCTGCACTTCCAGCAGCTCGCGCATCGGAATGGACGCCAGCCTCGCGTGCGTCGCCTGGCGCGCTTTCGCGGTTTCCGGTGGTGGCGCCTTGTCGGGGGGCGCAGGCTTGTACTTGTCGACCACGCTCTGCCCGACCCAGATCACGATGCCCGTGCCCTGCAGCCGCGGGTCATCCATCCTGGCCCATGCCTGCGCAAACGCATTGGTGATGGCCAGTTCGTCATTTTGCGACCACGCCCAGTACAACGCCTGAAGGAACCGCTCCGCGAGCTCGTCGTCGATTTCGTCGAGGAACCCGAGCGCCGCGAACGCTCCGCGCCGGACCATCTCACGCGCCGTGCGGGCGCCGGAGTAGTAAAGATTCAGCGTGACGAGTTTGGGAGGACGATCCGGATCGATCAGCGCGTCTGCGAGATCGCTGTACGTCACCGGCAGCTCCGCCACGTTCGGCTCGCGCAGGACCATGCCGTCCTGCACGCAACCTCGTGCGTCGACGATGCTGTTCCAGATCAGCGGCTTGCCCTGGAGTTCGTCCTTGCTATAGAGCTCGTTAATCAGCCACGCCGCCTGATGCGTATCGATTCCGGTGACGTGCAGTACGTCCCAGCGCTGTTCCCGCACTCTCTTCTTGATGGCAGCGAGTTCCTCCGTGGCGGAGATCTCCATGGTCGTCGTGCTGCTTCGGGCGCGCCGCTGTTTCCGGTCCGCACCGACGGCAGCCTGGATGCGCCGCCGTTCCGACACGAAGTCGTATTCGTCGTCCAGCCGTCCTGGTGCGCTTTCGACGAAGAAGACTTTTCGCGGCCCCGAGGTCCTGGGCGTCCTGCGGTTGTTGCGTATGACTCGCGTGACGAGCAGGTCCTGATGGCGGCCGAGCGCGCGCGTGGCCGCACTCATCAGGTACTCCCAAGGGAGCTCCGCGGCCGCCTCATGAATGCCGGCGAGCTCCGCGTTCGCGCTGTCCCACTCGTGCAGCTCCACCTCGACGTGATCGGCCGTCGCGAACTGCTCCACATCCTTACGGGTCACCCCGAGAGACTCGAGACCCTTCAGTGCGCGGTCACGAATCGAATCCCGCAAAGCTTGATCGTCAAGCCAGCGCGCGCGCGAGCGCAGGGTGTAGGTCCATTCCTCGGCAAGCCGCACGATCGGGGCGTCGCGCGGCACGGACCTCTCGACGAGAACACCACCGGCGAATGCGCGAATCGTCACGACGGCCGGCGGCGTGACACGCCGGTGCTTCTGCGTCCGCTTTCTGCCGCGTGTTCGCACAGACCGTTTCGCCATCGTCCTCTCCGGCTCGGTGAATAGGGTGTGGGCGACGCGCACTATATGCCATTCGCAGTCGCGCTGCCGCGTCGAAGTACCGATTTCTGAGCGTAAGGGCTGAGGAAGATCAGAGACCGGCGGCGATGGCGATGACAATAGCCACAGCACCGAGGCCAAGCAGTGTGGCAAACAGCGGGAGCGCGAACTCGAGCCAGTCGCCGTACTTCACGCCGGCGGCGGCGGTCACGGCCATCAGTGCACCATTCGTCGGCGTGACGAGCTCCGTCAGCCCGGCGCCGTACTGATACGCGAGCACGACGACCTGCCGCGACAACCCGATGAGGTCGGACATCGGCACGAGCACCGGCATCGTCAGCACCGCCTGGCCGCTGACGCTCGGCACCGGCGCGTGGACCGCGGCCTGCACGAGCATCATGCCGAGCGCCGACAGCGCGACCGGCAGGTTCTGCAGCGGCGTGACCAGCGCGTTCACGAGCGTGTCGATGATGCGCCCCTGGTTCAACACGACGAAAATCGCGCGGGCGAAGCCGATCAGCATTGCGGCGTATGCCATCGACGTGAAGCCGGTGACGAACCCGCGCGCCGTGCCGCTGACGCCGAGTCCACCGATGATTCCCGACAACAGCCCCATCGCCAAGAACAGCGCTGCCATCTGGTCGAAGTCCCATCCGAGCCGCATGACGCCGAAGATGAAGACCGTGAACGCGACGATCACCAGCGCAAGCACCACCGCGCGGCGGAGATCGAGTTGGATCTCATCGTCTGGCCGCCCGTAAAGGGTGGCCCCACCTATCGCCGCGGGGCCACCCTTTACGGGTGGCCTATCGTCGTACGTGGGGCCGCCCTTTATGGGCGGCCGTTCGCTCTCGACCGGTACCATGCGCGTGCGGCGCGCGTGCCGCCATGTGCCCCAGATCCACCCGGCAAGGGCGACCGCCATGATGACGATGCGGAATGCAGAGCCCGAGAGCAGCGGCAGTCCGGCAAGCTTCTGTGCGATCTGGACCTGGAAGGGGTTGATCGGGCTGAACGCCGCTCCGACACCGGCTGCGCCGATGCTGATCGCGACCGCGGTCACCGCGTCGAAGCCGAGCCGGCGGGTGACGAGCAGGAGCACCGGCACCAACGCGATGATCTCTTCAGACATGTTCTCGAGCGCGCCGCCGAGCGCAAACGTCAGCGACACGATCGGGATCACCAGCGCTTCGCGGTTCGCGAGGCGCTTCACCAGCCATCCCACGCCCTGCCGGAGCGCGCCCGTTTCGTCGACGACGGTGAACGCGCCGCCGACGAGGAAGACGAAGAACACGACCGACGCTGCGTCGGCCAGCCCTTTCGGAATGGCCACGAGCGCCTCGAATGGGCCGACGTGCCGCGGCTCGACGCGATGGTAGGTGCCCGCGACGACGACGTTGCGGCCCGTGATCGGATCGTCGCGGCGGTCGTACTCGCCCGCGGGAAGGATGTAGCTGCAGATCGCCGCCACGAAAATGCACGCGGTCAGGAGGGTCAACGGGTGCGGAAAGCCTGCGCGGGCCACGTGCGCGCATCGTAGCACGCAGCCGCTGCCAACCATTTGCGCGCGAAACGCGTCCAAGCGCCATGCAGGACATCCGCTACGCCCTCCGCACGTTCCGCAAGCAGCCGGTGTTCACGCTCGTCGCCGTGCTGACGCTCACGCTGGGAATTGGCGCGAATACGGCCATCTTCAGCCTGCTCTATCAGACGCTTCTCCGCCCGCTGCCATACGCGCACGCCGGGCGGCTGGTGTTCGTGTGGAACTCGTACTCGCTGATGGGCCTGCAGCAGGCGAGCGTGTCGATCCCCGACTATCTCGACCGCAAGACGCAGGCGACCGCGATCGAGGATGCGGCGCTCTTCACTGGGCACGCCGCGAATCTCGCGGAGGAGGGGCGACCCGAACAGCTGCGGGCGCTCGCGGTCACGCCGTCGTTCTTCACGACGCTCGGCCGCGGGCCGCTCCTTGGCCGTGGCTTCAGCGACGACGACGCGAAGCCCCAGGCTGACAAGTTCGTGGTGCTGATGTGGGGCCTGTGGAACTCGCGCTTCAGCGGCGATCGCTCGATCGTCGGCCGCGACGTCCGCATTAACGGTGAGCCCTATCGCGTGGTCGGCGTCATGCCGCCGGATTTCGAGGCTCCGGCACGCGACATCTCGGTCCTGATGCCGTTCGCATTCACACCGCAGCAGATGTCGGATGCGGCCCGCGGGAACGAGTTCAGCTCGATGATCGCGCGGCTTCGGCCCGGCGCGACGATTGCGCAGCTGAACGCGCAGATCAAGACGATCGTCGATCGCAACAACGAGCGGCTGCCGACGCGCGCGCAGTTTGCGAAGACCGCCGGGTTCGGCGGGTTCGCCATCTCGATGCGCGATCAGCTCGTCGGAGACGTGCAGACGCCGCTGCTCGTGCTGCAGGCGGGAGTCGTGCTCGTGCTTCTGATCGCCTGCGCGAATGTCGCGAACCTGCTGCTGATGCGAGCGACGGGCCGCGGACGCGAGCTCGCGATCCGCAGCACGCTCGGCGCCGGCGAATGGCGCCTCGTCCGCCAGATGCTGACGGAAGGCGTCGTGCTGGCGCTTGCCGGCGGCGTGGGCGGGCTCGTGCTCGGGTTCATCGGCGTGCGTGCGTTCGTCGCGCTCGGCGCGCAGCAGTTGCCTGGCGGAACCAGCGCGTCGCTCCAGCCCGCCGTCCTGCTGGTGACGATCGTCCTGTCGATCGTCACGGGGCTCGTTTTCGGCGTCATTCCCGCGATCGCCGTTGTGCGCGGCAATACGGCGGCGTTCCTCAAAGAGGATGCGGCGCGCGGAAGCGCGGGGAAGGGCACAGGCGTGGCGCGCGCGGCGCTTGTCGTGGCCGAAATTGCGCTCGCGCTGATGCTGCTCGTCGGCGCCGGCCTGTTACTCAAGAGTTTCGCGCGGCTGCAGTCGGTCAGCCCGGGATTCGCCACAGAGAACGTGCTCACCGCGCAGGTCGCGCTGCCGGCGGCGCGCTACGCCGACGCGGCGGCGCGGCGCGCCTTCTGGCTTCGACTCGTCGACAGGGCCCGCGCGCTGCCGGGTGTCACGGCCGCGGGCCTGACGTCCAACGTGCCGTTCAACGGCAGCGTCAGTTCCGGGTCGTATTCGATCGTCGGGTACACCCCCGGACCAACCGAAGCCGCGCCGCACGGCCGCCAGGAGGTCGTCGGCGGCGATTACTTCCGCGCCATGCAGATTCCGCTCGTCGACGGACGCGTCTTCAACGACGGCGATACGGCGGACAGCGCTCCGGTCGTCGTCGTCGATCAATATCTCGCGAACAAATACTTCGCCGGGAGCAGCGCGCTCGGTCACCAGATTCAGCGCGGCGGTCCCGACAGCCCGAAGATCACGATTGTCGGCGTTGTCGGCACCATCAACACGATCGATCTTGCGCAGCCGGTGACGAAGGAGCGGCTCTACTATCCCGTGTCACAGGTGCCGCGCCCCGCGATGGCGGTCACGCTGAAGACCGCTCTCGATCCGGCGACGCTCGTCGCAGCGCTGCGCGAGGCGGTGCAGTCCATCGATCCCGACCAGCCGATCGCCGATGTCCGGACGATGGATCAGTGGGTCTCGCGATCGCTGGCGACCCGGCGGACGCCGACGGTGCTCCTGGCGCTCTTCGGCGCCGTCGCGCTCGTGCTCTCGGCGATCGGCATCTACGGCGTGCTGTCATTTGGCGTCGCGCAGCGGGTCCGCGAGTTCGGCATCCGGCAGGCGCTCGGCGCAGATCGGCGTTCAATTCTTTCGCTGGTGCTCGCACAGGGAATGCGCACCACCGCGGCGGGCGTTCTGCTCGGCCTGGCCGGCTCGTTCCTGCTGACCCGATTCCTGCAGACACTGCTCGTCGGTGTCGCGAAGCACGATCCGCTGGTGTTCGCCACCGTGACGGGGTTGCTCGTTATTGTCGCGCTCGCTGCGTGCTACGTTCCCGCGCGCCGCGCCACCGATATCGATCCGATGTCTGCCCTCAGGGATTCCTGATCGACCTTTGTGGCAAGATGAGTGGCTTCGATGCCGCTTCTTGCCGCCGCGCTTCTGTTCACCCTTCGCCTCCAGGATCAGTCGCGCGCCGACTGCCGCGAGTGGCACGAGTGTCGCCAGATGGCGCTCGATGCGGCCGCCGCCGGTGAGTACGAGCGCTTCCACGATCTTGCGTGGCGTGCGATCCAGGTCGGTCCCAGGCATGATCCCACGTTGATGTACCTGCTCGCCCGTGCGCAGAGTTTGAGCGGGCGTCCGGGAGACGCGCTCGTCATGCTGCAGCGGCTCGCGGCGATGGGTGTCACGACCGATGCGGCGACGAGCGATGATTTCCGCCGCGTGCGGAACCTGCCAGGGTGGGCGGAGTTTGCTACGGGGATGGCCGGCCTGAAGGCCGGCACCACCGGGATCGCCGAGGCGGTGCGGTTTGAGACGCTGCCGTTCACGGCGGCGGGGCTCGCGTACGATGCGGTGTCGCGCCGGTTCATCGTCGCCGATCGACGCGCGCGGCGGCTTGCCGTCGTCGACGAGTTCTCGCGCCACGTCTCAAACCTCGCGAGCGCGCAGTCGGCGGGCTTCGGCGACATTGCCGCGATCGAGATCGATCCGCGGCAGGGGGACCTGTGGGTCCTCAGTTCCGACGGCTCGCGCGCCACGCTGCACAAGCTGCAGCTCATTTCCGGGCGCGCGCTCGCATCGTATGTGCCCGCTGAGCGATTCGGCAAGGTCGACCTCGTCGACGTCGCCGCAACGCCCGATGACGGCGTGCTCGTGCTCGATCGCGCCGGACATCGAATCTTCCGTCTCCGCCCGAAGTCGCCTGGTCTCGAGCTCGCGCTGACGTTGCCCGAGGATCAGCCATCGAGCATCGCTCCGGCCGTTGATGGCGTCGTGTATGTCGCTCACGCGTCAGGAATCTGGCGCGTCGATCTCGCCTCGCGCTCGGTCACAGACGTCAAAGCCGGCAAGCGGGTCGATCTTGCCGGAATCACGCGGCTGCGATCGCACAAGGGGTCGCTCATCGCGGTGCAGCGGGCTGGCACTGGCGGCTACACTGCGGTTCGCATCGAGCTGGATGGCCGAGGGCACGCAACGACGGCCGTCCACCCGCTCGACGCTTCGTTCTCCGAGGACGATGCAACGGCGGCGACCGTTTCCGGAGGCGTGCTGTACTATCTCGCCGCAGCCGATGCGGCCGGCATGATGGTCAGGAAAGTGGTGCTGAAGTGAGCGGCTTGTATGCCAGGTTCAGCCTCGCGACGCTGTTTGCGCTGTGCGCGCTGTTCTTCGCGGTCCAGACGGTGGCGAGCGCGTTGTGGCTGCGCATCGCGTGGTTCGGACCGGCCGAGTGGCTCTGGCGCCAGTTCACGTACGGCCGCAGGTTTTCACTGATGCGGCCGTAGCCACTCTCCGATAGCGCCTCGCGCCGCCGCGATCACATCGGCTCGCGACCATCCTCGCGCGCGCAAGTCGCGCACGCCCGTATGTCGGTCCGACTTGCTGAGTTTCTGATCCGCCGTCTTCATGATCAGCGGGTGGTGGAGGAACGTCGCCGGCCGCTCGCGACCGAGAAGGCGTGCGATGCGTATCTGCCGTCCGGTCGACTGCAGCAGGTCGACGCCGCGGATCACGAAATCAATCTCCTGGCGCCAGTCGTCGACGGTGACGGCGAACTGGTAGGTCCAGTTGCCGTGCCTGTCCCGCAGCAACACGTCGCCGCACTGCTCCGCCGGATCCTGCCGCTGTGTTCCAAGCCGCACGTCGTCAAAGGTCTCGACGCCGGGGTCGATCCGCACGCGCCACCCGTAGCCGTTCACGAGCGGCAGGTTCCTGTCACGGCAGGTGCCTGGGTAATACAACTCCGAGGTCTCGCTGGAAGTGGTGGTGAGCAGCGACCGGCGCGTGCAGTCACAGGCGTACGCGAGGCCTTTGCGCCGGAGGATCTCGAACGCGTCGCGATACACGTGATCCCGATCGCTCTGTCGTCCATCGCAGCGCCCCGTGCGGAAGGCGTCTGTCGGAAAGATGTCAGGCTGGTAGCCGAGCCAGTCGAGATCGTCGAGGATGCCCATCTCGTACTCACGCCGCGAGCGCTCGCGATCGTGATCCTCGATCCGCAGCAGCACCTCGCCGCCATTCCGGCGCGCGGTGCCCCACACGTACTCAGCGTTCAGGACGTGACCAAGATGCAGCCAGCCTGTCGGGGCTGGCGCAAAGCGCGTGCGCACAGATCCCCGAGAGTACTGCATTCGCTGTCATGGTGTGACGTCCCACGGGGGACAAACGCGAAGAACACGAAGCACACGAAGAACACGAAGCCAAATAGGTTTCTTCGTGAGCTTTGTGACCTTCGTGGCATCGTGTCGTCTTGCCGTCGGCTCGGGTAGTTTGACTGCGAATGTCGCTGCTTATCCCTCGCGCAGCACGCGCGCGGGATCGATACGCGACGCGCGGCGGGCGGGCAGCCAGCCGGCGAGGGCGCCGATCGTGCACAGGATCGCCGCCGCGCTCGCGAATGTGACCGGGTCGCGCGGCTGCAGGCCATAGAGCAAGGTCGCGACGTACTTTGCCGCTACAAGGCTGGCGGCGCCGCCCACAATGACGCCGCCGGCGACGAGGACGGCTACTCGCCGCAGCACGAGCCGGATCACGCCGGCGGGCGCGGCGCCGAGCGCCAGGCGAATCCCGAGCTCGGTTTTGCGGCGGTTCACGGCATACGACGTGACGCCGTACAACCCGAGCGCCGCTAACAGCAGCGCGAGCCCGCCAAAGAACCCGGACAGCATCGCGATGACGCGCTCCTGGACCAGCGCGTTGTTCACCTGCTCGGCGAGCGGACGGAAGGTGAGCGTGATGTTCGGGTTGACGCTCGTCAGCGCCGACATCAGGCTGTGCGTCAGCAGTGCCGGCGACCCGCCCGCCGCGCGCACAGAAATGGAGATGCTTGGCGGCATCACCTGCTGCTGCGGCAGCGGCACATACATCGTCGGCGGCACAGCCATTCGCAGCGAGCGATATACCGCGTCCTGCACATAGCCGACGATCTCCTGGTCCACCGCAGGGCGGTTCGGGAACTCGGGCTGACGTAGACGATGGCCCACCGGGTTCTGGCCGTTGAAAAACTTTCGTGCGAAGGTCTCGTTCACGATGACGACCTGCCGGGCGTTCCTGCCGTCGCGATCTGTAAAGTCGCGGCCGGCGAGCAGCCGCGTTCCGTACGTCTGAAACCAGCCAGGGCTGACGACGTTTACGTAGACGCCGCGGTCTTTCTCGGGTAGCACAAGTCGATCATCGATGCGCTCGACGCCGTACTGCCACGACGATCCGGACACCGGTGTTACCGCCGATGCTGCAGCCATCCGCACGCCGGGCACGGACGCGGCCGCCTGCCGCAGCCGCTCGTAGAGATCAGGTCGGCGAGCGGGTTCGAGGCCGGTCCTCAGAATGCCGACATTCGCCACGAGAATTGGATTGCGATCGAACCCGAGATCCAGGTGCGCGAGGCTGCTGAACGTGCGCATGAACAAGCCGGCGGCGACCACGAGCACCAGCGAGAGCGCGACCTGCACGACGACGAGCAGGTTGCCGAGGCTGAACCGGCTGTCGCCAATCACGCCGCGCCCCTGCTGCTTCAGCGCTTCGTTCGGCTGAACGCGCGAGGCGCGCAGCGCCGGCGCCGTCCCGAACAGCAGCGCGGTCGTGACCGCCACGAGCGCCGTGAAGCCGAGCATGCGCCAGTCGATGCCGATGCCGAGGAAGACGGTGTTGGTGGACGTCGAGAGCTGCCGGAGCAGGAGACGGCTCCCCCAGTACGCCACGAACGTACCGAGCAGCGCCCCGCAGCCGGAGAGGAGCAGGCTCTCCGTCAGCAGCAGCCGCGTCAACCTTGCACGGGATGCGCCAAGCGCGAGCCGCACGCTCATCTCGTGACGGCGGGCCATCGCGCGCGCGAGCAGCAGGTTCGCGATGTTCGCGCATGCGATGAGGAGCACGAGGGACACGACCACCATGATCGTGACGAGCGGCTTCTGATATCGATCGCGCAGCCCTGACGTGCCGGTTGCCGCCGGCGTCAACACCAGCGCCTCCTGCAGATACTCTTTCTTGTCCTGCTCGCGGTACTGCGGTGGCATGGTCGCGTCGCGGATCTGCTGCTGAATACCGCGCAGCGCCGCCGCGGCGGCCTCGAAGGACTGTCCCGGCTTCGTGCGGATCATGATGCTCAGCCACCAGTTGGAGCGCGCGTCGAGCGAGCTGTCCTTGCCGCGCACGAGCGGTTCGGTGCCGATCGGCACCGCGATGTCGAAGGTACGTCCTACGTCCACGCCGAAGAACTCGGGGGGCGTGACCCCGATGATCGTGTAGGTGACATGGTCGAACGTGAGGGCCCTGCCGACGACATCGGCAGCCCCGCCGAACCGTGATTGCCAGAACCGGTAGCTGATCACCGCGACCGGTCCATCCGGTCCGCCGCCGCGCGCATCGTCCGCTTCACCGAACGTCCTGCCGAGAATCGCCTGCACGCCGAGCGCGTCAAAGAACCGACCGCTCGCAAAGATGCCGTCGACGTACTCGGTCTGGGCCGTCTGTGACAGGTTCATGCGGCCGGCGGACCACGCGAACGCGTCGCCGACGAGATCGCGATGCGCGCGCACTTGTTCCCAGATCGGATTCGTCCACGCCGTGTCGCCCGCTGCGTTGCCGTGCCCGAGCACTGCGAGATGCTGCGGCTCCTTCACCGGAAGCGTCCGGATCAGCAGGCTGTCGAGAATGGAGAAGATCGCCGTGTTCGCCCCGATGCCGAGCGCGAGCGACAGGACCGCGACGATCGTGACAACGGGTGTGGCGCGCAGCGCGCGAAATGCGTCTCGAATATCAGACATGTCGATCCCTCGGTATGAGAGTTCTTCGGGCATTCTCCGATGTCACGCTGCGACGAGCCCACGGCAAAAGACGAAGACACGAAGATACGAAGACACGAAGAAAGACGCGAAGAAAGACAGCGCGCTATCCCTCGCGGAGCACGCGCGCGGGATCGATGCGTGCCGCGCGGCCCGCCGGAATCCAGCTGGCGATTGCGCCAATGGCGGCG
>WNGF01009311.1_pt1 | contig 13031 bp, 8 predicted proteins | sample 5400641 | NCBI WGS metagenome assembly WNGF01 (sample SAMN13153371, study PRJNA577476) | soil metagenome | isolation source: 80 cm soil or saprolite under grassland replicate 2 | place: USA:California | collected 2016-06-15
TGGTGGGGCGGTGGCGCCGCGCCGGCGCGCTGCGGCGGGCGCTCCTCGCGAACCCGCACGACCGCCGCGCGCGCCTCGAGCTGGCGCAGCTCCTCGTCGACACCGGCCGGCCGCGGCAGGCCATCGACGTGCTCCGGCCCAGCGTCGAGGCGGGCGATGACGACGTCCACACCGCCTTCACGCTCGGCTCGGCGCTGGCGCGCTCGGGGTTCCACGAGCAGGCGGAGCGCGCGCTCGCGTCGGCCCGCGCCAGCGCCCCGCTCTTCCGCCTCGGCGCCATCGACCTCGAGCTCGGCCAGCTGCGACTCGCGAGCGGGAACCTGGTGGGCGCGCGGGAAGCGCTGGAGCGGCTCGTCGCGGAGCGGCCCGGCACCGTGCACGGGCGCTGGCTCCTGTCGCGGGCGGTGAACGGGCTGGGCGACCCCGCGGGCGCGAGACGGCTGCGCGACGAGGCGTGGAGGGAGTACGTCGCGCTGCCGCGGTTCCAGCGGCGGATGGAGCGCAGATGGGCCTGGCGCGCCAGGCCGTCGCGTCCGCTCACGTACGCCGCGGTGGCGGTCGCCATCGGGCTCGTCGTGAGCAGCATCGCGGGGCCGGCGCTCGTCGACGGCGCGGCTCCGGCGCGAGGCGCGGCGATGCCCGACGGCGAGCGGTGAAGGGGGCGCCCCGCTCCTCACCGCTCCGTTCGCAGCACGGCATCGCCCGGCTTCGGGCTCCCTTCCGGCAGCCAGCGAACGACGCGCCGCTTCGGCGCGAGGACCGCGTCGGCCGGCGCGGCGCGCCATCGGCGGCCGCCCGGATCGTCCGACGTCGAGCCGGGCGCGATGGGCTTCCGCGCGAGCAGGTGGACGCTGGCGCTCCTGAGCAGCGGTCCGACGGCGCCCGCATCCTCGTGCCCCTCGGCGAAGAGCGCCTCCTGGTCGGGTACGCCGAGCTGGGCCATCCCGACCACGTCCACGACGACCCACTTCAGCGCGTCGCTCGGCGCGCCCGGCCCGCTCGAGGGATCGGCGAGCGGCGCGCCGGGGCCGAGGCCGACGCCGCGGAGGTTCGACCAGAGCTCGATCGGGGGCGGGCCCACGCCCACCTTGCGCGAGATGGCGGCATCCACCTGCTCGCGGCTGCACAGCGCCTCTCCCGCGGGCACGAAGAAGGCGAGCGCGCCCGCGAGCCGGAGCAGCGCCTGGGCGAGCTCGGTGACGGTGAGCAGCTCGAGGAGCGGGTCGTGCTCCGTCGGCAGCGCCGGCTGCCCGCCCGCCGGCACGGTGAAGCCGGTGCGCAGCCGCACGAAGGCGCCTGGCGGTCCGCCGCCGCGGGCCCGTCGCGCCACCTCCAGCACTGCTCCTTCGCGCGCGAGAGCGCGCCCGGCGCCGCGAACGGTCCGAAGAGCCCCCCCGCCCACGCGGCTGCGAACCCCGGCTCCGCCTCGGCGGCCTTCGGGTCGTCGGGCCAGCTTCGCTCCACGACGTCCACCATCGCGAACCCGCCCGAGCGCAGCGGGATGTGCAACCCGGGCCCCGCCACCATCCAGCCCGCGTCTCCCTCGGCCCCCGCCTGCGGCTCGACGGCCCAGTCGTCGAGCGCATCGGCGAGGTCCTCGGGAGCGGGGGCGCGCTCGAAGAGCACGCAAGCGCACTGCGTGAAGAAGACGTTCTCGATGGCGTGAGCCTACACGGTCGGGAACGGGAGGAGGGACGGGGCGTGCGATACTGGTCGGAGCCATAGGCGGGCCGGGCCGTGTACGCTACAATCCGCCACGTCCGCGGCACGACGAGGAGTGCCGGTCCCGAACGGGTGCACCGCGGGCAAGCTAGCGTCGCGGAGGTCGCCATGAATCGTTTGAAGAACTTCAACGCCGGCCCGGCAGCCCTCCCGCTCCCCGCGCTCGAGCGCGCCCGCGACGAGCTGCTCGACTTCGCGAAGAGCGGCATGTCCGTCATGGAGCACAGCCACCGCGGCAAGGACTACGAGGCGGTCCACGACGAGGCGATCGCGCTCCTGCGCGAGCTGCTCGGAATCCCGGAGAGCTACGAGGTGCTTTTCCTGCAAGGCGGCGCGTCCCAGCTCTTCGCGCAGGTGCCGATGAACCTCGTCGAGAAGGGGCAGACGGCCGAGTACGTGGTGAGCGGCGCCTGGGGCGAGAAGGCCCTCTCGGAGGGCAAGGCCGCGACTGCCATGCTCGGCGCCTCCGCGCGCGTCTCCTGCACGACCGGGGTCGGCGAGGGCAAGGAGAAGAGCTACACCCGCGTGCCGCTCCCGTCCGAGGTGAAGGTGGACCCGGGGGCGGCGTTCGTGCACGTGACCTCGAACGAGACCATCCACGGCGTCGAGTACGAGGTCGACACGGCGCGGCCGTTCCCGTCGACGGGCAAGGTGCCGCTCGTCGCCGACATGTCGAGCGACTTTCTGTGGCGGAAGCTCGACGTGACGCGCTTCGGCCTCGTCTACGCCGGCGCGCAGAAGAACATCGGGCCCTCCGGCGTGGTGGTGGTCGTGGTCTCGAAGGACCTCGTGGCGAAGGGGCGCAAGGACATCCCCAAGATCTTCCAGCTCCGCACCGCCGCCGAGAACAAGTCGCTCTACAACACGCCGCCCACGTTCGGCATCTACATGGTCCGCAACGTGCTCGCGTGGCTGAAGGGCCTCGGTGGTCTTGGGGCCATCGAGGCGCGCAACCGCGCCAAGGCGGGCAAGCTCTACGCCGCCATCGACGCGAACGCCGCGTTCTACCGCTGCCCCGTCGAGAAGCAGAGCCGCTCGGTCATGAACGTCGTCTTCCGGCTCCCCACCGAGCAGGACGAGGAGCGCTTCGTGGCCGAGGCGAAGAAGAAGGGGATGGTCGGCCTCAAGGGCCACCGCTCCGTCGGCGGCATCCGCGTCTCGACCTACAACGCCGTCCAGCCCGAGTGGATCGACGAGCTCGTCGCCTTCATGGGCGAGCTCGCGAAGCGCGGCTGAGCCTTGGACCGGGCCACCACCACCATGATCCAGATCTACGACACGACGCTCCGCGACGGCACCCAGCGCGAGGGCATCTCGCTCTCCTGCGACGACAAGCTCCGGATCGCGCGCCGCCTCGACGCGCTCGGCGTGGCGTTCATCGAGGGAGGATGGCCGGGCTCGAACCCGAAGGACGCCGAGTTCTTCGAGCGCGCGCGCGACATCCCGTGGCAGACGGCGCGCGTCGCCGCGTTCGGCTCCACGTGCCGGGTGAACGGCGGGCCCGAGGACGACGCCAACATCAAGGCGCTCCTCGATGCGAGGACGCCGGTGTGCACCGTCGTGGGGAAGACGTGGCTCCTCCACGTGACCGACGTGCTGCGCACCACGCCCGACGACAACCTGCGCATCATCGAGAAGAGCCTCGCCTTCCTGCGCGAGCAGGGCCGGCGCGTCGTCTACGACGCGGAGCACTTCTTCGACGGGTGGCGCGCCGACCCCTCGTACGCGCTCGAGACGCTCCGGGCGGCGGTGCGCGGCGGCGCCGAGACGCTCGTCCTGTGCGACACGAACGGCGGCTCGCTGCCGTGGCAGATCGGCGAGGTGGTGCGCGCGGTGAAGGCGAAGCTCGACCATCCCCTCGGCATCCACGCGCACAACGACAGCGAGTGCGCGGTCGCGAGCTCGCTCGCCGCGGTCCATGCGGGCGCCGTCCAGGTCCAGGGGACCGTGAACGGCTACGGGGAGCGGTGCGGCAACGCGAACCTGTGCTCCATCATCCCGGCCATCGAGCTGAAGATGGGCGGGCGCTGCCTCCCCGAGGGGCGGCTCGCGACGCTCCACGAGGTCTCGCACCTCGTCGCCGAGGTCGCGAACCTCGCGCCGGACGAGCACCTGCCGTACGTGGGCAAGTCGGCCTTCGCGCACAAGGGCGGCATCCACGTCGCCGCGATGCGCCGGAACGCCGTCTCGTACCAGCACGTCGAGCCGGCGCTGGTGGGGAACGAGATGCGCGTCGTGGTGAGCGAGCTCTCCGGACGCGGCAACCTGCTCTCGAAGGCGGAGGAGCTCGGGCTTGCGCTCGGCAGCGGCGGCGACGTGGCCGGCGTCCTCGCCGAGATCAAGGCGCTCGAGGCGAAGGGGTTCTCGTTCGAGGCGGCCGAGGCGTCGGTCGCGATGATGATGAAGCGGCAGGACCCCGCTTACCGCGCGCCCTTCGAGCTCATGGACTTCTTCGTGAACGTCGAGCACCGCACCGGCCGCGGCATCTTCTCCGAGGCCATGGTGAAGGTGCGCGTGAATGGCGAGGTGCTGCACACCGCGGCCGAGGGCGACGGGCCCGTGGACGCCCTCGACGCGGCGCTGCGCAAGGCGCTCCTGCCGCACTACCCCGCGGTCGCCGAGCTCCACCTCATCGACTACAAGGTCCGCATCCTCGACAGCTCGAACGGCACCGCCGCCATCACGCGCGTGCTCGTCGACACGCAGAAGGGCGGCAAGCGCTGGAGCACCGTCGGCGCGAGCACGAACATCATCGAGGCGAGCTGGCGCGCGCTCGTGGACTCGGTCGAGTACGGGCTCACCGTGGCCGCCTGATTCAGGCCAGCTTCACGACCATCTTCCCGACATTCCCGCCCTGGAGCATGGAGATGAAGGCGGCCGGCGCCTGGTCGAGCCCGTTCACGACCGTCTCGCGCGACTTCACCTTGCCCTCGGCGAGCCACCGCCCGACGTCGGCGCGGAACGCCCCGATGCGGTCGAGGTGGTCCGACACGATGAAGCCGTGGATGGTGAGGCGCTTGCTGATGACGAGCGGGAGGTTGCGCGGCCCGGGCGCGGGCGACGTCGCGTTGTAGGCGGAGATCGCGCCACAGGCGACGATCCGGCCGAACGGCTTCATGGCCGCGAGCGCCGCCTCGAGGTGCTCGCCGCCCACGTTGTCGAAGTAGACGTCGACGCCCTCCGGGCAGAGGCGCTCGAGCGCGGGCTTGGGCGGCTCCTGCCGGTAGTCGAAGGCGGCGTCGAACCCGAGCTCACGCACGACGCCCTCCGCCTTCTCCGGGGAGCCGGCGCTCCCCACCACGCGACACCCGGCAATCTTGGCGAGCTGACCCACCATCCCGCCCACCGCGCCGGCGGCGCCCGAGACGAAGACCGTCTCGCCCGCCTTCGGCTTCGCGACATCGAGCAGCCCCACGTACGCGGTGAGGCCCGGCATCCCGAGCGCGCCCAGGTAGATCGAGAGCGGCTCGACCGACCTCGTGATGCGCTCGTACGCCGACGCGCTCGCGACGTGGTACTCGCGCCATCCGCCGCGCCCGCTCACGACGAGGTCGCCCACCGAGAGCGCGGGCGAGCGCGACGCGAGCACCTCGCCCACCGACGCGCCGTCGAGCGCCTCGCCGACACGGAAGGGCGGCACGTACGAGCGGCCCTCGTTCATCCGGCCGCGCATGTACGGGTCGACGGACATGAAGAGGTTGCGAACCACGACCTCGTCCGCCGCGGGCTCGCGCACCTCCACGGTGGCCCTGCGGAAGTCGGCCGGCGTGGGGAGCCCGCGCGGGCGGGCGATGAGCTGGATCTCGCGGCCGGTGAGCTTGGTCGCCATGGGACTCTCCCTGCGAAGGTGTGGCGCATCATAACCGAGGGCGGCGGCGTGGCCGTACATCAGTGAGTGCATGAACGTCTCCCGATCTGGAGGGCTCCAGGCGAATGGGTGCCGCCTGGCCGGGGGAGGGCCCCGGCCCGACCCCGCCATCACGGCATCGCGAGCGCCACCTGCGACTCCCACGGATCGACGCCTCGCAGCACGGCCGCGCCGTGCGCGCCCGCGCGTCCGCAGGCCTCCGGCACGGCGAGCCCGGCCGCGAGGTAGTAGGTGAGGGCGCCCGCGAAGCTGTCGCCCGCGCCGTATGCGCTCCCGCCCGCAGTGGCGACGGTCGGCGGCGCGGGGAAGCGCACCGTCCCGGCGGCGGTCTCGACGTGACCTCCGGCGGCGCCCTCGGTCAGGACGAGCGCGCCCGGCACGACGGGATAGTCTCGGAGCGCGCTCTGCTCGCGCCGGTCCCGGACGCTGCCCACGACCACGTCGGCGCGGACGCCGGAGCGCACGAGGGCCTCGCGTCGGCGCGCGCTCACCACGAGCACCCGCGCCGCGCGCGCGAGGCGGAGCGCGGCCGGGTCCTGCGCCGTGAAGTAGGCTGCGTCGCACGAGGCGAGGAGATCCCACGGGAGCGGGTCATCCGCCCGCGGATGGAGCGGCTCTCCGACGACGACGATGGTGCGCTCGCCGTCGGGCGTGATCATCACCACGTCCCGCGTGTGCGCCTCTGTCCGGACCGCCGCGTGGATCCGCGCCGTGGTGCGCGCGAGCGCGGCCGCGACCTCCGCGCCCGCCTCGTCGTCGCCGAGCGCGGTGTAGAGGTGCACCTCCGCCGCGCTCCGCACGAGCTGCGAGAAGGCGACGCCTCCTCCGCCGCCGGGGAACCACCGCGGCGCCTCGAGATGGGCGATCTCGCCCGCGCGCGGCACCGCGGCGACGCGCCCGAGCGTGATGTGCTCGACGTGGCCGACGACCGCGACCCGCATGCGCCCTACGCGACGGCCTGCGCGAGCGCGGCCGCCGCCTCGCCGGTCGAGGCGCGACCGCCGAGATCGCGCGTGCGAAGGGCCGGGTCGGCCAGCACCGTCTCGATGGCGCGCTCGACGGCGCGCGCGGCAGCGGGGTGCCCGAGGTGCTCGAGCATCATCGCCGCCGCCCACACCTGCGCGATCGGGTTCGCGATGCCCTTGCCGGCGATGTCGGGCGCCGAGCCGTGCACCGGCTCGAACATCGAGGGGGCGGTGCGCTCCGGGTTGATGTTGCCCGAGGGCGCGAGCCCGATGCTGCCCGCGACCGCGGCGCCGAGATCGGAGAGGATGTCGCCGAAGAGGTTCGACCCCACCACCACGTCGAACCAGTCCGGGTGCTGCACGAGGTGCGCTGCGAGGATGTCCACGTGGAACTGCGCCGTGCGCACCGTCGGGTGTCGGGCCGCCGCCGCCGCGAACCGCTCGTCCCAGAACGGCAACGTGTGGAAGATGCCGTTCGACTTCGTGGCGGACGTCACGTGCCGGCGCGGCCGCGCCTCGGCGAGCCTGAAGGCGTACTCGAGGATGCGATCGACGCCCCGGCGGGTGAAGACGCTCTCCTGGAGCACCACCTCCTCGTCCGTCCCCTCGTAGAGACGTCCGCCGATGCGCGAGTACTCGCCCTCGTTGTTCTCGCGGACGATGACGAAGTCGATGTCTTTCGCGGCGCGGTTCGCGAGCGGGGTCGCGACGCCCGGGAGGAGCTTCACCGGGCGGACGCAGGCGTACTGGCGCAGCCCGCGCCGGAGCGGCAGGAGCAGCCCCCACAGCGAGACGTGGTCGGGCACGCCCGGGTAGCCGACGGCGCCGAGGAGGATGGCGTCGTAGAGCCGGACCTGCTCGACGCCGTCGTCCGGCATCATGCTGCCCGTCTTCAGGTAGCGGTCGCAGCTCCAGTCGAGCTCGGTGAACGAGAGCTCGAGGTCGTGACGGCGGGCGACCGCCTCCAGCACCGAGACGGCGGCGGGGACGACCTCGCGCCCGATCCCGTCCCCCGGGAGCAAGGCGATCCTGTGCTTCGTCATGGCGTCCTCCTCTCGCTGCTCTAAGCGGCGCGCGGAGCGGCCGCCGCGGGGTCATCGTCCGATCCCTTTCGGCGGCCGGGACGTGCGACGTCGCGGCGGCGACGGGCCCGAGCTATCCTTCTCCGGCCATGGCCGACCTCACCAGCGCGGCGGGCTCGTGCCGAATGCCGGTGCGCGCGCTCCCCTTGACGGCGGAGGGCGCGCTCGCGCTCGAATGAGCGCGCCCGGAGCGGGCGATCCGTTGTAGGTATCGGTCATGGACCGCGCGGAGATCCTCGTCGTGGGAGGCGGCATCATCGGGCTCACCGTCGCCCGGGAGCTCGTCGCCCAGGGCCGCGACGGCGTCGTGATCCTGGAGAAGGAGCCCGAGCTCGGGGTCCACGCCTCGGGGCGGAACAGCGGCGTCCTCCACGCCGGCATCTACTATGCGCCCGACACGATGAAGGCGAGGTCGTGCCTCGCCGGCAACCGCCTGATGCGCGCCTACTGCAAGGAGCGGGGTCTGCCCATCCTCGAGTCGGGCAAGGTCATCGTGGCGCGTGACGAGAGCGAGTTGCCGGCGCTGGAGGAGCTGCACCGCCGCGCCACCGCGAACGGCGCTCGCGTCGAGCTCGTGGACGAGGCGCAGCTCTCGGAGATCGAGCCCAGCGCGCAGACCGCCGGGCGGGCGCTCTTCTCGCGCGACACGGCCGTCATCGACCCGAAGGCGGTGCTGGCGAGCCTGCGCGCCGAGCTGGAGGCGAGCGGCCGCGTCCGGATCCTCACCGGGCGCGCCTTCACCGGCCTCGCCGCGGCGCGCGTGGCGGCGACGACAGGGGGGCCCGTCGCCTACGGGCGCCTGGTGAACGCCGCCGGCGCCCACTGTGACCGCGTCGCGCGCCACTTCGGGCTCGCCAGCGACTACCGGCTCATCCCGTTCAAGGGCATCTACCGCAAGCTCCGCCCCGGCGCGTCGTTCCAGGTGAACGGGAACATCTACCCGGTGCCCGACATCCGGAACCCGTTCCTCGGCGTTCACTTCACGCGCAGCGTCCACGGCGACGTCTACGTGGGCCCCACCGCCATCCCCGCCTTCGGGCGCGAGAACTACGGTGTGCTCTCGGGGATGGATCGCGAGGCGCTCTCGATCGTCGGCCTCGACGCCGCGCTCTTCTTCTCGAACGCGAAGTTCCGCAGCGTCGCGCTGACCGAGCCGAAGAAGTACCTGGCGGCATGGTTCAACCGTGACGCCGCGCGGCTCGTGAAGCGCTTCGACCCGGCCGACTTCCTGCGCGCGCAGAAGGTCGGGATCCGGCCGCAGCTCGTCGACTGGCGGACGAAGGAGCTGGTGATGGACTTCCTCGTCCAGGCGAAGGACGAGTCGGTGCACGTGCTGAACCCGATCTCGCCCGCGTTCACGAGCTCGATGGACCTCGCGAAGCGGCTCGTCCGGGAGCACTTCGCCCGCTGACGGTCCGTTCGCCCTTCGACTTCGCGTCGCCTTCGGCGCCGCTACGCTCAGGGCGAACGGACAGCGGCTCGCGAGCGCGACTTGGGCTCCAAGCCCGTTCGTCCTGAGCGTAGGCCGCCCGTGTTCGCTGTGCCAGGAGGTGCGGCCGAAGTCGAAGGACGAACGTATCTCAGGACCGCAGCCCCGGCATCGCGAACCCGAGCCGCTCGAGGTCGGCGAGGAGGGCCGCCGTGGCGGCGGGCGCCAGGTCCGCGAGGGGCGGCCGCACGGTGCGCCAGGCCGCGTCGCCGGCGTGGTGCGCGACCACCTGCTTCAACCCCGGGATGACGGGGACCTTCTCGAGGGCGTCGCGGATGGCGTTCACCCCCTCCTGCAGGCGGTCGGCCTCGGGCGAGCGCCACTCGCGGTAGAGCCGGTCGATGGCGGCGGCGTTGACGTTCGCCGACGCGGTGATGCAGCCGGCGCCGCCGTTCCGCATGCCGGCGAGCAGGAACTTCTCGCTCCCGACGAAGACGTCGAACCCGGAGCGCGCGAACGCGTCGAGCATCGCCTTCGTGTTCTGCCAGTCGCCCGAGCTGTCCTTCATCCCCGCCACGACCCCGGGGTAGGCCGCGAGCAGCCGCTCGACCAGCTTCGGGCCGATGCCGACGTGCGCCACGGGTGGGATGTGGTACAGGTACACCCTCAGTCGAGCGTCGCCGACGCGCTCGATGACCTCGGCGAAGCTCCGGAACAGCCCGTCGTCGGTGACGCCCTTGTAGTAGAAGGGCGGGAGCATCAGGACCCCGGCGCAGCCGTGGCGCGTCGCGAGCCGGGTGAGCCGCACCGTGTCCGGGAGCGCGCAGCAGCCGGTGCCCGGGAGGAGCCGCGCCGGATCGGCCCCGTCCGCGAGCAGGTACTCGAGCAGCCGCTCCCGCTCCTCGATCGAGAGCGAGTTCGCCTCGCTCGTGGTGCCGAAGGGCGCGAGCGCCGCGCAGCCCTGCGCGAGCAGCCAGCGGCAGTGGTTCGCGAACCGGCGCGGATCCGGCGAGAGGTCGGCCTGGAAGGGCGTGAGGACGGGGGCGAGGACGCCGCCGAGGCGGCGCCGCTCCCGCGCGAGCCTGGGCTCGTGGCCCGTGGGCTCGTGACCAACGTGGGGCTGCGGCTCCATGGCGGTCGCGTCTCGGCCCTGTCCCGGCGCGCTCCCCGCGCGGGGAGGCGAGCCGGCCCAGCGCGGGGAACGCGCCGGCCGATTGATCCTATGCGGTCTTCCGGCCGCGCGCCGTGGCGAAGCGCTGCTTCACCTCGTACGCGAACTCGTCCAGCACCTCGGGGTCGATGGGGTCGCCGTTGAGCGAGAGCGTGAGCGAGAGGAGCCCCTCGCGCTGCGACGCGTGGACGAGCTGTGCCTCCACGAGCTTGTTGGGCATGCACTCGAGCGGGCCCGCGCACACCACGCCATCGATCTCGCCGCGGCGCCACGCGTGCACGGGGAGCCCGATGGCGAGCACGGCCTCGTGCTCCATGTCCGGCCGGATGTACTCCGAGGCGGTCGCGACGACCTCGTCGATGGGCGCGTGCGCCGGCCAGCCCATCGGCCCGGAGACCGCGTGCTGCAGTACCGCCACGACGCGCGCGCGGAGCCCCGCCTGCAGCGCGTCCTTCGGCCCCTTCTTGACGCCGCGCCGGAACTGCACCGACTCCGAGTACTGGAGGTACTCGACGACCGGCTCGATGCGGACGCGAACGCCGCGCTTCTCCAGCTCGTCGGCGGCCCAGCCGTTCGAGGCGGGATCGGAGCGGACGTAGATCTCGCCCACGAGCAGCACGGTGGGATGGGGACGCCCGTCCTTCACCGCGCCCATCTCGCGGGCGTAGCGCGCGAGGAGGTCGGTGACGCCGTAGAGCCGGCCCGACGTCACCTCCAGGAGGACGCTCTTCGCCGAGAGGTCGCCCGCGGCGGCGCGCTCGAGCATGGCCGAGAGGGCGCGCCCGTAGCGGTCGCGGAGGACCCGGGCGGCGCCCGGCGCCCGCTCGACGGGGCGCGCGTCGCGGAGGGCGTCCTCGAGGAGGCCGAAGGCGGTGCACCCCGCGAGCACGATGGCGCCGAGCCCCGGCGGCACGCCCTCGAAGTAGTCGGAGTCGGGCGGCGACCAGATGCCGATGCGGTCGCCGTAGCCGAGCCGGTCCACCACCATCTGGTGGAGCTGCCGGTACATGCCGAAGCGGCAGGGCCCGTTCGACCCCGGCATGAAGAAGGTGAAGCGCCGCCCGGGCTCCGCCTCGACGCGCTCGAGCACCGAGCCGAGCGTCACCGTCATGGGCAGGCATTCCTTGCCGCTCGTGTGCCTGCGGCCGAGGCGGATCGTGTCCGCGGTCGCGCGCGGCAGGACCTCGGCCTCGACGCCGTACCCGCGCATCGCCGCGGCGAGCGCCTCCGCCTCGGGGCCCATGGGCGGGACGAGCACGCGGCTCCCGGCCGCCGCGATCGCCGGGAGCGTCTGCGCGCCCAGCGCGAGCAGCGGGACGGGCTCGGCGGCGGCGCTCGCCTCCGAGCGGAGGTCCTCGCGCACGCAGTGGAGGAACGCCTCGACGCGCGTCTTCGTCCCCGCGTCGCCGGCGTGGCCGTCGGTCTCGATGATGGCGAAGGGCTTCCCCTGCATGAGGCGCGCGTAGTGGTGGAGCGTGAAGCTGTCCGGCCCGCAGGCGTAGTTGCTCGTGAAGATCGAGTAGACGCCGGGCGAGCGGCGCACCTCGTGCGCGGCGCGCAGGATGCGCTGCGTGTACGACCAGAACGCGCCGGGGACGAGCGGCGCCTCATCGGCCACCGGGTAGCAGTCGACCGGGATCGCGACGGCGCCCTGCTCGCGCAGCAGCACCGGCACGTTCGAGTTCAGGACGTCGTCGTGGATCGTGTAGGCGCGGCCGAGGACGACCACCGGCAGGAGCCCGTACTTCCGGCAGCGCTCGAGCGCGGCCTCGCCGATCTCCACCAGCCGGCGCTCGAAGCGGAGCTGCTCCTCGCGCGCGAGGGCGTGCGCATGGCGGACGCGCTTCCGGTCGGCGACGCCGACGTCCGCGGCGAGCGCCTCGATGCCCTCGAGGAAGCGATCGGACTCGAGGAAGCCCTTCGGCCCGGTGCGCAGCACGGGAGAGAGGACGCGGCCGTCGAGCCTGGCGGCGAGGTCGAGCCCGACCACGTCCACCGCGCCCTGCACGATGGGACAGAGCCAGGTGTGCTTCTCGTCCTTCACCGGCGGGAGGTCGCGGAGCATCGGCAGGAACAGGAAGTCGGCGCGCGTGTCCGCCATCGCGCCGGCGATGCCGTGGAACTGCTGCATCGGGGCGCAGAACGGGATGTGCGCCGCCTCGATGCCGCGGCGGAGCGCCTCGCGCCCGTCGGGCCGAACCACCTCGAGGTCGAGCCCGAGCGCGCGGAAGAGCGTCGCGAAGTAGGGGAAGAGCGTCTTGAGCTGGAACGCCTCGGCGAGCGCGACGCGCTTCGCCGGGACGTCCTCCTTCCCGAGCCGCGCGAGGAGCGCCTCGACCGCCTCGGAGCGCGCCCGGAAGGGGTCGGGCGCGCCGTCGGGGAGCTTCCGCTGGCGCGTCCCCTTGTCGTAGAGGGAGCACGCGCCGCCCCAGGTGAAGGCCTGGCGCTGGCCCTCGACCACCGTCTTGAGCCGGTCGATGCGGCACGAGTTGCCGGCGCCGCCGCAGCCCGTCGTGGACTTGCAGACGAAGGTGTCCTTCTTGTCGACGCGCGCGCCGAGGAAGCGCGCGGGGTCGAGCGCGGCGCCGGCGGCGAGCGCCTCGCGCGCGAGGAGCGCGATCCCGAACGCGCCCACCGTGCCGGGCGCGGGCGGGACGACGACCTCGGCGCCGGTCTGGCGCGCCACCGCGGCCGCGAGGGCGTCCGCGGCGAACGGCATCCCCTGGCAGAAGACGACCTCGCCCACCGAGCGCGCGCCCTTCACGCGGTTCAGGTAGTTCTGGATCACCGACTC
>WNGF01007591.1_pt1 | contig 13026 bp, 15 predicted proteins | sample 5400641 | NCBI WGS metagenome assembly WNGF01 (sample SAMN13153371, study PRJNA577476) | soil metagenome | isolation source: 80 cm soil or saprolite under grassland replicate 2 | place: USA:California | collected 2016-06-15
GAGTGCCGGCAATACCTCCACGTGGCGAACTGCCCCGCAGGGATCTAGGCGCGTCTCCACTGAATCGGCGCGCTCGCAGCGGCGTCTGGAACTGACGGAGATCGTGTACACATCGGGTCTTCCACGAAGAAGGGGGACCGATGACCGAAGTCCGAGCCTCGATCGAGTTCGCCCGCGAGCGCGTCGTGGTGAGCGTGAGCCCGAAGGGCACACAAACCTTCGATCCGGCTCAAGCGGCGGCAAGGTCGTACTCATGGATCAGGCCGCCCAGTACGCCGCGCCTTCGGACGCGGACGCCGTCGGCCAGCCATGGAGCCGGATCCGGCCGCGACTCCGGCGTCCTCAGCTCGAGACCTCGATGGGGCCTGGTTTCGTTGTAGTGGGCGGCGTAGGCCCGAAACACCCGCTCCAGGTGGCTCCGGCCGAGCAGGAGCGTCCAGTCCAGGCACTCGGCCCTCGCCGTGCGGACCCACCGCTCGGCGAAAGCGTTCGCCCGGGGAGCCCGGATCGGGGTCTTGACGATCTTCACGCTCTCGGAGCGGAACACCTCGTCGAAGGGACCGAAGAACTTCGAGTCCCGGTCCCGGATCACGAAGGATCAGCGTCGTGATCAGCCGGTTGACGCCGGGCGGTCTTCGTGGCGTTCCGGTACGGTCCCTCGGTCCCGCCGACTTCGAACCCGGAGTGGTACACGAGGAACTTCACGTCCGGGTGCCGGCGGGCGGCCGGACCGATGTCCTCCGGGGACGGCAACTCGCCTCCCATGCCAGCGCAGCGTATTGCAGAGGCTGCCTCCCATGCATGTCGGCCCTACCCGTCCGGACCTCGTCCGCTGGTCGCCCGGGGGCGCTCCTCGAGAGCGGCGCGCTCCAGCGCATCGAGTGAACGCCGAACCCCTTCGACGAAGATGTCCAGGTCGGGGCAGAGGTCCCGGTCGGCCACCACGGTGATGTTGATCGCTCCGGCATAGGAGAGTGCGCCAACCCCGATCGAGACGTTCGCCGTGAGCGGGATGATCGGGAAGAGCTCGAGCACCCGGGCCCCTGCGAAGTACATGGGTATCGGCGGGCCCGGAACGTTCGCCACGTATGCGTTCATGAAGCGCTGGCGGGGCATCAGGCGCAAGAAGGCACGCTGGAGGAGCACCGTCCGGAACATGCTGCCGGCGGGCGGGCGGCTCTTCTTCTTCCGCTCTGCTGTCTCCCGAGCGATGAGTCGAAGTCGTCCGATGTCATCGGCTTCACCGATCGGGAGCGGCACCAACATCCCGGCGTCCACGTTGCCGCGCGCCTTCCCAGGTTGCTCCCGATGGAGCGATACGGGAACGAAGGCCCGCAGGACGAGACCGTCGACACGTTCCCCGCGCCCCCGGAGCAGCTCCGCGTAGCCCCCGGCGACGGCGGTCAATAGGAAGTCGTTCACCGTGGCACCGTGGGCGTGCGCGATTGCCTTGGCCAGGTCGAGCCTGCTGCGGAGTACGGCCAACCTTCGATCCGGGCCGATCGGGCGGCCGTTAAGACTGATTCGCGGCGCGCGTCCCTCGGCGAAGATCTCGCGCGTGGCCGGCCAGGTCCGTTGGATCCCGCGTGCCGTCTTGATCGGTTCGGCGAGAGCCGAGAGGGCGCGGTGGAGTTCGTCGAGACGCCGGTGCAGGTTGTCCCGGAAGAGCTCGCGATCGCTCGGCACGGGTGCGGGGGTCCACCGTGGCCCCTGCAACTCAGGAGGGTCCGGGACGGGATCGACGAACGCGGCCAGGGTCGCGACCCCGGCCACGCCGTCGGCGATGGCGTGGTGCATCCTCATGAAGAAGCCGACCCGTCCGTTTGGAAGACCGGTGAGCAACCACATCTCCCACAGCGGCCGGGATCTGCTCAGCGGCCGCCGACGAAGCCTCTCGCAGGCGAGCAGAAGCTGGGGCTCGTCGCCTGGGGCCTGGACCGGGACCACTCCCACGTGCTCGGCCACGTCGAAGGAGGGGGCGTCCACCCACAACGGCCAGCCCAGCCCAGCCCTCGGCCAGGACAGGAGCTGACGAAAGCGCGGAACGAGGTGCAACCTGCGCTCGATCCGCCCTCGGATGTCCTCGATCTTGAATCGACCGTCGGCGTCGAGAAGGTCCCTCCCGTCGAGGATGCCGAGCGCTCCGATGTCCTGCGGCCAGCCCTTCTCCTCCGGCCAGACCAGCATGAGGTCCGGCGCAGTCAGGCGTTGGATCGGAGCAGACTCCCGCCCCGGGAAGTCCCATCGGTGCGCTCGGTTTGCTCTCATCACCACCCCCGGGGATCAGGTCGACTCTCGTTGTGACCGCCCGCTCCGCAATCGTGTCACTATCGGACGAGTCGAAGCGCGCGCTCCTCCACCGTCTGCTGAAGCCGGCGGATCTTACGGCCCACGCGGTGGAAGCCGAACAGGTAGTGCATCGAGAGTCCGATGGCCGGCCTCGTTCGAGGCTCGTGAGAGATGACAGGCTGAGATTGGGTTGGGGGCAGCGTACGAGGACGGATTCTGGGGGAGTGGACCGAGCGGAGCCTCGGTCGGCGCCGTTGAATCCCGGCAAGGCGACGCCCGCCGCTGCGGCGAACGCCGGTGCCGTGTCGAGGTTCAGTACGAGGGGGCTTCCTTTTCGAGCCGCGGCCAGCGAGACGTTGTTGGTCCAGAGGCGCCAGAGACGGTGGCGCCGAGGCCCTTCCCGGGCCACGGGAGCCGTGGACCCCCTTCTCCGCTATTCGGGGCCGGGAGAGGCCTTCCAGTGGCTCGGAAGTACCTCCGAGGGCGAAGAAGACACATCCGAAGAGGCGGGTCCCCGGGAAGACGCTTCGGCGAGACTCGCAGGGGATTGCCGAGGTCGCAGAGGGTTCCGTCCCCCCCGGGCGAGTCACAGCGGGGAGATCAACATGTGATCAGGATGAGTCCCACAACCCTCCGCGTTCCCCGGGACTTCCTGGCCCACGATAGTGGCCCTACACTCGGCACATGCCGGAGGCTCGGAAGACGGTCACCGTGGTCTTCACCGACATCGTGGGCTCGACCGAGCTCGCCGAGATGCTCGATCCGGAAGCTCTGCGAATCGTGCTGGAACGCTATTTCTCCGCTGCCCGGACCGTCCTAGAACGGCACGGAGGATCGGTGGAGAAGTCATCGGCGATGCCGTCATGGCCATCTTCGGTGTCCCGACCGTGCACGAGGACGACGCGATGCGCGCCGTCCGGGCTGCGGCGGAGTTGGGCGAGGCGCTCGACACCCTGAACGACGAGCTCCGGCGCGATCAGGGAGTGACCCTCGCCGTCCGCACCGGGGTGAACACCGGAGAGGTGCTGGCTGGTGATTCGCCGCAGCGACAGTTCTACGCCACCGGGGACACCGTCCACCTCGCCGCCCGTCTTCAGCAGATGGCCTCGCCCGGGGAGGTGCTCCTAGGGGCTGGGACGTATGCGCTCGTGCGCGACGCCGTCCAGGCTGAGCCCATGGCGCCGCTGAACGTCAAGGGGAAAGGCGAGGCCGTGGCTGCCTGGCGCCTCCGTGCCCTCGTAGAGGCCCCGGTGGCGCCGCGCTTCGTCACTCCCTTCGTCGGACGACGCGGTGAGCACGCACGGCTCACGGAGTACTTCGAGCGAGTGCTCGCGGAGCAGACGCCCCTGCTGGTCACCGTCCTCGGGCCGGCGGGGATCGGGAAGACACGGCTGGCAGCGGAATTCAGCGCCCAGGCCAGCAGGCGAGCGCGGGTCCTGATGGGCCGCTGTCTTCCCTACGGCGAAGGGATCACGTTCTGGCCGTTGCAGGAGATCCTTCGCAGCCTCCGGGAGCGGCCGCCGGACCTTCCCGATCCCGAGGAGGCCCGAACCGTCGAGGACGCCTTCGTGGCGTACCGCAAGCTGTTCGAGGCGCTCGCGTTGGAACGGCCCCTCGTGCTGGTGCTCGAGGATGTCCACTGGGCGGAGTCAGCGCTGCTCGATCTCGTGGAGCACTCGGTCGAAATCATCGGACTGGACGGCCCTCGGGTCTGACCACGGGAAGGACCCGCGAGCGTTCTCGTGGGGCGGGACGCCTTGAGCACGGTCCCGGCTACCGGGAGTTACTCATCGACCATCCCACTGCAGTGTCGCTTCCGGCCCGAAGCGACATTCAGGGCCCGAAGCCCGTCAGCCGGATCGGGGGCTCCGTCGTGCATGAGCACGGCCTCCGACGGTGCTGGCCCACCACCGTCCCCCCGGGCGGTGGGGACGGGCCAGGCGTTCGCCTGGTCGGCGATGCTCTGGGAGCCGAGGCCCCGACCCCCGGAGCCGGAGGATGCGGTCCCTGATCCGCTCCGGGATGGAGCGGGCCTCCCCACCCGGAGCCCCCATCGGACCTCACCCGAGCCTCACCCTCCCGGATGGCCCGGCGGCGCCTGTCCCCCATACCGGCCTGCTCCACGAAGGGTCCACGAAGGGTGACCAGCCCCCGGAAGCCCCCCATTGGGCTTTTTCCCGGCGGTCGTGCATACCGCAAAACCCGGCTCAGCCCTTCGCCACCGTCGAGGCCCGCCGGCGTCTGGTGCAACCCCGCCACACCCCGCATACGCTGCAGGTTTGGCTCAGGACCAGCGCCGAGCGGCACGAAACCGAGCGTCAGAAGAGGGCTCGATTCCTTCTCTGACACTTGAATGTGCAGGAGCCGTCGAGATCGACACCAGTCACGTGTCCAGCCACTTGGGCGAGACCTATCGTGATCGAGCCTGGCCCAAAACCCACATCGATCAGGCGATCTTGATCGCCGATCCACGGGAGCACGAAGTCGGCGTATTCCGCCGCGCTTCGGCTGCGCAGCAGAGCTTCAAATGTCACTTCCGTCCCCTGGGCCGAAGCGTAGCCCCGGAACGAGTTAGCGTGCGCGACCACGGCGACCTGGCTGCAGCCACCCTCTCGATCCGCCCCTTCCGCTCCACGTAGACGTCGTCGGCCCCGTTGACCATGACCTCGCTGACTTTCCGTAAGGGGCCTGTGGATCCACATGGACTCTGAACAGCCCGCAAGAGGACTAGGTTCGTGAGTCTCGGGTAGGTACGAGGAACAGACCATATGAGGCGGTGCCTATGGCGCAGTCGCCCGAGCTCGAATCTCGCTTCATCAGGTGGGTGACGGGTTTCGTCATCGCTTCGTTCATCCTCGCGGCTCTCACCGTGTTCGCGAGCCTGTTCGAGGGGACAGTCGACGGGGCCATCTACCTGGGAGTGGCCACGCTCATTTGCGCCGTCGCAGCGCGGGTAACTGCCCAGGTCGTCCACGGGCATATCGCGGCCGCAAACATCGCCTTGGTGATCGCTCTCATCGCGTTCGGCTCGGCACTCCAGTCGGCTCTCCTGGGGACCGGGCAGTAGCACCGTCGATTCGCCAGTCACCCGGGGGACTGTGGGCGGGGTAGGAGAGGCAGGGAAACGTCACCCTCTCCGCCCGGGCCCGAACCGCCCCCGAGCCCTCACTCGGCGCCTGACCGAGCAGCTCGGCCCGGGCCAGCTGTGGCGCAGTGGCCTCGAACTAACGAGAGACCCGGTATCCCAGATGCCGAACTCCTGGGGCTTCGCCCGGACCGCCGTCGCCCCAAACGTGGCCGGTCGCACGATGGCACCGAGCATGTCGCGCTCGCCTAGCTGGTTGAAGACGATCCCGGGGACGAGCGGCGCTTTCGGCCGGAAGTCGTGGCCGCAGTAGCGGCATTTGCGAGCGTCGTCCTGGACCTCTTCCGCGCACTCGGGACACAACTTCATCCACCTACCCCTCTCGTGGGACCGGTGCCGGGGTCTACCCAAGGCATTGTGGAACGGCCCCCGAGCTCTGTCGAGGTGCAAGACTCCGCGCCATGCCGCTCCACGACGAGCTCAGCGTCCTGCTGCGAACAGCCCGCCAGCTGTCGAAGCTCTGCCAGCAGGGCGCCGGGCTCGTGGAGGAGGCCCGCGACCGTGACGCCCCCGAGCAGGTCATGGCGGCGCCCCGGTCGATGCACTCGGAGCTCCTCCGCACGAAACACGCTGTCGAGGACGAACTACGAGCGTTTTTCACTGGCTCTCAGGTCTGTGACGGGGGGGCCTCGACGAGCGCACTGTGACGACCGCCCAAGGCTCCCCCTTCCCAGTGTCGGTGCCCCGTACTGTGCTCCGCGGCTGGGGGGAGGCGAAGGTGGAGTCGTGGGCGCGGCGGGTCACACAGCAGCTCCGCCAGAGGTACGTCTGGGAGCGTCGTCACAAGCGGTCTAGGCCCTGAACGCTCGCACCCGGCCGTTCACTGAGCAGGACGTGGTGGTCTACCAGACCTTCTGGCTAGGGCCAGGGGCGGCAAGCCGTGAAGCCCGCCGCCGCTGTCCATCTGCCACCTTTTCGCGGTAGCCCGTGCCCAGGATCTACGGCGTCAACGGGTGCGTCCCCCACTCCGCGCTGAACTCCTCGATGTCGGGCGTGTTGGTGACGCGGAAGAGGCCGCTCCCATCCGCGTTGACGGTGTAGATGTCGCGCGGCTGGCTGTCGACCTGTCGGCCGAAGACGATCTTCTGGCCGTCCGGTGACCAGCTCGGATTGAAGCAGCCGACGCCCTCTGGGTCGGCGTTGAGGCCGCCGCAGTCGGGCGCCGGGATTCGTCGCAAGCCGGTGCCATTAGCGTGAAGCACCCACATCGAGCTGTGGTAGTCGAGGTTCGGCTGGTGGGCCGAGAGGAGGATCTCGTTCCCCTGCGGCGACCAGCTCCCGTTGCAGCCGTTGAAGTTGAGCCCGGGCGGCGAGATCTGTCGCAGACCGCTGCCGTCGGGCCTGACCGTGTAGAGCGCGTAGGTGGTCTCGTTCGAGCGCGTGAAGACGATCCGGTTCCCGCTGGGCGAGTAGTCGCTCGGGCAATCATCGCCGCTGGGGTCGAACGTCACCCGCCGCAAGTCACCGCCGTCCGAGGAGCGGACGGTGTAGATGCCGTTCAGGCTCGGATCGGTGAGCCCAAAGCCCTCGCAGGCGAGCCGGGCGTCGTCCGGTGACCAGAGGGCGCAGCCAAGGAACATGTCCGGGTACTGAGTTTCGAGATTGAGCGAGGTGAAGACCCCGCTGTCGAAGTCGAGGACCCTCTCGAACATCGCGATCCTTGTCCCGTCCCATGACCACTGGCCCGCCTCGGAATTGTTGGCGAGCAGAGTGAAGTCGGTTCCGTCGGGGTCGACGGTGAAGGTCTGCTCCTCGCCGGTGGCCGAGTTGTCGGCGCGGTTGATGAGGATCTTGCCGTTGGTGCCGGCCGGCCTCGCTGACGCCGGGGCCGCACTCACGGCTGCCACTGCGACGATGGCGAGCACGCCGCACAAGAAGGTCCTTAGCCGTCGCATCTCCCCTCCCTTGGCTGTGAGTGAGGGGGCCACCGCCGCCCGGTACATCGCCTGGCCCGGTGTACGAGAGGTGCCGCAGCCTCCTCAGAGTAACAAGTGGCACTAGCCTGCGATGAAGCGGCGAGAAATACAAGGGGCCGGGCGGGGTCTTAGCTGGCTCGCCAAGGCCTCTGCAAGACGTTCGATGTCCTGCTGCTCCATCTCAACCTCCACCCGGGTCACTGGCCCGTATGTATCCTCCCGGCGACCTTTAGGGCTTTCCCCGTTCCGGTCAGCTATGCCGCCCGGGCGCGGTGAGCCGCCACCCGGCACCGCACAGAGGCAGTACCGGGCGTCCGCCCGCGCCAGGGGCCGGCAGCCGCCGGGAGCAGGAGAGACAGCGGCGGCGTGTAACGGCTGGGAGCACCGCTACATCGCGCTTTGCGAGGAGGTCCCGGGCCCGGGCCGCTCGGCCGCTCTTGGCGACTCACCGCGCCCTGCTTCGCTCGAACGCCCAGGCCACCGCAGAAAGGCGCGTCGGGAAGGTCCGCTCCAGGCGCTCCACGGCGTCGGGGATGGGGACGTCCCCCAGCGCCAGCCGCTCGGCCTCTACGGTGCCGCCCCACACGCCGGCCAGCATGAGCCGGTGAGGGCCGCTCTCCCGCGTCTTCTCGGTCTCCGGGTTCCACCGCTGAAAGGGACTCACGATGGGCGTCGTCCCCTCGAGCAGACATTCCCGCCTGATCGGGCACCCGGAGCAGATCAGCAGGGCCAGGAGGACCGACGGGGGGCCGGGCTGATTGTGCGGCAACGTCTTGTCCGACAGGAACAGTGTGTCGTTGGGCTCGTCCCGGCAGGCGGCCAGCCGCCGTCATCCGGAGTCGGAGGCGGCGAGGACGTCGCGGAGGTCGGGAGCTACATAGGGTTCGCCCACTGCAGGCAGGGTGGGCCACCGTCGAGGAGAACTACACGCCTGTAATTGACCCCGGAAACGGCCGCTCCTGCGGACGGTCCGTCATTTGACGAAGCTCCTCGACCCTGGCGCGCACCGCATCCGACCCCTCTCCCGCGGCCTGTCCGAGCAGCTCGGCGCGGGCCAGCCTGGGAACCGACAGGCGCAGGTCGATGCGGTCCAGCAGCGGGCCGGAGAGCTTGCTCCGGTAGAGGTCGGCGCGGTGCGGCAGGCACCGGCACTGCCGGCGGGGATCGCCCGCGTAGCCGCACGGGCAGGGGTTCGCTGCGCCAACCAGCGTGAACCGGGCGGGGAACTCCACGGACCCCATCGCCCGGGTCACCACGACCCGTCCGTCCTCGAGCGGCTGGCGCAGCCCCTCGACGGCGTCGCGCCGGAACTCGGTGAGCTCATCGAGGAACAGGATTCCGTTGTGGGCGAGGATTCGCCCATGTTCCTTGAACGGCTGAGGGTCAGGGTTTCGTTTACCTGGGCCGTGGCCCCCAGTCCGGAGCGCTGTCCCAGATCACGGAGTTGGTGACATCTCGAAGTCCCGACCCGTCGAGGTTCATCACCCACACGTCGGGGTTGCCCGGTTTCCCCACGCCGGGCTTGTGGGACGCGGTGATCATGGTCCCATCGGGTGAGAACGTGGCATGCCCCCACGTGGCGGTGGGCTCTCCTCCCGTGAACGTGTGCGTGACGCGGTGGAGGTCCGAGCCATCGGGGTGGACCAGGTACAGGTTGTTCTGACGATCTCCGTTCTCGTGCGAGCGGAACAGGATCCAGCGGCCGTTGGGCGACCAGTCCGGTTGCGCGGCGTCGAGGCGCCAGGGCGTGAGCCGGCGGAGATGGGTCCCATCCAGTCGCACCGTGAAGATGGCGTGCGCCTGCAGGTCGGGTCCCAGGAGCCGATTGTTATCGCGTCGTTCGAACGCGATGCGCCGGTCGTGAGGGCCCCACTGGGGCCAGTTGTCCTCGTACCGATTGTGGATCGCGGTCGTCGCGTCCGGCTGGGTCACCCGGCGGACGTGGGTTCCGTCCGCCCGCATCACCTGGACCGTCACCAGACACCGATCGCCCGGCTCGCCGGTGCACGTTCCCGCGCCCCGGGTGAACGCGATCCTCGCCCCGTTCCGGGAGAAGGCCGGGCCGAGGTCGCTCAGGCACTCGCCCGTGCACGAGCCAGACAGGTTCATCTTGTCCGTTCCATCGGCACGCTTCTTGTAGATGCGGCTCGTGTCATTGGCCACGCGGTCGTAGGCGATCCACCGTCCGTTTGGCGACCAATCCGGGTCCGTGGTGAGAACCCCCTGGTGTGGGTGTGTCACCTGCCGAAGCCCGCCGCCGTCCGGATCGATGGTGAAGATGGCCCCGTATGTGTGTGCTGCGTTGAAGTACCGCCGGAACGCGATCCGTCCGTTCTTCCCCGGGGCCGTGGCGTGAGCCGGTACCACGGTCAGTAGGACGGTCGATGCCGCAACGACTACGGCGAGACAGGTGATGGTGCGCCTCATCGCGTTCCCCTCTCTCATCTCGTCTCCCCCTCGTGGACAACAGCTCTTGCGGTCGTGCTTTTCCTCGACTCGCCGCAGTCTGCGGGCGAGCGACTTCATCCTCATTCTCCTTTCGAAAAAGTGGGGCAACTTCGTGAACAAGGCACACTTCCCCTCGCATACAGCCCAGAGCCTTCTAGAGGTCGTGAGCCAAGTAAGACCGCGAGGCTCGAGAGCCTTCATGCATACCTTCGATCGCGCGTGGTCTCCGGAAGCGGAGGCCCTCCCCGATAAGGGTTCTCATTGATCGCCTGCCTGTTCGTTGGCACGGCTGCTGAAGGATCGAGGCGCGCCAGAAGCTCCGGGTCGTTGTCGCCGCCGATCGCCCAACCCGAGCCCGCTCCCGTGGCGATGACTGAGCCGCCCTGTGGAATGGTCCCGATGATGGCGTTCGTCGTGGGGTCGACCAGCATCGTCCTGTCGGGGGTCGCGACCCACACAGCCGTATCGGTGGCCGCGATGTCGACCGCGTATAGGTCCGAGGCCTTCCACACGGGTCCGATGCTCGTCACCGACTCGTTTGCGGGATCGATCCGCAGCAGCGTGTAGTCGGGTCCCATGGCCCACACCGACCCGGCGCCGGCCGCGAGTTGGCCAGCCATCACCCCACGGACCGCGGGGACGACGGCGTCGGTGGCGGGGTCGATCCGATCGATCGAGCCCTTGAGGTCGTTCATAACCCAGACGGACCCACCCTCGATGGCCAGCCCGTGCGGGTCCACTCCGGAGACGGCGATCGTGTCCACGACCGTATTCGTCTCGGGGTCGATCTTGGTCACGGTTCCCCGGTCGTAGTTCGACACCCACACGGCGCCGGCTCCGGCGATGATCTCCGAAGGATGCCTGGCAGGGATCGTGGCGACGACCTCGTTGGTCGCGGGGTCGATTCGCCGAACCGCACCGGCCTCACTGGCCACCCATATCCCGCCCTCTCCCGCCGCGATCTCCAGGTACCCACCACCGACGACCTCGATGGTCGCGGTCACCTCGTTCGTTGCGGGGTCGACCCGGGAGACGGTGCTGTCGTCCGCGTTCGCCACCCACACCGCTCCGTCACCGAAGGCAATCGCCGAGGGCCCGTCCCCCACCGGAACCGTGGCGATGCCTCCTTGCGGCCCCGGCGTCGGATGCTCGACGGGGATCTTGCGTGTCGCCGAATCGAGCAAGTGCGTCGCACCGAGCGCGCCGGCCGCGATCGCGGCGAGGACGATCACCGAGGTCACACCGTTTCGGACCAGGCGTCGCTTCGCCCGCCGGACGGCGGCAGGGGGCTCGGGGCCGTACGGCGGCATCTCCGCCGCCATGTCCCGGAGGAACTCCCGCACGTCGTCGTCGTGGATATCAGTCGTCACGTGACTCACCTCGGACACTCCTTCGAAGGGTCTGGACGCCCCGAGTGAGCAGGGATCGAACGGTCCCTGGTCGGCACCGGAGGATCTCGGCGATCTGGCTATCCGGGAGATCCTCGTAGTACCGCAGGACGATGGCGGCCCGTTGTCTCGCCGGGAGCGTCATGAGGGCCTGCCGCATCCCCTCGCGCGCCACCGGGTCGGGCTCCTTGAGGGGATGTGGAGCGAGCGCCGCTTCTCTGGCCAGGTACGAGCGCTCGATGGACCGGCGACGGAAGTAGTTCTTCGACAGGTTCACGATGGTGCGCCGGAGGTAGGCGTCGAATGCCGCCCCGTCCCTGAGGTGAACCAGACGCCCGACCAACCGGGCGAATGCCTCTTGGACCAGGTCTTCCGCAAGCGCGAGGTCCCCGGTGAGGAGATACGCTAGTCGCCGGCCCGAGGGCGCGTGCCTGCGATAGAGCTCCGCCAGGCCACCCAGGCCCGATTGCGCGGAGTCCTCGAGGTCGCGGCTCATGGTCGTCTCCCGGCTCCTCATGACACTTAGGACACGTTGCTCGCCTCTTCTGCTGCATTCAATCGAGGTCCCTGGTCGGTGTCGCCGGACAATCGTGGGGCGGAGGCATCACCGGACCGGCCGCCGGTGGACATACGGTCATGGAGCCGACGGAATCAGAGGGGCCTCGACCCCACCCTGGCAAGATCATTCTGGTCAGGTGGCTTCGAAACTGAGAAGCGAAGGCTGGCAGCCCGGCGTGAACTCGGCCGCGCAGCTCACCATCGCAGACCTCTTCGACCTCGCAACGAATCCGTCCCCGGGACGGTCGAGAATCGGCCAGGACCGGCCGTCTCCCGATGAAGGCGCGGCCGTCGGGCGACGTCCGCCACTCTATCCCGAGGGAGCCGTCGACCTCCTCGCGTTGCCGATCGTGGATCCTAATCAAGACGCGAAGCGCCTGCTTCTGCGACTCGCGCGCGGGTCTCGGGAAGAGGTCCGCGAACCGGTTCATCGTCTCCGGCTCGCGCTCGTGGACCCGCCGGATGTCGAAGAACGCCTTCCCACAGAGCCGTGCATGCCACGCTTCGACGATCTCCCGCAGCACGTGGAAGTCGGAGGCTTCCTCGACAGGTTGACGATGGTCCTCCGGAGATAGGCATCGAACGCGGCCTGGTCCCGGAGGTGCGCGAGCCGGCCCACGAGCCGCGCGAACGCCTCCTGGACCAGGTCCTCGGCGAGCGCCTGATCGAACGTGAGCAGATACGCCAACCGCCGCCCGTTCGGCGCGTGGACCCGGTACAGCTCCGCCAGGTCGCGCCAGCCTGATTCCGCCGCCACCTCCGCCCGCGCGCTCATGATCGTCCCGCGACCTACGGAATCAGGACACCCAAACAAGGCATTCTGGCTGCGATCAAGGGCGAGAATCTTCGTTCACTCCGACGCCAGGGCTGCGCGGTGGATCGGGATGTCAGCAGGGCGTCGCCGGAGGGCAGCCACTGGGGCACCGAGAGGTCGGTCAGGATGCCGTCCAGCGCAATCGGCATGTCCGCCGCGCGCCGACGCTGAGCGGAAGAATCGCCGCCGAGGGCGTCTCGTTCCGCTATAGCCGCCGCGCCCCGCTGGTCGTCGAGGACGTGTCGCTCGAGGTCGAGCCGGGGCGGACGCTGGCGATCGTCGGGCGCTCCGGCTCGGGCAAGACGACGCTGGGTCGCCTGTTGCTCGGCCTCTATCGACCGGAAGCGGGCCGCATCCTCTACGACGGCATCGATCTTGCCGAGCTCGAGGCGCGGTCGGTCCGTAGCCAGCTCGGAATCGTCACCCAGCGGCCGTACCTGTTCGGGACGTCCATCCGGGAGAACATCG
>WNGF01007594.1_pt1 | contig 13022 bp, 5 predicted proteins | sample 5400641 | NCBI WGS metagenome assembly WNGF01 (sample SAMN13153371, study PRJNA577476) | soil metagenome | isolation source: 80 cm soil or saprolite under grassland replicate 2 | place: USA:California | collected 2016-06-15
GACGCATCAGCGGGGCAAATCCCTCAGAACGATCGTCTCGTCACCGGGCGCCGCATACACGCGCAAGGGAAAACCGGCCACCATGCGAGCGCTAAACGGGTCAGCTTCATTGCAGGATCGCCGATTAATCCTGACAATTACAAACACGGATCTGAAAAATCCTCGTGAAGCAGAGATCGTGCTGCGCGGCGCAACGATAAAAGACGTGAGCGGCACGACACTGACCGCGTCTGACGTTCACGCTCATAACAGTTTTGAAAATCCCCGCAATGTCGAGCCGAGAGCTATGGGAATAATGCAAGCCGCAAATCCCCTGGTTTATACCTTCCCGCCCGCCTCAGTAACGCGATTTGATTTGGGTTTAGCATAAGTCGAGCCTGCCGTGAAATTAGCCACTCGATCTACCAAAGCATTGCGTCACCTGCGAACCTGTTTAGTTCTATTCGCATTCTCGATCTTCGTCATTTGCGCGTTTAGCGGCGGCGCCGCGACAGAGCAATCCAGTTTCGAGAAGCGCGAAGCCGCTTATCGAGCGAACAACATCGGTGTGGCGCTCCTAGAACAGTACAAACCGAAAGACGCGGCGGAATCATTCGAACGTGCACTGACGATTGAGCCCAACCTGCGACTGGCGCAAATCAACTTGAGCATCGCGCTGTACTACGTTACCGATAACGAGCGTGCGAAGCGCGCGGCCGAAAAAGCCAGGGCCCAGGACCCGAGCGCACCTCAACCTCATTACATCCTGGGGCTGATTGCTCGCGCCGACAATCGGTTCGACGACGCGATCAACGAATTTCGAACCGTGCTCGCCGTCGATAATGAAGATGTCGCGACCAACGTGAACATCGGACAGATCTACGTCCTAGAGAAAAAATATCAGGAGGCGATCGGTGCGTTCCGAAAAGCGCTGGCGGCCGAGCCCTACAATGAAACCGCTTTGTACAACCTGGGCATCGTGCTCACGCGCACCGGCGCGAGAAAAGAGGGCCAGCGATTGCTTCAAAAATTTCAGCAGCTTAGGCAGAGCGGCGCAGGCACCAGAATCGGCACGAGCTATCTAGAAGGCGGACACTACGCTGAAGCCGTCATCTCGACGGGAGCAGAAGCAGATTTGGTTGATCGGAATACTCCGGACGTCAGGTTCACAGATGCAACTGAGACTGTGCTGCCGAAAAACAGCACAACTTCAGGAGCTTCGCTCAAGCGCGGCACGACTTCTCATTCCACGATCCAGAACTTCAATGCCAGGGCACAGGCGATTGTTTTATTCGATTACGACGGTGATGGGGACCTGGATATCTTCGAGGCTTCGGTTCCGCCGCGGTTACTCAGAAACGATGGCGGTAAGTTCACCGACGTAACCGCCGGCTCGGGACTGTCAATCAGCGGAAGTAGGAATTGCTTTGCGGCTGCCGCCGGCGACTACGATAACGATGGCCAAACCGATCTATTTGCAGGGTGTGCCGGCGAAAACAAATTCGTTCTCTACCACAATGACGGCAAAGGGCATTTCTCTGATTTAGCAAAGGAAACCGGCATCAAGGCGCCATCCCCGACGGGCGCGCCGTACGTCTCCGCAGCTTTCGCAGATGTCGATCACGATGGTGATCTTGATATCGTCGTCACCGGACCAACGAACATTCTGTTTCGAAACAACGGCAATGGTACGTTTACCGAGATTACTCAGGCCGCTGGTCTGACGGCGGAGAATTCTCCATCGAGAGGCGCGGCGATAGTACCTACGGATTTCGACAATCGTCGCGACGTTGATCTTTTCCTGCTCGATCATCAGCATCCACCGATGCTATTTCGCAATATGCGTGATGGGACATTTCGGGATGTGGCGAAGGATAGTGGTCTCGATGGCGAAGGGGCGTTCTGGTGCGTGGCGGCCGGCGACGTGAACAAAGATGGGTTCACGGACTTTTTCATGAGCTCTGACGTGCGGGCAGTTTTTGCGATGAGCGACGGTCGTGATCGTTTCAAACTGTCACCTGCGCCCGCAGCCGCGAAACAAGCTCTGGCCGCCCAGTTTTTTGATTACGACAATGACGGGCTGCTTGATCTGGTTGTGATGACAAAGCGAGGGTTGCGCATGTGGCGTAACGTCGGGAACGACTTTGTGGATGTCACCGACAAATCGGTACCCGAAGTGTTTGGCAATGTCACTCTCGGTTCTGGATCACGCGGAATGGCTGAAGTGCCAACGGCATTAGCATCCGGCGATATTGACAATGACGGCGACGTCGACTTGCTCCTGCGCGCGTCTGACGGTGGACTTCATATCCTGCGCAATGAAGGTGGCAACCGCAATCATTCGATCAAAGTCGACCTGCACGGGCGCGTTAGTAACCGCAGCGCTGTGGAAGCAAAGATCGAAATGCGCGCGGGCAGCCTGTATCAAAAGCTCGAGACTTACGCCGCTTCGCCCGCGCCCGCTCCGGCAGACCTAATATTTGGTCTCGGCAAGCGCGACAAACCCGATGCAGTGCGCGTGCTTTGGCCCGCCGGAATTGTGCAGGCCGAAACAGAGTTTCCCGCGCTCAGATCGGTCGGCTCGACGGCAGGTTTCATTTCGCTCAACGTCACGGAGATTGATCGCAAGCCGTGATCGTGTCCGTACCTGTATGCCTGGAACGGCGAACGGTTTGAGTTCATCACCGATTTCATGGGCGGAGGCGAGATGGGATATCTCGAGCGAACGGGTCACTACAACAAACCTGATCCGAATGAGTATGTGCGCATTCGCGGCGATCAACTGAAGCAGAAATACGGTCGGTACGAACTGCGAGTGACAAACGAACTCGAAGAAGCGCTATTCGTCGATCGTCTGCAGTTGCTCGTGGTCGCGCACCCTTCGGGCACTGAGGTTTATCCGAACGAAGGCATGAGCGAGCCGCCCAAAAATTTCAAACTATTCGTGACGAAAAACGCGCGGCCGCCGCTGAGTGCAGTTGACGATCATGGGGATCACGTACTTGATTTGATTTCGCATCTGGATCGACGCTGGCCCAGTGATTTCAAAACGGATCGCATTCGCGGTTACGCGGGCAAGCATGCCCTCACTTTGAAACTAGCCGAACCGGCAACCACAAGGCGCCAAGAGCGCACGGTTTTGCTGTTAACCGGTTGGACAGACTACGCGTGGTCCAGCGACAACGTTGCCGCTGTGCAATCGGGAAAAGTGATGCAGCCGCCGAGTCTTCAAGTGAAGGACAGACACGGAAACTGGCGGACGGTGATCGAAGACATCGGCATTCCCGTGGGCCGTCCGCAAACAGTCACGGTAGATTTGACCGGCAAGTTCCTGGGCCCCAGCCGCGATGTGCGCATCGTGACCAACATGCGCATCTATTGGGACCAGATTCTAGTTGATATTTCTGATACCGATCCGGCCGTGCAAATCACCGGGCTTGATCCAATTCGTGCTGAATTGCATTGGCGCGGTTTCTCAGCCGAGACAACGCCCGATGGGCGCGAGCCGCACGGCTACGATTATCGAAAGGTTGCGTTCACGTCACCGTGGAAGGTTATGACTGGCCGCTACACGCGCGAGGGTGACATGCGAGAGTTGTTGCTCAACAGCGACGACATGTTCGTTATTTCACAGCCAGGCGACGAAATCAGTCTCTCGTTCGACACGGCTTCGTTGTTGCCATTGCCGGAAGGCTGGACGCGCACATTTCTGTTGTACGCCGACGGCTTCAGTAAAGAGATGGATATCAACTCGGCCAGCCCTGATCAGCTTGCGCCCTTGCCTTTTCATGGCATGAGCCGTTATCCGTACCGCTGGCCTGAACACTATCCGCTCGATAAGAAACATCGTGAATATATCGAGAAGTACAACACGCGGATTGTCGGAGCACAGGTACCGAGCATCGAAGTAGAAGTCATTCAGCGATAATCATGGAAGACACTCGCGACTCGATCGCTTGCTGCCAGACCGGCATGATCACACGACAAAGAGAGAAAAGGCGCGCCTTTGCGAAATCTACATTGTTAGCCGCCTTGGTGCTGCTGCTGACACTCACAGAAGCAGCCGCTCAGACAAAAGAGATCGCCATCACAATCGATGACGTGCCGCTCAATGGAAAACAGTTTGAACTTTTGAGATTACAGGCGATGACTGACAAGCTCCTTGCCGGGATCAAACGTCAACAAGTGCCAGTCGTCGGTTTCGTCAACGAATCGTTACTCTACGTCCCCGGCGAGACTGATGGGCGCATTGCTGTGTTGGGAGTGTGGGCCAACGCCGGGGTCGAGCTGGGCAATCATACTTTCGCGCATGTCGGTTTCAAGGACACGCCTATCGCTCAATATGAAGATGACTTTGTGCGCGGCGACACCATCACGAGAGCCATCATGAAGGAGAAAGGGCTCAAGCCGCGCTACTTTCGTCATCCTTTCTTGCAGATGGGACCAACGCTTGAGCTGGAACAATCGTTCGAGAATTTCATTGCCGAACGCGGTTACAGAACGGCGCCAATCACGATCGATATTCTGGATTGGATGTTTCGGGTCGCTTATGCGAATGCCATCACACAGCACGAGGCGGAACCAGCAAAAAAAGTCGCCCGCGAGTATTTGAAATGTGCCGATCTGAAATTCGATTTCTGCGAGCGAGTCACAAGTGAATTATTCGGACGGTCCATCAAACAGATCCTGCTGCTCCACACAAATGAACTTAATGCTGATAACTTCGATGAATTGATCGCGGTCTTGAAGGCGAGAGGTTATAGGTTCATTAGTCTCGAAGAGGCATTAACAGATCCCGTTTACAAATTTCCTGACAAATATCTGCCAAGCTCTGATTGGTTGAGTCATTGGGCGTTCAGTCAGGGGAAGAGGTTCGCCGGGTCAAAGGCGCCGGACTTTATTCAGAAGATCTGGGACGAGAGTCAGAGCCCGACGCCGCCAGTTGAACTGACTGCCGAGCAGGACCACAGTCTGATGATGGAGCAGTTGCACATCAATGCGTTACGCCCCGGCGCTAATCCCAACAATCCGAACGCGCCCAATGGGGTGAATTACGACGAGGCGAAAGCCAATCGTTATTCAAATCTCCCCGACCCGCTGTTGTTAAGGAACGGTAAGCGAGTCACGACGGCAAAGGATTGGTGGAATCAGCGGCGGCCGGAAATCGTAGAAGACTTCGATCGCGAAGTTTATGGTCGAATTCCGAAAAACACACCAAGAGTGAATTGGGAAGTCACCAGCATGACAAACGAGAAGAATGGCGATGTGCCCGTCGTCGTCAAGAAGCTGGTGGGCCATGTCGATAATTCTTCATATCCGGCGATCGCTGTCGATATTCAATTGACGCTGACACCCCCCGCTAACGCGAGTGGTCCAGTTCCCGTGATTATGGAATTCGGTTTTGTATTTCCTCCGGGCTTTCGTCCTCCGGCGCCGCCGCCCGGCACGCCGCCGCAGACTGGGCCAACATGGCAGCAGCAACTGTTGGCAAAGGGATGGGGCTACGCGATTCTGATTCCGACCAGCTATCAAGCTGACGGCGGCGCCGGGCTGACGAAAGGAATCATCGGTCTTTGTAACAAGGGCCAGCCGCGGAAGCCGGATGATTGGGGTGCCCTGCGCGCGTGGGCGTGGGGCGCAAGCCGCGCGCTCGATTATTTTGAGACTGACAAATCAGTTGATGCCAAGCGCGTCGGTATCGAAGGCCTATCGCGTTACGGCAAGGCGGCACTGGTCACAATGGCCTACGATCAGCGGTTCGCAATCGGATTCATCGGTTCGTCGGGCGCAGGCGGCGCGAAGCTCCACCGGCGCAATTTCGGTGAGCTGGTTGAGAACCTCGCGGGAACCGGCGAATACCACTGGATGGCCGGCAACTTTCTAAAATACGCGGGGCCGCTGACGCCGAACGATCTGCCCGTAGACTCTCATGAGTTGATCGCGCTGTGCGCGCCGCGACCTGTGTTCATCAGCGTCGGCTCACCGAACGTTGAAGGAGAGTGGGTAGATGCGAAGGGCATGTTCATGGCGGCAGTTGCCGCGGGGCCGGTTTATCGTTTGCTTGGCAAGAAGGATCTGGGCCGGAAAGAGTTACCTGCGATCGAAACGCCGCTTATCGATGGTGACATCGCATTTCGGCAGCACAGCGGTGGACACACGACGGCTCCGAACTGGCCCACATTTATCGAGTTTGCGAGTCGGTATTTCGATAACACGCGCAACAGAAGTCGTTCATAAAAACCAACGGTGAATCTGTTAACGAATAGAACTTATCGAGGACTGTTAATGTCCTCGATGGTTGCGATCATCTGCTTCGCCACAACCGCGAACGCTGACGACGGATATCGCCTATGGCTGCGTTACGATCCTCTGCCGAAGAGTGCAATCGCGTCGTATCAATCTGTTTGCGATTCCGTCGTCGTGCGAGGCAGTTCGCCCACCCTGAACATCATTCGCGCGGAGCTCGCAAACGGCTGCGCGGGATTGCTCGGGAAAGCGGTTACGGTCACCGACACCCTCGCAACCAAAGGGATTGTGCTGGTCGGAACGCCGCAAAGTTCTACGGAGATTGCCGGGCTGAAATGGAATCGACAATTCGACGAGTTAGGATCCGAAGGTTTCATTATCCGTACGGTTCGCATCAACAATCACCCCCTTACCGTGATCGCTTCGCAAGGCGAAGTCGGCCTGCTTTACGGCGCCTTTCGTTTTTTGCGTCTGCTGCAGACGCTGCAGCCCATCGACCAATTGAATCTCTTAGATAAGCCACGGCTGCAACTGCGGGTGCTGGACCACTGGGACAACCTCGATGGCAGTATCGAACGTGGGTATGCAGGCAGGTCGCTGTGGAATTGGCAGGCACTCCCTGACAAAATCGATCCGCGGCTAGTCGATTACGCGCGCGCGAATGCGTCAATCGGAATCAATGGCGTAACCCTCAACAACGTAAATGCTGATGCGCGGATCCTCACAACTGAATACCTGCGCAAGGTCGCGGCAATTGCGAACGTATTTCGGCCTTACGGAATTCGCGTCTATCTTTCGGCGCGCTTCTCTGCTCCGATTGAAGTCGGAGGTTTGAAAACCGCCGACCCATTGGATCCGCAAGTAGCGGCATGGTGGCAGAAGAAGGCAGACGAAATCTACGAACTCATTCCTGATTTTGGCGGCTTTCTTGTCAAGGCCAACAGCGAAGGGCAGCCCGGACCACGCACGTATAACCGAACACACGCTGACGGCGCGAACATCTTGGCCGCAGCGCTGGCCCCGCATCAAAGCGTGGTAATCTGGCGCGCGTTTGTTTACGACGCGAAGCCGGGTTATGACCGCGCAGGTGCTGCCTACGCCGAGCTTCAGCCGTTTGATGGAAAGTTCGCGGCAAACGTGCTACTGCAGGTGAAAAATGGCCCAATTGATTTTCAACCGCGCGAGCCGTTTCATCCTTTGTTCGGCGCGGTGCCGACGACGCAATTGATGCCTGAGTTTCAGATCACGCAGGAATACCTTGGCTTTTCAAATCATCTTGCATTCCTGGCGCCGATGTGGCGCGAGTTTTTTGCTTCGGACACCTACGCGCATGGCCGTGGCTCGACAGTGGCTCGAATCGTTGACGGCACTCTGTACCATCAGAAGATCACCGGCATTGCTGGGGTCGCTAACACCGGTTCGGATCGCAACTGGACCGGCCATTACTTCGCGCAAGCGAACTGGTACGCGTTTGGGCGATTGGCGTGGAATCCTGATCTGACATCCCGCCAAATCGCCATCGAATGGATTGCGATGACGCTCACGCACGATCCAGGCGCAACTGAAACGATCAGCCGCATCATGCTGGAATCACGCGAGGCTGTGGTCGACTACATGACACCTTTGGGCTTGCATCATCTGTTTTGGGGAGGACATCATTACGGCCCGGCGCCGTGGTGGAACACTGAGCCGCGCGAAGATTGGAACCCGGTTTATTTTCATCGCGCGGACGCGAATGGGATCGGTTTCGATCGCACCGCAACGGGAAGCAATACCGTCACGCAATACCATCATCCGGTCAGCGATCGGTTTGCAAACCTCAATACCTGTCCGGAAAAGTTTCTTCTCTGGTTTCACCACGTGCGCTGGGACTATCGAATGCGGTCTGGCCGGACGCTTTGGGACGAGTTAGCGCTGCATTATCAGCGCGGAGTAGATTGGGTGCGCCACACGCGACGTGAATGGGATGCTTTGAAAGGCATCATCGATCCCGAACGTCACGAAGCAGTGGCGAAGAAGCTGGCGATTCAGGAGCGCGACGCGATCGTCTGGCGCGATGCATGTCTGCTTTACTTCCAAACGTTTTCGAAACGGCCATTGCCGAGCGGCGTCGAGAAACCGGCGAAAACTTTGGAAGAGTACAAGGCGAAGAGTCTCTTGAATTGATTCATTGATCCAATGGATCAATCATTCAATGAAAATCGTCGACATTACACCAACAACCGTTACGGTTCCGCTTGAGGCGCCGCTGCGTCACGCAAATGGCTGTCATTGGGGACGGTTTGTGCGGACGATTGTCGAAATTGAAACGGATGACGGACTGATCGGGCTGGGCGAAATGGGTGGTGGCGGTGAATCCGCTGAAGCTGTGTTCCGTGCCATGAAGTCTTATCTCGTCGGGCGCGATCCCGCGCGTCTGGAAGAGCTGCGGTTTTTGATCGCGAATCCGACTGCTTCGCTCTACAACAATCGCACGCAGATACTCGCGGCCCTTGAATTCGCCTGTCTGGACATCCTCGGACAGAAGTGGGGCGTGCCGGTTTCAGAAATTCTGGGCGGCCGTTTACGGGATCGCGTGCCGTTCGCTTCATATCTCTTCTTTCGCTATGCGCATCCGAAGGATGGAACCGGCGAAGTTCGAACTATCGATCAATTGGTCACGCACGCGCGAGAGCTGAAACAGCGTTACGGCTTCACGTCGCACAAGCTCAAGGGCGGGGTCTTTCCACCGGAATATGAGCTTGAATGTTATCGCATGCTGGCAGCGGAACTCGATGGCGACCACTTCCGCTTTGATCCTAACGCGGTCTGGTCGACGGAAACTTCGATCTGGTTCGCCCAACAGATCGAAAACGTGCGGAACGATTATCTTGAAGATCCGGTCTTTGGCATGAATGGAATGCGCCGAGTGCGTGAGAAGGCCCGCATGCCGCTGGCGACAAACACCGTTGTGATTAATCTCGAACAGCTTGCCGCAAATGCGTTAAATACGGCGGTAGATGTGATCCTGCTGGATACAACTTTCTGGGGTGGCATTCGGCCGTGTGTGAAAGCAGCCGGCGTGTGCGAGACGTTCCAACTCGGCGTGGGTGTTCATTCGTCCGGCGAGTTGGGAATTCAGCTCGCGACGATGCTGCATCTTGGCGCGGTTATTCCGAACCTGTCATTCGCCGCCGATGCACACTACCATCAGCTGAAAGACGACATCATTCAGGGCGGCAAGTTCACATACGAGAATGGAGCCATTGCCGTACCAACGACACCCGGTCTGGGCGTGAAGTTGGATCGAGGCAAACTCGCCGAATATTCCGAGCTATTTCAACGTCTCGGTCCATATCCATACGACCAAGATCCACTCAGGCCCGGATGGACGCCTACGATTCCGAATGAGCGCTGGGCTGATCAAAATGATGCGCGCCAACCGCATATTCCGGCATGATGAGCAGAAGACCGTGAATTCGACACTTCCCAACTGGCGTAAGCCGCGGGAGCGATTCTCAGCGTTCAGCAAATTTCGATTTGGGAGGCTGCCTTTAAGAATGAAAGTTGTCCCACCATCCACGAAGACGAACGAAAGCAGGAAATTCTTTTCGCTGATTTCGTCTTTCATGTCGTCGGCGATGCGTCCGGTGATGTTGCGAGCCGGATTGGCCGCGACTCTGTGCGCGATTCTATTCGGGTTAAGCGGCTCGGCACCGCGAAACATCACTCACTCGCAGAAGACAACGCCCGATTACAAAAACCCGCGGCTGCCGGTCGATCAACGCGTGGCTGATCTGGTTTCGCGCATGACCTTGGAAGAAAAGGTCGCGCAGTTGACGTGTCTCTGGATCAGTCGTCCGCAGGTGAAACCGTTCACAGACTTCTCGACTGATCGCGGTGATTTCTCGCCCGAGAAAGCTGCGCAGGTGATGAAGTACGGCATCGGCCAAATCGCGCGGCAGCGTGAACAGAAAGGCCCGCGCGACGGTCCTGTATTTGCCAATGCCCTGCAGAAATGGTTGATCGACAACACGCGGCTTGGCATTCCGGTGATTCTGCACGATGAAATCCTCCACGGTCACATGGCGCTGGGCAGTACGAGTTTTCCTCAACCGATCGCTCTCTCGACTACGTGGGATCCCGAATTCATCTTCAAGGTCTTCACGGCCGGGGCGCAGGAGACTCGCGCCCGCGGCAGCCACCAGGTGCTCGGCCCGAATCTTGATATTGCTCGCGAGCCGCGCTGGGGCCGTACGGAAGAAACTTTCGGCGAAGACCCGTATCTGATATCGCGCATGGCCGTGGCGATCGTCAAAGCGTTGCAAGGACCTGGGCCGATGATCGAAGGCGATCATGTGATCGCCACCGCCAAACACTTCGCTGCGCATGGCCAACCCGAAGGTGGAACGAACATCGCGCCCGCAAACTACTCCGAACGTGTGCTGCGCGAGTTTTTCCTGCCCAGCTTCAAAGCCGCCGTTACGGAGGGCGGAATCGGCAGCATCATGGCTTCCTACAACGAAATCGATGGCGTGCCTTCCCATGCGAACAAATGGCTGCTCGAGAAAGTTCTGCGCGAAGAGTGGGGATTCAAAGGTTACGTCGTCTCGGATTATTTTGCGATTCCGCAGCTGATGGAGTTGCATCACGTCGCGGCTGATAAGGCAGAAGCTGCTAAGCTCGCGCTCGAAGCCGGGGTGGACATTGAGCTGCCCGATCCGGATTGCTTCGCGTTGCTGGTGCAGTTGGTCAAAGATGGAAAAATCTCTGAAGTGCTGATCGACAAAGCAGTCGCGCGAAACCTGCGGGCGAAAATCATACTTGGGTTGTTCGAGAACCCTTACGTCGAGCCCGATCGCGCGGTGCAGGTCACGAACTCGCCCGAGCATCGCGCGCTTGCGGCAGAAGCCGCGCGGCGATCGATTACGCTGCTCAAAAACGATCACAATCTCCTGCCGCTCGATCGCAATTCGTTGAAATCCATTGCGGTCATCGGCCCGAACGCCGATCGCGTGCATCTCGGCGGCTACAGCGATAATCCGCTACGCGGCGTGAGTGTGCTTCAGGGAATCAAAGACAAAGTAAGCGATCGTGTCAAAGTCACGTTTGCGGAAGGCTGCAAGATAACAAAGGAGGGCGGTAACTGGTTCGCCGATACTTCACACTTGAGCGACCCCGCAGAAGACACAAAGCTGATTTCCGATGCGGTTGAAGTAGCTAAAGCTGCTGACGTGGCGTTGCTGGTTCTCGGAGGTAATGAAGATACAAATAAGGAAGCATGGGCGCCGGATCACTTGGGCGATCGCGACAGCCTCGATCTGGTTGGCCGTCAAAACGATCTCGTCAAAGCAATCCTGGGAACCGGCAAGCCCACCATCGTCCTTCTCATTAATAGCGGTCCGCTTTCGATTAACTACATTGCGGAAAACGTTACGGCAATTCTGGAAGGGTTCTATCTCGGCCAGGAAACCGGCATAGGCGTGGCTGACGTTTTGTTCGGCGATTACAATCCATCCGCAAAACTGACGGTGAGCTTTCCGCGCACTGTGGGCCAGTTGCCGATTTTCTACAATCGCAAGCCGACAGCCAAACGCGGTTATCTGTTCACAAGCAAAGAACCTTTGTTTCCGTTCGGTTACGGGCTGAGCTATACAACCTTCGAGTATTCGAATCTGAAAGTTAGTCCTGCGCAAATCAGTCCCACAGGCCAGGCCAGGGTTAGTGTGACGATTACAAATACGGGCAAACGCGCAGGTGATGAGATCGTGCAACTGTACATTCACGATCTTGTCAGTTCGCTGACACGTCCGATCATGGAGCTGAAGGACTTCAAACGCATCTCGCTCGCGGCGGGCGAGAGCAAAGTAGTCGAGTTCACGATTACACCCGACAAACTTTCATTTCTCGATCTGAACATGAAGAGAGTCGTCGAGCCCGGCTGGTTCGACATCATGGTAGGACCGAGTTCGGTTAAATATCAGACTGTAAAGCTGGAAGTCGTTGGCAAATAGCTGCACTTTTTCTGAAGCGCCGATGACGAGAAAAGTTCAGTGGGGCGTTCTAAGCGCGGCGAATATCGCCATCAGGAAAGTGATCCCGGCGATGCAGCGCAGTATTCGCTGTGAAGTGACTGCGCTGGCTTCGAGGGATTTAATAAAAGCTAAGCGATTCGCGCAGGAACTCGGCATTCCGAAAGCGTACAGCTCGTATGACGAGTTGCTAGCCGATCCTGCTATCGAGGCCGTTTACATTCCGCTTCCGAATCACCTGCATGTTACGTGGTCGATCAAAGCTGCAGAGGCTGGAAAGCACGTCCTGTGCGAAAAACCGATCGCGCTCAACGCGACTGAAGCTATGCAGTTGCTGCAGACGCGCGATCGAACCGGAGTGAAAATCGAAGAAGCGTTCATGGTGCGCACGCATCCGCAATGGCTGCGCGTGCTGGAGCTGATCGACAGCGGACGAATCGGAGAAGTGCGTTCGGTCATCGGGCAGTTCAGCTACAACAATCCGGACTCGCAGAACATTCGAAACATCGCGGAAATGGGCGGCGGCGCGCTCATGGACATCGGGTGCTATCTGGTTTTCTGTTCGCGCCTGATTTTCAAGTCTGAGCCGAAGCGCGTGGTCGGGTTGATTCAGCAAGATCCGATGACGCGCACAGACGTTCTGACCTCTGCCCTACTGGACTTCCCGACGGGTCAGTCGATATTCACGTGCAGCACCCGAATCACGCCCTCGCAGCGAGTCCAAATCATCGGCTCGCATGCCCGGATCGAGATCCAAATACCGTTCAATGCGCCGCCGGATCGAGC
>WNGF01015031.1_pt1 | contig 13021 bp, 11 predicted proteins | sample 5400641 | NCBI WGS metagenome assembly WNGF01 (sample SAMN13153371, study PRJNA577476) | soil metagenome | isolation source: 80 cm soil or saprolite under grassland replicate 2 | place: USA:California | collected 2016-06-15
GCTCGCAGCGCGGGGGGCTGATGGGAGCATTTATCTGTCGATCCGCGATGTCTGCCAGGCGCTGGCGATCAGCCTGACCTCGCAGCGCCGGCGCCTTCAGAATCACCCTGTATTGCGCGAGGGACTCACGCAGTTTCGCGTCCCCACCCCCGGCGGGCGGCAGGTACAGGACTTCCTCCTCCTGGAACACGTGCCGACCTGGCTGGTCATGATCAACACCGCGCGCTCCAGCGACGTCGTACGCGATCGCCTGATCTGGTACCAACGCTTCATCATTCGCGAAGTCTACCGCGCCTTTGCGGCGCTGACCGGGCTGCCCGACGCCGAAAGCCGGCAGATCGAGGATCTGAACGACCTGCGGCGGTTCGACTCCGCGCTCACGGCGCTCGCCGAACAGCAAGGCGAGCTAGGAGCGCGGCAGGGCGCGCTGGAGACTCGTCAAGAAACGATCGAGGCCAGCCAGGACCAGGCCCGGCAGGTCTGGCTCGACCTCAGGGGCGACCTCCGCGCCATCACCGCCCGCGTGCAGGCCATCGAAGCGCGCCAGACCGGGCTCATCTCACCCGCGCAGCGCGGCTACATCTACCAGCTTGTCCAGGCGTGGGGAGCGGCTACGGCCGAGCGCAGCTCGCGGATGACGAAAGCAGCGGCCCATGCGGCCTGCTGGACGACCCTGAAGGCAAAATTCAAGCTATCGCGTTATGAGGACCTGCCGGCGGCCAAATACGGCGAGGCAGTCACATTCATCCGCGACGCCTACCGGCAACTGACCGGCAGAGACCTCAACCTGCCCGAGCAGAACGAGATGGACCTGGGTGATGTCTGATGGCGGCGATGACATCCAGTCGAGACCACGAAATCAACATCCAGATTGGCCAGCGCCTGGCGGCGTGGCGGACGGGTGCCGGGCTGACGATCCGCGAACTCGCCGATCGCCTGGGGTGGCCGCACACGACGCTGGGGAACTACGAGTCAGGGCGCCGCGCCCTCTCGATCGCCCGCCTGCATGAGATCGCGGCCGCGCTCGGCCACGCGCCGGCGACGCTGCTGGTCGATGAGCCGGAGGCCGCCGCGATCGTCGACCAGGTCGCGCGCGACCCGGAGCGTGCAGCGCAAGTCGCCTTCGTGCTCGAAACGCTTGACGACGCCCTACCGGTGCCGCCCGAAGCAGACCGGTGATCCACGTCCTGGCACCCTGGTAACCAGATTGCTCCTCAACCGCTATCACGCGATGGTTCAAAATCGTTTGCTCATCAGGTACACTGGCAGTGTGGCGCCGCACTGCCAGTGGTGCGCTCACGCGACCCGCAGCTCAGCCCGCGATCTGGGACATTGCCCAGATGCACCAACGCGAACAACCGCGCTCGGAGCTGGCGTAGCAGGTGCCGCACGTCGTGAGCGGTATCACACGCCTAACTTGACGAAGTTATCATAAAGCGATGTTATCCTCGTATATTGCGAGCGGCGGCGCACCGTCACTATGCGGACTGTCACGCGATCTGCACGCTTGGGATCGCTGTAATAGCCGCGCTCGGAGAGTGTAAAATAGATTGGCTCTCCGTCATCTTTCGTGCTTGGATAAGATGGCTCAAACATCGGCAAGTACGCGACGTCGCAAGAGCTCGAAGCTTGCCCGCCCGTAGGCAGTACGCTTGATCATTTTCAAGCGATTCACATGTACAACGCCAGACCACACTGCTTGACGCCGTCGTGAGTTATGATTCGACCCACGCGACTCCGACCAGCTCCTTCGACGTAGAACGTAGCCCTGCCCTGGCCCTCACCCAGGCGGAAGATGCGCCTAGTGCTTGCGGCGCGGCAGCACCCAGCGCGGCCAGCACACGCCGTCGCTAAAGGCCCGCAGCATACGCGCGAGCAGCGGCGTGCGGCAGGAAGTTCGCCAGCGCTCGTACCCGCGGGCGTCGAAGACCAGCGCGGCGAGCACCAGCGCGATCGCCGGGGTCAGCACGAGCCCCGCGAGTTGCGGCATGTTCACCCCCGTCAGGCTACCGGTGGTCAGGTACAGCAGCGTGCTGAATGGCAACAGCGTCGTGCTCTCCACGCCGAGGGCGATACACCCATAGCAGAACAGCGGCACGCCAATCTCCCGCCGCATCCACGACCAGGCGAATGCCCGCCGTCCCCAACACCACCGCGCGCCAAACGCGATGCGCCGCCGAAATGTCTGCGCCGCACGCTGCGCGGCGGCAACCGCTTCTCTCTCCTGATGCATCGAGCGTCCTCCTCCTGTTACAGCGACGACCTGAACCATGCCAGCCGCCATTGGCGGCTGGCCAGAGTGTGGTTTGATCTTCCAGAAACTCGGTGCGGCGTGGACAGCGCCGCTCGCAGGCGCGCTGATCCGGTGAGGTGAGCCGCAGCTTCTCCGACGCACCTCACCGGATCAGCGCGCGAATGTGTTACCAGAAGCCGAGCAGACGGATAAGCTGGAGCAGCATGGCGCTGGCCTGGACCACCAGGGCGAGCGCACGGGCGACCGTGAGCGCCGACGACATCCGCTTCGCAGGAACCGATACGAAAATCATCATGCCGCGGCGGCCGACCTTCACCGCAATGGTCTCCGAATCTACCGCAGTAACCGCCACAACTGGCCGCCGCCAACCGGCCTCCGACATCTTGGCCGACGCGCGCAGTAAAGCAGGCGGCAGGACATCGATCACAGGTGGTGGAATGTGCCGCGAGCGGAGCGGCTTGAGGACCCGAAGCAGCCCAAGCGTGAGTAGTGTCGTTAGCCCCACGACGATGATGGCCGCCATCGTGTCCATCAAGAAGGCCGCCAGGCTGATGATCGCCAGCGCCAACGTGCCGGCGAGGAGCAGCATCAGGTCACGCGCCTGGACCATCACCGACAACGGCGCATCAGGCGCCGATGACGTCCCCGCCAACCGGGCCCAGCGCGCGTCCGCGCCGTGGCGAATCGCCGCCCAGGACGGCGCGGGCGGAACCGGCACCGCCGCGTCGTCGAGCGCCGCCCGGACCGCCGGCAGCAGCGCCCGCAGCGACTGAAGCCGCTCGGACAGCTCCGGCGACTCCGCCAGCGCCGCATTTACCGCGGCGCGCGCGTTCGCGTCCAGCGCGCCGTCGAGGTACTCCAGCAGCATCGCGTTGTCAATCACGCTGTTGCGGCTCATATGCATGCTCCTTCAACAGAACGCGGAGGTTCGCCCACGCGGCGTTCATCCGCGACTTCACCGTCCCGATCTTTATGCCCAGCGCGCGCGCCATCTCCGCGTAGGGCAGGCCCGCACACCAGAGGCGCACCACTCCACGCTGCGCCTCCGGCAGAAAATCGATGGCCGCGCGCACCGTATCGCGCAGCTCCCCGGACACTGCCTGTTCCGGCGGCGGGGGAGCGGGATCGGGCAGATCATCCTCCCACGCGCCGTCCGGCACAAGTGGACGCTCCTCGGCAGCCCGTGAGCGGGCGCGCAGGATGTCCACGCAGAGGTTCCCCGCAATGCGCAGCAGCCAGTGCTCGAACCTGGCGCCGTGCGCGTCGTCGGCGCGCGGCGCGAAGCGCCCGATAGCCTGGCTCGCCCGCAGCCAGGTTTCCTGCGCCGCGTCCTCGGCCAGCGCGGTATCGCCGAGATACCGCCAGCACAGGCGGTATCTCGGCGCCCAGTAGCGGGCGAGCAGGGCGTCCCACGCCTGCTCGCCCGCCGGACTGCCGAGTCGGGCCAGCGCAATCAGATGCGCGGTCGTGGGATCATGCTCGAACTCCATTGTGCGTCCTGCCTCGCTTCGCCAACACCTGTATGCAGTTTAACGACAGATCGCGTCGTTTGGTTCGGTCTCTTCGGATATGTCGAGGGATACCTGCGCGCGGGTCGCCGCGACCCGCGCCACCGCGAGCTGAGAGCGGGAGCGGTGCGCGGTGGGGTATCGGACGGCACATGAACACTGTGCATTGATGCTATACTTGGGTACATTAGGACACACGTTCGCGTATCGTGCGGAGGGTTTGCCTGTGGCGTTCGATTGCGTTTTCCTCGGTGGGGCTGCTGGGGTCGGCGCGAGTTGTCTCGCGTTTCGGCTCGGTGAGCGCTGGATCGTTGTCGATGCCGGTGTGCGGGTCGGTGCCCCACCCGATCAGCGTCTCCCCGATCTGGCGTTTTTAGCGGATAAAGATGTCGCCGCCATCCTCATCACCCACGCGCACGCCGATCATATCGGTGGGCTGCCCCTCCTCCGCGAGCGATTTCCGGCTGTCCCAATCTACGCGTCGCCCGCGACAATCGCGCTAATGCGTGTGATGTTCGCTGACGCGCTGCGGATTATGGCGCGGCGCGCCGCCGAAGAATTGGAGGTTCCGCTGTTCGACGATGCGCTGGTCGCTGCAACTTTGCGACGGCTACGCCCCCTACCCACCGGCACCCCACGTGTCCTCCCCGGTCTGCCGTCCCTGAGGGGATGTATAACCCGTAGGCATCACTCCGGCAACACATGTCACCCTGAGGTGACGGCCCGACATCCGGTCTCAGCATTGCTTGACAGCTCTCATCCACATCCACGCCGACCGGATTGACCCGATCAAAACGTGGTTGATGAATATCGTCTGAAGTGGTCCAGGAAACCCAGACCACCTCACTCAAAGCCACGTTGGTTCCCCAAATGCCAGACCTTGGCTTTGGTACGGCAAATCAAACAAAGTATTGAAACTTTTGCACACGCTCATGGAGGACAGTGCGCCCTGGAATGAATTAACGGTCAAGGACCGTTTCGCGAAGTTGTTTCCCACTGCAGCTTGCTGGAGGGGGCTGGACTCTACGCTGGGTCCGCCGAATACTCCACGTAGAGCACCACATCCAGCGCCTTCGAAAGCTCCTCTTCCGCTCCTGCTCGCTGAATCTCCGCTTCAATCACCTCCAACCAACGCGTTCAGCGGCAGCGGCGCGCCGTTGCCAAGCATCTCGCCGTCATTCGTTATGGCGAGTCCCTTCTCCAGCGTGACGTTCGCGCTCGCGCCATTCGCTGGCAGTTCCACCACCGCGCCGTAATCGCCAGGGGTGTGCCCGATGGTCATCAACGCTATCTGCCGGATGGTGCGATTCGCCTCCCCGTTCGGCAGCGCGATCTTCGCGAGATCAAAGTGGAACCGCACCGGGTCATTGCCCACCCCGCGCAGCTTGTTGAGCGCGTCCCGGTCATGAATGCTCGCCGCCAGCAGCATGCCGCGCGAGAATGCCGCCACTTCCAGCGGCTTAATGCCGTTCGCATACGTCGCGTTCATATCGAACGTCACCATCACATCGCTCAGCCCGCGAAGCCCCTGCGGATTCGCCGACAGCGGAAACTCCAGCTCCCAACTGGTCTCGAACCCGCTGCCTTCAAACTGCAGCAGCGTTTCGCCCGGCAGCCCGTAGACGAACAGGTCGTCATGCAGGCGGAACTCCGACAGCGGCAGAGCATCCGGATACCGCACTAGCCGCGCCATCGACCCATCCTCTTTCGATACGAGCGACACGCCCGAGTTCCGCAGCACGCCCTTCGGCGGCGGTCCATCCCCGTGGTCCGCGCCAATGGTCAGCGATCGCACCCGATACCCATACATACGCGGATACGCGAGGCGCAGAGTCGACTCCGTCGTTTGGAACATGCACTTGCCTGTCGCCTTGAGTTGCCCGAACGCCAGCGGAAACTCGCGCGCTAGTGAGATAGAATGCTTGACCGGCGCCGTCGCCCGCGCGCCCAAGATGTGCTGCGCCTCGAGCTCCGCGAGGTCGGCCTGCAGCTTGTCCGCGCCGCTCGCGCCTCGGAACTGATACGGAACGTAGTTTAGCCGGATGACATCGATCAGTCGGCTCTGCTCGAATGCCAGCGCACGCTCAGCCATCCATGCTGTGCGCGCGCCCAGTTCAACATAGCGCCGCATCAGGTTCTGCGCCAGCAGCGCCATGCGCCGCCAGAAATCGGCGTTGAGGAAGCGGTCCTGATGGAACCGGTAAAGTTCACGCGCCAACGACGCATCGGCTTCCGCGATGGCCGCTTCGAAGTTGGCGATGGTCACCTCGCGCTGACGCAGCCGCACCTGCGCCCGCGCTGCTTCAAGCCCCGAGGTCTCCAGCGACTTGATATCCGCCTGCCTCTTGTTCGCTTCGTCCGCCATCGACGACATCGAAGTGTAGCCGTAGTACGCAAACGCGCCGAACCCGATGGCCAGCGCCGCGCCGCTGCCCAGAGTTGCAGTGGCCGCTTCTTTCGCCGCCGCCCCGCCGCCAGTGGAAGACTTCAGGATCCCGAGTAGTTGCTCGCCGCTCACGCTGCTCGCCGCCGCTTCATCGCCCGCCACGCCTTTCGCCAGCGGCACCATGTTGGTCAGCGAGTCCTTGATGCCGCCGAAAAACGCCTTCGCCTGTCCGAAGAAGCTGTCCGCATCCGCAGCTTCGGCTCTCTTGCGCGCGATTTCCACCTCGACCGCCTTCACCTGCTCTTCCGCTTTCCCGACACCCACTTTGGCCAATTCCTGATGCTCCGCCGCGATTCCCTGGCTCGCCACCGCGCGCTTCAGCAGGTTCTGCGTCTGCAGGATGTCGATGCGCGCCTGCTCGTACTTGCCCTGGAAGTCGAGGAAGTCGTTCTGGGCACTCTTCGCCGATGCCGCGAACGTGTCCGCCGCGGTCTTCAGGGGCTTGTAGCGCAGCACTGGCACCATCTCGTCGTTGTAGCCATAGGCGTTCAGGCCCATCTCGATCTGCTGGAACCCGAGCCGCGCACGCATGAGCTGCGACACCTTCGCCGGGTTGTACGTCGCATTGCGGTTGATGAACAGCGGGTCGAGCAGATAGAAGCGGTGCGGTCGGTAATCCGGCATGATGTCCGGGTTTTCGCCATGCAGGAACAGCACGGCCTTGTAGAGTTCGCGCGCGCGACGGATCGACGAGGGATCGTCATTGCGATAGAGCTGATCGGCCCAGCTCAGCATCACGTCGCCCTGCGCGAGGCGAAGAAACGCGCCTTCGAATTCCGCGATGGCCATCACGTCCAGCCCCGCGTTCCTTAGGGTGTCGGAATTACTGTAAATCCAGAATGGCGTCGGTGGCCAGACCTCCGTCTTGTCTTCGCTGAGCGGCGTGGCCGCAGTATAAGGCAGTGTGCTCTCCCGGAACAACTCCGCCCGCCGCGCGTCGTCGTACTTCGCATAATCATCCGTGGTCGAAGCCTCCGCCACACCCACGCGCACGCCCGTCAGCGGCGCGAGCACACGCACGGCTTTGGCGAAGTCGCCCTGCGCTGTTGCAATCAGCGATGCGAAGTAAGGCACCAGCACGTACCCCAGATAGATCAGATTGTAGAGAAACAGCGACCGTGCATGCGCCGTGCTGACAATGCGCCGCTCGTACTCGGACCTGTTCAACTGGGGTCCGCGCAACGGGAAATACGGCATGTTGAAGAACTGCTCGAAAGCATCGAGCTCAACCCGGTTCTTCGGACGAATGCGCGCCCGCGTCTTCAGGCTGATGCGCCCGTCGATGCGCCACGGATCCCAAGCAAACGATGCCTTCACCCAGTGGCTCTCGTATTTCGACAATGCCGTGCGGATCAGTTGCATAGCCTCACTCAGCTTCGCGGCTGCCCCGATATAATCGAGCGCATCGTACTTGCTCAACGCATCACGCAGCGTATCGCTCACCGGGAACATCAGCCCAAGCCAGTCGACGGACTGCGAGAAATCTGTCTGGCTGATGAAGTAGGTGCTCCAGTCGGGATCCGGAAGCGGCGGCGTGTTGCGGAATGTCGGCAAGAATTTTCGAAACTCCTCGCCGAACGATAGGATGTTGCGCCGTATGTCGTACGCGTTCTCGGGGAAGAACTTCTGCCGCTGCAGCCACTCCTCGTACTGCAGGAAGAACGGCGCTCTCCCAAGATGCTCGCCGAAGATGATCGGATTGCCGTTGCCCTGCAGCACGGGCTGCACGTTAAAGGGCTCGACAGGCGTCTGCCACGTGTCGGAGAGTAGCCCCAGCAATGCCTCCACGTTGAGCTGCACGGGATGCAGCTTCTCGTCCGGCTGGCGATCGAAGCGGATGCGCACCCGGTTTTTCAGTTCCGCAGCGGACACGCCGCTCAGCGAAATCAGCACCTGCAAATAGTCGTAATCGGACTGCCCCATCGCCTGCGGCGGAATCGCCCCGGCCGCAATCCCGAAGCCACCGCGGTCCGATCCCACGATCAGCAACTGCCGCAGCACCTTGATTGCAAGCGTTGCTGCGGGCTTCAGGTTGTGATCCCCCGTGGTGAAGTTCTGCAGGAAACGGTACTCGAGCTGCCGGTTGAACACGTCCTCAGGCGCATTCGGCAGCCCGTACATGTCGCGCGCCGCCGCTACCCAGATGCCGCGCAGGTAGTCGCGGTACAGCTCGATGTCGGACTTCGGCAGTCGCGGAAACAGCGAACCGAAGTCGCGAATGTGCGCCTCGATGTTGTCGCTGATGCGGTAATGCCCGATCGCCCCAGCGAGGTCCCCGTCGAACAGCTTCCGGGGCTCGAGATAAACGGGGTCGTTGACCACTTCGAACGGAGCCTGCTGCGGATCGTACTCGCGCACCGTCTGCACGATCTGCCGTACCGCCGCTCCGCGCACCGCCGCGGTCCAGTTTGCCACTGGACTGCCCCGCCACGGACTCAGCAGCTGTTGCGTGACTTCGCCGGTCTCCAGCATCCGGTTGGTCGTGAGCCAGCTCGTTAGTTCTTGAAGCGCCTCGGCGTCCGGCTGAGCATCCGCCGCGCGCATCTCCACCCGCACTTCATTTGCGCCGCGCTGCACGGCCAGGGGCTCCTGCAGCCACTGCTCATCGCCGTCGAGAAGCATCAGCCACGTATTCGGCTCGCGCCCATGCTCCACCCGGCAGAACGCCTCGAGTGCTTCCGGCTCGTCTCGAACCTCGACTGTGAATTCGCCATCGGATCCGCTGACGGCTGTCCCGAGTTCATAGCCGTCGCTGGCCGTAACGCCCGCGCGCCACGCGACCGTCACCCTGGCGATACCCAGCCCGGTCTCCGGCTCGATTACCCACCCCGTCAATATACGCTGCATAGGTCTTCCTCCTGACTATCGAAACTTAGTGATTAAGGAATGTATCAACTGAAGCGTAGGCGTTCTCGCCTGAGCGAGGCAGGTTGTGGCCGGTTTCCACCAACTTCGTTACACCCCGGGAGGCGGTGCTGGAACTCCGTTGCCCTGTCCCGCCGGCGTACTTAATAGGTTGCCAGAGATACAGCTCGACAGTCCACCTAACGTAAGGCCAATCAGCGGCCGGAGCCGCGCTCCAGCAGCCATCGGATCACGGCAAATATATCCGCGGCTCCGGTCCGCTGCATTGGCGGGTTATGCGGCGATCGGTGCGCGCTAAGGTTTTTGAGCCGCGACCGTCAGCCACGCCGGAAGGCCGGCACGCGGGTTACGCCGCCAGTCTGAAACCTCGACTGCCGCACCCGGCTCGTAGGAGAAATCCTGCCAGAAACGGGAACTCTTCGGCCCGGTCTCGCCCACGTATTTGAGCACCAAGCCCGCACCCGACATCGCATTCAACAAGGTGCCCAACGTCCAGTGGTACTCGTAAGCGATCCCGTCGTCCTCAAAGACGTAAGGACCGCCGTCCGTGTACGGTTTCTCCATCACCAGAGCATCCGCATTGTCCGCCCACGGCCTCTGAAACGGGTGGACGTCGTAAAACACGTACACGCCGCCAGGCTTGAGAACTGCATGCACCGCCCTGAAAAGCGCGGCCGGCTCAGAAATCCAGATGAAGAACCCGTTCGTCGACACGACCAGATCAAAATACCCTTGCGGTAACGCGCCCAAGTCAGTCGCGTCGGCGCGCACGAACGCGAGATCGAGTTCGAGCGTGCGGGCGCGATCTTCGGCAATGTCCAACTGCCTCTGTGAAATGTCCACCGACGTCACGCGCGCCCCCAGTCCGGCGAGCGCGAAGGCGGCGTAATTGTCGCCGCTCCCGATCACGCAAACGTGTCGGCCCTGAAGATCGGGATAGAAGCGGCCGATTTGCTCGAGCGCTTGGCCCTCGAAGGCGAGTTCCGGCTCAACTGCACACCGCTTCCAGAGGTCGTCACGGTCGCGCAGCTCACGCCAAGCCGCGGCGGCGTTGTCCCAGTGTCGCCGGTTGGCCTCGTGATGCTCGTTCACCCAAACGCTCCGCGCCGCATAACGTGCTGCGCTTCAGCTGCCGCCGAGGCGCTGCAAAAGCTGTCAAAATAGCTATGATCTCGCGCGCCGAAGGCGGTCAGCTGGATCCTTTGTTCGATGGCGGCGTACAGATATGCCTCTCTCGGGGCGCCTGGCCACGTAAGCGTAGTAGTTGCTACTCCCAAAAAAGATCCCCACTTCGCAATCACTGCGGTGGGCTGCCGCCCAGCACAATAGCTGTTTTGAGTGGGAAAATGGATTGGCACAGGGTCACATTTGGGACACCGGCAAACCAAAGTGGCACGTAGGGCAACGAACACGGCACGCCAAGAACGATTTCAGCCACAGGCATGAGCCTATTTGTTTGCATTGTGACGCGAATATCTGAGGTCGCTCATTTATGTCTTTCTCACCCTTCGACCTGCGCAATTGATGAGCATTCTTACATAGACACCACAGCTACTAGTAAACTAATCTTACCCCACTAGGCAACTAGTAAATCTTATTCTCCTCTCGTCGCCATGTGGCGGCCGGCAATTTATGTTAGGGGCACGGGCAAACACTTGCACGTGTCTCTCTCTATACCTTGCGGAGAAATAAGATCGGGCCGCCCGAGCGTTTTACGCAAGAGCGGCCCTCAGTATCATCCACCTCTTACCACTTGAGCTGGCTAGCATCTGAGTGGTAACAAGCGGGTCAGGAAGGAGGTGATAAGAATGCCCCAAGACATTCCTTCAGATGATCAGGAAGCTGTGCGGCTTCCAATGGCAATCCGTTTCAGTGCTGCCTATGGACAAGCGCAAGTGAACTTTGAGATCAGCTATGCTGCTCTCGGAGTTCTCTACATCCTGATCAGAGTCCTCTTCCCGCACTGACTATAGCAGCCGCCTGTCTATTTGTCAATGTCAGATATCATTTCGTGATACGAAATTCATCTGAAGATAGCAATGACAGCGGATCGCCACGGTGTGCGGAAAGACAGTACGAGCAGAGCAGCGAGGGGAGCACATCAAGGTACTCCCCTAGCCGTGACACTCGCCCGTATTTATGCATTTCGCTGCCTGCTCAGTGAGTACCATATCGTCTTACACAACTGGGCGTTCCAGCTTATACCAATTGGCCTTGAACATGTCGCATTATCGTGGGGCTGGAGGCCTTGTCTAATGCTACATCTCTATCGCTATTTGGGATTACTCGTCAGTAGATGCTCTGCTGCGACGGTCAAGCATAGGCGAACATCTATGTTGATTATACAACCGGGCTCCTGTACGATCAAGGTTTCGCACCTCACCTAATGAAATTTGACAATCAAAATCGGTAATGGCATAGTGGCATCAGCAGGAGAGTGAGAAAGGAGAAACTGATGCCGCTTCGCCGAACCTTAGAACTGACCGATACCCAACGCCAGGATTTGCAGCACTATCGCGATCACGATCCGCGACCATATGTGCGCGAACGCTGTGCCGCCTTGCTGAAGATTGCCGATGGACAATCGCCCCACGCCGTCGCCCGTCACGGGCTGTTGAAGCCGCGTGACCCTGATACAGTCTACGACTGGTTGAATTGGTATGAACGCCTGGGCATCCGCAGCGTCTGGTGGTTTCAGCACGGTGGCAAGCATCGGGTGTGTCTTTGACCGCTCCGACGAACTGGTCGGCCGCTTGCAGCACGCGCCGGGTGAGGAAGCGCGGCAGGAGCTGGCGCCCACACCCGACGGTCCCGCACCGAGCCGCTGGACGTTGCGGGGCGTGCGGGCCACTTTTCCCTGGTTGAAGGACTACACGCTGAGTGGAGTGTGGCGCCTTCTGCATCGTCATGGCCTGCACATTCGCGCGGCGCACGTGCGCCAGCATAGTCCCGATCCGCAATACCTGGCGAAGCTGGAGCATCTGCTCTCCTGCCTGCGCGATGCCGCCGCGCATCCTGACGAGGTCGTGCTGGTGTTTCTGGATGAGATGGGCTACTACCGCTGGCCGGTCGAGGGGCGCACCTGGGGCCAATCGGCACCCGCGACCGCACCCCTGGCTGACCGGGATGGCCCGAACAACAAGCAGTGGCGCGTGATTGGGGCACTCAATGCGCTGAGTGGCCGCGTCGATTATCTGGATGCCTACATCATTGGGCGCGAGAAGCTGATTCGGTTCTATCGTCAACTGGTCGCCGCCTATCCGAACGCACGCCAGCTGTATGTAGTGCAAGACAATTGGTCGATCCATACGCATCCGGAGGTGCAGGCCGCGCTGGCCGGGCTGCCACAAATTGAGCCGGTCTGGCTGCCGACCTATGCGCCGTGGCTCAATCCAATTGAGAAGCTGTGGCGCTGGTTGCGGGAGCAGGTGCTGACGTTGCATCGGTTGGCAGGCGACTGGGACGCGTTGCGCGAGCGCGTCAATGCTTTCTTGGATCAATTTGCAGCGGAGTCGCATGCGTTACTCCAGTATGTTGGCCTCAGCGGTGAGGGAAAATTAGCCCAGGCATTGAACGATCCATGATTACCGAGTTTGATTGTCAAATCTCATTAGGCGTGCGGTCTATGACATAAATAGCTCTTCCTACCGCATCGTCAATCGTCGCCGACCAACGGCGTTAGTCAGGTGGAGTGCTGGTACACTATGGAAGACCCAACCGAGTACATCGAACGAAGTAGCTTTCGCAGCATCGACAGTATGCCGATCCGCGATACTGGAGCCGACCTGCTTGAACTGGATCGCGTGCGTGCGCACATTGATCGGGCCGTCGAGCGCCGGCGCTACACCGGCGCGACCGAGCCGATTGACTACCTACTCTCCAAAGGCTGCTTAGTTGCTGATGGCGACCATATGCTCGCAACGCAGGCCGGCATCCTCTGCTTCGGCC
>WNGF01011098.1_pt1 | contig 13013 bp, 14 predicted proteins | sample 5400641 | NCBI WGS metagenome assembly WNGF01 (sample SAMN13153371, study PRJNA577476) | soil metagenome | isolation source: 80 cm soil or saprolite under grassland replicate 2 | place: USA:California | collected 2016-06-15
GCGAGCGCGGGCTGGAGGTGCAGCGGCGTCGCGTAGTACACCGCGCTGGCGATTCCGGCTTCCCGCAGCGCCGCGCGGACGCGGTCACGCTCCGGCGAGCGGCAGACGAAGAGGTGGTAGACGTGGCCCGGCTGGTCCTCCGGCAGCTCGCAGGACGCGCCGAGACCGAGCTCCGCGTAGCGGGCGGCAGCCTCGCGGCGAAGGGCGACCCACGCGTCGAGCTCCGCGAGGAAGACCCGCAGCACGGCTGCCTGCAGCTCGTCGAGACGCGAGTTGTAGCCGAGCAGCTCGAAGTCGACCTTGTCACGGGAGCCGTGGAAGCGCAGCATCCGGATCCGCTCCGCGAGCTCTCGGTCGTCGACCGCCACGAGCCCGCCGTCGCCGAGGCAAAAGAGGTTCTTCGTCGGATAGAAGCTGAAGGTCGACGCGACACCCGCACGTGCGATGTAGGGCGACCCGAACGCCTGTGCGGCGTCTTCGATCACGGGAACGCCCAGCTCCGCGAGCTCGCCGACGGGTGCGGGCCGGCCGAAGAGGTGAACGGCGAGCACTGCCTTGGTGCGGTCCGTGATCCGCGCCGCGACGTCATCCGGATCGAGGTTCATCGTCGCCGCGTCGACGTCCGCGAACACGGGCGTCGCGCCACGTCGAGCGATTGCCTCGGCCGTTGCGTAGAACGTGAACGCGGGGCAGACGACCTCGTCTCCCGGCCCGATCCCGAGCGCGTCGAGCACGAGCACCAAAGCATCCGTGCCGTTCGCGACACCGATGGTCTCGCGCACGCCGAGGTGGTGGGCGGCAGCGCGCTCGAACGCGTCGACGTTCGGCCCGAGGATGAACTCCCCGCCCGCGAGCACACCGTCGATCGCCGTGCGGATGCGCGGCAGCAGCGGCTCGTACTGCGCCTTTACGTCAACCAGTGGGATCGGACGCACGGCTTGCAAGTCTAGAAGACCGCCATCGGCGCACGACCAAATACACCACGAGCAGTGTGATTACGGCCGCCACCGCGTAGTCCGCGAAGCGGAAGTCGTGGTGGAAGCTCTCGTAGCTTCTCCCGAGTCCCAAGCCCACCCCGGCAAGCGCGAAGCACCAGGCCGCGGAGCCGATCAGCGTCAGGACGGTGTAGCGCCAGAACGGCATCCGGAAGACTCCGGCCGGGATCGAGATGAACGACCGGACGACCGGGGTGACGCGGCCGACGAGCACCGCCAGGTCGTCCCAGCGCTCGAACCAGCGCTCCGCGCGCACGAGCTTTCGAGCGTCGAGGTGGAACCACTGCCCCCGCCGCTCGAGCAGGGGCCGCCCGCCGTAAAGCCCGAGCGCCCAACCCGCGATCGACCCGAGGACGTATCCGAGCGTCCCCGCGAGCGCCATCGCCACGTACGCCCAGGCGTGGGAGGAGATGCGGCTACCGAAGAGCTCCACGTGCTGGCCCGTGAAGGCGGCGGCGGCCAGGGCGCCCGCGTAGACCATGACGAGCTCGCTCCCGGCCGGGAGCACGGCATCGATCGCCATCAGCAGGAAGACGGCGTAGAGACCGTGGTCTCCGATCAGCGAGGTGAGGGAGCTCGTGACGCCGGCGACCGGCATTTGGCGGAGGCTACCCGGCGAGGCGGAACGGAGCCGCGAGCTCGACAGCGCCGACGTCGCTCGTCGCCGTCACGCTGAAGACGTAGCGGCCCGGGCGGCCCTGCCAGGAGATCGTCGCGTCGCCCTGGGGGAGGCTCCGGCCGGGCAGGGTGCGCAGGACCGCTCCGCTCGGGGTCTCGATCCGCAGCACGACGCGCGCCGAGCGCGCCAGCTTGAAGCTCGCGACGACGCGTCGCCCGCTCGCGCGCGCCGACAGGAACCCCAGCGTGTTGTTCACCGCGAACTGGCGCTCGGCAGTCGAATGCCGGCCGAGATCGTCGTCGGCGACGACCTTGAACGACCACACCCCTTCCGGCTGGCCGGCGCCGTTCCAGTTGAAGCGGTACACGCCCGCGCCGCGCGAGCCCGAGTCGAGCGGGACGACGGCGCCGCCCGGTCCATTCAGCGTCGCCGTGACCGTCGACGGCCGCACAAGCTTGTACGCGAGCGCCTGTGTGTCGTCGACGCCGTCGGCATTCGGCGAGAGAACACGTGCGGGAAGCGCAGGCGCGTACACGCCGTAGTAGAAGAGCGTCAGGGCTTCCGCGACCGCGCGTTCGCCGCCGCGGTCCGACGGCCGGTTCAAAAGCTTGCCGTCGAAGGCCATCGTGGTCGAGCCGCCGGAGTCGAGCGCCGACGCGGTGACGCACCCGAGCCGCATCATCGTCAGCGCCAACTCGAAGTTCGTCAGGCCCGTGCTGTAGCCGGGCTGCCGGCCGTCGACCGCGACGAGGATGATGCGGCCGTCCGCGGTCTGCCCTATCCCGGTGCGCGGATATCGCTGCGCCAGCTGGTCCGACGTGAACTCCTCGAAGGATCGGAAGACCGGCTTCCCATTCTCGACGACGATCGGACCGCCGCCGAGCGCCTCGAACACGTTCGTCCACGGTGGCGTCAACGTGAGGAGGATCGTGATGCTCGAACCGACCGGTGCTTCGGCCGAGAGGAACCCCGCCTGCGCGCCGCGGGCGACGAGGACGGCGCCGTCCGGGGGAATCGGCTGGCTGCCGCCGCTGGCGTACGCCGTAACCGTCGATGTCAGCAGCGTGTTCGGCTTCGTCGCCGGAAACGGCCGCAAGGTGGCGTAGGCGCCGCCGCTCTCCGCGGGCGTGCGTGCGCCCCATGCGCGCGTGTAGAGCGTGGTGCGCCCGGGACGGGGCGACTCGTTGATGCCGAGCTTTCGCCGCTGGCCTGACCCCGACCACGTACCGGAGAGAGTCACGCGCTCGACATGCAAGACGCCGTCCGTGTCGACCCCGATCGTCGACCTGGAGGCGTCCGGAGTCTCGTCGAGAACACCGCCGCGAATGAGACCGCCGGCGGGATGACCATCGGTCAAGCTGAAGAGGTCGCCGTTGATGCCGGCGACGGTGGCCTCCGCGGAGACGCGTCGCTGCATGGAGGTGACGCGCTCGCGACCGAGAATGGCGTTGTTCGACAGTACCGGCTTGACGGCGTAGAGGCCGGTCGGCTTCGGCGCAGCCAGCACGTGCATGACCACCGGCCCGTGCGCGGTGAAGTCCAGCTGTCGCGAGAAGACACGAATGAAACGTGTACTTGTCGTCGCAGCGGTTGCGCTTGCCGTCGTCGTCCTCTATGCGACGACCGCGCCTGCGGGGCAGCAGGCCGTGACGCCGAAGCAATTCGCAGCGCTACAGAAGCGCGTGACGAAGCTCGAGAAGGACAACAAGGACATCAAGGACGTCCTCTCATTCATCGTCTTTTGCGCCTTGAACAAGGGCGCCGTGCCCGTGACGAAGGCTCCTGCGTTCCACGCGACCGGCACGGGCGAGGCCACCGACTTCTACGCATTGACGACAAACGATCCGCAGTGTGTCAACGCCATCAATTCACCACTCGTCCGAAAACTCTTGCGAGGAACAGGCCGCTAGGGGACCGACTTCTTCGCGTGCTGACGCGCCTGCTCGCGCAATCGCTCTTGCGCCTCGTACAGGTGGCCCTGAGCGGCCCAGGCGTGTGCGGCGCCGCGGGGCACCTCATTTTTCCGGAGATGCCCCGCGGCAGTCCTGCAGTGCTTGACGGCAAGCTCGAGCTCGGCCGCGGCCTCGTCGTACAGCTTCGCCGCCGCTTCGAGCGGTACGTTCAGTTCCAGACCTTGACCTCGCGGTAGAGCGTGTCGCGCTGGACGGGCGTCTTGCCGAGCGCCTTGATCAGGTGGACGAGCTCTTCGGTCGACGTGCGGTGCGTCGTTCCGGCGGCGGAGACGACGTTCTCCTCGATCATCACCGAGCCCATGTCGTCCGCGCCGAAGCCGAGCGCGACCTGGCCGACCTTAATCCCCTGCGTGACCCACGAGGACTGGATGTGCGGGACGTTGTCGAGGTAGATCCGGCTAACGGCCTGCGTGAGGAGATAGTCGAACGATGTCGGCATCTGGTCGCGCGTCACTTTGTCGGCGAGGCGGTTGCCGTCTGCCTGGAACGTCCACGAGATGAAGGCGCGGAAGCCGCCGGTCTCGTCCTGCAGCTCGCGAATGCGGCGCATGTGCTCGACGCGGTCGGTGATCGTCTCGACGTGGCCGTACATCATCGTGGCGGTCGTCGACATGCCGAGGCGATGCGCGTGACGCATGACGGCGAGCCACTCCTTCGTCTTCGTCTTCTTCGGGGCAATCTCGTCGCGGACGCGGTCGACGAGAATCTCGCCGCCGCCGCCAGGGATCGAGTCGAGGCCCGCGTCCCGCAGGCGCGAGATGGTCTGCCAGAGCGTCAGCTTGCTGCGCCGCGCGACGTGCTGAATCTCAGGCGGCGACAGCGCGTGGAGATGGATCTTGTAGCGCGCCTTGATCGAGCGGAACAGATCCTCGTAGTAGTCGATGCCGAGGTCGGGGTGGTGTCCGCCCTGCATCAGTAGGCCCGTGCCGCCGAGCGCGAGCGTCTCCTCGATCTTCTTGAAGATGACCGGCTTCGGCAGGAGGTAGCCCTCACGCGTGTCGCCCGGCCGGCGGTAGAACGCGCAGAACTCGCAGTCCGTGTAGCAGATGTTCGTGTAGTTCAGGTTCCGGTCGATGATGAAGGTGATCCTCTCGGGATCGGCCTTGCGGTTCCGAATCTCGTTCGCCGCGCGGCCGACGGCGACGAGCTCGCGCGACGTGAGCAGCGTGATCGCTTCCTCGTCAGAGATGCGCTCGCCCTCGAGGGCCTTGTCCAGCACGGACGCGACTCCCCGGCCGCTCGAGACGTTCATGCGGGCACGGCCTCTCGGACGAAGCGGAGCTCCGGGACCTCGGCGAGCTCGCCGGCGTCGCGGGCCAGCTCGAGGAAGGTCATCAGGCCGGCGCGCTCGCGCGGGCCGAAGCGGTAACGCAGCTTCTCGAAGTACCGCGCCAGGAAGCCGGGCGGATAGCCATAGCGTTCGCTGGCCTCGTACGCGAGCCGTTCCGGCTCGGCACGCGCGAGCCGGACCGAGGAGACGAGCGCATCCTCGAGCTCCGCAAGGCCGGGCGGTGCCGGATCGGGACAGGCCCAGACCGCGAAGACCATCGGCAGACCCGTCCGCTCCAACCACAGTCGTCCGAGGTCGTAGTGCGGCGTCGGATCCTCGAACGCGGACTTCAGCGCCGCGTCCCCGATGAGCAGCTTCGCGTCCGCGTCCTCTCCCAGCGGGACGTGCCCAGCTTCGGGCAGGAGCACCTTCGTCAGCACCACCGACGTCGCAGACTCGGACGTAACCGCCACCGAGCGCACCTGCTCGAGCTGCTTTCGCGAGACGAGCTGGATCGAGTCGACCGCGCCTTCCGAGCCGACGCACAGCCGCGGCAACAAGCGCAGGCGCTCGGCGTTGCGCGCGTACTCGATCGAGGAGATCGGAGCGAGGTCGAGCTCACCCGCGAGCAGATAGCCGTTGAGCTCGGTCGGGACACCCTGGACCTCCTCGACGTCGGCATCGAGCCGGTAGAAGACCGGCGCCATGTTGACGTAGGAGATGCGGCCGAGGCGAATCACGGCTGCAGCCCCACAGCAGCGAGAGCCGTTGCCCGGTCCGGGTAATCCTGCATCCGCACAACGAGGTCCTCCCTCAGCGTGTACACGTGATGAATGGTCTCGCAGCCGCGGACCGGCGGTTGGGGATGGGGATCGACCACCACTGCGTCCCCCGCCTCGGCGACGATCTCCGGAGTGCCTCTGTGACCCGCGGCGATGTACGCGTCGAAGACATCGGCCACCTCCTCGCGACTCGTGCACTGCAGGCCTGCATTGCCGAGTTGCTCGTGACCGCTCCAGACGACGTCAGGCGCAAGCGCTGAGACGAAGGCATCGCGATTCTTCGCCGACAACGCCGCCCTGAGACCCTCCGAGCCGGTCAATCTTCCCACCTCCGCAGCTCGTTGTAGAGCGTGTCCCGCTGGACGGCCACTCGGCCCGCCGCCTGCACGACCCGCACGAGCTCCGGAATCTTCTGCTCCGTCTCCGTGCGTGCCCCCGCAGCGTGGAAGATCTCCTCACGTACGACCGTCCCCTGCACGTCGTTCGCGCCGAAATGCAGCGCGACCTGCGCGAGCGGCAAGCCCATCATGATCCAGTAGGCCTTGATGTTCGGGATGTTGTCGAGCAGCAGCCTCGAGACGGCGATCAGCTTCAGGTCGTCCGAGCCGGTCGTATGTCGCCAGCCGCGCCGCTCGAAGACGGTGTTCTCCGGATGGAAGGCGAGCGGGATGAACGCGAGGAAGCCGCCGGTCCTGTCCTGCTGGTCACGCAGCCGCAGCAGGTGATCGACGCGCTCCTCGTACGTCTCGACGTGGCCGTACAGCATCGTGCAATGAGTCGGGATCCCGAGTCGGTGCGCCGTGTCATGCGTGTGGAACCAGAAGTCGGGATGCTCCTTGCCGGGCGCGACCAGCCGCCGCACGCGCTCGGCAAAGACCTCGGCGCCGCCGCCCGGGAGTGAGCCGATCCCCGCCTCGCGCAGCGTGCGCAGCACTTCCTCGTGCGTCAGGCCCGACAGCGTCGTCATATGGTGGATCTCGCTCGCCGTGAACAGCTTTAGATGGACGTCCGGCAGCGCCTCGTGCAGCGAACGGACGATGTCGACGTAGTACTCGAAGTCGACGTGCGGGCTCTCGCCGCCGACCATGTGGATCTCGGTGAACCCCGTCAGCTCGTGCTGACGAACCGCGTCCTCCACGAGCTCCGCCGCCGTGTACGTGTAGGCGTCCGGCTGCTTACGCGTGACCGCGAAGGCGCAGAACTTGCACTTCACGCGGCACACGTTCGTCTGGTTCAAGTACAGGTTCTGGACGAAGTACACGCGGTCGTCGCCGCCGCGGACACGCCGCGCGAGATCGGCGAGCTCGCCCAACCCGAGTAGGTCGTCGGATTCCATCAACGTCACGCCGTCCTCGAAGTCGAGCCGTTCCCCCGCCTCGACCTTGTCGCGGATCGGCGCCAGCGTGTCGGTGCGCTCGAGCAGCACGATTACCGCTCTCGCTCGACGACGGCGTAGGCGAGCGACTCAAGCTCATCGCGGTGCACTTCGCCGTTCAGGCAGGCCCGTGCGCTGCGTGCGTAGGCAAGCGCGACCTCGCGGCTCTCCTCGATCGCGCCGGTCGAGGCGACTCGGAGGAGCGCACCCTCGAGCTGCGTTCCGCCGGCGAGCGCGGCACGGACCGCGTCGTCACGCTGCGCGGCGAGCAGGAGCGGCAGCGTGGGCGTCCCCTCGCGCAGGTCGGTGCCGGCGATCTTCCCGGTCTCGATCGTGACGCCGGAGCAGTCGAGGATGTCGTCGGTGATCTGGAACGCGACGCCGAGCGCGAGGCCGAATGCGCCAGGGCCGCGGGCGAGCCGGCAGGCGGCTTCGAACAGCCTCCCGGTCTTGAGCGTGCAGCGCTCCAGGTACGCCTCGATCGTGGTGTCGGGATCGAAGCGCTGGCGCCGCTGCATCGCCTCACCACGTGCCAGGCAGAGCGTCGCGTTGGCGAGGATGGCGACGGCCCTTCGGTCCCTGGTCGCCGACAGCTCCGCGAAGGCCCGTGCGAAGAGGTAGTCGCCCGCGGAGCGGGCGGCACCCGGTCCATGCGCCGACCACGCGGAGGCGCGGCCGCGCCGGAGCCGCGCGCCGTCGATCAGGTCGTCGTGCATCAGCGTCGCGAGGTGCACGAGCTCGACGGCGACGCCGGCCTCGACGGGGGGCTCGGTGCCCGGCGGACTGGACAGGTAGACCAGCAGCGGCCGCAGCCGCTTTCCGCCGGCGGCGAGGGCCTCTGCGCCGACCTCGGAGACGACGCCGCGATACGTGCCGACCGCCAGCTCGAGCCGATCTTCGAGCTCGGCGAGGTACGCGTCGAGTCCCGGCGCCTCGCGGATCTCGGCCAGCGCGCTCATCGCGCCTCCGCCGCGTGCAACGCGACGATGCCGCCGGCAAAGCGCCGGAACCGCACGTCTCCAAAGCCGGCCGCCGCGATCAGAGCGGCGAGCGGCTCCGGCTCCGGGAAGCGACGCACGCTCGCGGGCAGGTAGGTGTACGCGGACCCGCCGGGAAGGAGCTTGCCGAGCAGCGGAACGACTCCGTCGAACCAGAACCGGTAGAAGGGTGCGAGAACTCCGCGCGGACGCGTGATCTCGAGAATGCCGACGCGGCCACCGTCACGGAGAACCCGGCGCAACTCGGCCAGCGCGCGCTCGAGATCCTCGACGTTCCGGACGCCGAAGCCGACCGTCGCAGCGTCGAAGCTCGCGTCGTCGAACGGGAGCGCCAGCAGGTCGCCACGCACCCACTCGAGCTCCGGCGCCTTGCGGCGGGCTCGCTCGAGCATGCGCTCGGAGAAGTCGAGACCCGTCACCCGCCCACCGGCGCGAGCGCAGGCGATCGCCAGGTCGCCGGTCCCGCAGCAGGCGTCGAGGACGGCGTCCCCGGGCCGCACGACCGCCCCTGCCGTCTGTCGCCGCCAGCGCTGGTCGAGGCCGGCCGTCATCGTCCGGTTCATCGCGTCGTAGACGGGCGCGATGCGATCGAACATGCGCCGGACTCCGTCCGCGGGCAGCCTGCCGGTTTCGACGCTCACGTCAGTCTCCCCACCTCTTGACCAGCTCGACGTCGAGGCCGAGCTGGTCGAGGGCGCGACCGACGATGAAGTCGACAAGGTCATGGATGGACTCAGCGCCGTGGTAGAAGCCAGGCGCGAGGAAGAGCACCGTTGCGCCCGCCTCCTTAACGGCGAGCATGTTGCGGAGATGGATGAGCGACAAGGGCGTCTCGCGCGGCATCAGCACGAGCTTCCGTTCCTCCTTCAACGCCACCGAGACCGCGCGGTGGATGAGGTTCGACATCGCGCCGGAAGCAATCGTCCCGAGCGTGCCCATCGAGCACGGGCAGATCACGTACGCATCGACCTTCGCGGAGCCGCTGGCGTACGGCGCCTTCCAGTCGTTCGGCTCGTAGACCGTGACGTTGCCGCCGTCCGCGTGCTCGAGCAGCCGCGTCAGCGTCTCGTCGCGCGACAACCGCGGGTTGCCGTACAGCTCGGTCGCCAGCACCTCGACGCCGGCACTCGAGGCGCAGATGCCGAGCTCGACGTCCGCCCGCGCCAGAACCTCGACGAGGCGAGCCGCGTAGGGCGCGCCCGAGGCGCCCGTTATCCCGAGGAAGACGCGCACCGCGGGCCTATTTCGGGCCCTTGGAAGCGTTCAGGAACTCTCCGAGCTGCTTCAGCTGGTCCTGCCCCAGCGAGGCGAACTTCGGCATGACGGTGTTGCCGAACTTCGACGGATCGGCCACGTAGGTCGCAAAGCCCTGAACTCCCCGACCGCCCTTGCCAATCGAGCTCAGGTCGGGCGCACCGAGGTTCGAGCTGCCGGTGCCCAGGTAGGTGTGGCACGCCGTGCACCCGGAGCTGGCGAAGATCTTCGCGCCCGCGACTGCGTCGGGATTGTCAGCGAAACCCTCGCGTTGCGACCAGCTCGGGACCGCCTGGACGACCTCACTCGCAAGCGCTTCCTTGGCCGTCGCGCCCTTGTACGTCAGGACGCCCATCGACAGCACAACGAGCACAGCCCCGACGACCGCAACGGGCCGTCGCAGCAGCCGTCGCTCACGTCGGAGGTCGACGAACGGCAGCGCGAAGGCGATGATCAGCAGGATCGTCGGGATCCCGATCGTGCCGAGGATGACCGAGTCCGGCCACTTGAAGATCCGGAGCAGGTAGAAGAGGAAGTAGAAGTACCAGTCGGGCCGCGGCACGAAATTCGTCGTCCCGGGATCGGCGGGCTCGGCATAGCGCGGTCCGAGCAGGCACGAGTCGCCCGAGCCGCAGGTGTCGGGATTCTGGCTCGTCGTGAAGTACCAGACGCAGGCGAGTCCGATGATCACCGAGACCACGACGAGGCTCATCACCGTGTCGTGGAACATCGCGTACGGGTAGAACGGTTTGCCGCGCTTCTTGACGTCCTCCTTGTAGAGCTGGAACTGCGCGCGGCGCTCGTCGATGCTGGCCATTACTCGCCCTCGCCGGCGTTGCGCCGCCAGCCGCTGCGCGCAGAGGGTTGCGTCAGCCCGCTGCGCCCGTCCGTCGCCACCTCGCGCTCGGCCCAGTCGGAGCCCGCGGCTTCGCGCGACCACGGGGGCGAGGACACGCCCAGCCGGACGACGAGATAGAGATGGAGGCCGATCAGCGCGAAGATGAGGCCCGGTATGAGCAGCATGTGCATCGAGTAGAAGCGAGCAAGCGTGTCGCCGCCGATCTCGGAGCCCCCGCGCAGGAAGTCGGCGAGGAACGGGCCGAGGAACGGCGCCGTGCCGTTGAGGTTGATCCCCACCACCGTCGCCCAGTACGCCGTCTGATCCCACGGCAGCAGGTAGCCGGTGAAGCCCTCGAGCATCCCGAGCACGAGCAGCGTCACGCCGACGATCCAGTTCAGCTCGCGTGGATACTTGTAGGCGCCGAACAGGAAGACGCGGGCCATGTGGAAGAACAGCAGGATGATGAAGACGCTGGCGCCCCACTTGTGCATGCCGCGGACGAGCCAGCCGAGCGTGATGTCGTTCGTGATGTGCTGGATCGACTGGTAGGCGCTGTTCGGGTCGGGCTTGTAGTACATCGCGAGGATTACGCCCGTTAGGGTCTGCACGAGGAATGCGGTCAGCGTCGCCGACCCGAGCGTGTGCATCCAGTTCGTGTCCGAGGGGACCTTGCGGAAGAGGAAGTAGCGGATCCCGCCGACCAGACCCGAGCGTTCCTCGAGCCAGTCGATCGGATAGTTGATCGCCGCCTCGAGCCGCTGGCGGCGGGCGGACTTCCGGCGGCGGACTGCGGTGGCCATCAGTGCGGCGGCTGGAGCGGGTAGAGGAACTGCTCCCAGCCGTCCACATGCTGGCCGGGGCCGGCGAGCTTGTACTTGTGGATCCGGGCATTCTTCCCCTCGCCCTTCACCTTGGTCACGCTGTACGGATTCCCGAGAATGAGCCGGCCGTTCCTGACCTCGTACTCGTAGCGGTCGAGCGCCCGCACCGGCGGTCCCGCCGTGCGGTTGCCCTCCGGGTCGTACTGGCCGCCGTGACAGGGGCAGCCGAAGCCGCCGGCGGGAATCGTGGGGATCAGCGTGATCTTCTGGTCGCTGCTTCCCTTGACTTCCTTCCTCTGGTTGTCCTGCACGGGTCCGTTCGGCTGCACGGGACAGCCGAGGTGCGCGCAGCGATTCGAGATGATCGTGAAGCTCGGGTCGCCGTTCAGGAGACCGTTATTGCGGATGTAGGCCGTGCGTCGCGCAACCTCGCCCTCCTCCGGCTTCATGGAGAACGACGTCACGAACCACTTCCCCTCGGTGAAGTTCTCTAGTGGGCCGAGGTCGACGTCGGGATACCCCTGCTTGACGTACGCCGGGACGACCATGAGCCCAATGGCAGGCAACGTGACGAGGCCGCCGATGAGCCCCCCGATCCCGAGCGTCGAGGCCTCGAGGAAGCGGCTGCGCGGAAAGCGCTCGCCGGGCTCCGGCTCCGGCATCGCGGCCTCGCCGCGATCGGCGGGCACGGGCGCAGCCTCCGCCGTCGGCCGGACCTCGCGCCGCTCCGGCTCGATCGGCTCGGGCACGCCGCGGTACTCCTTCGTCGCGTCACGCGCCCACAGGAAGCCGAAGACGACCGCGATCACCGCCCCGATCGGCGCGATCACGCGCGGGTTGACGATCAGCCCGACGAGGATGCAGGCGACCCCGGCCGCAAATCCGATCGGGTAGAGCGACGGGCCGGGAAGATGCGGTCGGTCCCCGTGCTGGGGCTCCATCAACGAGCCTCCCCCTTGTGGGTCACCACTGGTGGATTCAACCCCCGCATTGTTCGGCGTGTCAACGACGTAACAAACGGCGCAACGGGCCGGAACTCTGACGCATTCGGCCATTCTCTGCAGCGCCGTCCAGCGGGATGCCGTACTCCTCCCAGCGCCGGTCGACGAGCTCCTTCACCTCGGGCGTCATCTCGATCTCCGGCGGCCACTCGCGGGTGCCTTCCTGCGGCCCCTTGTGCGTCGCGTCGATGCCGAGCTTGCCGCCGTAGAACTGGCGCGTCGGCGCGTGGTCGAGGTGGTCGAGCGGGCCTTCGGTGAGAAGCACGTCGCGCGCCGGGTCGACGTTCGCGCCGACGCGGAAGAGCACTTCGTTGTAGTCGTGGACGTCCACCCACTCGTCGACAACGACGATCGCCTTCGTCAGGCTCAGCATCCCGAGGCCCCAGATCGCGTGCATGACCTTTTGAGCATGTCCCGGGTAGGCCTTGCGGATGGAGACGATGCAGCAGTTGTGGAAGGCACCGGCGATCGGCAGGTCGTAGTCGACGATCTCCGGCACGGTCATCCGGATCGCCGGCAGGAAGATCCGCTCGGTCGCCTTGCCGAGCCACGCATCCTCCTGCGGGGGCTTGCCGACGACTATCGACGGATAGATCGCGTCGCGCCGCATCGTGATTGCGGTGAGGTGAAAGACGGGGAACGGCTCAGCCGGCGTGTAGTAGCCGGTGTGGTCGCCGAACGGGCCCTCGTCGGTGAGCTCGTCCTTCTGGATGAAGCCCTCGAGGATGATCTCGGCGTTCGCCGGGACCTCCAGCTCGACGGTCTTCGCCTGCACGAGCTCGACGGGCTCGCCGCGTAGGAAGCCGGCGAGCATCAGCTCGTCGATGTGCTTCGGCAGCGGCGCGCTCGCCGTGTACGTCGTGATGGGATCCGTGCCGAGCGCGACCGCGACCTCGATCTTGCCGTCGGTCGCGAGATAGTCCGCGCGGCCGTCCTTGTGGATCTGCCAGTGCATCGCGGTCGCGCGCGGGCCGAGCTTCTGCATGCGGTACATGCCGACGTTGCGTGTGCCCGTACGCGGGTCGTGCGTGATGACGGCGGGGAGCGTGATGAAAGCGGCCGCGTCGTTCGGCCAGCACTTCTG
>WNGF01020145.1_pt1 | contig 13012 bp, 16 predicted proteins | sample 5400641 | NCBI WGS metagenome assembly WNGF01 (sample SAMN13153371, study PRJNA577476) | soil metagenome | isolation source: 80 cm soil or saprolite under grassland replicate 2 | place: USA:California | collected 2016-06-15
GCTGGCGCCGCCGGCGTGCAGCCGGCCATCGCCAGGGCGGCGCCCAGCAGCAAGGCGGCGACCGTGGGGCGAGTTAGCGGATTCAAGAGTTCGCCCTCCATGTCCAAGCTCCCTAGACACTGGCCGTACGATAGTCGCTCCGGCCGGCTCGGTCAACGATGGCAGCCGGTCGGCGGGATTGGCCAGGCTTGCCGTCTGAGTCGGCCCCAGCGTTTTGCGACGCAGCTTGTCACGGTAGACACATTTAGGCCATAATGTAGCTACAATGCGGGTTGGTATTCGCGAGCTCAAGCTTCGGCTTAGCCACTACTTGGCCCTGGTCCGAAATGGAGAGACCGTGGTCGTCACGGACCGCGGAACCCCAGTGGCTCGTCTCGAGCGGTTGGCGTCGGGCGCGCCACCGGCCTCGGTGCGGCACTTGATTGATGCCAATCTGCTCCTCTACAAGAACCCGACTCGTCGCCTACTCAGGCCGATTCGGATGACGCCTGGCGCCAAGACGTCTACGGATTACGTGGCCGAGCAGCGCCGGTGATCGTCTATGCGGACACGAGCGCCCTGGCGAAGCTTCTGCTGGACGAGGATGGCAGCGAGGAGATGATCGCGACCACCGCACGTGCCGAACTACTCGGCAGCGCGGCAATCGCATACATCGAGCTGCGAGCCGCTCTAGCCGCGGCGATACGTGATGGCCGGATTGCCGCAGGCCTGCGCGATCGGATCGTCCAGGCGCTAGAGCGCGTCTGGGAGGGCGTGTCCGAGGTCACGCTGGATCGTCCGCTGCTGCGGGACGCGGGTGATCTCGCCGAGCGCATGCAATTACGCGGCTATGATGCTGTCCATCTGGCAGCGCTCCAGGAGCTTGGGAGCCCGGACGCGGTCACCTTCGCCTGCTGGGACTCTGAGCTCAGGCGCGCCGCGCACGCCCTGGGGTATGCCGTCGTCCCCCGGTTCGATGCCTAAGCGGGCTCAGTCGAGGTGCTCCCCGGTCTCATACCTTTGCTCGATCAGCCAAAGCCCGTGGAAGACGAAGAGCATGAGCACGGCACCCATGATCGCGATGAAGTAGAGCCCGGCCCCGGCTGCCAGGCCGAGCGCGGCGGACGCCCACAAGCCAGCCGCGGTCGTGAGTCCTCTGACCGACTCACCGGCTCTGAATAGCACGCCTCCACCGAGGAAGCCGATGCCCGTGACGACTTGAGCCGCCACGCGACCGGGATCGCCCCGTACGCCGTCGACCCTGGTGGTATCCAGGCTGACCAGCATGTACACGCACGCTCCCAGCGAGAGCATGGTAAAGGTCCTCAGACCGGCCGGACTCCGCCGCAGCTCACGCTCGAGCCCGACTGTCGCGCCGAGGATCAGGGCAAGCACCAGTCGGCCCGTGATCTCGAGCCAGGGGCCGCTGGGAATGAGCTCCATGCACGCCTCGTCTCGGGCTGGGGGTGGCGGCGGTAGGATAGTGTCGGCCGCCCGACGGGGTCAAGGGTGGCCGCGCCCTCTCGACTCGGCCAGGTCCCGACCCTATGCGGTGAGCATGTCGAGCACGAGGAAGGCCAGGAAGCCGACGAAAAACATGGTCGTGCTAAAGATCGTATCGGCGACCTCGTGAGCCTCGCTCAGCAGCTCCTCGGTCACCAGATACAGCAGCGCCGCGGCCCCGAACGCTAGGACCGGCGCCAGGTTCTCGGGCGACAGACCCTGGAGGGCGACCGACCCGATGATAGCGAAGAGCATGGTCGACAGGGACAGCCCCACCGGGGTGGCGATGACGGCCGTGGTCCCCAGGCCGTTCTTTTTGAGTGTGGCGGCAATCGCCACGGCCACGAAGAGGACCTCGAGGCTGATACCGATCGTCAGGATCACGCCCAGCTTGGCCGCGGCCGCGAAGCCGATGCCCAGCACCAGCCCGTCGATCGCACGGTCCACGCCGACTGCCGCGAGCATCCCGGTCGGCCATTTCGACGCGCCAGATTCGGCCTCCTCGAGCCGCTGGCCGAATTTCTTTATGGCCAGCATCACGGCCACCCCGACCGCGAAGCCGATGATAATCATCACCGGACTGCCCTTCTCGACGTCCGGCAACATCTCGACCGACGCCACCGCAAATACAATGCCCGCCGCCAGGTGCTGGATGGCGCTGCGCAGGTTCGGGCTCAGCTCGCGGTAGGCGGCGATGACGCTGCCCAGGAACGCGGCCACCACGGGCACCGTGGTGTACAGAAGCACCGTGAGAAACGCGCTACTCATCTTGGCTCCTCGTCAGGCTGATCTCGGCCCCCCGCAGGAGACCGGATCTCTCTCAGGCGGCCTCCGCGATCGGCGCGGTCGACTCCTCAGGCGCGAGGCGAGTCAGCCTCGCCAGGCGGGCCGTAACGGCCGCCCATCCGAGCACGAACAGGAAGAACGTGGTGCTCACAAATACGATCGCGCCTCCCGAGGCGACGTTGGCGTAGAACGAGAGATATAGACCCAGCACCGACGATACTACCGACAGCGCCGAGCCGACCAGCATGATCCGATGGAAGCGGCGGGTCAACAGCGAGGCTGTCGCGGCCGGCGTGACGAGCATCGCCACCACCAGCACGATCCCGATCGCCTTCATCGAGACGACAACGGTGACGCCGAGCATCGCCAGCAGCAGGTACTGGAGCGCGGCCACCGGCAGGCCGCTGGCCTCGGCCATGACCGGGTCGAAGGCTACGAAAAACAGCTCCTTGTAGAGGAGCACGATGAGGCCAATCACCACTACGCCGGCCATGGAGATGAGGACCAGATCTTCCACCCCGACTCCGAGCACGTTGCCAAACACGAATCCCATCAAGTCGACCGTGTAATTACGGACTCGGCTCATCACCACGATGCCGAGCGAGAACGCGAACGAGAACACCACCCCGATCGACGTGTCAAAGCTGAGCCGTGAGCGCCGACTGACAAACGCGATCGAGAGGGCTGTGACGACGGCGGCGATCGCCGCGCCGAGGTAGATGCTGCGGCCGAACACGAACGCGATGGCCACGCCGGCAAACGACGAGTGGGCCAGCGCATCACCGATAAACGCCAGCCCCTTCCAGACCACGAATGCGCCGATGACGGCACACAGCACCCCGACGATCACGGTCGAGGCCAACGCCCGCTGCATGAACGCGAACTGGTACGGTTCTAAGAGGAAGCGAGTGACCTCAGCCATGCGGGCTCCCACTCTCGGCGTGGTGGTCGCCGGTGTCGACGGCGAAGTACCGATCGCCGATCTTGACGAGCGCCATGCTCGGGCCGTAGGCGGCCCGCAAGTTGTGTTCGTTGAACACCTCGTGCGGGGGCCCGACCGCGATCAGCCGCCGGTTCAGGAAGAGCGCCATGTCGAAGTGCTGGGCCACGGTCGACAGGTTATGGGTGGTGAACAGGACCGTCACGCCGGTATCGCGAAGCTGCCGGAGCAACGCGTAGACGTCCTGCTCCGTGACCGCGTCCACGCCCGACAGCGGCTCGTCGAGAAGCAGGATCCTGGGCTCCTGGACGAGGGCACGCGCCACGAACGTCCGCTGCTGCTGGCCGCCCGACAGCTCGCCCACCTGATCCCCGATCCGCTCGGCCATCCCCACCCGCTCGAGCGCTCGGCTGACCGCCTCGCGGTCAGCGCGGGTGGGACGACGGAACAAGCCTAGTCTCCCGTAGCGGCCCATCATGACCACCTCGCCAACGGTGGCTGGAAAGTTCCAGTCGCCGGCTGCCGCCTGGGGGACGTAACCAACCCGTACCCGCGAAGCACGGGGCGTCTCGCCGAGTACGCTCACCGTTCCCGACCACGGGCTCAGCAGGCCGAGCAGCAGCTTGAGCAGGGTGGACTTGCCGCTCCCGTTTGGCCCGATCAGCGCGAGCATGGCCCCGGCCGGGACAGAGAGCGAGACGTTCTCGAGCGCCACCCGCCGGCGGTAGCCAGCCGTCACGCTGCTGAGATTGACCACTAAGCCGTTGGGAGAATCGGTTCCGTCAGCTCGCGCCGCGCCCGCGCTCAGGGTCAGCCGCCCTGCGTCCGCGTCGCGACGAGGATTCGCCGATGCTACCACAGTCCCTCCCGAGATCGAGTATCACCAGTGGCCTCTAAAAAGCGGGGCCACCGCCCCGTTAGACCGAATCGCCCGGCCGACGCCGTCAGCCCGCGGGACGCTTGCGGCAGCTCGCGCAGCGTCCGATCAGCTCCAGGTGGTGTGTAAGGACTTCGAAGCCGGCCTCGCCGGCCATCCGCCGAATCTGTTGCTCGATCCCCGCTGCCTCGAGCGCCGTCACGGTACCACATTGCACGCACATCAGGTGATGGTGGTGACGCGTCTCGCAGACCGTGTAGCGGTGACAGCCATCGCCGGTATGGATCCGGTTCAGCACCCCGAGCTCGGCCAGCAAGTCCAGCGTACGGAAGACGGTTGCCCGTCCGATACCGGTGTGCTGGTCGCGAACTTCGTCCCAGACTTCCTGGGCGCTGAAGTGGTCATGGCGAGGCGCCACCAACTTGATGATCGCCTGGCGGGGCATCGTCAGCCGATGGCCCTCGCTCGTCAGCCGACCGATGATCTGTGCCGCGTCAGCCACTCCAACTCTCTCCTCGGCCACCGGCCAGGTGATGAGGTCTGGCTCCATGATTGTCCCAAACACGTTCACATCCCGTCAACTTCGTTAGACTGCCCGTCCAATGCAACAACGCGCGCATGCTAACCGACTGGGCACATAGATTCAAGCTGGCCCACGCACAGGGCATTGACGGTTAGCCGGTCAATGCCTTGCGCTCGGCGTTCTGGCCGTTCAGGCGGGCCGCCGGCGGCTGGTAACCGATCAGCCGACCCGAGTTCGCCACGACGGTGATCGTGCTCAGGTTGTGGAGCACGGCCGCCAGGATCGGGCTCAAGGCCCCGGCCGCGCCAACCACGATGCCGGCCGAATTCACCCCGAGCGCCAGGCCATAGTTCTGCTTGACCACCGCCAACGTGTGCCGACTCAAGTCGAGGACCGTCGCCACGTCGCGCAGGTCGTCGCCGGCCAGCGAGATGTCGGCCGCCTCGATCGCGACGTCCGAGCCGGCCGTGCCCATGGCGATCCCCACGTCCGCGAGCGCGAGGGCCGGCGCGTCGTTGATGCCGTCGCCGACCATCGCGACCTTGTGGCCGGCCGCCTTCAGCTCCTCGACCAGCTTGAACTTGTCGTCCGGCATGAACTCGCCGCGGTACTCGGTCAGCCCGAGCTGGCCAGCCACGATCCTGGCAGATTCGGTGCTGTCGCCGGTGCACAGCAGCACCCGCCGGAGCCCGGCTCGATGCAGCATCGCGATCGCTTCATGCGCTTGCGGCCGGACCGAGTCACTCACCCCGATCAGACCGATCAGCCGATCGTCGACCGCGATGCAGAGCACGGTCTCTCCGGCCTCGCGGAGCTGCACCAGCTGGCTCGGCACATCGGGCGGTAGCGGGACGCCGAATTCGCGCATCAGACGATCGCTGCCGACGAGGATCTGTTGTCCGTCTAGCTCGGCGCGCACCCCCCTTCCGGCCAGTGTCTCCAGTTCGTATCGGTCCGGCACCTCCACGGCCAGCTCTCTGGCGTGTCGCAGGACGGCGGCCGCGAGCGGGTGCTTGGAGTGGTACTCGGCGGCCGCGGCAATCCGCACTAGCTCGCGTGGCGAATAGGCCGGGTCGAGCGGCAGGACCTGCGAGACGTTCGCCTTGCCCGTCGTGAGCGTCCCGGTCTTGTCCAGGATGATCGTGTCGAGCTTACCGGCCGCCTCGAGGTTGGAACCGCCCTTGACCAGTACTCCGCGCCGAGCCGCGTTGCCGATCGACGCGGTGACAGCCGTCGGCGTGCTCAGCCCAGCCGCGCACGGGCAGGCGATCACGAGCATGGTCATGGCCCGCCGGATGTCGCGCGTGACGAGGAACACGAGCGCGGCCAGCGCGAACGAGACCGGCACGAATCGACGCGAGAACGTCTCGGCGACGGTCTCGATCGGCGCCCGGAGCCGGCGGGCCTGCTCGACGCGGTCGATCAACCGCCCGACTGCCGTCTCGGAGCCAACGCCAGTGGCCTGAACTCGCAGCGAGCCAAGCTCCAGCACGGTCCCAGCGTAGACCTGCTCACCTGGCGTCTGATAGGTGGGCATCGATTCGCCGGTGATGAGCGCCTGGTGGACGGAGCCAGCCCCGTGTACCACTTGGCCGTCGACCGGAATTTTCTCGTCGGCGTAGACCGCCACCGTGTCCCCGATCTGAAGAGATTCCAGCGGGACCTTGATCTCGACCCCATCCTTGACCAGCCACACTTCCTGCTCGCCGATCGACAGCAGGCTCTCGATCGCCCGTCGAGTGCGGAACTGGGTCGCCATCTCCGTCATGCCCTCGCCGAGCAGCAGCGAGGCGGCGGTCGCGGCTGTGATCAGGGCGTTCGGGCTGAGCGGCGACCGTCCGGTCAGCGAGCGGAGTCCGTCTCGCAGCAGCGGCAACCCGGAGTAGATGGTCGCCGCGGCGGCTGCCAACGTGAGCAGCGGATTGGCGGCCGCCGCCGCCCCCAGCAGCACGCGCGCGGCCAGTAGGCCGCCAAGCGCAGCGCCGCCGATCGCCAGCCGTCGACGCTGGAGGTTGAGCTGGCGCGTCTCCTCGGCCATTTGCTCCGCGGCGCCCAGCCCCAGCGCCAGCGGCGAGCGCCCGATGTAGCAGCACGGGCCGCCCGGGTCGTCGCACAGATCGCCCGTGGGGGCCGCGTGGCCGTCCTCGCCGACGGCCTCGCTGGCGGCCATCGGCTCGGCCGAGAAGATGGTGAAGTCGATCTGGTCCGATCGGACGCGGCGCGGATCGAAGCGGACCCTGATGCGGCCGGTCAGCGGCTTGACCTGGGCACTCCGCACGCCCGACAATTGGCGCAGCGCCGATTCGATCCCACGCGCCAGGTCGGGCTGACGCCGCATGCCGGAGTAGCGATAACTGATCCACCCGGTTGTGCTCGACAGGACTTTGAGCGCGCCAGCTGGTGCGGGTGGCTGCAGGTCGCCGACAGGCGACAACATCGGCAGCAGCGACAACGTCCCGTCGGAGCCCGTCCAGGCGGCCCCGCTGCCGCCCAGCCCGTCCTCGGTCGACTCGCCCGGGCCTGCCGCTTCGACCCATTGGAGGTCGTTGGCTGCGGCGGCCTCCCCGTTGGAAGCCTTGGCAGCTCGAACCCGAGCTGCCCGTCTCGTCGCGGCCCGCCGGCGCGGCCCGCCATTCTCCTCGATCGCCATCGTCGACCGTCCCTCTCAGCCAGCAGCTTTGGAAAATGCAGCCTGCCCGGTTCGTGGGTCAGTGGCCCCGAGTGAGGACACGAACCGAATAGCAGGCACACCTATAGTAAACGTCCAAAGGATCGTTGGCAAGTCTCATCAGCGCTCTGATGCAAATCAGAGTCGAAATCCCCTATCGGCAATGAGAAACGGTATCAATTACGTATCAAGAAGAACATCGCCCTGATCATTCAAAAGCAAATCCAAAGTCTTCCCCAGACTGGCCCTGCCAGACCCCCACCGGGCGCTCCGTCCGCGGGACCCGCCGCGGCCCGCGTCACGCACCCCGCGGTCGCGTCCGACGTCGGGCTAGGACACCTCGTGCGCCGCCGCGTATACTGCGCGTGACCGGCCTCGTCCGGGGCGGGCCTGGACGCCGGCCGCCACCTCGCCAGGGTCTCGCGGCCGGCACCCCGAGCCGGCCGGGCTGGGCCAGCGGATCACGGCTGGAGGCAGGGCATGTTGACCGCGATTCAGGGCATTGTATTCGTCGTCGCAACCGTCCTCCTGGCGCTCGGCGCCATGTCCCTGGTGCGGCGCACGATCAAGAGGGAAGCACTCAAATCACACCATGACGTCGCCGGCTTCGTGTACGCGGTGCTGGGCGTCATCTACGCGGTCCTACTCGCGTTCGTCGTCATCGTCGTCTGGCAACAGTTCGACGTCGCCGACCAGCATTCCCAGGAGGAGGCAGCGGCGATAGCCAACATCTACCGGCTGGCCTTGAGCCTGCCCGAGGCCGAGCGTCTGGCGATCAGACAGACGCTCGTCGCGTATGTCGACGTCGTCGTCGACGAGGAATGGGCGACCATGGCGCGGGGAGAAGAAAGCCCACACGCTAGTCAGCTTCTCAACGACGTGTGGCGAGCCTTTCGCCGGATCGAGCCCCGCTCGGAGCAGGAGAAGGCCGTCTACGCCGAAGCAATGACCCAGCTCACCACTCTCGGTAAGTCCCGTTGGCAGCGGCTCTTCGACAGCCGCGAGGGCTTGCAGCCGATCATGTGGACCGTGCTGCTCGTCGGCGGCACTCTCACCGTCGGCTTCAGCCTGCTCTTCGCCGTCGAAGACTGGCACGCCCACGCGATGATCACCGGCTCGTTGACGGCGACCATCGCGATCATGCTGTTCTTGATCTACGCGTTCGACTACCCGTTCAGGGGCGACGTCCGCGTCAAGTCAGAGCCGTTCGAGGCGGTCCTGTCGGTGATGGAGATCGAGGCGCAAGCCGAGTCTCGCTCCGCCGGGCGGTAGCCGGAAGAATGAAGAGTGAAGCCTTAAGAATGTAGAGTGAAGAATGAAGGACGCAGAATGAGGACGGGACGCGTCATTGTTCATTCGTCATTTTCCTGCTAGTGAATCGGGCCACCGCCTTGCTGGCGCGGGCGCGGGCGGCTCGCACCAGACCATTGGACACATGGCGGGCCGCTCGGCCGACCTGAAACACCACCCACATCGCCGTGGAGCGGATCGTGGCCAGGTCGCCGTCGATGGTCGCGGTGGTCAATCCCGACTGCCTGAGATGATCGGCCGCCACCTCGGGCTCGCAGCTCCGCAGGGCCTGGCGCAGGGACAGCAACAAGACTGCCAGACAGTCGAGCTGACCGACGATCGGGATGATGCCGGGAATCGGGTCCAACGGCGAGACACTGTAGGCCACACCAGCCGCGGCCAGGGCGCGCTGACCGGCCGTCAGTCGCTCGTCGCGGGCCAGCCGGTACGCCAGCCGCAGGTAGCGCGGCACTCTGATGAGCACCTTCGCGAAGCGGAGCATCACCCGTCGGCCCGGCTCGCGGGCCGCCTTTGCTCTAGGCAGCCACGGGCCGGCTCGAGCCGGCCTGGGAGGACCTGTCATCGGCAACCCACCCTCCAGTCACGTACCATGCCACGTCGTCGCCCGAGCTTGAGGCATGTCGTTGAGCATGCCAAAGTATGTGGTATCCTACCCGACCTAGCCAGCAGACTCCGGTGGGGACCTGGTCTGCAGGGAGGTGAGGCATGGGGGTCGACAAAGTGCTGGACGGTGTCCTCGGAGGCTCAGGCTGGGGTTTCGGCCTCGCGGTCGTGGCCGGCGCGGCGCTGCTGGTTGGGAAGGGCGGTCGGCCGCTGGCCAAACAGGCCATCAAGGGTGCCCTGATCCTGACCGAGCGGGCCCGAGAGCTGACAGCGGAGGCGGCCGAGCAGATCCAGGACATCTACGCCGAGGCGCGGGCCGAGCTGGAGGAACGGAGCGACGGCCACGCGGCAGAGGAGCCGGCGGCCGCGCACGCTCACGCGCACTAGGAAAGGGGCTGGGCTCCACGATGATCGAGCTCAGGCGCGCGCGCGTCGCGCATGCCGTGCCCGGACGCGTCCGCATCAAGCTCGACCGAGACGCGCTCACCAACGGCTTCGGCGCCGAGCTGCGATCCGGCCTGGCGGCGATCCCGGGCGTCGAGGAGGTCCAGGTCGCCGAGCTGACCGGGAGCGTGTTGATCCGATACGACCCGGAGCGGCTAGACCTAAACCGCCTCGTGGAGCGCGTCCGGGCGGCCAGGCTGTTGGCGGTCGACGATCCGGGCGAAGACCCATACGCGGCGAAGGCCGTGCCGGCCAGCCTGACCGCTCAGCGTATTCAGCGCGCCTTCCACGAGGTGGACGTGCGTCTGTCCGAGCTGACCCAGGGCCGCTGGGACCTGCGCAGCGTTGTCCCGGTCAGCTTCGGGCTGCTCGCCGTTCGAGAGATCGTCCGCAACTACGGCCAGCTCGGCTTCGCGCCCTGGTACGTTCTGGCCTGGTATGCGTTCGACAGTTTCTGGAAGCTCAACCAGGACCGCAAGCCGGGCTCCGATCTGTACGAGCCACCGCCCGAGCGGTCCGGTGGTGAGTAGGCCGTCGCATGCCGGTCCTGGAAGAGAAGGTCGTAATCGCCGCGCCCGCCAGGTCGGTCTTCGATCGTCTGGCCGACGTGGAGCGCAGCCCCGACTGGGCCCCGAATTTGACCGAGGTGCGGCGGACGTCCAAGGCCCGGACGGGCCGCGGGCTGCGCTTGGCGCTCGTGGCCCGTGAAGCTGGCCGCGAGAGCAAGGGAACCGGCCGCTGCCTGGAGTGGGAGCCCCCCCGTCGACTGGTGCTCGAGTTCAGCTTCGACATCGGCGCGACCACCACCACGGCGTTCGAGCTGACCCAGAACGGCTCCAAGACCGAGTTGAAGGCCAGGGCCGACTACAGCCTGCCCAAGAAAGGCTTCGGCGGTATGGCCATCAGCCTGCTGGCCGGGACGATGGCCCGCCGGGGGCTGCGAAAGTCGCTCGAAAACCTCAAGTCCCAGCTCGAGGCGGACGCTTCCGTGTCGGCCTGAGCCCTTCTTGAGGGCTCATAGGTTGCGAGAAGATGGCGGGCTACGCGCTCGCCTCACTGGCTTGTCATTTCCGAGCGCAGCGAGGAATCCGTGCCCGGGCTGCGGATCCTTGGCTGCGTCAGGACGACAATGAGGGCTCAGGCTGACAATGAGGGCTCAGGCTGACAATGGGCGCTCAGGCTGACAATGGGGGTTGCTCTCTGCGCCTCTACGGCGCCATCGCCGGTGCGCTACAGTATGGCGGCTTGCCGATCTGAAAAACTCTGAAAAACACGGGAGGTGATTGCTGATGGCCGCCACCAACGTCCACAAACACGTGCCAGACGTCCATTACGACGAAGAGGGGCTGCTCGGGACCCGGGCCGCCGCGGCGTACAATGATGCCGAGCAGGCGTATAGCTCGCTCCTCTACAGCCGCGTCGAACAGCTGCTTTCGGGTGAGCGCAACGCCCTGCTGTTCCTCCGCAAGTACCCTCGCGAGCCACACCGCCTGGGCGCCATGCCAACGCCCGAGGGTGTGGACCGCACGAAGCTCCGCATCGACATAGTGGAGCGGATGGCCACCGACGCGCTCGTCTACCTCTCCGAGCACTCGGCGGGTGGTCCAGTCGCACAAGCGACCGACGGCGATGGGCGGCTGATCGAGACGCGTAAGTTTCCAACTCGCTATCCGCACATCATCATCGAGCGAACGGACGTCTACCGTAAGGGCGCCAGGAGAGCCGAGCATATCGAATGGACCGCCCGCCGAGTGCAGAACCAGCGCTTCGCCAACATGATCAACCGCTCGCTGGAGATCGCCGGGCTCGGCATGGAAGTCTTCAAGCTCTTCGTGCCCTGATGACATGACGCCGCGGAGAAGGCAGGTACAGGCGTGATGGACAATCTCGTGCAGGTCCTGTCGTATGCCATGTTCCCGGTCGCGGCCACGATCCTGGGTGGGATCGTGGCGGCGTTTCGCTCGCCCGGTCCGAAGACGAGTAGCGCCATCCAGCATTTCGCCGGCGGCGTGGTCTTCGCGGCCGTAGCCACCGAGCTGCTGCCAGACATCATCCGCGAGCGGGCCCATCTCCCCATCGGGGTCGGGTTCGCGCTCGGGATCGCGGTGATGCTCGGCGTCAAGCGCCTGGCCGAGCGCTACGGAGGCGAAGGCGAGGCCGAGGGAGGGCCCGCCGAAAGCACTGGCGCGGGAGCGCTGGGTCTGATCGTGACGGTGGGCGTAGACGTCGTCATCGACGGCCTGTTGATCGGGATCGGCTTCGCGGCCGGAGGTAAGGCCGGCGTGCTGCTGACGATCGCCCTAACGATCGAGCTGCTGTTCCTGGGCCTGTCGGCCGCGACGGCGCTCAGCCGCGCCGGGTCGCCGCCCGCCAAGATGATCGGGACGATCGTGGTCATCGCACTCCTGCTGCTGGTTGGGGCCGCCGCGGGCACGACCCTGCTGGCCGGGCTGTCCGGTGCCCCGTTCGTGATCGTGATGGCGTTTGGGACGGCGGCCCTACTGTACCTGGTCACGGAGGAGCTGCTCGTCGAGGCGCACGGCGTGCCGGAGACGGCCTTGATCACGAGCTCGTTCTTCGTGGGATTCTGGGTCATGCTTATGATCGATATGGCCGAGCTGCCGGTGTAGACAAGCCGGGTGGGCACGGCTATACTGAGCCAGGTAGTCCATCCGGAGCGCGACACCGCGGCTGTGTCGCTGCGAGGACGCGGCCAGCCGAAATCATGGAGGGCGAGCGTGTTACACCATCTGCTCGGCGGCATTGGCGGCGGCGTACTATCCAGGCTGCCGACGTTGGGCTTGGCGGCGCCTGCCGGGCTGGGCGTGTCGGCGTTGGCCATGCCAGCCTGGGGTATGCCGGTCGCCGTTCTGGTCGGGACCGGCCTGCTGCTCACGCGGGTCCGGCCGCTGGCCAAGACGGTAATCGGGAGCTCGATCAAGGCGACCGAGAAGGTCAAGAGCCTCACCGCCCAAGCGGTCGAACAGGCCCAGGACCTGTACGAAGAGACGCGCGCCGAGCTGCGCGGGCGGAAGGCCTAAGCCGCTCCCCGGGCGCCGGCGGGTGGGAACAGCCGTCCCGCGGTCTGGTTGCGCGTCAGCCGGCTGGCCGGTACACTAAAGCCAGAAGCACGCGAGGCGCGAGGCAAGTGACGTTTGTGCCCGCCAGGTGCAGTCGGCGGACACACGGGTCGCGCGCTTAGCCTGCCGAGACTGGAGGCGAGCATCATGTCAGCCCTGATCGTCCACGCGGCCCAAGTCGCGGCGTTGGGAGCCGGCGTTGCCGTCGTCGCCAGCGCGCGGGGAAAACTGGGCCCCGCCGCCAAGTCGGCGGTGGCCACCGGGGTGGCGGCCACGGAGCGCGCCCAGGCCGCTCTCG
>WNGF01007605.1_pt1 | contig 13009 bp, 13 predicted proteins | sample 5400641 | NCBI WGS metagenome assembly WNGF01 (sample SAMN13153371, study PRJNA577476) | soil metagenome | isolation source: 80 cm soil or saprolite under grassland replicate 2 | place: USA:California | collected 2016-06-15
CGTCGGCCAGCTCCTCCTCGAACTGCCGGCGACGGCCCTCCATCAGCTCGGCCACCCGATACAGGATCTGGCCCCGGTTGGACGCGGTCCTCGCGCCCCACTCGGCCTGGGCAGTGCGGGCGGCGCGGACCGCGTCCCGGAGATCCTTTCGCGAAGCTCGCGCGGCCCACGCCAGCAGCCGCCCGTCGTGCGCGTGCACCTCGTAGGAACGACCGGACTCGCTGCGGGGGAACTCGCCGCCGATGAACAGCTTCGCGGTGCGGCGAACGGGAACGCGCTGCTCGCTCACTCGCCGGCTCCGTCGAAGTCCAGGTACGGCTCCAGGCCATGAAGCCCGCCCTCTCGGCCGAACCCGCTCTCCTTGTACCCGCCGAATGGCGACGACGGGTCGAACTGGTTGAACGTGTTCGCCCAGACCACGCCGGCCTCCATCCGCTCGGCCATCCACAGGATCCGCGAGCCCTTGTCCGTCCAGATCCCGGCCGACAGTCCGTACGGGGTGTTGTTGGCCTTCTCCACGGCCTCGGCCGGGGTTCGAAACGTGAGGATCGACAGGACCGGCCCGAAGATCTCCTCCCGGGCGATGCGGTGAGATTGCGACACGTTCGTGAACAGCGTGGGCCGGAACCAGAAGCCGCGCTCTGGCAGTGTGCACTCCGGCTGGTACATCTCGGCCCCTTCCTGCACCCCGGAGGCCACGAGCTCCTCGATCTTCTGGAGCTGTTGCCGGGAGTTGATCGCGCCGATGTCGGTGTTCTTGTCCAGGGGGTCCCCCACGCGGAGCGTCTGGAGCCGGTCCTTGAGCTTGTCCAGGAGTGGCTCGAACACGGGCTCCTGCACGAGTAGTCGCGAGCCGGCGCAGCATACGTGGCCCTGGTTGAAGAAGATCCCGTTGATCACGCCCTCCACGGCCTGGTCGAGCGGCGCGTCGTCGAAGACGATGTTCGCGGCCTTTCCTCCGAGCTCGAGCGTGAGCCGCTTGCCCGTCCCCGCCAGGGCCCGCCGGATGACCTTGCCCACCTCCGTGGACCCGGTGAACGCCACCTTATTCACGTCGGGATGGGTGACCACGAGCGAGCCGGTCTCCCCCGCGCCGGTCACGATGTTCACAACGCCCGGCGGCAGCTCGACGTCCTGCACCACCTGCGCCAGCAACAGCGCGGTGAGCGGGGTGGTCTCGGCAGGCTTCAGGACGACGGTGTTGCCGGTCGCGAGGGCCGGCGCGATCTTCCACGCCGCCATGAGGATGGGGAAGTTCCACGGGATGACCTGCCCCGCCACGCCGAGCGGGTGAGGACGGCGATTGGGGAACGCATATTCGAGCTTGTCCGCCCATCCCGCGTAATAGAAGAAGTGGGCCGCGGCGAGCGGCAGGTCGACGTCGCGCGACTCCTTGATGGGCTTGCCGCCGTCCATCGACTCCAGGACGGCGAACTCGCGCGCGCGCTCCTGGAGCGCGCGCGCGATCCGGAAGATGTACTTGGCCCGCTCGGTGCCGGGGAGATCGCGCCAGTGCTTCTCGTGCGCCTCACGGGCGGCCTTCACCGCGAGGTCGACGTCCTCCGGGCCGGCCTCGGCCACCTCGGCCAAGGGCTCCTCGGTGGCCGGGTTGATGGACTCGAAGTACGTCCCCGACTTCGGCTCGACGAACTCCCCGCCGATGAACAGGCCGTAGCGGTCCTCCAGCCGAACGATGTCGCTCGACTCGGGTGCGGTGGCGTATTCCCACACCGGCTCCCGCCGCTCCGGCGCCTCCCGCTCCCGCCTCTCGATCTTGGCCATGTCGTCAGTCGATCGTGTAGTAGTCGGGGTTCTGGTACCGGCCGGTTCGCTCCTTGTCGATCTGCATCAGCACGTCGTTCAGGAGCGTGGACGCCCCGATGCGGAAGAGGTCCGGCGTCATCCACTCCGGGCCGAGCGTCTCGTACACCAGCACCAGGTACTGGATGGCCTGCTTGGACTGACGGATGCCGCCGGCCACCTTGACGCCGACCCGCCGGCCCGTCTCATGGAAGAACTCCCGGGACGCCTCCATCATGCACAGCGCCGCCGGGAGCGTCGCTGCAGGCTGGATCTTGCCAGTCGAGGTCTTGATGAAGTCGGCTCCCGCCGCCATGGCCAGGACCGAGGCCTGCCGGATCCGGTCGTAGGACCCGAGCTCGCCGCTCTCCAGGATCACCTTGAGGTGCGTGTCGCCCGCGGCCTCTCGCGCCGCAGCCAGCTCCTCGAAGGCCTGAGCGTACTGCCCACCCAGGAACAGGGAGCGGTTCAGGACGATATCGATCTCGTCGGCGCCGAGCTCCATGACCTCGCGCACCTCCCGGAGGCGGGCATCGAGCGGTCCGAGGCCGCTGGGGAACCCGCCGGCGACCGACGCCACCTTCACCCCGGTGTTCTTCAGTTGACCGACCGCGACGGGGACCAGGTGCGGATAGATGCAGACGGCTGCGACCGAGGGGACGGATGAGTCAACTGGGTTCGGCCTGACGGCTTTGGCGCACATCGCCACGATCTTGCCGACCGTGTCGGAGCCCTCCAGCGTTGTCAGGTCTATGGACCGGATGGCGAGATCCAGGGCCCATAGCTTGGAGTCACGCTTGATCGAACGCTTGGCCAGCGAGGCGGCGCGCTCTTCCAGCCCCACCGCGTCCACCACGGTGGCTCGGGACACCAACCGTGCCGCTTCCTTCGCGGTGAACCGCACGGGGGTTGGGTGGCGTCGTTCGATCTCGGCCGCCTGCGACATCCGCGGAGCCTCCTCGGCAGGGAAAGCCATGGTAGCCGAATCCCCGAAATCGCCGGCTAGCGGTGCGGGTCCGGGCCGAACGAGTCCGGGCCGAAGGCGTCGGGGATGAGGTCTTCCAGCGCCCAGGCGACTCTCTCGCCGCTCGTGGTCTGGGACACGACCAGCGACTCAGGCCCGAACTCCCACAGGACCTGGCGGCACCCCCCGCACGGCGGTGTCGGGCGCGCCGCATCGGTCACCACGGCGATGCAATCGATCCGCCGTTCCCCAGCCGCGACCGTCGCCCCCACCGCGTTCCGTTCCGCGCACATGCCAAGCGGATAGGACGCGTTCTCCACGTTCACTCCGGTGAAGACCCGTCCGCCGGCCAGGATCGCCGCCCCCACGTGGAACTCGCTGTACGGCGCGTACGCGTTGGTTCGCACCTCGGCTGCCGCCGCCACCAGCTCGTCGATCTGCTGTTCCGGCGGCTTACTCAGCGGTCGCTCCCGCGGGGCTCGGCTGCTCGGCCTCCTCGGGCTTGCGCGTGATCAGGACCTTGGCGATGCGCCGCCCGTTCACCTTCTCCGCTTTGAACACGAGGTTCTGGTAGCTGACCTCCTCGCCCTGCTCCGGGATAGAGCCGAGCAGGCCGAGCATCAGGCCGCCGACCGTGTCCCATTCCTCGTCGGGGAGCTCGGTGTCGAGGAGCTCGTTCACCTCGTCGATCCCCAGGCGCCCGTCCACGCGGTACACGCCGTTCCCCAGATCGACGACCGGGGGCTCCTCCCGGTCGTACTCGTCGGTGATCTCCCCCACGAGCTCCTCGAGCAGGTCCTCCAGGGTGACCAGGCCGGAGACCGAGCCGTACTCGTCGGTGACGAGGGCGATGTGGAACTTCTCTTGCTGCATCTCCCTGAGCAGGTCGGCCACCTTCTTGGACTCGGGCACGAAGTGGGCCTGCCGCACGATGTCGGTGAGCGGCATGTCCGCCTGTCCCTGGTACAGGGCCTTCAGCACGTCCTTGGCGAAGACGAACCCGACCACGTTGTCCAGGTCCTCGTGGAACACCGGGATCCGGGAGAACCCGTGCCGGAGCACCAGCGCCTGAACGTCGATGAGGGTCTTGTCGTCCTCGACGGCCACGATGTCGGGTCGCGGCACCATGACCTCACGGACGATCGTGTCGCCGAACTCGAAGATCGAGTGGATGAGCTCCTTCTCCTCCTCCTCGATCTGTTCCTCGTCCGAGGCCACCTCGGCCAGCGCTCGGATCTCGTTCTCCGTGATGAATGGACCCTGTGGCAGGCCCTTCCCGGGCATGATGACGTTGGCCACCTTCACCAGCCCGGACGCGAGCGGACCCACCAGCCGCCCCAGCGCGACGATCAGCGGCGCGAGCACCAACGCCACGCGATCGGTCTGCTGGATGGCGAACGTCTTCGGCGTCACCTCGGCGAACACGAACAGCAGGAGCGTCATGGCTACGGTGGCCACGATCTCGCCCGCGCCATGGAACAGGCGAACGGCGAGGGACGTGGCGATCGTGGTGCCGCCGATGGTGGCCAGGAGCGTGAGGAGCAGCACGACGTTCAGGTAGGGGGCCGGATTCTCGGCGACCTTCGCCAGTGAGCTCGCGCCGCGTCGCTTTTCATCGGCGAACCGGTAGGCCCGGACCCGGTTCACCCTGGTGATCGACACCTCTGACGCCCCCAGCACGCCCACGCCCGCGATGAGCAATGCGATCACGAAGAGCTGGAACCAGTCGCCGCCGGTCACCGGACGCGGACCCCCGTGTACCGTTCCTGCTTGGCCCACATCGCGGCCCGGTCGTCCTCGTCCTCGTGATCGTGCCCCAAGAGGTGGAGGATCCCGTGGACCAGGAGCAGGCGGAGCTCGGACGTCGGATCCTCCGGTCGGTTTGCGGCAGCCACCGCCGGGGCGATCACCACGTCGCCCAGGACCCGCACGCCATCCTCTCCGAGCTCGTCCAGAGGGAAGGACAGCACGTCGGTGGGACCCTCTTCGGCGAGGTAGGTCCGATGAAGGTTGGCCATCTCCTCCGCCGTGACGAACGAGACCGAGAGCTCCGACCGGGGCTCGCCCTCGGCCTCAAGGGTCGCTCGGGCCAGCTCGACCAAGCCGTCACGGTCGACGAGCTCGGACTGGCGGTCGGAGACGAGGATCCTCGGAGGTTGGTCGTCGTCACTCATCGCCGCCGGCCGCCCGCTTCTCCCCGAACACGCGGTAGGCCTCCACGATGTCCTGGACGATCTTGTGGCGAACCACGTCACGCGCCCCGAGGTGGCAGAACTCGATCCCCTCGATGCCGGACAGGATGTCCTGCACGATCACCAGGCCGGATCGCTGTCCGCTCGGCAGGTCGATCTGTGTGACGTCACCGTTCACGACGGCCTTGGAGCCGAACCCCAGGCGCGTCAGGAACATCTTCATCTGCTCGGGCGTGGTGTTCTGGGCCTCGTCCAGGATGATGAACGAGTCATTCAACGTGTTGTGTGTGACCAGGAAATCGTCGGTGACGTAGAGGGAATCGGCGGCAGCGACCTGGATACAGACGGTGTCGTGCTCACCTGCCGGTTCGATGCTGTCGACGAAGCGCATCGGGCGACCACCTCCGCCGAATGCGAGATACGTCCACAGCTTGCGGGTCAGGCGGAAGGGGGCCATGCCTTCGGGCAGGCGGATGTCCAGGATGTATGCGTCCGAACGGTATCCCACGGGCCGCCCGTTCGCCCGGCCAGGCGTTCGGCCCGCCGACGGGCGGGTCCTGCAATACGCAATGCCGCCCAGCGAGCGAACGAGGAATAGGACGTCGTCATGAAGGCGCGGAGAGGTTGTCACGTACTGGACGCGACAGCTCCGCTTGGTCTGCGTCACCGGTCCGCCGTCGGTATCGAGGAGCCCCTGGAGGACCGCTAGGCGGACGTCCGGGGAGTTATGGAGGTATGACTCGGGGACGAACTTCGTCGGCGAGCGGGTGCCAGCGAGACCGAGTTCGCGCAGGATGGACGTGACCGGGTTCTCGGCGATAACGCCGCCGCGGCCGCCAGCCCGGCGCCTGAGCACGTAGTCGTACCCACCCTTGTGGATCGGCTCGATGCCTTCGAGGTTCAGTTCGAGAGCAAGAGCGAGCTCGGGATCGGCCGTCGAGAACGAGGGCGTTGTCGAGGTCGTCAGACATCCGTCGCCCAGGAGTAGCCCGAGCGCATACGGGTCCACGGGAACGTCGCTCGGCTCGAACTCGACGGATCGCGAGACGAGTGGCAGCTCAAAGCGATGTGCGTGGGATGCACTGAGTCGCCCGATCATCTCCCGCGTTTCCATCACCCGCAGGGGCTTGCCTCGCCTGCGATCCGCGGCTGTCGACACGGCCCACAGGTGTTCCCCACAACAGAGCGTGGAGGCGCCATCCTGCGCTCGGATCCGGAAGACGTCCTTGCGTCCCTGCGGATACACGCCGATCACGGGCGTCGGGTGGCCGTCGGAGCCGATCACCAGGTCGCCGACAGTGAGGCTTCCTATCGGCATGAACCCGGTGGGTGTCAGCACTCGGCTTTTGTGGGGCTGGGCTCGGCCCCGCATGTACGCGAGTGGCGCCACCTCCACCGTCCCCCGCTCCATGAGCCTGGGAAGCGAGTCCGCGCCGGTCATCTCGAACAGCGCGTCGTACAGCGGCTTCATGTAGGGATCGATCTTCTCGTAGAGCGTGCCTGGGAGGAACCCGAGTCGCTCACCGGCCTCCACAGCCGGGCGGGTGAGGATGATGCGCGACACCATCTTGTCCTGGAGGGCTCGAACCGCGGTGGCCACCGCGAGGTAGGTCTTGCCGGTCCCCGCCGGGCCGATGGCGAAGGTGAGCGTGGCCCGGCGCATGGCGTCCACGTACTGCTTCTGCCCCAGGGTCTTCGGCGAGATGCCCCGGCCTCGCCCGGTGAGGAGCACGTCGCCGAGCACCTCGGTGGGCTTGGCCTCGTTCCCCTTGATGAGCTCGATCGATCGGCCGACCGAGGACGCGGTCAGGTCGTGTCCCCGTTCGAGCAGCGAGAGCAACTCCTCGAAGAGCACGCCGACGCGTTCGGCCTCTTCCTGGGGCCCGGTGATGGTGATCTCGTTCCCCCGGACCACGATCACGGAGTCGAACGCGGCTTCCACGAGCTTGAGCAGCTCGTCCCGTTGCCCGAGGAGGGCGACCATCGACTGGTCGCCGGGGACCAGGATCTTCACTTGGGTGGTGGCTCTCGCCAAAGCGCGGTCTTCGGAGGGTGGACCCCCGTTCCTCCCTGTTGGTGAACCGTTACAAAAGGGGTCGTCACCTGACGACCCCAGCTGAACCAGGATTGTACCGTGGGGCACGGGGCGCGGCGACTACCCGGGGACTACCCGGGAGGCCACGCCATCCGCCTCCCTCCCAGCAGGTGGAAGTGGAGGTGGTTGACCGACTGCCCAGCGTCGGCCCCCGTGTTCGCGACCAGGCGCCATCCGGTGCGGTCCACGCCCTCGGCCCGGGCGAGCTGCACCGCCGATTGGATCATCTCGGCGAGCACGTCCGCGTGGCCATCGCGGATCTCCTCCATCGACCGAAGGTGCTCCTTCGGCACGATCAGGATGTGCGTGGGTGCCTGGGGATTGATGTCCCGGAAGGCCACCACGTTGTCGGTCTTGCGCACGATCCGAGCAGGCGCCTCTCCGGCGACGATGCGGCAGAACAGGCAGTCCGCGTCCATACAGACCGACTCTACCCAGGTCGGCTAGGTGGGGCGTCGGAGGCGGGCCCGCACGGCGGGCCCACCTCCGGCCGCCTCCCCTCGGATCTCTGCCAGCTGCTCGAGCAGCCTCCGCTGCTCCTTCCCCAGGTCTCTCGGGGTCCCTACGTGGATCGTGAGATACAGGTCCCCCCGCCCCCGGCGTCCCAGGTTCGGGATGCCCTTGCTCCGGAGCCGGATCACCGTCCCCGACTCCGTCCCCGCGCCGACCCTCACCCGTTCCATGCCGTCGAGGCTCTCGACCTCGAGCTCGGCCCCCAGAGCGGCCTGCACCATCGGCACCTCCACCACCGCGAACAGGTCCTGGCCCCGGCGCTCGAACACCGGGCTCTCCTGCACAGCGATCGAGAGGAACAGGTCCCCGGGCGGACCACCGGCCCGACCGGCGTGTCCACGGCCCGGGACCCGAAGCTCCACGCCGTGCGCCACACCGGCCGGAACGTCGACCGGAGCGGTGCGCTCGGCTGGCACCCGCCCCTCGCCCCGGCATCGCTCACACTTCGCCTGGATCTCCTGCCCCGTCCCCTCACACGTGGCGCACGCGCGGCCCGTCATCACCGTGCCGAAGATGCTGCGTCGAACCTCCTGGACCTGTCCCGTACCGCCGCACGTTCGGCAGCGGGTGGGCGAGGACCCGGGCTCCGCCCCGGAGCCCTGGCAGCGGTCGCACGTTTGCAGGGCGTCCACCGTGACGTCACGACGGATCCCGAACGCTGCCTCCTCGAATGACAGCAGGACGGCGGCCCGAAGGTCCTCCCCCCGCCTGGTCCGGGTCCGCGGAGTGGGCTCGCGGCGGCGCCCGAACGTCCCGGTGGCGAAGAACGCCTCGAAGATCTCGCTGATGTCGGCGAACGGGAAGGCCTCGGGTCCACCCCGTCCGTAGAGGTCGTAGCGCTCCCGCTTGTTCGGATCCGACAGGATCTCGTAAGCCGCCGTGACTTCCTTGAACCGCTCCTCGGTCGCGGGATCGCCGCTCGAGTCTGGATGCAGCTCGCGAGCCAGGCGTCGGTACGCCTTCCTGATCTCGTCCTGCGTGGCCGTCCGCGGGATGCCCAGGATCTCGTACAGGTCGCGGATGCTCGCCATGGCTACGCGCCGAGCTCGGTGGCGAGCTCGGACAGCCGCTTGGCCACCGCCCGGACGGACGCCACCACCGTCAGGTAGTCCATGGCGGTGGGCCCGACGACCCCGATGGTGCCGACCGGCGTATCCCCCACCCGGAACGGAGCGGCCACGATGGCTGCCTCCCACTCGCCGGTGGTCGGATGCTCGGCGCCGATCGTCACCGACACGTCGCCGCCAGATCCCACCTGGCGGAGCAGCAGATGGAGCTCGGATTCGTGCTCGAGGGCCTCGATCAAGCGGTGGACGGTCTCGCGGCGCCAGTGGGCCACCTCATCGGCCAGGTTCGCCACGCCCCCGACGAGCACGTGGTCCCCACCCTTGCCCCGTTGCATGTCTCGGAGCGTCTCGGCCACCGCCATCAGTAAGTCCCGCTCGGCCGGATTCGACTCTCCGGCCAGGCGCAGTGCTCGCGCCTGAGCCTCGGCCATCGTCCGGCCCCCGAAGGAGTCACCGATCCGCCGCTCGAGCGCCTCCAGTGCCGGTCCGTCGAGTTCCCCGGGCCGGTCCACCAGGGCCTTCTCCACCCGGCCGTGCTGGCCGATCACGAGGACCATGATCGAGGGGCCGAGGTCGACGATCTCGGCTCGGACCAGCTGTTCGTCAGACATGCTGGGCGGCACGGCCAGGCCGGCGTACTGGGTCAGGCGTGACAGGAGTTGGGTGGTTCCCTTGAGCACCTCCTCCAGGTCCAGCATGGTCTCGGCGAAGAACCCGGTGATGGCCCGGCGTTGGACGTCACGCAGCCGTCCGCCCGCCGGCAGCGTGTCAACGTAGCCGCGGTACCCGAGGTCGGTGGGGATCCGCCCGGCCGAGGTGTGGGGGTGGGTCAGATACCCCATCTCCTCCAGGGCGGCCATCTCGTTTCGAATCGTCGCCGAGGAGACGCCGAGCCCGGCGCGCTCCGCGATGGTCTCGCTGCCCACCGGCTCCCCGGTGCGCACATACTCCTCGACCACCGCGCGGAGCACGGCGATCTTCCTCCCGCCGAGGTCGGAGGACTCTCCCATGGCCATACATTCTTAGCAGTCACGAGGGGAGAGTGCTGGCTTCGCCGTCCCGGACCTGTCAACCTCGCCACGGCCTCGTGCGTCTATCCCGTGGGAGAGGAGTGACGTGAGCTGATCGACGAGGTCGCAATCCGAGAGTTCCTCCACACGGTCTACCCCAGGCTGGTCGGTGGCCTCGCACTGGTGGCGGGGAGCCGGGCCGCCGCCGAGGACGCCGTCCAGGAGGCGGTGGCCAGGGCCTGGGAACGCTCCGAGCGCGGAGCGGCCATCGCCTCGCTGCCGGCGTGGGTCACCACCGTGTCGCTGAATCTGGCGCGGAGCCGGCGGCGGCGGGTCGCCGCCGAGCGCCGGGCCCGAGCCCGGCTGGGCGCCAGAGAGCCCTCACCGAGCAACAGCCCTGAGGATCGCATGGACATCATCCGGGCCCTGGCGTCGCTCCCAAGGCGCCAGCGGGAGGCCACGGCGCTCCGCTACTACTTGGGAATGGACGTGAAGGAGGTCGCCGACGTGCTGGGGATGAGCGAGGGGACGGCGAAGACCACGCTGTTCCGGGCGCGCCGAGCGCTGTCACGGGCACTCGGCGAGTCGGACCTGGAGGAGGCGAACGATCGTGGCGAGGCTTGACGACCGTCTGCGGCGGGATCTCGAGCGGGCCACCCGCCCGGCGGATCCCGCCGGCGTGTACGAGGAGCTCATCCGGCGACGCGAACGCAGACGAATCGTGCGGAGGATCGAGTCGACGGCACTCGCCGTGGCGGTCGTGGCCGGCACGATTGCCGGCACCTACGGACTGTCCCGCATGTTCTGGACCGACACCACGACGGCCGGCGAGGGCAACACTCCTTCGGTGAGCACCCCGCCCATCTCCCCCAGTCCTTCAGCGCATGCGACAACCGATATCGGCCTGGGGTTCCCGGTGTGCAACGTGACGTCGGTCCAGGGGCACTTCGGGGACGCACAGACGGTGGGGACGGCCTACGTCGCCTCCAAACGCGGCGACGTCGGCCCGTGCCCGAACGCGAACGAGGCGGACAACCTCGTAGCCGTCGACATCACCGGCGATGGTCAAGCCGACGTCGGATACGGACCGATCAGGTGCGAGGTCGAATGCTCTGCCTTTGCCGCTCCTGACGTCGACGGCGACGGGACCGACGAGCTGCTCGTGCATGATGTCGCGTTCAGCATCGCCGGCCTCAGGCTGTTCAAGATCGGGCTGGCTGACTCGCCGGCGATCGTTCCAGTCACGGTGGCACCGCCGGGCGATCCGGCGGGGGGGTTCGAACCTGGGAAGGAAGTCCGGCTGTGGCTCGGCGGCGACGAGTTCCGGCTCGACGCGCTCCGATGTGACACGGGACCGGACGGGAAGGTGCTCGTAGCGACCTCAGCCGAGTCCAAGCCCCACGATTCCCCCGATGCCGTCTGGTATGCCCACGAGACGACGTTCAAGCTGCGACGCGATGGAGCGCTCGAGGTGGTCGGAACGCGGGACTTCCAGGAACCGGCAACCTCGGAGTCGCCGTCGTTCGCCGCGCGGAAAGGGCTCTGCGGCACCAGGCTCCCCTCTTTCTACTCCGGCGACTAGGACGTGTCTCCTAAGTCGGTGAGCCAGTGCAGCACGGCTGCGAGGACGAGGCCGGCGCGGTAGACGAATGCGTGTCGTATCTGGTGGCCAGCCCGCGGAGCCTGAACAGATCGAGGACGTAAGCGGAGCAGACCGGCCAGAGCGGACGCGGAGTGGCGTGCGACGCTAGCGGCGCTGGGCAACTCCAGCGCGACGTGGGACGATCTCGCAGGTGACCAGCAGACCCGCCGCGGCGCAGCACCTGCGCGACCTCGTGCGCCTGCGCCGCGTCCGCGACCGGATCGACCGGGAGTACGTGCTGCCGCTAGACGTCGAGGCGCTCGCCCGCGGCGCGCACATGTCGGCAGGCCACCTCAGCCGCCAGTTCCGGCTCGCCTTCGGCGAGTCGCCATACAGCTACTTGATGACCCGGCGCATCGAGCGCGCGATGGCGCTGCTGCGCCGCGGCGATCTCAGCGTAACCGAGGTCTGTTTCGAGGTCGGCTGCTCGTCCCTGGGCACCTTCAGCACCCGCTTCACCGAACTCGTCGGCGTGCCGCCCAGCACCTACCGGCGCCACGAGGCGGGCGCGACGGCCGGGATGCCGCCGTGCGTGTCGAGACAAGTGACCAGACCGATCAGGAATCGAGAAGCGTCGGCTACTGGGCCGCGCGTAGAGTGACCGCCATGGACACCATCACGATTCACGCCAGCTTCCTCCCACAGAACGACCCGGACGCTGCCGTGGCCTTCTATCGCGACGGTCTCCGCTTCGAGGTCCGCCTCGACGTCGAATACGGCGGGCTGCACTGGATCACGGTCGGCCCTGCCGACCAGCCCGACACGTCCATCGTCCTGTATCCGCCGGAGGCCACCCCCGGCGTCACCGACGACGAGCGCCGCACCATCGCCGAGATGATGGCGAAGGGGAGCTACGGGCAGATCCTCCTGGCCACCAAGGACCTCGACGGCGCCTTCGATCGGCTGCAAGCCGGCGACGCCGAGGTCGTCCAGGAGCCGATGGACCAGCCATACGGGGTTCGCGACTTCGCCGTCCGCGATCCCGCGGGCAACCTGATCCGCATCCAGCAGCGGGACTGAGCCAACCCATTCGGCACAAGGAGGTGCTTCGCAATGCCTGAGAGGAAACCTGCGAAGAAGGACACGCGGACGTCGGCCAGGCGCACGACGGCGATCAAGACGTCCACGAGATTCACGGAAGACGAACGGGCCGCGATGAAGGAGCGCGCCCGAGAGCTGAAGGCGGAAGCGCGCGCGAACCAGGACAGGGAGGCCGGGGAACACGACCTGCTCGCGAAGATCGCCGAGATGCCGAAGGCCGATCGTGTCATGGCCGAGCGGTTCCACGCGATCGTCACGGCCAGCGCGCCGGCCCTCTGGCCGAAGACCTGGTACGGGATGCCCGCGTACGCCAGGGACGGCAAGATCGTCTGCTTCTTCAAGAGCGCGGACAAGTTCAAGTCCAGGTACGCCACGTTCGGCTTCGAAGAGTCGGCGAACCTCGACGACGGCGCGATGTGGCCGACCTCCTTCGCGCTGACGGAGCTCACCGCCGCGGAGGAGAAGAAGATCGCCGCGCTCGTGAAGAAAGCGGCGAGCTGAGGACTGAGCTGGTCACTGAGCCCCCGCCCTAGGCGGATCATCGGTCGGACACGTCCTAACTCGCTAGTCCGAGCACGACCTCGTTCAGCACTAGCATTCCTCGCTCAGTCGGCACGAGGTGGCCGTCTAGCTGGCATAGCAGTCCCTGCTCCATGAACCCCGACGCGACCTCGTCGGCGACCGA
>WNGF01007613.1_pt1 | contig 13002 bp, 14 predicted proteins | sample 5400641 | NCBI WGS metagenome assembly WNGF01 (sample SAMN13153371, study PRJNA577476) | soil metagenome | isolation source: 80 cm soil or saprolite under grassland replicate 2 | place: USA:California | collected 2016-06-15
GTCATGGACCTTCGCGCGATGGCTGTCGTGGCGGCAGCCATCACCGTAGAACGTCTCGCACCGGCCGGTGAGCGCGTCGCGCGAGCCACCGGGGTCGTCGTCGTCGGGGTAGGGTTGTTTCTGATCGCGCGAGCAGCCGGGCTTGGATGACGCATCCCCATCGCGCCGCGTCGTGTAGCAACGGGCGTTGCGCCGGTTCCTTGCGGAACACGCGCAGTAACGGCCCGGCGACGCACGCGCTGCACACATGGGCTGGCGCGAAAACCGCTTCGGTTTCGAAAAAGCAGTTGGGACTGACGACAGCGTCGCAGTACGGCCCTGCTTCCGAGAAGGTGTTCGTCGTGTCCTTGTCGCGGGCGTGGTCGTCACCGTTGGATGGCAAACTCAAGGGCCACGCTCTGCTTCGCAGCCTAGGAGGCCGAGAGGACGCGAGCTCCGGACCGAACTTCATCCAGATCGTATCTACGTCGCGCGCGTCGCGCCGCCTGAGCGGCCCTCGCGCCCCCCGGCGGCCGCCGTTAGGCTCGGCGCATAGATGCAAATCGGTGGAACAACTGAGCTCCAGTGGTAGGACGCTTTCCTCACTTCATCTATGACTCGAGCTGACGAATTGCTCTTGCGAGCCTATCTCTAACGGAACCGGCCTCGCTCGCCACCCACATGCAATGGCGCGAGGCCGAGCACGGGCGCACGCTCGCCGAGCGACGCGGCGCCCGCAGTGTCGTAGTGCTGCCCCGCGTGGATGGCGAAGCGGTGGCCCAGGAGCGTCTCCGGCGGGGGCCACTCGCGGTTCTCCACGCGCTTCGTGGCGTGCGCGATGCACCACGCCCACGGCTGCCACAGCGTGAGCGCCAGGAGCGGCTCTTGCGGCCACGAGGTCACGCGACCTCCACCGTGAGGCCAGCCGCCAACGGCCGACGCGGACGGGTTTGCTTCCAAAGTTGTCAGCGCGCCGCGCGCGAACGTCGCCGCGGCTTCACGACGCGCCGCGGCGGCTGAGCCTTTGCTCCGGGCCTGGAGCGGCGGGCGCGCGCCGTTCCCACAGCCTCGGGCGCGGCAGCCGACTCCAGCTCGATCCCGAAGATGTCAGCGAGATCCCCGCTCGCGATCGCGCCCTGGCCAGCGCCCGGCACCGCCATCAGCGCCCCGGTGTCACCCGCCGCGGCGACGAGCTCCGCGCCGTCGACGCCGCGCAGCGTGAAGAGGAGCTCGGGGGCCTCGTCGAGCCGCGCGCCTACGCCGTAGAGCACCGCCGCGAGGTGCTTGCAGAGCCAGGCGCCATCCGGGCACGAGCAGCGCATCTCGATCTGCTTCCCGCTCGGGAAAAGCCCGCGCTCGCGGTGGCAGAGCTTCTCCATCACGGCGGTGGAGAGCTTCCCCGAAAGCAGCTCCACCACCGTGCCGATCTGGCCGGCGCACTCCTTCCGCACCGCCTTCCAGCGCGCAGCGGCGAGCCGCGCGACGGCGATCGTCACGTCGTAGATCTCGCTCCCGGAGACGACCGCGCGCACCTCGCCCTTTGCGATCTGGAGGTCGATGACCGAGCCGTTGCGCACATAGGTCCGGCCGCGGGGGAGCCGGCTCGCGTAATCGGCGTACGTTTCCAAGTTCTCGCACCAGGCCTTGCCCCAGAACGTGCTCGCGATGGCGCCGCGCGGCTCGAGAACGATGGGCGCCGGCTCGTGGCCCTGCCTTCGGAGCTGGGCGAGCTTCCGCGCGGCGCGCTTGCGGCGCTCGGCGACGGAGACGTAGGCGGGGAACTCGCCGTAGTAGGAACCGTAGGCCATTCTCGAGTTCTCCTCGCCCGTCACGCCTCGGCGGTCGCGCTCCCGAGGTCGAGCGCCACGAGCCGCAAGAGCTCCCCGTCGTCGAGCTCGGTGAGGCGCACCTCGCCGCCGCCTTCTATCAGATCGCGAGCCAGCATCCGCTTGTCCTCGAGCAGCGCATCGATGCGCTCCTCCACCGTGCCGCGGCAGACGAGCTTGTGTACGAGCACGGCCCTCTTCTGGCCGATGCGGAACGCCCGGTCGGTCGCCTGGTTCTCCACGGCTGGGTTCCACCACCGATCGAAGTGGACGACGTGCGAAGCGGCCGTGAGGTTGAGGCCGGTGCCGCCGGCCTTGAGCGAGAGGACGAAGAACGGCACAGCCTCGTCCTCCTGGAAGCGGCGGACGAGCGCGGCCCGCTCCTTCACCGCAGTCGCGCCGGAGAGGACGAGCCCCGGCCGCCCGAACACGTCTCCGAGATGCCGCGCCAGCGGCTCCGTCATCTCGCGGAACTGGGTGAAGACGAGCGCCTTCTCCTGCCGTGAGGCGACGACCTCGGCGATCTCGGCGAGCCTGGCGAACTTGCCACTCTCCGCCGGATCGAAGGCGCCGTCCCCCGTCCAGTGTGACGGGTGGTTGCAGACCTGCTTCAGGCGCAGGAGATAGGCGAGGACGAGGCCGCGCCGTTTCATCGCGTCCCCTTCCTTCACGGCCTTCATCTCGCGCGTGAGGCCTTCGACCGCCTCCTCGTACATGGCCGCCTGCCGCTTCGTCAGCGGGCAATACGCCTTCACCTCGGTCTTGTCGGGCAGGTCCGCGATGACGGCGCGGTCCGTCTTGAGGCGCCGCAGGATGTAGGGGCGGACGAGCTCGCGCAACGCGGCGTAGGGCGACGGGCGGCCGGCGGCGGCGCCGTCCGAGGCGGCCGCGCTCTCGGCGCCCTTCACGAAGGCGCCGAACTCCTTCGCCGTCCCTAGGAGGCCCGGGTTCACGAAGTCGAAGATCGACCACAGGTCGCTCGCGCGGTTCTCCACGGGCGTGCCGGTGAGCGCGAGTCGCAGCCGCGCGCGCAGCGCCTTCACGGCGCGCGTCTGCCGCGCGCCGGGGTTCTTCACCGCCTGCGCCTCGTCGAGCACGGCGAGGCCGAAGCGCGCCTCGGCGAGCCACGGGTAGCGGTGGACCGAGCCGTACGTCACGGCGACGAGGTCGTGGCGGTCGAGCGCCTCGGGCGAGAGCGCGGCGAGCTCCTCGCGCGGCGTGGCCGAAGGGTGGGCGACGAGGAGCCGGAGCGACGGCGCAAAGCGCTCGGCCTCAGCCTTCCAGTTGGCGAGGAGCGACGCCGGCGCGACGAGGAGATGCGGGCCGGGAAGCGCGCTGCTCCTCTTGAGGAGCAGCAAGAGCGCCAGCACCTGCACCGTCTTCCCGAGCCCCATGTCGTCGGCGAGGCAGCCGCCCAGGCCGAGGCGGGCGAGCGTGAGGAGCCAGCGCACGCCGTCCTTCTGGTAGGGGCGGAGCGTGGTGTGGAGGAGCGGCCCGGCGTCGGTCTCCGCCTCGCCGCGAGCGCCTCGCAGTTCAGAGAGCGCCTCCGCGAGCCAGGGGCCAGGCTCGACGCCGACCCATGCGCGGTCGTCCTCGGGGAGGGCCTCGTCGCCCGCAAGGCGCGCTCCCGCGACGAGCCGCATCGCCTCGGCGAAGCCGAGCCCCTCCGCAGCCGCGCGCTCCGCCTCGCGCCAGCGCTCGAGAAGGCGATCGAGCTTCTCGCGATCGACCTCCACCCAGCGGCCCTTGAGGAGCCTGAGCCCGCTCTCGCCCTCGCGCAGCGCGCGCAACTCGGCGGGCGTCACCGGCTCGCCGTCGAGCGTGAGGCCGACCGAGAAATCGAGCAGCGCGTCCACGCCGAGCCCCGCAGGCTTTCCGGCGCCCACCTTCACCGTGACGCGCGGGCGCGGAGGCCGGCCCCGATTCCACCAGTCCGGCACGCGCACCACGACGCCGCTCTCCTCGAGCCTGGGCAGCTCGCGCAGGAAACCGAGCGCCTCGTCCGGCGTCCACGCCTGCGGTTGGAAGAGCCGGCCGGAGTCGCCGAGCGCCTTCACGAGCGCGCTCCTCTCCGAGGCGCGCTGCACCGGCGCGAGGAGCGCCAGGAGGCGCTTGCGATCCGCGGCCGACGATGCGGCGCGCACGGCGTCACCGAGCGGGCGGTGCTGCGGCTTCCCGTTCGGCGTGAGACCAGTCGTGTAGGTGGCGAGGAAGGCGAACGGCCGCTCCTCGTCACGCTTGTTCTCCGCGAGGTGGAGGTGGACGCGCCCGACGAGATTCCAGGCGGGGTCCTGCTTCGCGAGCCACGCCTGCACCGGCTCGCGCGAGGAGGCGATCTCGGCGCGCCAGGCGAGGAGCATCTCCACCCAGAGCGCAGCGAGCACGTCCAGGTCGAGATACTCCGCGCCACGCATCGGCGGGGCCACAAGAATGAGCCGCTTCAGTTCGGCTTCGCTCGGAAGGACGTCCGCCCGCTCACGCTGCTCTTCCAGATCGGGGAGCGCGCACAGCGCCGTCATGAAGGCGCGGCCCAGGTCGCGCCAGAAGGCGAACGCCGCCGGCAGCGGCGTGTGCGCCTCCGCAGCGCCCAGATGTACGAGCCCCGCGCCCTGGCCGCGCCCGAAGGCCGCTTCGATGCGCGCCGCCACGCGCGGCTCGGGCGAGGCCTCGCCCGGCTCGGCCGGCCGGAGCAGCAGGTGGCCGGCGGGGGTGAGCGAGATGGCGAGCGGGGAAGGCATCCCAGTAGAGAGTAACGGGAGGGGATGACGAAGGCCGAATCCAAGTCGAAAGCGGCACGGGGTCGCGTCAGAGGTCTGCGTGTCGGAGCGCGTCTGGATGAGCCCGACTGCGGAAAGGCGATGCGCGACCACCCGCGCGTGCGCCTTGTCCACACAGAACGCGAGTGCGCGGATCTCCTCGGGTCGAGCGATCCGCTCGGAGATCGCCCGCGTGACGGAACGGACCCACAGCTCCTGGGCGCGGATGAGTCGCTGCGAGAGGTCCGAGTCGACGTAGGCGCCGTTCCACTTCGCCTCCGAGAGATCGAGCCCGTCCACGTCGAGGACGAAGTATCGGAACGGCACCAAGACTTGTTGTTGGATCGCGTCCCAGACGCGAAGGTTCCCGACATACGGGGGCGGAAAGTGCGTCTCGTACAACGGCCATCGGCGCCGCTCGGGCGTCGCCGTGAGGCCGACGAGCTGCTTCGGCCGCAATCGGTCCAGCAGCTCCACGTAGCTCTTGGCCGTGGCGTGGTGCACCTCGTCGACGATCACGTGGTCGAAGGCGTCCGGCGGGAGGTCGGTCGCCTGCGCGAGCGACTGGATGGATGCGAACACGTGGCGTCCCGCTTCGGGGCGGTGACCGTCGACCCAGAGCTCGCCGAAATGCTCCCTGCGGAGGACGTGGCGGAATACTCGCCGCGACTCTCCTTGCGGTGCGCGACGAAGAGGAGAGAGTCGACGTGACCAGCCCGGAGGAGCTGCTCGTAGTCGAACGCGGCGATGAGGGTCTTTCCCGTCCCGGTGGCTGCGACGACGAGGTTCCTCGAGCGTCCCGTGGTCCGCGCGTCCTGGAGCTCCCGCAGGATCGGTTTCTGCCACTCCTTCGGCTCGAGGTCGAATGCAAAGAAGTCGGTCGAGCGCTCGGGCTCGGAGAGCGCACGGACGAGACGCCGCGTCGCCGCCTCTGTGCCGTCGAACGGCTCGCGATCGGCGTCGACCCAGTAGGTCTCGAAAACGGCGCGCATCTCGTCGAACAAGCCCGGTTGGTCGGCCTGCGCGACGCGGACGTTCCACTCGAGCCCTTCCGTTTGGGCCGCATGCGAGAGGTTCGAGGACCCTACGTAGGCCGTCGAGTATTCGGTGTCGCGGTGGAAGAGCCAGGCCTTCGCGTGAAGGCGGGTCGAGGCGTCGTCGTACGAAACGCGCACCTCCGCGCCGAGGCGATGCAGGAGCTCGATCGCCTTCATGCGGATCGACATGCCGGGTGAGGCGCTGGCGGCGTACTGCCGCAAGCACCACGTCCGCAGGCTCGCGCTGTTCGGATCCGTTCTGAGGGACGACTTCCGGCCCGACAGCGACGTGGACGTGCTGGTCGAGTTCGAGCCGGGCGCTCACACCGGTCTCCTGAAGCTCGCAGAGATGGAGCTGGAACTCAGCGCCATGCTTGGTCGGAAGGTCGATCTCCGGACGCCGGGGGAGCTGAGCCGGTACTTCCGTGATGACATCCTCGCGAGCGCCGAGGTCCAGTTTGGGGCCTGACGACGCGATCCGCGTCCGACACATGCTCGACGCCGCGCGCGAGGCGATGTCATTCGCCGCCGGGCGTTCGCGCGATGATCTGGACCGGGACCGCATGCTGGTGCTGGCGATCGTCAGGGACGTCGAGATCATCGGCGAGGCCGCCTCGCGCACGACGAGCGCGATGCAGCAGGCGCACCCGAATGTTCCGTGGGCGCAAATCATCGCCATGCGCAATCGCCTCACGCACCCGTACTTCGACGTGGACCTCCAGGTCGTCTGGGACACGGTGACGGTCGATCTCTCGCAGCTGATCGCGCTTCTCGAGCCACTCGTTCCGGGCAAGTGAGCAGCGCGCGGGTGTCCGTGGGATCTCCTGCATAACCGCCGTCGCCCATCGTACTTTCGACCATGCGTGGCGGCGACACGGTAAGATGTTCGTCGCGTGCGCGGCTTTGTCGCCACTACTGACTTCGACTGGTTCACGTTCCTGAGAGCGCGGCAGCCGCTCGAGGAGGTGGACTTCTGGCAACCCTCTGCGCATCTGACCGATCCCCTCATCCCCACGGTCATGGGATGGGGTGAGTTGCAGACCTTCCGCGGACTTGGGATCGGCGGCTGACGGAACACGGCGCGGGTCGCGAGAGCCTCATGCGACACCTTCGGGTGTTCGAGAACTCCGATCCCCAGCTCCTGCATGCGTCGCCGGCTGCGTTCCTCGCAGTCGTCGGGCCCGACGTCCAAATCCGGCGTCTCGACAGGCCGTCCGAACAGCGCTGCGACGTCCCGCGCAGCCTGCCTGAGCTGACTCGCTGCGACTCGGCGCGCATCGCGAAAGTGCTTCGCGTGCTCCGTCACGACCACCGCCGGAACGAACAAGCTGCACCCGGCGCGTTCCCGTGCCTTCGTGAGGGACACGAGCGCCGTCGCGTCGAGCGGGTAGTCTTCGTGAAGGGCGTTGGTGTCGATTACAATCTTCACGCAGTCTCCGTTCGGCTACGACCTACCTGCTGCAACCGGGACAGAATGTCGGAATCACTCGCGCTCGGACAGATAGTCCAAGTCGAGGAGCGCGCTCTCCCGGAGATCGCGTGCCGTGAAGTCATCGAGCGTCCCGACGAGTCCCGCGACGCGCGCGAACCGGCCTGACCCCGGAACCAGCTTCAGCCAATCCGCGAGCCACGCATCCCAGCGTTTGCCCTCGAACTCCGCGTCCCCCTCGTCGCGAATGAAGTAGAACGTGAGCTCGACGGGGTTCGCGTACCAGTCCGCCGGCTCGGCCTTGACGCGGATCTCGTCGAGTGCGCGAAGGGCGCGCCCCTCGGGGCTCTGCTTGTCGTGCCTCTCGGCGACTTGTTCTGGAGCGGGGCCACCCACTCGTTGAAGTCGTCCGGGAACGCGAACCGGGCTCGCTTGCGTGACAAGGCAAACGCGAAGGATGCCCTCTCCTTATCCGTGCGACACCCGAGCGTTCGCGGCCAATGCGCGACGACCGACTTCTCGATGGTCATCGTTCGGTCCAGGTCGCCGACGAGCCGCGCGGCCTCCAGGTTCGGAACGAACACGTAGTTCGGCCGCCGGAGCTTCTTGATCTCGTGCAGCAGCCCAGCGGAAACGGCAACGAGCGGGGATACCTCGATGAACGGCTTCGCCGTCGCGTTCCGCACAATGTCGCAGCTCTGCGACACGACGACCAGCCCGCGCACGTCGGACTGCACGTACTCGTTCGCGCCGTTGTCGATCTGCTTCGCGTCGTCCGTGAGCGGCTCGCCGGGGCGGAAGCGATGGACGAACGTCTCGTCCGCGACGACGCAGTCGCCCTGACGCCAGTCCTTCAGCGCCACCGTGACCGGGTCCGGCGGCGCCGGGGGCTGTTCAGGCCCGCCGTTCACGACTTGCGCGCTCTCCCGATCTTCGCAGTGCGCGACCGCCCAACCTCCGCATGCTCGCGGTCGTGTCGCGCAGCCATGAGGGCCGCCGGCTTCGGAGCCGATTGCAGGGCCTCCGGAGAGACGTGCAACGGAGTGCGCGCTGCCGCCGCTCTGCCGCGTCCGGGACCGAGCGCCGCGAAGGCGTCGTCGTACTGCCCTGCTGCGAGAAGATCTACCGGGCGAGGGCCGTCAGGCGTCGGCTGCAACAGAGCGGCACGATTCTCCGACGCGCTTCCCCGGTCGAACCTGCGCACCAATGCAAGAGCGCGATGGACGTGCTCCTCGTTCGTCGCGTTCATCACCTTTCCACTCGCCCAGAAGTGAAGAGTCCGGCGGCTGACGGAGAACAGGCGCGCGAGCTGCTCCCAGGTCAGGCCACTCAGGCGCCGGAGCTCAGAAACGGCAGCTTCGGCGGAACGGAGCCCGAACTCGATGCCGCTCGTCGTGCGGAGCGGCGATGTCGCGTTCTGAGTGAACGGGAGCGCGGTGGCAGTGCCCGACAGCGACAAAGTGCCTGCGACCATGACCCAGCAGAACCGGGGCGTGGCCATCGCTCCGCCAGCAGAAGTCGACGCGGTGAATCCGGGCAGAGGGCTCACGCGGCACCTCCGTATCGGCGAAGGAACTCGTCGCTTACGAACCACCGGAAGAAGGTGTACAGGCGCTCAGCGAAGGACGTCGCCTGCGCGATGACCTCGTCCTCGTTGAGACGGGTTGGTTTCGTGCTGAACATGTCGAGGTCGAGAATCCAGCTTCGCTCCGGAATCGGCTCGATGGCTGAGGGGTCAACCGTTCCGTTCGGCGGGAGCTGTCCCCACCTGGCGAGCATGCCCGCGCTCTCGCTCACCTTGAGCATCACCTCGGTGATCGCGTGTTGAACGTGCGCCGCGATGGACGTCGCGGATAGTCCGCTCACTTCAGGCCGGATGAGCTTCGCGATGTCGTCCACGGCAGCGCCCGTGACCCGGTCGATGTATCGAAGTCCGACGCGGTCGATGACTTGCGGTTCAACGTGCTCCTCGAGCGCAGCGACAACCTCGCGCAACCGCGCGACGAAGTCAGTGCGACTACGGTACGCCGTCGTCTCCAGGGCCATGAAATCGGGCGCAAGCGAAACGCGCCATGCGCCTTCTAGGTCCGCGAATCGCCAGATGGTGCGGTCGGAGAGCGGCGAGGCGCCTTCGGGGCCGAGCATGAGCCCCTTCGCCACCTCTGGCCGCAGCACCGGATAGCGTTCCCGGAGGCTCTCCTGGAACCCGGCCATGAAAGGCCGCTGCTCGATAGCGGCGATCACCGGGAACCGTAGTTGGGCGATCACCCGAACAAGTGGCGCCTTCGCGAGGGGGATCTCGGCGGGCGTCTCGGCGGTCAGAGGGTCGGCGATGACGATGGCCACGCGGGGACCCTAACCCATCAAGACCTTGGTGTGAAGTAGAGTGTGAAGTGGACAGACGGGTCGGCCGTAAAAACACACCCTTATACGGCACCTTACACCTGCCGCTGGACCGTCGTGGGCAGCGTGAGGCGGGCAAGGCGGCGGGCGGTCTTCTTCCTTCCCACACGGTCGACCGCGGCGGGACACTAGGGATGACCCCTCGCAGACATCCGAGAACTGCACACCGCCGCGAAGAGCGCCGAGGGCTGACACACTCCACCTTTAGACCTTCAGACCTTCAGCGTCGCGTCAGCGTCGGCGCGCCAGATCTGATCCCTGTACCCCTGACGCTGGGTTATCGGCGCTCAAGGTCCAGGGCCGCGTGCTTCGCGTGCTCTCGCGCGATGGCGGCGGGGAGGCGCGCGAGGTCGTCGGTGTAGATCCGCGCCTCCTGCCGCGCCCTGCTGATCGCGACGTAGTAGACCTCCTGCGACGTCGTCCGGCTCCTCGTCGCCGCGTCGATCAGGACGCGCTCGGTGGTCGTCCCCTGGCTGGCGTGGACGGTCGTGGCGTAGGCGTGGTCGAGGTGGAGCGGTCTGTCGGTGGGGAGCTCCACCGTCCGCTTCCCGTCGATGAGCGTGACGGACGCAGGCGTCACGGCGGCCACGATGAAGCGGTCGCCGTTCGCGAGGTCTTGCGCAGCATCGTTGCGGGTGATCCGGACGCGGTCGCCGGCGGCCAGTTCGGCCCGCTCGGGTTCGTAGTCTGTTTACCAGACTAAGGCAGGTGGGGCGGATGACGGGGATCCGAGGGGCCACGAGGACTTGCGACCGTTTCTTCGAGCCCGATGAGTCGCCATAGCTCGCCAGCTCTCGCCAGCGGTTACGGCGAAATTGCGTCACGATCCCGATCGACAGCCCGTACGGGCGGAGACTCCCTCCGCTTCCTCCGCTACGCCTCGCGCAGCTCGCCTGAGCTGACGCGTGACGCGCGGATCGCTTCATCGCCGGCGGAACTGTGCACCGCCGGACGGGATCCAGAGCCCGTCGATCAACGCACGCAGAGGGCGGGCTGGCGGGCTGGGCGATGCGGTACGTCGTGGATGGCACACACGAGAAGAGGCTCGTCGGCTCCTTTGTCGCAGAGATCATGAATCGACGGGCTACGGCGGCCCGACGTGACGCGATCCTGCGCAGGCACACCGGCTTTGGCGTTCACCTCGAAATCGTGCGGACCCTCGGCCGGCTCAAGCCCCGCCTCTACACGCTCGCGTCCTCGCCTCGGCTCCACCCCGGGGAAGCGCACTTCACGGTGGCAGTGGCCCCGCGCGGCCTCGCATCCACCTGGCTCGCGCAGAAGCTCCCCGTGGGCGCCGCCGCGCGCATGTTCGTGAACCGAGGCCGGCTACGGCTGCCGGCGCGCGGCGACGCGCCGGCGATCATGATCGGCGCCAGCACCGGGATCGCGCTTTACCGCGCCTTCTTGCAGGAGCGCAAGGCGACCGGCGCGAGCAGCTGGTCCTGGCTCCTCTTCGGGGGCGAGCGCCTGGGCGACGACCTGTACCGGGAAGAGATGGACCACTTCCTCGCCTCGGGCGTGCTGACCCGGCTCGACAAGGCCTTCCCGGGCGACGCGACACCCGGCGTGAAGCTGGCCGACCGCATCCTCGAGAATGGCGCGGAGCTATGGAGCTGGCTCGAGCAGGGCGCGCACGTCTATGTGAGCGGCGACGCGAAGTGCATGGCGCCGGAGGTGGACGCGGCGCTCCGCAGCGTCGTCGCGGAGCACGGCAAGCGCTCGCCCGAGGAAGCGAAGGCCTTCCTGACGTCACTCGCCAAGGACAAGCGTTACCTGCGCGAGATCTACTGACCACCATAAGGATCCCCGCCATGAAGACCACCGTCGCCTCCCTCGCCGCCGCCGCGCGCACAAAGGCGGACCTCTCATCGCAGGGCCCCCTCCGCTACCTCGTGCTGTCGGCGCTCGCCGGCGCCTACGTCGGGCTGGGCATCGTGCTCATCTTCGCCATCGGCGCTCCCATGGCCGCCGCCGCCTCGCCCGGCACGAAGGCGCTCATGGGCGCCTCTTTCGGCGTCGCGCTGACGCTCGTGATCTTCGCCGGCTCCGAGCTCTTCACCGGCAACAACCTGGTCATGACGCTCGGCGCGCTGGAGCGGAAGGTGAGCTGGGGAGAGACGTTGCGCGTGTGGGTGCTCTCCTTCGCGGGCAACCTCGCCGGCTCCCTCGCCCTCGCCGCAGCGACGGTCGCCGCGGGCATCGTCTCCGCGGCGCCGATGAAGGACTTCGTGCTGAAGGTGAGCGCCGCCAAGATGGCCGCGCCCTTCTCCGAGCTCTTCTTCCGGGGCCTGCTCTGCAACGTGCTCGTGACGCTGGCCGTGTGGATGGCGGCGAAGGCGAAGGACGAGATGGCGAAGCTCGTGCTCATCTTCTGGTGCCTGTTCGCCTTCATCGGCGCCGGCTTCGAGCACAGCGTCGCCAACATGACGCTCCTCGGCATGGCCGTCCTCGTGCCGCACGACCCATCGCTGGTGAGCTGGGCCGGCTTCGCGCGCAACCTCCTGCCGGTGACGCTCGGCAACGTCGTCGGCGGCGCGGTCTTCGTGGCCGGCGCATATTGGTTCGCCACCCGTGAACCAGCAGCGCTGGCGCAAGTGGAGGCGTCCGAGCCCGCGGCCGCGCTGGTCGAGGCGAGCGAGGGATGAACCAGCTCCTGCCTCTCTTCCCCAGGCTCCAGGGCCGACGGGTCGTCCTCGTCGGCGCGGGACGCGTCGCGGAAGGCAAGCTGCCCGCACTGCTCGAGGCAGGCGCCGACGTCACCGTGGTCGCGCCGGAGGTAGCGCCCCGGATCGCCCGGAGCACAGTGACCCTGGTGCGCCGTGAGTTCGCGCCCTCGCATCTCGACGGCGCCTGGCTCGCGGTAGCCGCGGCGCCACCGGCTGCCAACCGCGAGGTGGTGGCGGCGGCCGAGGTGCGCCGGATCTTCGTGAACGCGGTGGACGACCCCGCCTCCGCCAGCGCGTTCGCAGGTGGCGTCGTCCGCCGCGGCGGGGCCACCGTGGCCATCTCGACCTCGGGCGCGGCGCCCGCGCTGTCGGGACTCCTGCGCGAGGCGCTCGAGGCGCTGCTCCCGGAGGACCTGGAGCGGTGGACGGGGCGCGCGCGCGAGCTACGGCGCGGCTGGCGTGAACAAGGCGTCGCGATGGCGCGCCGACGTCCCCTCCTCCTCGAGGCGCTCAACAGGCTCTACGCATGAGGGGCACCGTTTCCCTGGTGGGCGCCGGTCCAGGCGATCCCGAGCTGCTCACGGTGAGGGCCGCGCGGCGCCTGGCTGAGGCTGAGGTGCTCTTCCACGACGCCCTCGTCTCGGCGCAGATCCTGGCGCTGGCGCGCTCCAGCCATCGCGTCGACGTGGGGAAGCGGGCCGGCGGCGTCGGGACGAGCCAGGAGGAGATCAACAGGCTCCTCGTGCGTGCGGCCTCGCGCGGGCGGCGCGTGGTCCGGTTGAAGTGCGGCGATCCCTTCGTGCTCGGGCGCGGCGGCGAGGAGGCGCTGGCGCTCGCCGAGGCGGGCATCGCGTTCGAGGTCGTCCCTGGGGTGAGCTCCGCGCTGGCGGCGCCGGCCCTGGCCGG
>WNGF01008588.1_pt1 | contig 13000 bp, 11 predicted proteins | sample 5400641 | NCBI WGS metagenome assembly WNGF01 (sample SAMN13153371, study PRJNA577476) | soil metagenome | isolation source: 80 cm soil or saprolite under grassland replicate 2 | place: USA:California | collected 2016-06-15
TCCCCAATCGGCATCGCCCCTCCAGCGACCCGAAATACTGGAAAGCATCAACCCGGACAAAACTGGATACCATCAACCCGGACTGAACCCTCAGTCCTCAGTCCTCAGTCCTCAGTCCTCAGTCCTCAGTCAGTCCTCAGTCCTTTCAAGTATTCTTCGGCCGTGTTTGCGCGCTCGCGGCTTCTGCAGTTGACCGAGGAGATGAAGGGGAAGCTGGTGGTGGTGTATGGCGACATCGTCGCCGATCGCTTCGTCTACGGCACACCGAAGCGGATTTCGCGTGAGGCGCCCGTCCTCATCCTCCGCCAATACCGCGATGACGTTCTCCTCGGCGGCGGTGGAAACGCGATCAACAACATTCTCTCGCTCGGCGGATTGCCGATTCCTGTTTCTGTGGTCGGCCGCGATGCTCATGGCGATCAACTCGTCGCGAATATGACCGAGCAGGGGATCGACTGCGGCGGCGTTCTGCGCGTCGCCCGCTATCGTACGCCGACAAAGGTCCGCATCCTCGGCGGATTTCCTCACGCCGCGCGGCAGCAGATCGTTCGTTACGACATCGAAGACTCGCTGGAGATCACCGAAGCGGAGTCGAACCGCTTCGCCGCGCTTCTGCGCGATCAGATGTCGATCTGCCACGCGGCCCTCATCAGCGACTACGGTTATGGCGTAGTGACGCCGCTGCTCGCCGCGAATTTGACCGCATACGCGACGCGGAAGCCTGTGACACTCGACTCGCGATACGACCTTCTGCGATATCCCGACGTCACCGCGGCAACGCCGAATGAAGAAGAAGCCGCCGCGGCCGCCGGGGTCTCGCTGTTCGACAACGGCGACGATCGCATTCGCGGGGTGGCCGAGGCGCTGCAGCAGAGCCTCGATTGCGAGGCGATTCTCATCACCCGCGGCAGCCGGGGTATGGCGCTCTTCGAACGCGACGGACGAGAGCCGCTGTTCATCGCCGTCTACGGAACCGATCAAGTCGCGGATGTCACCGGCGCAGGCGACACGGTCATTGCGACATTCACTCTCGCGCTTGCGGCCGGCGCGTCGTACGCCGAAGCGGCGAAGCTCGCGAACTACGGCGGCGGAATCGTGGTGATGAAGATGGGCACGGCGACCGTGTCCAACGACGAGCTGCGGCATGCCATTGAGCGGGATGAGGAACTGAAAGAATAGTTCCCAGTTACCAGTTGCCGGTTCCCTTTCGGCAACCGGCAACCGGCAACCGGCAACCGCATCATGAACGCACCCATCCTCACCGAAACAGAGCTTCTCCGCGTCGCAAACGACGAACGCGATCGCGGCAAAACGATCGCCTTTGCGAATGGCGTGTTCGACGTGCTGCACGTCGGCCACGTTCGTTACCTGCAGGATGCGTCGAAAGAAGCGGACGTCCTCATCGTCGCCGTGAATGGCGATGACTCAGCGCGTACGCTGAAAGGGGAGGGGCGGCCGGTGACGAATGAGCGCGAACGCGCGGAGCTTGTCTCCGCGATTCGAGGTGTTTCGTACGTCACGATTTTTCACGACAGCAGCCCGGCGCGGCTGATCGCAGTGCTCAAACCCGACGTGCACTGCAAAGGCACTGACTACACCGCAGAAACGGTTCCCGAGCGCGAAGTGGTGCTTTCGTATGGCGGGCGGGTCGCCATTGTTGGCGATGCGAAGGAGCACTCCACGACGGATCTCCTACGCAAATTGCGAACGATGAACGATGAAGGATGAACGATGAACGCCGTTCATCGTTCATCGCTCAGCGTTCCGCGTTTGTTGGTCATCCGCCTCTCCGCGTTCGGTGACGTCATCCACACCATTCCCGCCGTGGTGGCACTGCGAAAGTTTTACGGCATTGATTGGGTCGTCCGAACGGCGTATCGCGAGCTGGTGGAGATCGTGGCCGGTGTTCGTGCGATTCCGCCGTCATTGAAAGAGATTCGTAAAGGGCATGAGGTCGTCGTCGACTTTCAGGGCTTGATGAAGTCCGCCCTCCTCGCGAGGATCTCCGGCGCGAAGGAGCGCTACGGATTCGCGCGCGAGTTCATTCGCGAGAAACCTGCAGCGTGGCTGATGAACCGTCACGTGCGCATTGATCCGGCGACCCACGTCGTGGAGTGGAACCTCGAGCTGGCGAGGGCTCTCGAGCCGCATGCGCAAATGCCACAGGTCGACTTCACTCCATTTGTCGCCGATCACCCTCGATACGAACGTCGCGTCGTGCTGATCCCCGCCGCCGGCCGCCCGGAGAAGCAGTGGCCGGTCGAGCGATTCCGGGAGCTCGCGGCGCGCATCGGAACAAGAGTGCTCGTCGTCTGGGGACCGGGCGAGCGGTCGCTGGCAGAGGCGATCGGCGCCAACGTGGCGCCGCCCACGACTTTGCGTGAGCTGGCGCGCGTCCTGCGAGACGCATCGGCCGTGATCGGCGCGGACACCGGACCGCTTCATCTCGCGGCCGCTCTCGGCACGCGCGTCATCGGACTGTATGGACCGACGAACCCAGCTCGCAACGGGCCGTATGGCCAGATCGCCAACTGCATCGAGACCTTCACCACGACGAAGTCGATGAACGACATCGCTGTCGATTCGGTCCTGGGCAAGATCGAGGAGTTGACTTGAAAAGGTGGCTTCTCGCCGTGCTGCTTCTCGCATTTCCGGCGGGAGCACAGATCAACAACATCTTCACCGCCGGCGAAACGCTCGACTTCGATTTGACATGGCTCTCGATCACCGGCGGCGGCATGCGCATGACGATCGGTCTGGTGCCGAATGATCCTGCGCACTTCCGCATCACATCGATCGCCAAGACGAGCTCCTCGTTCGCATTCATTTTCAAGACCCGCGACGTCCTCACATCGATCGTGAACCGCGACGACTTCTCGACCGTGCGCTACGAGAAACACCTCATCGAACACAGCAAATCGAAAGACGACATCACGACCATCGACGAGGCGCGGAAGATTGCCACACGTCAGCGTCCGAAGAAAACGCCGCAAACCGTCGCCGTGCCGAAGCCGGTTTTCGATCCGCTGTCGCTCGTCTATCACCTGCGCGCCCTCGACCTCCGGCCGGGCAGTGTGCAGCGCTTCACCGTGTACGCCGACGGAAAGGTGTACTTGCTCGAGGCGAATGTGCGGCGAACGGAGACGATCGGAACTCCTGCGGGAACCTTCCACACGATCGTCGTCGAGCCGAAAATGCTCGCGGGCGGGCTCTTCCGCGACGAAGGCTCCCTCACGATCTGGTTCACCGACGACGCGCGACACGTGCCGGTGCGCATCCGCTCGGAGCTGAAAGTAGGCTCGATCACCGCAAACCTGCGGTCGATCCATTCTGGGGCGGCTGACCCGGAACCGGCCACCGGCCGCTGAATGTAGGGCCGCCGCCCTCGGCGGCCACAACCGGGACCGCGACGGCCACTTAAAATAAAAGCGGATTGACCGCTGTTTCCGGCCAAGGTAAACTCGATCGTCCTAGCCCAAAACCTAAGAAATCCATGAACTTCCTCGGCAGGCCACCCGAATGAGCGTACGCCTCGGCGAACTTTTGACCAAAGCGAGCCTCATCACGCAGGAGCAGCTCAAAGAGGCCCTCAAATCCCAGAAGGATACTGGAGGGAAACTCGGCGAGACGCTCATTAAGCTCGGCTTTGTCTCCGAAGAGGAGATCACCGAATGTCTTTCGCAGCAGTTCGGTGTGCCCTCCATCAATCTCTCGCACTTTGAAATCGATCAGTCGGTGATCAAGCTGATCCCGTCCGACGTCGCGCGCAAATACAACATCCTGCCGGTCAACAAAACCGGCGCGACGATCACCATCGCCATGGCCGATCCGACGAATGTCTTCGCCATGGACGACATCAAGTTCATGACCGGCTACAACGTCGAGCCGGTGGTCGCTTCCGAGCTCGGAATCAAAGCGGCGATCGACAACTACTACGGCAGCACGTCTTCACTCGAGCTGAAGAAGGTCATGGAAGACCTGCAGCAGGCCGAGAGCGGGGACCTGGAGGTCCTCGAGGACGACGAAGAGCTCGACATGGAGGCGCTGGCCGAGTCGGCCGAAGAAGCGCCGGTCGTGAAGCTCTGCAATCTCATCCTCAGCGATGCGATCAAGCGCGGAGCCTCCGACATTCACATCGAGCCTTACGAGAAGGAGTATCGCGTCCGCTTTCGCATCGACGGCATTCTTTACGAGATCATGAATCCGCCGCTGAAGCTGAAGGACGCGATCACTTCGCGCATGAAGATTCTGGCCAAGCTGGACATCTCCGAGAAGCGCTTGCCGCAGGATGGCCGCATCAAGCTGAAGATGAAGCTCAATGAGAAAACCAAAGAGCTCGACTTCCGCGTCTCCGTTCTGCCGACGCTCTTTGGCGAGAAGATCGTCATGCGGCTTCTGGACAAGGACAACCTGCGTCTGGACATGACCAAGCTCGGTTTCGAGCCGGAGTCGCTGGCGAAATTCGAGGAAGCGATCTTCAAGCCGTGGGGCATGGTGCTCGTGACCGGGCCCACAGGTTCCGGCAAGACAAATACGCTTTACTCGGCACTGGCGAAAGTGAACTCACCCGAAGTGAACATCATGACCGCCGAGGATCCGGTGGAGTTCAATCTACCGGGGATCAATCAGGTGCAGATGAAGGAGTCGATCGGCTTGAACTTCGCCGCGACGTTGCGCTCGTTCCTGCGGCAGGATCCGAACATCATTCTGGTCGGCGAGATCCGCGACTTCGAGACCGCGGAGATCGCCATCAAAGCGGCGCTCACCGGCCATCTCGTGCTCTCGACGCTGCACACCAACGATGCGCCGTCAACGATCAATCGTCTGATGAACATGGGCATCGAGCCGTTCCTGGTGGCCACTTCGGTGCAGCTCATTGCTGCGCAGCGGCTCGTTCGCCGGATTTGTGCGAACTGCCAGGAAGTCGTCGACATGGCCCCGCAGGCACTGATCAACCTCGGCTACAAGAAAGAGGAAGTCGGCACGTTCAAAGTCATGAAGGGCCGCGGATGCGACAAGTGCAACAATACTGGCTACAAGGGCCGCGTCGGTCTGGTCGAGGTCATGATCATTGATGATGAGATTCGCGACCTGATCCTCTCCGGCGGCACCGCCATCGACATCAAGAGAAAAGCGGCCGAAGCGGGCATGATCAGCCTGCGAAGGTCTGGTTTGATTAAAATCAAGGATGGAATCACCACGATTGAGGAAGTTGTTCGCGAAACAGTGCTGTAACAACGTGTAGCGCCGCCGCCCTCGGCGGCGAACGGCCGGCGAGGGCGCCGGCCCTACATCTGGAGAAAACATGGCGGTTACCCTACATCAGCTTCTGAAAACCATGGTCGAGCGTGGCGGCTCCGATCTGCACATCACAACCAACTCGCCTCCCCAGGTTCGAATCGACGGCAAGCTCACGCCGCTCGATATGCCGCCGCTGACGGCTCCCGAGACGAAGCAGCTCGCGTACTCGGTGCTCACCGACGCGCAGAAGCACCGCTTCGAGGAAGACCTCGAGCTGGATATTTCGTTCGGCATCAAAGGACTGGCCCGTTTCCGCGCGAACATCTTCAATCAGCGCGGCGCCACGGCTGCCGTCTACCGCCAGATCCCTTATGAGATTCTCGGATTCAAGGATCTCGGATTGCCACAGGTGGTCGAGGAGATTTGCAATCGTCCGCGCGGACTGGTCCTCGTCACCGGACCGACCGGCTCCGGCAAATCGACCACCCTCGCCGCGATGATCGACAAGATCAATCGCGAGCGGCACGAGCACATCATCACCATCGAAGATCCGGTGGAGTTCCTTCATCAACACAAGAACTGCATCGTCAACCAGCGCGAGCTGCACGCGGATACGCACTCCTTCGCGAACTCGCTCAAGTCGGCGCTACGTCAGGATCCCGACGTGGTGCTCATCGGCGAGATGCGCGACCTCGAGACGATCGAGTCCGCGCTGCGCATCGCCGAGACGGGCCATCTCACCTTCGGCACGCTGCACACGAACTCCGCGGCGCAAACCATCAACCGTATCGTCGACGTCTTCCCGTCGCACCAGCAGCCGCAAATCCGCGCGCAGCTTTCCTTCGTTCTGGAAGGGATCATGTGCCAGGCGTTGCTCGCGAAAGCGAACGGCAAAGGACGCGTCATGGCCATGGAGATCCTGGTGCCGAACGCGGCCATTCGCAACCTCATCCGTGAGGACAAAGTGCATCAGATTTATTCGATGATGCAGACTGGACAGGCGAAGTACGGAATGCAGACCTTCAATCAGTCGTTGGCCACCCTGTACTTCAAGAAACAAATAACATTGCAGACGGCGCTCTCGCGGTCATCGAATCCTGACGAGTTGCAGGAAATGATTTCCCGAGGCGCAGGGGCGCTCCAGCCGCAGGGAACCGCACAGCCTGTGGGTGCGCGCCCACGAAGCGTTTAACTGGGTGAAACTCGACGGAGGAGATCATGCCGCAATTTGAGTGGAAGGGGACCCGGGCGGGACAGACACAGACAGGCGTTTTGACAGCCGACAGCAAAGATGCAGCGATGGCCATTCTGCGCCGTCAGCGCATCGAGGCACCCTCGATCAAAGAGAAGGGCAAGGAGCTCGCCGTTCCGCGGTTCGGCGGGAGAGTGCCGCCGCAGATGGTGGCGATTTTCACGCGCCAGTTCTCGGTCATGATCGACGCCGGTCTGCCTCTCGTGCAGTGCCTGGAGATCCTCGGCTCGCAGCAGGAAAACAAAGTTTTCAAGCGCGCGCTCATTCAGATCCGGCAGGACGTCGAGTCGGGCTCCAACCTCGCCGATGCGATGCGCAAACACCCGAAGATTTTCAACGACCTGTTCACCAACATGGTCGCCGCGGGTGAGGCGGGCGGTATTCTCGACACCATTCTTCAGCGACTGGCGCAATACATCGAAAAAGCGGTCAAACTGAACGCGCAGGTCAAGTCGGCGATGATCTATCCGGTCGCCGTCATCTCCATCGCCATCATCGTCGTCGCCGTCATTCTGTGGAAGGTCATCCCGGTGTTCGCGGCATTGTTCAAGGGACTCGGCGCCGAGCTGCCGATGCCCACGGTCATCGTCATGCATCTGTCGGATTTCATCGTCGACTACTGGTGGCTCGTCGGCCTGGTGATCGGCGGCACGGTGTTCTTCCTGAAGCGTTATCACGAGACCTATAAAGGGAAGCGCGTCCTCGACGGGTTCCTGCTGAAGGTGCCGATTCTCGGCCTCCTTCTCCGCAAGATCGCGGTGGCGCGTTTCTGCCGCACGCTGGCGACACTCACGTCGTCGGGTGTTCCCATTCTCGACGGCCTGCAGATTACCGCGCGCACCGCGGGCAACTCGGTCGTCGAAGACGCCATCATGGCGACGCGCAAGTCGGTCGAAGAAGGGAAGACGATCAGCGAGCCACTCGGCGACACCGACGTGTTCCCGACCATGGTCGTCCAGATGATCGCCGTCGGCGAACAGACCGGCGCGCTCGATACCATGCTTTCGAAGATCGCCGAGTTCTACGAGGATGAAGTTGACGTGGCGGTCGCCGGCCTGATGAAACTTCTCGAGCCGGTCCTCATCGCCTTCCTCGGCGTGGCCATCGGCGGCATCGTCATCGCGATGTACATGCCGATGTTCTCGCTGATCGGCAAAGTCGGTTAAAAACGAGCGGGTAGCTTTTGGCGGGTGGCGGGTGGGCCACCCGCTACCCGCTACCCGCCACCCGCTTCCGCATGCCTAGCGACGCAAGGATGTTGATCGCGGTCCGCGTCGTGGTCGTCACGACGCTGCTGCTGGCCGCGCTCATCATTCAGTACACGGTCGCCGAAGTCCTCCCGATCGATTATCTCTACGCGACGGCGGCGGTCACCTACGGCCTGACGCTGCTGTACATCGGCGTGGGCCAGATCATCCAATCGCGCAAGATCAATCTGGCGATTCAGCTCGCGGGCGACCTGCTGGTGGAGACGCTGCTCGTCTACTTCACCGGCGCGCTCGATTCGCCCTTCTCGTTTCTCTATCTCGTCTCCATCATCACCGCGTCGATGATGTTGTTCCGGCGCGGCGGACTCTTTGCCGCCAGCGGCGCGGTGATCCTCTACGGCGTCCTCGGCGATCTGATCTTCTACAACCTCATTCCGCTGCCGCAGCAGTCGTGGATCGTCCCGACGATGTGGACGACGTCGCGTCTGTACTTGAACATCGCTACGAACTTCGCCGGTTTTTATGCCACCGCGCTGCTGACGTCGTACATTTCGGAAAAGCTGCAGAAGACCTCCGAAGAGCTCGACGTGAATCGGCAGAATCTCGCCGCGCTTCGCGCGTTGAACGAGAACGTCGTCGAGTCCATCCCCTCGGGACTGATCACCCTGTCGCCGGAAGGGATCTCCACCTTCGTGAATCCGGCCGGCTGCCAGATCCTCCACACCGATTCGCGCAGTGTGATGGGGCGACACGTCGCCGAGCTCGGCTTCTTCCGCACTGAAGAGTGGGAGGATGCCCGGCGCACTCTCGCCGCAGAAGGCGTCGTGCGCATCGAGAAAAACAATTTCCGCGTCCGTGAGGACGATCGCAGTCTCGGATATGCATTGACGCCGCTCAACACGCTGCAGGGCGTCGCGTCGGGATACACGCTGATCTTCCAGGACCTCACGGAGATGAAGAAGCTCGAGGCCGAGCTGCGGCTGAAAGACCGCATGGCCGCCGTCGGCGAGCTCTCCGCGGGCATCGCTCACGAGATCCGTAATCCGCTCGCGGCGATCGCCGGCTCCGTACAGGTGCTGAAAAAATCGGAGGCCCTCTCCCCGCAGGAGCAGCGGCTGATGTCGATCATCCTCAAGGAATCGGAGCGGCTGAACAAAACGATCGCCGACTTTTTGCGTTTCGTTCGTCCGCAGGACAAGCGCACCACCGAGTTCGATATCGCCGCCAGTCTCTCCGAGACGCTCGATTTGATGACCAATTCGCCGGAGCTCCGCCCCGATCACAAAATCGAGAGGCACATCTCGCCGGCGGCATTCACGCTCGTCGGTGATTCCGATCAGATCCGCCAGGTGTTTTGGAATCTCGCCCGCAACGCCTTTCAGGCGATGCCCAACGGCGGCCTGCTGCGCGTGAGCACTGAAGTGGATGCGGATTCCTATCGCATCTGCTTCAGTGACAGCGGGCGGGGAATGTCGGAAGTCGATCAGCGCCGGCTGTTCCAGCCGTTTCGCACGAATTTTCCGTCCGGCACCGGATTGGGAATGGCGATCTCCTATCGCATCGTGCAGGCGCACGGCGGCGAGATCGACGTGGCCTCGCGTCCCGGCTCCGGAACGATGATCACCGTGTCGCTGCCGCGCCGCGCCGCGGCGGTTGCCGGTTCCCGGTTGCCGGTTGCCAGCACGGCATCGCTCTGACCGGCAACTGGTAACCGGCAACTGGCAACCCGTACAATGAAGTGAATGCCCGACGCTCGCATACTTTCTGCGCAGCCGCTCGAAGACGAGATCCAAACCGAGCTCTCCCTCCGTCCGCGCCGCCTCAAGGAGTACATCGGCCAGCAGAAGGTCAAAGCGAACCTGGAGATCTCCATCACTGCGGCGCGCAATCGCAAGGAGACACTCGATCACGTTCTGCTCTTCGGCCCGCCGGGCCTTGGCAAAACCACGCTGGCGAACATCCTGGCCAACGAGATGGAGGCCACCATCCGCGCCACCTCCGGGCCGGCGCTGGAGAAGCCGGGCGATATCGTTGGTATCCTTACGAATCTCGAGCCAAACGAGATCCTTTTCATCGATGAGATCCACCGCCTTCCTGCGCCGGTGGAAGAAGTCCTCTACTCGGCGATGGAAGATTTTTTCGTGGACATCATCATCGGTCAGGGCGCCGGCGCGCGGAGCGTTGCTTATCAGCTCAAGCCATTCACCCTCATCGGCGCCACCACGCGGGCCGGCCTGCTCACATCTCCGCTGCGCGCACGGTTCGGGATTGTCCATCGTCTGGATTTTTACGACGTCCAATCTCTGGCCATCATCGTCCGCCGCTCCGCCGACATTCTCAGTATTCCGATCAGTACCGAAGCCGCCGACGAGATCGCGCGCCGCTCGCGTGGAACGCCGCGAATCGCCAACCGCCTGCTGCGTCGCGTGCGCGACTACGCCGAAGTGCGGCACGAAGGCAAGGTGAATACGGAGATCGCCAGAGAGGCTTTGCAGATGCTCGAAGTCGACGACTACGGCCTCGACGAAATCGATCGCAAGCTGTTGACCACCATCATCGAGCGCTTTCACGGCGGCCCCGCCGGCCTCAACGCGCTGGCGTCGTCGATCGGCGAGGACCGCGGCACCATCGAAGACCTCTACGAGCCGTATCTGATCCAGATCGGATTCCTGCAGCGCACGCCTCGTGGCCGCATCGCCAGCAAATCCGCCTACGACCACCTCGGCTACCAAGCCAGCGGTGCGCGGACGCAGAATCCGCTGTTTTAATGCGGCACCGTGATCCGACCCGGCAACGGACGAACTTTTCCAGCGGCCGGATCGAACAACCAAAGCTCGAACGCGCTGCTGCGCTGAACGAGATTCGGCGGCAGAAGCAAAGACCATCGGGCAGCCTCACCTCGAATGACTTGCGCAGCGACGATTCGCCGCCTTTCGGGAAGAGTCGCCGCAATCGCGTAGAGGCCCTTTGACGGCAGATCGACGCGCCCTCTGACGATGAATCCCGGATGGCGCGTTGCCGACAGCCGAGACAGCGAATCAATCCATCCATGAGCGCCGGCCGTGCGGACGAAGTCGGATTCGGTGACCAGAGGTCGTAATCCGGCGCGGTGCGCGGCGATCGCGCTGCCGCTCAGGATGGCGCCGGACCTGGCGATCCCCGGGAGGCAATCCGGCGAATCGTTGACCAGCAACAGATCGACGCAGACGCGAGCCTCGTCTCGCCCTTGTTTGATGTGCCAGCCGATCGGGATGACCGTCAACGATTGTGCGATCAACGCTGTGGTGACAACGATCAACACAGGCCGTCGAAAACGGATCGGATAGCTGTCGAGGTTGATCACGGCAATGAGGAGCAACGACGACGGGGTGAGATAACGAGAGCTGAGCGCTTGGTCGAGTCCCATTCCCGAGCGGCCGATCGCATTGATCGCGGTGAATCCGATGGCGAAGAGCCCGATCGCAGTCCATTGCGCCGCCTGGCGATCCTGCATTTGCCACGCGCGAATCGCCGCGAATGCAAAGGTGCTCAGCATTACGACGCCAGCGGCAATTGCCACGCCGCTTGTGCGGCTGAGCGGCGAACCGATGATCGTCAGCAGGTATCCGGCCCAACAGGCGAATGACTCGCAGGGAAAGCCTCCGAGGTCTGGATGGAACTGGTGAAGGTAAACGGCGAGGCTTGCCGCAAACAGCGCAGCCCAGATGACGATCGCAGTGGCGCGGCTGGCCCGTCGTTCGTCATCTCGGACCGGCAACCATAAGAGCGGCAGGAGAGCAATCCACGACGCCACGCCAAAAGCGGTGGAGAATGTTGCCAGAACGCACAGAAGCGCCGCAGAGGCGATCTGCAGGGGCCGATGTTTGATCGATCCCGCTGCGACGACCGCCCAGATGAAGAGAGTGTCCGCGAGGAACCATGACAACTGCCATCCCCACAGCCAATTTTCATATGCGGCAAGCGAAAAGTAAGCGAGTGATGTGAGGATCAGGCGGCCGTTGCCGCCGCGACGGACGAGCAGAAGCAGACCGGCGTAACCGGCGAGCGCCACGGCGAAGCACAACCAGAGCTCGATGATCACGTTCCAGTGCGTTGCCAGAGCGATCGTCGCCAGGATCAGTTTCGGCAGGAAGAAACGGTGTTCCTGCTGCGGCTGAAAGAAATCGGCGAGAGTCGCCTGATGGCGCGCGAGCTTTTCGAGCAGACCTCCGAGGTCCCACTCATCCCAGAACGGGACCTCGGAGGTCTGCTCGAAAAGCTCGCGCGCCATCAGGCGATTCCGAATTGCGAGACTTCCGCATAGCTCGGATGGAACATGTCCACGGGATCGCGCAGATCGACATCGAATTCCGAGTGGATCTTCGTGCTGTCGTAGCGGATCACGCGAATGTGCACGGATGTCTGCGGGTCGAGCGAGTAGATGCGGAGCGTGTTACGAAATTTCGATGTCATCGGCACATCGATCAGGGAGAGAAAATCGCTCCGGAACTCGCGCTCGATCACGATCGGAATGCGCGTTCCAAATGATTCATTTGATCGCGATAGATCGGCAACTCGCAGAGACGCGGCGAGACGATCGAATGCACCTTTCGGGATGAACACGATGCGTCCAGGATTGCCATCGAACTGAAAGATCGATGCCGGTGCGCCCTCGCGTGCTTTCAAGACAATGGGAAAGGGACCCGGCGGCGGGGGAGGGCAGAGGAAACTGCACGGAAACGGTGCAAAGGCAAACACCGGAATGTCAGGTCCTGCGATGTTCCAGATCGAAAAGAAAGTGTAGAACTGTGATCCGAATGATCCACTGACTGGCGTAGCGAAAATCGGCAGCAGGACTCGTTCGAAAGCATCGCTGATTTCGCCCGTGTACGTAAACGCATCGCGCAAGAATGCAGTGCCGTTTGGCTTGACCACAGTCACGGTTGCGCTTCCAGGGAAATTCGCCGGCGTCACGGTTTCCAGCGTGCCTGAATCAATGAGTCTCACCGAGAGTGCTGCCACGCCCGCGAAGGATACGGACGAACTCGTATCGAACCCGCTGCCGCGAATGATCACCGTCGTTCCGCCGGTGACCGGACCTGAGGCGGGCGTCACAGATGTGATCTGCGGTTGAGCGAAAGCAGAAGTGGCGATGAAAAGAGAGAGGAGCAGCGAGTGCCGGGCCATGCCCGGCATTTTATTTGACGTTCACGTCGCGTAGAAACTCCGCCCGCGGCTGCTCGACGTACGCCGGCGCCTTGCCTCCGCGGCCGGAGGCCTCGACGATCAGGATGTGCGACAGATCGCCGTAATCGGGCGA
>WNGF01014803.1_pt1 | contig 12998 bp, 17 predicted proteins | sample 5400641 | NCBI WGS metagenome assembly WNGF01 (sample SAMN13153371, study PRJNA577476) | soil metagenome | isolation source: 80 cm soil or saprolite under grassland replicate 2 | place: USA:California | collected 2016-06-15
GGCCTACTCGGCCGGCGAGATGAAGCACGGACCGATCGCGCTGCTGGACGAGGGGACGCCGGTCGTGGTCGTCGCGACCAACATCCACGTCTACGACAAGATCGTCTCCAACATCCAGGAGACGCGCGCCCGCGGCGCGCACGTGATCGCGATCGCCACCGACGGCAACGAGGACATCCAGCATCACGCCGACGACGTCATCTTCGTGCCCCGGACGCCGGCGTTCCTGCAGGCGCTGCTCGCGGCAGTGCCGCTGCAGCTGCTCGCCTACCGGATTGCGCGCCTGCGCGGCCTCAACGTCGACCAGCCTCGTAACCTGGCCAAGACGGTGACGGTGGAGTAAGCATTTCTCCGCCGAAAGTCCGACGCGTGAGCGAACCGGACTTTCGGCGCCTTGTCACGGTCGAATAGCGTCTTCCTTGTAGACGACGCCGACGAGGCGGCCGTCCCTCGGCCGGACCGTGCTCGGGCCCGGGGACATCGCCTCTTCGACCGAGACGTCTTCGTCGGAGCCGAGGGCCTTGGGGCCGAGCCGGCCGAGCACGATGCGGTCGTCGTTTACGACGATGCAGGTGTCCCAGTCGCCGATGCGCGTGCGGACGTCCTGCAGGCGGTCTGCGAGCCCGGCGGTCGGGACGTCGCGGCGCGCGAGCTCTCCGGCGCTCGGCTCCTCGGCCTTCTTCCCCTCGAGGGGGAGCCCGTACGAGCCCCAGTCTTTCTTTCCCGCGGCGTAGTCGTACACCTGGTCGAACCCGAGGCCTTCGAGCCGCACCGCGGCTCGCGGGCTCACGTCTCACTGGTAGTCGTTGCAGTAGACGATGATCGGCCGGTCGCGCTCGAGCTCTCTCGGCGCCCGCTCTGCCACCTCTTTGTTGGGGATGTTGACTGCGCCGGCGATGTGCTCCTTCTCGTAGTCCTCGGCGGGAAGCACTTCCACGAGCTGCGCGCCGGCGGCGACCAGCTCCTGCACCTTGTCGCGTCCGATCGAGGTCGGCATCGGTCGGATCCTATGCGGGCTTGTCCGGCGGAAGACTCGAATCTCCGCGTCGTTACAGTGGCCGCGTGGTCGTGCTGGACAAGTTCGGGGAAGGCCTCTGGATGGCCTTCCAGATGGCCTGGGAGGTGTGGTGGGCGCTCGTCCTCGGATTCCTGCTCTCCGGGATCGTGCAGGCGTGGGTCCCGCGTTCCCGGATGGAGCGCGCGCTCGGCGGCCGCGACCTGCGCGCGGTCGCGCTCGCGACCGGGCTCGGGGCCGCGTCCTCGTCCTGCAGCTACGCGGCGATCGCCATCGCGCGCTCGATGTTCCAGAAGGGCGCGAGCTTCGCGACCGCGATGGTGTTCCAGTTCGCCTCCACGAACCTCGTCTTCGAGATCGGGATCGTGCTCTGGGTCTTCATCGGCTGGGAGTTCACAGCGGCCGAGTTCGTGGGGGGCCTCTTCTTAATCGCCCTGATGTGGCTCGGGACCCGCCTCTTCATCACACGCCGCCTGGAGGAGCAGGCCCGAAGGCACGCGCAGGCAGCATCCGCCGGCCACCAGCATCCCGCGGCGGCCTCGGAAGGAATTCCCTGGCGCAAGCGCCTGACTTCGACGGCTGCCTGGTCGGACGTCGCCCACAACTTCCGCGGTGACTGGGAGATGCTGTGGAAGGAGATCACCGCCGGCTTTCTGCTCGCCGGCTTCATCGCGCTCATGCCGGCGGAGTTCTTCAATTCACTGTTCGTCACGGACGCGCCGACCGTCCCGCGCCTGATCGAGAACGTGATCGTCGGCCCGCTCGTCGCGGTGCTCTCGTTCGTGTGTTCCGTCGGGAACGTCCCCCTGGCCGCGGTGCTGTGGGCGGGAGGGATCACGTTTTCCGGCGTCATCGCCTTCATTTACGCCGACCTGATCATCATCCCGATCGTGATCTTCTACGGCAAGGTGTACGGCTGGACGGTCACGCGGCGGATCGTCGCGATCATGTTCGTGACGATGGCGATCGCCGCCCTGATCGTCGACGGGATCTTCAGCGCCGCCGACATCATTCCCGAGAAGCGGCCCTCGATCGACTCGATCGCCAACCGCGGGATCCACTGGAATTACACCACCGTGCTCAACATCCTCGCCTTCCTGGTCTTCGGAGTGCTCGTCGCCCTGACGCTCCGGCGCGGGGCGAAGGATCCGGTCTGCGGGATGACGGTCGACCACGAGACGCCGCACACGAGCGTCTTCCACGGCCACACGGTCTACTTCTGCTCGGCCGCCTGCAAGGCGCGCTTCGACGCCGACCCGGAGAGCTTCCTGGAGGCGTCCGGGCACGAGGCCGCCGCCATGGCTCACGGCGGCGGCCTTGAGCATCACTGAGTCAGTAGCTGAAGACGGTTGCGCCGGTCCGTGACCGCGGCACCCGGCAAAGCCGGGTGCCGCTCCCCCCGAAGGGGAAACGCGGTTTCCCCCTCGGGGCTCCCCCTTCCTATGTCAGACGCGAACCGACTGGAGCCCGACGATTTCGACGCGTCAGTAGCTGAAGACGGTTGCAATCGGCCGTCCGGAGGGCAGAGCCCTCCTCCGGCCGATTCTCAAAGCTCGAGCGACGCGGCTTGGCGCTGACCAAAGCCCGACGCCCCGCCCGCGTTACCTCAGTAACTGAAGACCGTAGCGCCCTTTCCGATCCACTCCCACAATGGCGTCGCGCCGGCGAGCTTGGCGTTGCCGAGCAGCTCGCCCTCGTCGAGCTTCTTGGCGTTGAAGCAGATCGGGCACACGAGCAGCTCTCCTCCGCCTTCGGTGTACTGCTGGCAGAGTCGAGACAGCGGCGGGCATCCCTCGCACGCGACGCCTTCGGTGACTCCCTTGAGCGCCAGGCGGACCGCCTCCTTGGTCAGGAACATCGCCACTTGCTTTCCTGCATCGAGGGCCGCCGTGGCGACGAGCAGGGCTACCGTCACGCGCTCTGCGTCCTCCAGCCCGGTGGCGAGATTGATGACGACCTTGGAATCGTTTGCCACCGCTCTCACCCGGCCTTCGCGTACTCGGTCATGCCGGAGAAGTCGAGCGCGACGCACGGCTCATCTCCGACGATCCAGGCGTCGTGGCCCGGCGAGATGACGAAGGCGTCGCCGGGGCCGATCTCGGCCTCTTCCCCGTCGTCCATGACGACCTTCATGCGGCCGGACAGGCAGTAGCCCGTGTGGCTCGACTGGCAGCTGTCGGTGCCCGCGATCGGCTTGATGTGCTCGGACCAGCGCCAGCCGGGCTCGAACACGGTGCGCCCGACGGTGGCGTCACCGATCTTGACGATGTCGGCCTTGCCCTTGTCGACGAAGGGGCGCGACTCGTCGGGCGAATCCAGGCTCTTCACTTCCAGGGTCATCGAATCCTCCTAGGCGTCGTAGGCATCGGCTCTGATTCTCTCCCAGATCTGCTCGTCTGAGCGCTCCATCTGTTCAACTCCTCGCGCGGACCATACGAGCGGGTTGCCTCCCCGTCTAGGGCGAAGTTCTCGATACGGCCCATCGGCTCCGCCTATGGCCGGGGCCGACCGTCCAGCGCGTGGCGAGCACCCACATGCCGCTGAGGGCAGTGAGCCCGGCGACGAGGGCGATGGCCGCACCGCTGCTGAACGCATCCGCGACGACGCCGGCCAGTAGGCCGCCGATCACGAATCCCAGGTCCCGCCAGAAGCGGTAGACGCCGACTGCGCGGGCGCGCTCGCGCGGCTCGACGGCGTCCGAGACCGCGGCGATCAGCGTCGGGTAGGCGAGCGCGGTTCCCACTCCGAGAAGCGCTGCCGCAGCGAGTGCCGGGCCGAATGCTCCTCCTCTGCCGGCGAGCAGGGCAAGGGCGGCGCTTTGAAGCAGCATCCCCCCGACGATCAGCGGCTTGCGCCCGATTACGTCGGAGAGCCAGCCGCCTCCCAGCTGCCCCGCGCCCCAGACGGCGGGATACACCGCTGCAACCACGCCGATCTCGGCCGCGCTCGCACCTTGGGAGGCGAGGAAGAGCGGGGCCAGGCCCCAGGCGAGCGCGTCGTTCAGATTGTTGACGAGCCCGGCCTGTGAGCAGGCGCGGAGCACGGGCTCATGCGTCGATTCTCGGACTGGAAGGTCGCTGCCGACCTGCTCGAGATCGACGTGGGCAGCGGTGTCGCGGACGAACAGAATCGAAGCGAGCAGGCCGACCGCTGCGACCCCCAACCCGATCGTCCAGATGAGCGTCCGCGGCGCGATCGTGGAGGCGAGCGCGCCCGTTACGAACGCGGTCGTCGCCACGCCGAGGTACCCGGCCGTTTCGTTGAACCCGAGCGCAAGGCCGCGCCGCGCAGGACCGGCGAGATCCACCTTCATCACCACCGTCATCGACCACGCGAAGCCCTGGCTTGCTCCCAGGAAGACGTTTGCGGCGATCACGTAGCCCCAGCTCGGAGCGAGCCCGATCAGCACGGGGACCGGGAGCGCCAGCAACCAGCCGGCGATGAGAACGCGCCTGCGGCCGAAGCGTTCGGCGGAACTACCCGCTACCAGGTTGGCGATCGCCTTCGCGATCCCGAAGGCGACGACGAAAGAAAGCACCGCGACCGTCGACGACACCCCGAAGTCGCTCTCTGCCACCCCCGGCAGCACGCTTCGCTCGAGCCCGACCATGGCGCCGACGAGCCCGTTCAGCGCGACGAGCAGAGCGAACTGTCCCGCGTTTGCCCGCAGGCCGAGGCGAATGGGAGCGCTTCTCAAGCTCGTGCGGGTAGTTTGCCGCGGCGGTTGGCTGCAACGATCTCCGCCTGGTCGGCGGGCGGAGGCGGCAGCTCGGCGAGCAGGCTCTGCGCGAAGCTCTCCGCGTCCGCATGCGCCAGCGCCGTGTTGTGCGCGCGCTCGAATCCGATCGTGGAGAAGGGGTTCCCCGACAGCGAGCGCCCGCACACGGAGCCCGCGTAGTGGCTCGGCAGGACGAGAACGCCGTCTTGCAGCTCCAGGAGCCGCTGCATGGACGCGAACTGCCGCCTTGCAAGCGGCGCCGGTTCACCCGCGGCATGGAGATCGGGACGGCCCACGTCGCCGACGAGCAATGAATCGCCGGTGAAGACCATCCACGGGTCTTCCGTTCCGCGCCTGCGGTCGGCCACCACGTACGTGTGGTGGGCGGGGGCATGCCCGGGGGTCGCCAGGGCGGTGACGATCGTGTTCCCCAACTCGACCCGTTCGCCGTCTTCGAGCGCCGTGTGCTCGAACTCGACCCCGGCATCACGGGGCAAGTACGCCGTCGCGCCCGTTGCCTCGACCAGTGCGGGCAGGCCGGAAACGTGGTCTGCCTGGACGTGAGTCTCGAAGACGGCGACGATCGGCGCACTGGCGCGCTCGGCCTCTTCCAGGTACCGGTCGACGAGCTCGACGTGAGGATCGACTACGGCCAGCTTGTTGTGGGTCAGGCAGCCGAGCAGGTAGCTCGCACAGGCCGTGTCCGGGTACAGAAAGGGGCGCAGGATCATGTCGTCGCCCAAGAGTAGGCTACGACGCCAACATCGCGCTAGACGAAATCGGCCATATGTGGTATCGCTAACGGCGATGCAGAATTCGAGCACGCTCCGCGAGCTCTGGGACACGACCCGAATGCGCCTGCTCGTCGAAGTCGAGCGGCAGGGAAGTCTGTCGGGCGCCGCTCGTGCGATCGGGATCGGCCAGCCGAGCGCGAGCCAGCACCTGCGTCTGCTCGAGGCGGCCGCCGGCCAGCGCCTCGTCGAGCGGGACGGGCGCGGCAGCCGCTTGACCGAGGCCGGCCGCCTGCTGGCCGCGCGCGCCTCGCAGGCCCTCGCGACCCTCGGGGCGGCAGAGGAGGAGCTCGGAGCGCTCGCCGGCCTGCAGACGGGCACGGTCCACCTGGGCGCCTCGACCGTGCCGGGTGTCTACCTGCTGCCCGACACGCTCGGCTGCTTCCGGCGCGACTTCCCGGGCGTGACGGTCGAGGTCGAGATCGCCTCGAGCGGCGAGATCCTCAAGCGGCTCCTCGCAGGGCGGGTGCAGCTCGCTCTCGTCGGTGTGGACGCGGCGGACGATCGCGTGCGGCTCGAGCCCTTTCTCGAGGACGAGCTCGTCGGGATCTGCAAGCCCGGCTCGCTGCGGCTGCGCAACGGAAAGCTGGATCCGAAGGAGCTCGCGGCCCTTCTCCTGCTGGCCCGCGAAGCGGACTCGAGCACCCAGAACCTCGTCGATCGAGAGCTTGCGGAGATCGGCGTCGAGCCGGCCGGCCGTTGGGAGCTCGGTTCGAGCGAGGCGATCAAGCGCGCCGCCCGCGAAGGTCTCGGCGTCGCGATCCTCTCCCGCTATGCGGTGGCCGAAGAGGTCGAAGCGAGACAGCTCGAGGCCTTCCGGCTTGCCGGCCGTCCGCCTCTCCGACGCCGCTTTTCCACCGCGCACCTGCAGGGACGGCCGCTGGCGCCGAGCGAGCGCGGGTTCCTCGCCACTCTGACCCGCTGCTGCGCCAAGAGCGCGGACTACGCCGCTTCCTGCGTCGGCGTCCCGGCCTAGGTGTAGCGCTCAGGCAGGCGGACGGCGGAGCCGCTTGATCTCGGAGCGGCGGCGCTTCTGCTCCAGGCGCCGCTCCGTCGCCGCCTTCGTCGGCTTCGTTGCCACGCGGCGACGCTCGACGCGAAGCGCTTTCCGCAGCTGCTCGACGAGGCGCTCGGTGGCCAGTTCCCTGTTCCGCCACTGGCTCCGTTCGTCCTGCGCGATCGCGCGGAGCACCGGCCCCGTCCTCTCGACGACGCGCTTCTTCTGTCGCTCGGTCAGCGCGCTCGAGGCCTCGACGTCGAAGACCGCCTCCACCCGCGATTCCGTGCGCTGAGCGTGCTGGCCGCCCGGGCCGCTCGAGCGCGAGAAGCGAAGCTCGATCTCCGAGCGGGGCAGGCTCACCGAGCGGGTCACCCGAATAGACTCGCCCTCCATGGCCGCCATTCTGCTCGACATCGAAGGCGTGCTCCAGGTCTCGTGGGAGGCGATTCCGGGCGCAGAAAAGGCGGTCACGGATCTCCGCCGGTCCGGGCACCGGCTTCGCTTCGTCACCAACAACACCACGCGCTCCCGCCGCGAGCTTGCCTTGGAGCTGCAGCGCCTCGGCTTCGAGCTGGACGAGGAGGAGCTGCAGACGACGCCGATCGCGGCCGCCCGGGCGCTCGCCGGTCGCCGCGTCCTCGCTCTGACGATGCCGCGGATCATCGACGATCTGAAGGGACTCGAGCTCGTGGGCGACCACGCCGAGGCGGTGCTGCTCGGCGGCGCCGACGAGACCCCGGTCACCAACCAGGTCTTCAGCTACATGAACCTCGCGCGCGCGTTCGCGGAGCTCGAGGCCGGAGCGGAGCTGTACTGCCTGCACCGCAACCCCTGGTGGCAGACCGCGCGCGGCCCGCTGCTGGACGCGGGTGCGTTCGTGGCGGGCCTCGAGTACGCGGCCGAGGTCGAGGCGACTCTGCTCGGCAAGCCCAGTCCCGCTTACTTCGAGGCCGCCCTGGAGGCGGTCGATGCGGACCCCGAGCTGAGCTGGATGGTGGGGGACGACCTCGAGGCGGACATCGGCGGCGCACAGCGCTGCGGAATGAAGACCGTGCTCGTCCGCACGGGCAAGTTTCGCGAGGACGAGCTGGCGCGGTCGGCGATCGTGCCCACCGCCGTCCTCGACTCGATCGCCGATCTCCCCGGATGGCTGGCGGAGGCGGGGTGATGAGCTCGCGCTTGGGGTTGGACGTGATCGAGATCGAGCGCATCCGCCGCGCCCTCGAGCGGTATCCGGGCTTCCGCGAGCGCTGCTTCACCGAGACCGAGCGCGCCTACTGCGACTCGCGCCCGAACCCCGCTCAGCACTACGCGGCCCGCTTCGCCGGCAAGGAGGCGGTCGGCAAGGCCCTCGGCTGCGGCACGCGCTTCACCTGGAAGGAGATCGAGATCGCCGGCCGTCCGAAGCCGGCGGTGAGGCTGTCGGGGAAGACGGAGGCCTTCGCCCGGCGGACTCGCGCCGGCGCGATCGACGTCTCCATGACGCACGCGCGGGAGGTCGCCGCCGCCGTCGCGGTAGTCGAGGAGAGCGATGCTTGAGCCGCTGTACACATCCGAAGAGATGCGCGCGGCGGAGGAGCGCTATCCCGGATATCCGGACTCCGTGCCGGAGCTGATGGAGCGGGCGGGGAAGGGCGTCGCCGACCTGATCCTCGAGTTCTTCGGCGACGCGAAGGACATCACTGTCGTCTGCGGCTCGGGGAACAACGGCGGCGACGGCAAGGTCGCCGCTCGTCATCTCCAGGAGGCGGGGCGCGACGTTCGCGTCGTCGAGGTCAAGCCCGAGGACGAGGAGAAGGATCTCGGGTCGCCCGACCTGATCGTGGACGCGATCTTCGGGACCGGCTTTGCGGGAGAGCCCCGCTCCGGGACGGCGCGGCTGATCGAGGAGATCAACGACCTCGACGTCGAGGTCGTCGCGGTCGACGTGCCCTCGGGCGTGGACGCGTCGACGGGGGAGGTCGCGGGCGGGGCCATCGACGCATGGTCCACCGTCACGTTCCACGGCGAGAAGGTCGGCACGATGGTGGCGCCGGGAAGCTTCAAGGCGGGGTGGACCGAGGTAGTCGGCATCGGCCTCGAGCCTGTCGAGACGGCGCAACCGACATCCTGCTCGAGGTGCCGCGGCGCGGGGCCAACGAGCCGGAGACGAAGTACTCGGCCGGGTCCGTGCTCGTCGTGGGCGGCTCGCCGGGGATGTCGGGGGCCGCCTGCCTGGCCGCCGAGGCCGCTTTCAGGGCCGACGCGGGCTATGTCGCCGTCTCGGCGCCGGCCGAGTCCCTCCCGGTGATCGAGGCGCGGCTGCTCGAGGCGGTGAAGCGGCCGCTCGACGAGGTCTGGGACGCCGCCGAGCGGGCGACTGCGCTCGCGCTCGGCCCCGGCCTCGGCCGGGCAGACGACCGCAAGGCGCTCGTTCGGCGCCTGCTCGAGGAGACCGACCTGCCGGCCGTCGTCGACGCGGACGCGCTGTTCGAGCTCGAGCCGTTCGAGCGCCAGGCGCCCACCGTCCTGACACCGCACTCGGGCGAGCTCGCCCGTCTCCTCGGCGTGGAGTCGAGCTGGGTGGACGCCCACCGGCTCGAGGCGGCGCGCCGCGGGGTCGAGCGCTTCGGCTGCGTCGTCCTGCTCAAGGGAGACGAGACGATCGTGGCGGCCCCCGAGGGCCAGACGCTCGTGAGCTCCGGCGTCGCGGCGCTTGCGACCGCCGGCACCGGCGATGTTCTCACGGGAATCGTGGGCGCGTTCCTCGCGAAGGGGATGGATGGCCGCATCGCCGCCGCGGCGGCCGCTCGGGCGCACGCGGACGCGGCCCTCGCGAAGTCGCCGCACCTGAGCGGGCTGATCGCCTCCGATGTCGTCGAGGCTCTTCCGCAAGCGCTCGATGCACCGCTCTGAGATCACGATCGACCTGGGCGCGGTCCGCCACAACGCCGCGCGCCTGCGCGAGGCACTGGAGGGCGCGGAGCTGTGGGTCGTGGTCAAGGGGGACGGCTATGGGCACGGCGCCCTCGACGTCTCGCGGGCCGCGCTCGATGCCGGCGCAACCGCTCTGTGCGTGGCGACCGTCCCCGAGGCTCTCAACCTTCGCTGCGAGCTCCGCGAGCCGCGGGTCGTCGTCATGGGACCGTGCTCGGAGGAGGAGACGGCGCAGGCGCGCGAAGCCGGGCTCGAGCTCGTCATCTCCGCCGGACGCCTGCCTGAAGGCCTTCCCATCCATCTCAAGCTCGACACCGGCATGGGGCGGTTCGGATTCGCCGAGCTCCCCGAACCGACCGAGAACACCGTCGCCCTGATGACCCATCTCGCAACGGCCGACACCGATCCCGCCTTCGCGGAAGAGCAGATCGAGCGCTTCCGGGACGCGGTCGCCGGCTATCCGGAGCTCACGAAGCACGCTGCGAACAGCGCCGCGGCGCTTCGCCTGCCCCCGGCCCGCTTCGACGCTGCACGGTGCGGGATCGCCCTGTACGGACTGTCCCCGTTCGACGCCGATCCGGCCGAGGACGGGCTCGAGCGCGTCCTGCGCTGGCGCAGCTACGTCGCCCAGGTCAAGCACCTGCAGCCGGGCGAGAGCACCGGCTACGGCCGCCGCTACGTTGCCGAGCGCCCGACCTGGATCGGGCTCGTCCCCGTCGGTTACGCGGACGGCTTCCGCCGCGACCTCACCGGGACGGAGGTGCTGCTCGGCGGCGAGCGGTGCCGGGCAGTCGGGACTGTCTCGATGGACTCGTTCGCGGTCGAGCTCCCGCGCGAGCTTCCGGTGGGCGAGCCCGTGACGCTGATCGGAGACGGCATCCTCGCCGAGGAGCATGCGCGCGTCGCGGGAACGATCAACTACGAGATCACGTGCGGGATCGACTCGAGCCCCCCGCGCGCGCAGCGGGAGGTCGCCGGTGCTTGATCAGGCTCGCGAGGTGCTCGCCCGTGAAGAGGCCTGGGTCGTCGGCGGCGCTGTCCGGGACGAGCTGCTCGGACGAGAGCTCGTCGATGTGGACATCGCCTGCTCGCGCCCCGAGGAAGCTGCCCGCGCCTTCCAGGAGCGGGCCGGCGGCGCGGTCTTCCCGCTCTCGGAGCGTCACGGAGCCTGGCGCGTCGCCTTCCGCGACGGCAGGACGGTGGACTTCACGCCGCTCCCCGACGCGGGCATCGAGCCGGACCTCGCGACCCGCGACTTCACCATCAACGCGATTGCACGCCCGCTCGCAGGCGGCGACCACGTCGACCCGTTCGGGGGTCGCAGCGACCTCGACGCGCGCCGCCTCCGTGCCGTCTCCGACGGCGTTTTCGAGGACGACCCGCTGCGCCTGCTGCGGGCCGTCCGCTTCGAGCAGCAGCTCGGCTTCATGCTGGACGAGGAGACCGAGCGCCTTGCCCACGAGCACGCCTCGCTCGTCACACGGCCGGCCGGCGAGCGGATCCTGGGTGAGCTCGTCCAGGTCGAGCCGGCCTCCTTCCGCCGGCTCGACGAGCTTGGCCTGCTGGAGCCCCTGGGCGGTTCGCTCTCGTGAGCGTCTTCGGAGACTCCCTGAGCAAGTTGCCGATCTCCCGCGAGCTGGCGCGCTACGCTCGTATCCTGCTTCGCGCCGAGCTTCCACCGGACACCTCCGCGCGCGCGATCCATCGCTTCAGGCGCGCGACCGAGCCGTGGTCGCTGGACGCCCTCGTCCTCCTCGGCGGCTCGCAGGACCTGACCACGGCGGTGGAGGACGCGAGGGCGAACGAGCCTCCCGAGCCGCTCGTGCGGGGGGACGAGCTCGGGCTTCCTCCTGGCCCGGAGATCGGACGGCTGCTCGATCTCATCGAGGAAGAACGCGCGGCCGGAACCATCTCCACCCGCGACGAGGCGTTCGAGCTGGCGCGGAAGGAGGTGAAGCGATGAACGCCGACCCCGTTCAGGCCCGATTCGCCCGAGCGGCTCCGCAGCTGGCGGAGCTCGAGGAGAGCCGCAGAGAGCGCTTTCGGGAGCGGATTCGCCGCTTCGTCAATCCGAGTGGTGACGAGCGCGTGCTCGACTCAGGGACCGGGACGGGCGCCGTCGCCTTCGCGATCGCCCCGCTCGTCAGCGAGGTGGTCGGCGTAGACGTCGTTCCCGAGATGCTGGCCGAGGCGCGCAGCCGCGCCGGCGAGTTCCCGAACGTCGAGTTCGTCGAGGGAGACATCACGCAGCTCTCGCCCGACCTCGGCTCGTTCGACCTCACCGCCTGCTCCCGGACCCTGCACCACGTCGCCCGGCCCGAGCTCGTCGTGGCCGAGCTCGTGCGCACGACTCTTCCGGGCGGGCACGTTCTCGTCATCGACCAGATCGCTCCGGTGGATCCGCTCGCCGCTCTCGAGCTCAACCGCTTCGAGCGCGCCCGCGACCCGTCTCACACGCGCGCCCTCGCCGACGTCGACATGCGGCATCTGTTCGAGGCCAATGGGCTCGTGCTGCTGCGCGCCGAGATCGAGCACGAGGAGCGCGAGCTGCAGTCCTATCTCGACCGCGCTGCGTGCGCCGGCGAGGAGCGAGAGCGGGCGCTGGCGATGGCGCCTGGGCACGAGTCCTACTCCGTGGAGATCGGCTGGTACTTGCTCCGAAAGCCGGGCTTCTAGGTGGAGGCGATCATCCTGGCCGGGGGCCGGGCCGAGCGGCTCGGCGAGGCCGCGGGCGGCCGTCCGAAGACGCTGGTTCACGTCGCGGGGCGCCCGCTCGGCGCCTACCAGGTGGAGCAGCTGGCGCCGGCAGGCGTCGAGCGCGTGATCATCAGCTGCTCCGAGGGACAGGCGGAGTGGTTCGAGCAGGAGCTGTCAGGGCTCGGGCCGGAGATCGTGACGGCTGCGGAGCCGGAGCGGCTGGGGCGGGGAGGTGGGCTTCGCTTTGCCGCCGAGCGCCGGAGCGACAGCGGGCCCGTGTACGCCCTGAACGGAGACGAGCTGGTGGACGTCGATCTCACGGCGCTGCTTGCGCGTCATCGCGAGCGCACTCCCGCGGCGACGATAACGGTCGTCCCTCTGCCTAGCCCGTTCGGCGTTGTGGACGTCACGGAGGACGACGTCGTCAGCGGTTTCCGGGAAGCGCCGACGCTTCCCTTCTGGGCCAGCTGCGGCGTGTACGTGTTGGACGACGAGGCGATTGCGCGTCTGCCGGAGCGCGGCGACCACGAGACCATCACCTTCCCGGAGCTCGCGGCCGACGGGCGGCTCCACGCCTTCCGCCACGTGGGCACGTGGCTCACCGTCAACACGCCGAAGGACCTGAAGCGCGCCGACGAGTTCCTGAGGGCGCATCCGGACTGGCCCTCCTAGGCGTTCTCGCCTCCTTGCTCCCGAGTGGGCGCTCGCGTATGCTCGCGGGAGTCGTGATTCTGCACAGATAGCACGCGTATCGATTAACGGCCGGTCCTTGCAACCGGCCCGCATGCGCGTGCGCCGCGACGACCCTTTCAAGAGCACACCCCGCCCGTCGCAGGCGCTCCCGATCCAGCGGGGGGAGGA
>WNGF01007976.1_pt1 | contig 12996 bp, 11 predicted proteins | sample 5400641 | NCBI WGS metagenome assembly WNGF01 (sample SAMN13153371, study PRJNA577476) | soil metagenome | isolation source: 80 cm soil or saprolite under grassland replicate 2 | place: USA:California | collected 2016-06-15
TGTAGCTGCGGCTCCCAGCCGCGGCAAGCCAAAACTACTGAATCACATCCATGCGGATGAAAAGTTGACCGCGTTTGTGGAACTCGAATCGGCGGTTCGAGCCGCTAAGATGTAAATCAAAAAGCAAAACCGTTATTCTCGGACCTGTCTATTTCTTCGGCTGTGCAACGATACCGTCTGCCTCTCCTGCTAGTCTCAGTAAAATCGCCTTTTCGTCTGAGAGGTCGATCCCCTCGCGATTTGCCCACCGCAGCAGGAGATATGGCTCTCGCCGCCAGTCGCTGAAGAAGTCATATCCGACAAGCGGATCAGCGAGTCCATGAGCGACCACTCGGGCAGCAAATTTCCTGAGTCGACGGCGGGAAAGCTCTGCCGCTCCGGCACGCTGTAGTAAACCAACTCGGAAAGCGGCGCTGATCTGCCTTTCGTGTTGCTGCTCGGGACCCCCCAAATACCTCTCCAAGACTCGCACCGCGCGCGTCCGCCTCTCGGCGAACCATGTGAGAAGCGACCCGCTAGCGATACCAAGCAGAAATGTAACCAGCATCTTTACGCGGTCGTGTGTCCACTCAGGTTGCCACGCAATCATCGAAGTTAAGCAGGTTGCTGCATCCGCATCCGTTCGGCACCCAGCAACGATTCTAGTGCGATAAAGGCACGCTGAAAAGGCCATCGTCGTTCGGAACCAAGAGCGTCAATTGAAGCGGATCGAGATCGACAAGCAACTTATGGCCGATTCGAATTTCTCCCGATCCGTGCCTTTATCCACTATTTTATCCACTCGTGGAAAAATTTAAACGCATTTGAGCGGAAGTTGAGATAACGCGAATTGCTTGGTTTACCTATGACTGAGCATGTTAGAGTGCGTTAAGATTATTTCGGAATATCGCCCCACCATCGATGCCATTGAGGCGCTCTACCAACTGAGCTAAGACCCCGCGTAAGATTTCAGATTTTAGATTGCCGATTGCCGAATGCAAATACTGTGCAATGACCTTTCAGTGTATCACACCTTAACTATGCGACACGCCCATTGCGCAACTGGCACACTCTTGACGCCAGCATGGCTGCTTCGCTGCGGTCATGCGTCACGTAGATTAATGTAAAGCCAAACTGGCTCTGAAGGCCTAACAAATCAAAGGCGATCGTGCGCTTGCGTTCGTCATCGAGACTGGAGAGCGGTTCGTCCATGAGGAGGATCGATGGTCGTGAGACCAAGGCGCGCGCCAGCGCGACTCGCTGCTGCTCGCCTCCGGAAAGCTGATGAGGCTTGGCGTCGATTCGGTGCTCGAGGCCAACGCGCTGTACCATCTCGCGGACGCGAACGTGAGCCTCGCGCTTTGGAACGCCCCGAGCATTGAGACCGAAAGCCAGGTTTTGCTGCACGGTCATATGGGGCCACAGCGCAAGATCTTGAAACACCATTCCCAGATCCCGTTTCTCCGGGGAAACGAGGTTCTTTCCTGCGCTTGCAACGACTCGACCATCGATTTGGATTGATCCTTGCTCTGGAACTTCCAATCCGGCGAGAAGGCGCAGAACCGTCGTCTTTCCGCAGCCCGATGGCCCGAATAGCACGAGACGCTCCGATCTCTCAATGTGAAGAGATAGTTGATTGATTGCGACGCGTGTGCCGAAACTCTTCGATACGTGATCAACGTCGATGTAGCTCACCTCACTATGCCTCGGGACGGAATCACTCGTGCCAGGATCGCGAGCGGAATTAGCGATGCAATCGCCATGATCAGGCAGAGACTCGCTATCATGGGTGGGGCGCCGTTGGCCATGAGGGTCAGAATACGCGCGGATAGCGGATCAGCGCCGGGTGGCGCTGTCAGGAGGGCAATGGGAACATCACGCAGACACAAGATGTAGGCAGCGAGCCACGCGCAGACGAGCGTCCTGGCTGAGAGCGGAATCGAAATCCGGAACAGTCTCCGCGCCCACATCGCACCGCTGAGTCGCCCCGCTTCATCCAACGATATGGGAATCAGCATCGGTCCCGCCAGCGATAACCTCATTGTCACGGCGCAGTATTGTGCGATGTACCCGAGAATCAACAGAGCTGGTGTCGCGTATTTGAACCATGTGCTCGGACTATTCCAAAGGCGGACCAGTCCAATCGATAGCACGGTTCCCGGAATTGCAAACAGCGCGAGCGTCAGGAAATTCAGGATAGGTTGCCGGGCGTCCCGCAGCATCACATGGCCGAGCAGAAATCCGAGAGCCATCAGGACGGTTGCGGCTACAGCCGAATACATCACACTTCTGACGATGCTGGCCCCTGCGCGTTGCATCGCTTCGTGCATTGCGGCCGGCGAGAACGCGTCGGCGACAGAGCGCTCAAAGGAAGAATAACGAGCGCGAAACAAAACGCCGCCATGAGCGCAGCCAACGGATTCTTCCAACGCCGCAGCGCGATGAATAGAGTGCGGCCAGTGCTTTGAAACCTGTAGTCGCGGTCGCGGAGGAAGGCGGACTCCACGAGAACTCCTACGAACGCAATGGCAGCGAGTGGAACAGCGGCTGCGGTAGCTGCACGAAAGTTATACGAGGCCGTAAATTGCGTGAAGCTGAGCACCGGCAATACCGGGTAACGCAGAAAGCTCGCAACGCTCAGCTCGCCCATCGCAAGAAGAAACACGAGGACGAGGGAAAACACGATCCCTGGAGCGCTCAGTGGCAGCGTGACTCGCCGAAGAACTCCCGGCCATCCCGATACAAGACGGGCCGCCTCCTCGAGACGGCGGTCGACATTGCACGACGACGCAAACGTCAAAAGCACGGCGATGGGAAGGAAGACTGACGAAAGCACGAGGATGCAGCCGCCGAATCCGAACAGCCAGTCGGACCCGCTTTGTCCAATGCGTGCGACGACGCGAGCCCAACCGAGCGCAACGAAATACGGCGGCAACACGAATGGCACTGTGAGCAGCCACATAAATCCGGAACGCAGTGGCAGGTTCGACTTCGCGAACAGGATTCCCGCAGGGACGCCGATCAATCCACAAACTGCCGTGGTTGCCAACGCTAACCGAATGCTATTGCCAAGCAACGACCAGAAGCGGGCCGCGGAGATCAACTCGCGATAGTAATTGAGACTGAAGTGCCCGTTGTGCCGAAAACTTTCGACAGCGATCGCTGCAATGGGCGCCAAGCCAGCAATCGCAACAAGTGCGACACACAACCAGAGAACAACGGTTTCGGCTTTTACTGGCCGGCCCATTCTTTGAGGAATGGTTGGATTTTTTCCATCTTGCGCGCCAAGTCCGCGTAGCCGACGCGCATTGTTTTGATGTCTTCGATGCGCCGGATCTCCGGAGGTGTGTCGACACCGCTATGCAGCGGGATCTGGGCACAGTCAGCAAACGCGAGTTTGCGTTCGGTCGGCTTACTGAGCAGGTAATCGATGAGCTGTTTACCATTCTCCGGATGCGGTCCTCCTTTGATCAGGGCGACCGCGTTCGGCAAAATCAGGACACCGAGACCATTCGCATCTTGATCCGGGTAAACTATCTCGACCGGCTTGCCTTGTTTTTCCCTGTTCACCGCGTCGTCGCTATCAACGAGAGAGAAGTCCACTTGTCCGGCCGCGACGAAGTCCGCGCTTTCGCCGTTGCTGGTGGTTGTCTTCACGCCATTGTTTTTCATGTCGTTCATGAAAGTTTTGGCGCGGTCGTCGCCCCAGATCGCGAAAAGGGCAGCAACATAATCGGTGGTCGTTCCAAACAATGGATTCGCGATAGCTGCGCGCCCTTTTGCTGAAGGCTCCGTGTAGGCCGTCACGCTCGCAGGCTTGATTGTCGATCTTGAATTCACCAGCAGCAATCGAGCGCGCGCGGAGAAACCGGTCCAGTAATGATCCGGATCTTTGAACTGATCGGGAATCCCTTCCGCGGAAGGGGAAACGTACGGGGTGGATACACCGCGCTGTTTAAGGGCGTCCGCTCGCACCGGTTCGTTAGCCCAATAGACATCGGCCTGTGGGTTGTCCTTCTCGGCAATGAGGCGGTTCATCACGCCGGTACTCTTGGACTCTTCGGTGTCGAAGACAGATTTCACCGTGATCCCGGTCTCGCGCTCGAAGTCCTTCAGGATCGGCTCCGAAAAAACCTGGTCCTCGCTCACGTACACGACAACAGCTTTTGAACTCGCACTTCGGCAGGAGTTCAAGCCTACCGCGAGCAATAGAATCAAAACCACATGAATCTGCTTAGACATATTCATCATTAACGTCCGACGTTGGATTCTCGTCCAAGGGCAAGGGAATTCTCGCTTCCCTCCAGACCTTCAAGTTATTTACCAGCGTAGGTAAAATCGTCGAACAACGTCACGCTATCAGCCTTCGTCCACATGCCCACTTTTCCGGCGTTCGCGAAGCTCGCATCAGTCGCTTCGATTACTTTGCTGCCGTCAAACGTAACGGTGAATTTGTTGCCCTCGAAGTCCACCCGGAGCGTGTGCCAGACGCCGGAGGTCACCTTCGTGTTGATATTTTTAAACGCTACACGCTTGCCATTGATCGTGTGATAGATCGTGACGTTGTCCTCCAGCGCGTTCGCGCGCGATATGTAGTAGTTGTTTGCGTCCTGCACGCGCCAGATCACGCCGCCCGCCTGGTCTTCCTTCCCGGCGACCGGTTTGAACTTCACTTCAACGAAACCGTCTTTGATGTTGGTGTCGTTCTTGAAACAGACGGGGAACGTCGCCTGGCCCGATTGTTTTAACACATTCGGTTTGCTCGGCGCCGATTCGTCTTTTTCGATCGCCCATTTCGCCGAGCCCCTCCCGGTTTGTGTTGCCGTCCAGCCCGGAGGCAGGGCGCCGACTTTCATGTCGTCAAAGTTGACTGTCTCAGCGATGGCCAGTCCTGTTGCCATGGCCATTGCCACTATCGTTAAGCTTAATGTTTTCATAGTTTTCCTTCTGGTTGATATAAGGCTTACGGTAACGGTGAACTGACCTTGAGCAGTCCACCGACCAGAAACCCGCCTTCTAGGGCTTGTGCCAAATCTTTGGCCGCGCCTCTGCGCCAATAATGGAAAAACATGATGCGCGGCTCTTCGTGCGTCATGTGCTGATGGATGGCGACGATGTTGATCTTGTCCTTGAGCAGCGATTTTAAGACCGGCTGCAATTCATCTTCCGTGACTGCGAAGTCTCCATCGACAACTGCGTTATCATCGGTCCCAGCAAACGCCGCCCACGTGTTCACGCCCATGTCCTTGTCGATCTTGACGCCGTGCATTTTCGCCGGCCGGCCGATGGTGAATTTGACCATTCCGTCCTTCGACTCGCCTTGCATGCCGAAGATTTCGTTAAGAGGTCCGGCGGTAATCGAATTTTTTTCCGGCAACGATGGTTGCCCAACGGCCGAAAACGATTCCGCTGGTTTTGCGTTTTGACCCCTGATTGCCTTCGTCGTGTCGTAAACTTTTTTAACCGCGCTCGCTAACTTTTCAACAGTGCCTTCGCCTTCGATGTGCATGAAAAATACTTTCGGCTGATCGAAGAAGAAATGATTATGCAGCGCGGTAACGCTGAGCCCGTTGTCGAGCGCAGCTGACATCGTTGAGTTGACTTCGTCTTCGAATAGAACGGTGTCGCCCATCACCATGGCTTCGGTGTGCGCGCCTTTTGTGAACGCAGCCCAGGTCCCGAGACCCATGAACGGCGGCATGGTCCATCCATCGACAACGACCTTCACGTCGTTGCGCGGGAAAGTGACTTTGTAAACGCCTTCCTTCTCGTTCATCTTTCCTTTGAGGCCGGTGACCTCATCGATCCGCGCCGTATTGAGGTCGGCAGCGAACGCGCTTGAGATAATTCCGAGGAGAATTGTTGTGCGAAGCAAAAAATTCTTCGTGCTTGTCTTCATCTTTGTTTATTAACTCCCCCTGTTGATGATTGTGCTGTAATCTTTACAGACACAACAGGCCAGATGTAAGTTCAAATAATATTTGCAATACATCTTTCATTTGATCAGCATGAACTGTGACCACGCCAACCTCGTGGCTATTGTTGCTGTTTAGTCTGCCGACAAATCGCAACACCGAGCGCGTGGCCGTGTGGCGACGGTTGAAAAAACTGGGCGCGGCCCAGATCAAAACATCGACGTATCTCCTCCCGGATGAGCCGGCGCAATACGAGCAGTTTCAATGGCTGGCACAGCAGATCCGTGATTACGGAGGTGATTCGACGCTCGTTCGGGCACAGGAAATCGAGGGTCTAACCAAACAGAAGGTGATCGCGATATTTAATGACGCCCGCGCCAAAGATTATGCCGAGCTACGAAAATCTCTTCAGGGTTTCATCGGGCGGCGCAAGAAAATGGATGCGGAAACCGCAGCTCCAGAACTGGAACGCCTCACGCGACAATTCCGTGAAATTCGCAAGGTAGATTTCTTCGACAGTGCACGCGGGCACGACATTGCGATGCTGCTTCGCCGCGCTGAAGGCAGCAGCCGCGCGCGACTCGCAGTGCTCGATGCAAACCAATACCAGGGCAAAACGTGGCTGACGCGCCCATGCCCGGAGATCGACCGAGTTGGATCGGCGTGGCTGATCTCCAACTTCATTGACCGGAAGCCGAAGTTTGTATTTGCGCCAAGTTCAGATGCTGTCCCCGCCGCGATCCCGTTTGACATGCTTGATGCTGAGTTCTCGCACCATGGCAACTACTGCACTTTCGAGACACTCATCCGGCGTTTTGCGATCTCCGACAAAATGGTGGCTAAGATTGGGGAGATGATCCACGACGCGGATCTGGACGACGCCAGATTCCAGCGGGTGGAAGCGGTCGGGATTGATCGTGTTCTCAAAGGCTGGGCCAAGGAAGGATTGCCCGACAAAGAAATCTTGCGGCGGGGCTTCGAGTGTTTCGACGCGCTCTACGCATTCTTGCAGCGCCGATGAATCGTGAATCGAAAATTGTAACGGTAGGTCAGCAGAGTGATTCCGACGCAGACCATCAGATGCCGTCGTGGCGCGAAGTGTTTCTCTACTTTTTGTTCCTCGGCTTCGTCAATGTCGGCGGACCAGTCGCGCAGATCACGATGATGTTTAATCACATGGTGGAAAAGCGCCAGTGGTTGTCCAAAGACCGGTTCGTCAAGATCATGGCTTTCTGCCACATGCTTCCTGGCCCTGAGGCACTCCAACTCGCGATCTATGTCGGATATCTGAAAAGGAAACTTTGGGGCGGCATTTTGGCCGGGCTGACCTTCATTCTGCCGGGTGCGGTAGTGATGATCGTTTTGAGCTGGTTGTACGTTAAGTACGGCCAACTGCCTCAAGTTAATAACGCCCTCTATGTCCTCAAACCGGCAGTCCTAGGCATTATCGCCGCTGGCATCATCAAGCTCGGCCGCGCTTCCATTCGGAATTTTTTTCTAGCAGTCCTGCTCGTAGGCGCATTCGTAGGAATGCGTTTCGCCGGAATTAATTTCTTATTGATCCTCCTCATTGCAGGTCTGTTGAATCTGCTGATCGAGGAAGGTTGGCCGCTGCTAAAAAAGACTGGACCCGGCCTGCCGGCGGCAATTGGCGGAATCGGTCTGCTGGTTCCTTTTGGAGATTCGCGATTAGTTCAAGTTGCGTGGCTGTTTTTCAAAACAGGACTCCTGAGTTTTGGCGGCGCCTATGCGTCGCTTGTTTTCGTACAGCGCGGCGCAGTCGCTCAATATCATTGGCTTTCAGATGGCCAGTTGCTGGACGGCGTCGCTCTTAGCGTTGCAACGCCTGGACCATTCATGTTGTTCACCACATTCGTGGGCTATCTCGTCAGCGGAATTGCTGGAGCAGTACTCGCCACCTTCTTCGTGTTTTTCCCCTCGTTCGTCTTTGTTCTCGTCGGTGTGCATTACATCGAAAAAGTTCGCGAGAATCGCAGGATTCAGGCATTCCTCGCGGGCGTGAGTGCCGCAGTTGTTGGTGTCATAGCAGTCGTGTCTCTCGATCTAATTCCCGAAGCGCTCGTTGACTGGCCCGCTGTCGGTATCGCGGCTGCTGCTTTTTTTCTTATCGCGTTTCTGAAGCGGGATGTTGCTTTGGTGGCAGTTAGCGCAATGGCAGGCGGCATAATTTATTCAGTTGTTCGTGCGCTGACTTAGACGGCGAAATGGAATGCAACTGCGCGCTACGCGTACTAGCGCTTGTCGGAACGCTCCGCTGGAAGTGGGACATTGTCCCGGCGCGCTGCGGAATCGCCGGGCACATTCTCGGCCACCTCGTGAGTCCTGTGTTACAACCTGGGCCAGCTTCAGTGCACCGCTCCATCTTCCACCGACTGGCGGCCATGGAGGATACCGTCGGTGAAGAGCTGGCCGCTGGCTTCGAAATAGAGGCGCAGTTGCACGCGTCGCGCGTCGGGTCGCGGCGAGACGGAGCCGGGCTGACCGCGCGAACCGTGATACAACACATCGTCGAACTCGAAGAGATCGCCTCCGCCGCCTGCGCCTCCTTTGTAGTGCAACGACAGCGTTTGAGCGTGGACGAGTTGATTGCCGCCGTCGAAAACGTGGGCGTCAAACCATACGTTCTTCGCGTAAGCGATGTTCTTTACCCACGCGCTGAGTTTTACACGCGTCTGAAATTCGGATCGGCGGATCCAGCTGGGCTGAACTGGTGGCGCTGCTTTTCGATCGTGAGGGCAAGCGCGTTCACCACGTCGCGATTCGTTTGCGCGCCTTGGCGTGACCGGTTCCATCCCCTTTCACCGCGCGCGTCGTGCATCGCGTGCCTCCCTGGAACGTTCTGTATGTGCTGACACTGGTCAGAGCGGTTTGATCCGAATATTGGCGAACGCCACGCGGCCTGTGTGGGTCTGCATTCCAATGAACCCCGATTGCGGATCGACGCTCGGCGGATTGCCGCGCATGTTGTCGTCATTCCTCCGCGTAAAGCGCGTCGTCTCCTGCCCGTTCAATCGCACGATGTAAGTCTGGCCGCTCACTTCGATCTCGTAATGATGCCACTGTCCCGCGGCTAGCTTCTGGTTGTTCTGATACTGCTGCTGACCCGGCGCCGTCCCGAGTTCCTTGACCTTGTAAATCGCGCCGGTGTGACTGAAGAACGCGCCATCCTGCTCACCGGGAAAGCGCGTATCGCGGCGGGCTTCCTCGTCGATCTGGATTTCGAAGCCGGTGTGCACGGCGACGAACGCGGCGTTATCCGCGGGATCGATCGGATTCGGCGCGGGATCGGGCAGGCGCGGATCGCGGAACCGAACGAACACGCCGGAGTTGTCGTTGTTTGGCCCGAATGGGAACGAGAGCAGGAAGTCAAGCCGGAGGATGAAGTTTTCGAACTTCTGCGGCTCGTAGAAAAACAAGCCAATCCCTCGGCCATCCTGCTGCGCGATCATCATCCGCTCGAACAGCGAGAGGCCCCCGCCGCCGGCCATGCGCCAGTTTGCAAACTGCGCTTTCGTACCATCGAAGAGATATTGAAACCCGGGCTCGGCCGTCGCGGGAGGCGGCGCCGTCGGAACGAGATGATCGCCGAGCCGCCGCGCGAGCGCGACGCCGGAAAGCATCGGATTCGGCGAGCCCATCGTCGGTAGGAGCGCCGGTCCTACGACGTAAAGATTGTCGGTCTCCCAAATTCGGCCCCATTCGTCTGTGACCGATGACGCTGACGACTCACCCATCCAGAGTGTGCCGGATTCGTGGTGCGTCGAGCTGAGCGTATCGGCGCACGCCGAGAACACCGGCGGGGTATTCTGCCACGTTGCGCTTCCCGGGTTATTCGGCGTGGAGAGATACTGAATCAGGCCGTTGTTCGCGAAAATCTCCGCGACTTTAAGGCTCGCGTTCTGCATCGCTTTCCACAGATCGTTGTCCTTGGTTCGGCCCTGATCGTTCGGATCGGTCTTGCGCGGATCGGTCGGATTCGACCAGTTCGTTTCGAGGCGGACTTTTGCCATCGGAACGCCATTGCCGTCGGGCGGGCCGGGGATGATCCGGTTCTGCGGGTCGGCGGATTTTTTGTCGCCGACCATCTCGCCGATGCCGCGCGCGGTGATGACGACCCATTTGTCCGTGAGGTCCTTGAACTGGTCGAGCTCGTCGATGTTCGGGATTTTTTGAAACAACTCGGCTTCTGAATTTTTGCCAAGTTCGCCGACGCCGGACGCGGTGATCTGAAAGTGGTAATGGCCTTTGCTGTTGTCGATCGGGTGCGTGTGAATGCCTTTCACGAACAGTGCGGAAATCTGAAGCTCGCGCGTCTCGGGATGGAGGATCGGATCGAGATCCGGTCCAAACGCAGCTCGCGGGACGCGAAAGGTCAGGTTCGATCGCAGATGCGCCATAAGGTTGCGGCCGATGAGGTTTTTTTCGGGCACGGCGTTCATCGCCAGCCGCGTGTTCTCAATCGTGCCGAGAGCGAAAAAAACTTTCCCGCCAGGTGGCACTTCAATGCGCCGTTCGACGCCTTGACTTTTTGCCCAGACTCCGGTGATCGCGTTGCCGCTGCGATCCAGCCGAGTGACGTGCGCGTTGCTCACGAGCATGAGGCGCTTAACTGCGTCCTGATCGTCCGTCGTTCCGCCCGCTTGCTGGGCCTCGCCTTGCGCGGCACGCGCGGCCTGAAGCAGCAACTGGACACCATTGAATTTGTTCAGCCCAAAAAAGCCGGCCCGTGGCGATGCCGACGTGACGGCAAGCGGCGCTTCGAGATCGAGCGCGTCGTTCAATACACCGAACTTGCCTGTCAGCACGTCATGACCCGGCGCGGACGCGACGGCGCTGATGCCGTCAAATAGGCGTTTGCGCATCGCGGTGTGCAGCGGTCCGAAAACGAAGTCATTGCTGGTATCGGTCCCGATCTGTCGCGCGGCTTCGTCGAGGTATGACTCAGTCGGGTTCGCGCTCCCGCGCGGGAGGACTTTTTCTTTGAGATCCTTTCGAACGTTTGCTGGCCACGACGGATCGCTGACTTCCGAATCGATCAAATATGGCGACCAGCCGCCCCAAAATACCGAGCGCCCGCCCACGCAATAGGCGAGGCCCGGAAAATTCTGGTTGAACCCCATCGGACTATCGGAAGTCCACGGCTGTCCCCACAGCGTCCCCGCGTTGTTCTTGCCAGGTGGCGCGAAATTGCCTGGCAAGTTTTGGACATGCTCCGGCAGTGCGAATGGTCCCGCTTCGAGCACTAGAATGCGATGCGCTTGAGTGCGATCGCGATTGAATAAATGGCTCGCGAGCACCGCGCCGAAGCTCCCGCCGCCGATGATGATAAAGTCGAACATTCGGCGGTTCGGGCGCTTCTGCGGGTCGATACTGTTTACTGCCTCCTCTAACGTGTTGCAGCCGTAGCGTCCGAGAACGTCAAAGGTAAATAACGTGTTCTGTGGGTTGTTGACGGTCGCCATAAATACTCCTTTTGGACGGCTGACCCCCTGCGCTAAAAAGCTCGCCGGCGCCGCGCCAATGCACTTGCTGTCTCGCAGGGGAACTCCGCAATCAAAGCTAACTGCTATGCGACAGTCAAGAGAAAAGGTCGCAATTACCACTTTACTTTCGAGCACCACTGACGCGATCGTTAAGCCTCGGAGTCTACTTCGGGTGTTCACGTCGGAGGGAAATGTCGATTGGTTTGCACTCGTCATCTGCGTGATTGGGTTTGCGGGGCTGCTCCGTTGGCGACGAAAAGACCACGCAAAAAGGTTTCGCTTTGTCCACTTCTTTGTACACCGACGACATTTTTTGAGCGCATTTGAGAACACTTGGGATACGCCTCATTCGACGTTTTTACCTATGAAAGAGCGCTCAAGAGCACGTGAGCAAATGTGAGCGCAATCGATCGGTACTCAATGTTGTTGAGGCGCTCTGCCAACTAAGCTAAGACTCCGAAAGGAATTTCGGATTGTAAATTCTAGATTGGCGATTGCAACTATCGCGCGACCACCGAAATTTTCGCGCGTTCCGCAAGATCGACGATCGCATCCCGCTCGAGCAATAACGTTTTTTGTGCTTCGATAGCGATCACGCGTATCTTGGCTTCCGCTGCGATACCGATCGTCTCCACCCCGATTACTGGCACATCGAAGCGCATATCCTGATTTGGTTTCGCCACTTTGACCATGATCGCATCCTTGCGCGCAAGGGCGCCGCCGCGTTGGATCGCGTCATTTGTTCCTTCAAATGCTTCAACCGCAACGACTGTTCCATTTTTCACAATCACAGTTTGGCCGATGTCGAGGCCGGCGATGTCTTTGGCAATTTTCCAGCCAAAATCGACATCTTCCTCTTCGCGACGCGACAATTTCGGGCCGGCGATTAATCCTGGCGGTGCGAGCGAAGCTTCGAGAAATGTCGTGGCAGACAAGAGATCGACTTTCACTTTCGATAGTTCATCCGCGATGACAGCAAAGATCGATTCGGCATTGCGCTGCTTAAGTTTCCCCAGCAGAAGCAGCGCCTTCCAATCCGGGCGCAAATCGAAAAGATTTTTCGGCGCGATTTGTCCCGCCATGATCGCGTGATGAACGTCTTGGTCACGAAAAAATTTCAGGAGCCGGTTCAGTTGTCCGACGCGCATCCATTCAATTAGATCGACATGTTGCGTAAGCGCAGGATCCGTTTCGTCCGCCGACTTTTCGTGCTGCATCGGCAAGCAGTCTAGGATAAACGCCGTTACCGGCGATGATTCCCAAGGCTGGCGGGATTTTCATCGGGGTACTTCGGCGTGAAAAGGAACGTTCGTTTCGGCGCGACGCCGAAACCACACACGCGGGACGCGTGCGCTACCCATGATGGCGGCGGCGTTTGACGTGCAATTGGGCGAGCGCTTTTTGAAGGGACGCCTGGATTGCGGCCACTTCTTCGGCGGTGTGATCTTCCTTCATCGCAGCCTTGGCGCGCTCGACAGCGGCCTCGGCCGCTGCGACGTCGATCTTCTCAGCTTCCAAAGCCATGTCGGTCAAAACCGAAACCGCGTCGGCCTTAATCTCCACAAAGCCTTCGCCAATTGCGAGGGCCGTTTCGCGTC
>WNGF01007619.1_pt1 | contig 12994 bp, 8 predicted proteins | sample 5400641 | NCBI WGS metagenome assembly WNGF01 (sample SAMN13153371, study PRJNA577476) | soil metagenome | isolation source: 80 cm soil or saprolite under grassland replicate 2 | place: USA:California | collected 2016-06-15
CAGGACTGGCGCCTCTGGCGCGTCTCGTAGCGCTTGAACGAGCGCTCCTGATCGCACTTCGGACAGTGGGCGTGTTCTCCGTCTGGCGCGTACTTGGAGCGCCACAGAAACTCCAGGCAAGCCGCGTCGTTCGGGTATTCGCGCATGAATTCCATGAGCGAGATACGCGACTGAGACGACTTCGCGCGGACCGGATTGTTCCTATCGACGGGAGGCATCTTGTGCCCCTTACTGTATAGATGGCGTCGGACGGACCGTCCTACGTCATTGCTTCGGAAAGCTCTCTCTCAGTTGATCCGCCAATGGTGGAGGCGCAGCGATTCCAAGGCCCGAGAAACGGCACTTCTCAAAATCGCAATTCACGACGTGCATCGCCCCGATCTTAAAGACACCTTCGGGAACCTCCCAGAGGATGGCGTCTACGTCCGGAGTGTCAAAGCTGCTGTTGCTGAACGAGCATCCCTCGGGAAAGAAAATGCCGGGGCCATTTATCTGGCAACCGACGAAGGCTGCGTTTTCGACGCGACCGGTATTCGGATCGATGAGGTCAACGAGTTTCAGAACGCGGTCTTCGTACATGGTGCGGCCACTTGCCATTTCGACTCCCTCCGTCTGACGGACTGGCCGATTCTATGAACCTCTACAGAGAACGGCCACTTCCCGGAAGGACTAACCCCTGCCAGATCTGCGCGTCATACTTCCCGGTTCGGGGGCAGGGGGGTTGATCATCTTTCGTAGCGGTCATCGGTTGCTTCGGCGGGCCACCCCGGCGCTCGGCGCGCTCACCGGGATCTTGCTAGCAAGCGCGCTCGTGGCCGTCCCCGCCGGCGGAGCGCCGGGAACGGCGGCTCGGACGGTGGCCGTCAAGCCCACTGCCGATGCGTTTGTGACCTCCGTCGCGCCGAGAAGCAACTTCGGGCGGGCGCGGATGCTCATCGTCGATCGCCGGCCGGCTGTCCGCAGCTACCTGCGCTTTAGGGTCCGCCCTCTCGGCGGCCCGGTCCGTCAGGCGACGCTGCGGCTGTACGTCACTCGCGCCCGCGGCCGTCGGGTACGAGTCGCCCGAGTCCGCGCCCGCCCGTGGACGGAGCGAACCATCACCTTTGGCCGGGCACCGCGCCTGGCAAGTCCGATCGTGCGCGCGAGCGTTCCCGTCTCGGGCTGGGTCGACCTCGACGTCTCTCGGCTCGTCCGCCGCGCGGGGACGATCGAGCTCGCCCTCGCCTACGGGACCCCTGCGGGAGAGGTCAGGTTCGCCAGTCGGGAGTCCGGCACCCGCGCTCCGCGCCTCGTGATCAGCAGCGGCACCTCGGCCGACCCCGTCGTGGCCGCGGCCGGGAACATCGCGTGCGACCCGGCTTGGCCCGAGTTCAACGCCGGGAACGGGACGGCGACCGACTGCCACCAGAGAGACACCTCCGACTTGCTCGTGAAGACGAAGCTGGCGGCGGTGCTGGCGCTCGGGGATTCGCAGTACGACTGCGGTGGCCTGGCCGCGTACCAGCAGGCGTACGGCCCGTCGTGGGGCCGCGTGAAATCGATCACTCACCCCGTTCCGGGCAATCACGACTACGTCTCGTCCGGCGGCACCGACTGCGACCCGACGGGCAATGGGGGCGGCTACTTCGCCTACTTCGGTAGCGCCGCCCGGCCGGCCGGCACGAGCTACTACAGCTTCAACGTCGGGACGTGGCACGTCGTGGCGCTCGACTCTCAGTGCTCCGCGGTCGGGGGCTGCGCACCGGGCTCCCCCGAGGAGGCGTGGCTGCGCGCGGACCTGGCCGCGAATCCGACCAAGTGTACGCTCGCCTACTGGCATTACCCGCTCTTCTCGTCCGGCCTCGAGGGAGCGAGACCCGAGGGAGCGAGATCCGAGGGAGCGACCTTCTGGGCCGATCTCGACCGCGCTGGCGCCGAGGTGGTCCTCAACGCCCACGAGCACGATTACGAGCGCTTCGCGCCCCAGCACGGGAACGGACAGGGCGACCCGAAAGGGATCAGGGAGTTCGTCGTCGGCACAGGCGGCCGCATGCGGCACGCGTTCACGACCGTGGCTCCGAACAGCCAGGTGCGGGAGAACGGCTCGTGGGGCGTGCTCGAGTTGACGCTCCATACCGGCAGCTACAGCTGGCGGTTCGTGCCGGTGGCCGGCGGGACGTTCAGCGACTCGGGCTCGACCGCCTGCCACTAGGCTGCCTTCGCCGCGGGCGAGGTTTCACGTGCCGCCGGCGGCCGGGAGTTGCCCCCAGAGCCGGAAGGTCCGGCCGAGCAGCCCGCCTAGGCGCGAGCCGACTGCCTCGTCGAGCCACGCCGCGTCGTCTGCCGGCAGGATGCGCAGCAGTGCCGCGAGGGCGACGAACGCAACCGTCCCGACGGCGAGCCCGAGCGCGATCCCGGCGGCGCCGTGCAGCAGCCGCACACAACCCCAAGCGGCCGCGCCTGCGGCGGCGGACGTGAGCGCCGCACGCGCCAGCGCGGTCGCCTCCCAGCGAATGCTCCCGAGATGTAGCCGGGCGTAGGCCAAGATCGGCAGACCCGCTGCGAGCTGGGCACAGACGTTCGCGACCGCCGCCCCGGGTGCGTCGTACCGGGGAACGAGAAGGAAGTCGAGTCCGATGTTGGCTACGCCGGCTGCGAGCATGATCAGGAGCGGGATGCCGATTACGCCGATCCCCGTAAGGAAGGCGCGCGAGAGGTTGACGAGCGGGATCAGGGGCAGGGGCGCGAGGAGGATCAGGAGCACGGTTCCGGCGGACGCGTAGTCGGAACCCCACAGCACGCGGATGGTCTCCGGGCCTAGCGCGAGCGCCCCCGCCGTCACGGGCAGGCTGAGAAGGAGGAGCAGTCGCGCTGCGCGCCCGTAGCCCCGTCGGATTCGCTCGTCCGCTCCGGCCCCGAGCAGCGTCGCAACCGCCGGGGATACCACCTGGGTGAGCGACTGCGGAAGAGCGACGAGGGCCGTCATCAGGGAGAAGGCAATCGAGTAGAACGCGATCTGCGCGCTCTGCGAATAGTGCTGGAGAAAGAAGAGCTCCGATCGTCGCCAGACGACGAACGTGATCACGGCGCCGATCGAAGCGAGCAGGGCGTACCTCCCGGCGTCGTGGCGCAAGGTGCTCGCGGGCATGCGCGGTAGCGGTGCGAGGCGGCGGAGAGCCTTGCGCGCGAGCGTGCCTGTCCAGGCGAGGTTGACGAGCCCCACGAACGCCTCGACCGCGAAGATGCCGGTGATTCCTCCCCCGGCCGCGAGGACGGCGATCAGCGCGGCGGTTGCAACGGTCCCCGTGACCAGCCCGACAATCGAGGCGTCACGCCAGCGCTGGGCGCCGATGAGCACCGCGCTCGGAACCGTGTGGAGAACCCCGGCGGTCGCGGCGGCCGCAGCGAGCAACCATGCGGGAGCGGGGTCGGCTCCGGCGAAGGCCGCCGCCGCCAGCCCTCCGCCGGCGAGGAGGGCCCCGACGAGCTGGATTCTCCATCCCCAGGCGACGAGATCCCGGACTTCGCCGCTGCGCCTGCGGCCGAGCATCTCGCCGATGTACCGCATCAGGGAGATCGAGAGCCCGACGGAGACAAGGCTCACGGCGGAGATCTCCGTGAACGCGATGAAGCTTTGGACGCCCATCCCGGCCGGGCCGAGGAACCGGGCCGCGACGAGCGACTGCACCAGTGCGTACAACTGGGGCAGGACGAGGCTCGAGCCCTTCCAGACGCCTCCCGCGAGAACGGAAGCGCCGGTGGTGGCGGCCGCGGCATCGATCGGTTCCCCGGCCGCCGGTGCGGGCTCGAGGGGATCCACAGCTCCCGGTTCTCGCGGAGTGAACGTCATTCGCTCATGGTGTCTGAACTCGGGGCGTAGTCGAGGCGTAGCTAACGGCGCGCCTTCATCCGCCCATACAGCTCAACGAGAGGCACTGTGGCCGTCTCCGGCGAGTAGTGCCGCTCGAAGGTCGCGCGCGCCGCCGCCCCGCGTCCTCGCCGCGCCGCCGGATCGGACAGGAGCTCGGCCGCGGCCGGAGCCAGGTCCGCCGGATCCGTGTGGACGACGACGCCGTCGGAGGGCTCGATGCCCTCGGCACCCGCCGGTGTCGTCACGACGGGCACGCCGCTTGCAATCGCCTCGAGAGTCTTCACCTTCATCCCGCTTCCTCGTTCGAGCGGGAAGACGAGGACGGAGAGCCGGCGGATGAACTCGCGTGCGGAGTCGAGCCCGCCGAGGATCTCGACTCCCGAGACTGCCGGCAGCCCGAGCCTCTCGGTCCCGCGGCCGGCGACGAGGAGGCGGGCGTCCGGGACCCGAGCGTGAATCGGCGGCCAGATCCGGGTGACGAGCTTCTCCATCGCGGCCGCGGTCGGCGGCCACGCGGCGGTGCCGACGATCCCGGCGAGCGGGGGACCGTCGAGCGGGGCGGGACGGTAGAGATCCGGGTCGAGCGAGAGCGGTGCGTGCACGACGTCCGCGCGCGGCGCGGCGCGGCGTAGCGCGCCGGCGACGAGCGGCGAGCTGGCGACGAGATATCGGTGCCGGCGGATTGCGGCGCGCTCGCCGAGGGCGAACTCCAGGGTGTCACGGAAGCGCTTCTCCCAAGGGCGGCCGAGGCTCCGGTCTCTCCGCACGAGATAGTGGATATGGACGAGCGAGGGAGTGCTCACGCCCTCGTCGCACCAGGCCGTATCCGTCTCCTCGAGGTGCACGACGTCGACCTCACGGGCTTCCTCGCGAACGCGCGCGGCGAACACGCCGGCGGCGAGCTCTCCACGCGGCCGGCGCAGCCGCCCGATCCGCGCGCGCCAGGGGGTCGGCGGATCGACCTTCACCACTTCGACCGGCAGATCCGCCGGGACCTCTCCGGGCACGGCGAAGGACTGTCGCGCGGCCAGTGCGCGGACGTCGATTCCGTGCGCCCGCAGCCCGCGGAGGAGCCCGAGCGCAGCCTTTCCGGGCGCGCCTCCTTCCGGGAGCGGCGGCTGGGGAAGCACGACAAGTACTCGCACGAGCCCATCGTGACATCCGCGTCGCGATGGCCTATCGCTAATCCTCGCTTCGCGCGGATGCGCGGGCTCCGGGCTTGTGGCCCGCTCTGCATCCGACCAGCTGCGCGCCAGGAACCGACGAGGCCGCGGAGTCGGCCGCCCAAGGTCTGCTCGAGCCAGCGAGCGTCGTCGCCGGAAAGGATGCGAAGAACCGCTGCCAGGACTCCGTAGGCGGCTGCTGCGGCGAGGACGCCGACCACGAGACCGAGCTCGTCTCCGAGGAGCTTGCGCGACCCCCACGCTCCCAGCCCTGCGCCGGCTGCCGCCAAGACTCACCGCCGCTCGCCTCGGACCAGAGCCCGCCTCGCAGGACCGAGCGTCCCGTCGTCGCCTGCGCCGCCGTCGACGGCCTCGAGAGGCTGCTCTGCTCCCGGCGGCGCGGGCGGGGTCGTCTACGCCGGCCACGCGGCCGAGGGCCGAATCAGGTCCTCTCGGGCTGCGGGCGCGCGGCCGCGGCGCGGGCGTGCTCGATCACGTCCCGGATGATCCGCGCCAGGTCGAGCGTCGGCTCCCAGCCGACCGCTTCGCGAATCTTCCCGATCGCCGGCTCGCGGTGGAGCGTGTCCTCGATCCCCTGCCCGTAGACCTCGTCGTAGGGGACGAACGCGATCTCGGAGCCGCTCCCCGCAGCCTGTCTCACTCGGTCGGCGAGGTCGAGGATCGTGATCCGCTCGGACGAGCCGACGTTGAAGATCTCGCCGGAGATCTCGCGGGCGTCCATCAGGGTCTTGAGCGCCCTCACCGTGTCGGAGACGTGGCAGAACGAGCGCGTCTGCGTACCGTCTCCGTGCACCTCGAGGGGTGCGCCCGCGAGCGCCTGCTCGGCGAAGCGCGGGATTACCATCCCGTAGCGCCCGCTCTGCCGAGGCCCGACGGTGTTGAAGAGGCGGACGATGACCGAGTCCAGGCCGCGCTCGAGGTGGTACGAGAGCGCGAGGTGCTCGTCCATCGCCTTCGAGTCGGCGTAGAGCCACCGCTTCTCCGTGGTCGGACCGTAGACGCGTCGATCGTTCTCCGCGAGCGGCCGCTCCTCCCGGTGGTCGCCGTACACCTCGGAGCTCGAGGCGACGAGGACGCGCTTGCCGAAGCGGCTGGCGTAGCCGAGCACGGTCTCGGTGCCCTCCACGTTCGTCACCATCGTGTGCACCGGCTGCTCGACGATCAGGCGGACTCCGACCGCCGCAGCAAGGTGGTAGACGACGTCGACCTTGTGCACCAGCTCGCTCACGATCGACGGCGAGAGCACCGAATCGACCACCAGATGAAAGTCCGGCCGGTCACGGAGGTGGGCGACGTTCTCGAGCGATCCCGTAGAGACGTCGTCCAGAGCGAAGACTTCCCATCCCGCTGCGAGCAGCGCCTCCGAGAGGTGCGAGCCGATGAAGCCGGCGCCGCCGGTCACGAGCGCCGTGCGTCCGCTTCCCGATCCGTTCGGCACCTGTCGCAGCGTACAGGCCTTCTCCGTCGCCACGGTCACCGGGGCGACGGCAGGTTCTTCAGCGCCTCCGCGATCCTCGGTTCCCGGCGGTCGATCCGCCTCGCCGCCAGGAGCTCCGCCCGCGCGCGCCGCCACTCGCGCGTGCGGACGTAGGCGAGGGCGAGGTCGTAGCGCAGCTCGACCGACCGCGGCTCTTTCCGGACCGCGGCGGCCAGCGGCGGCGTCGCGGCGCGCGGCGACGACGCCAGCGCGGCCTCGGCGAGGTACGGCTCGACCGAGAGCGGGTCGAGCCGCTTCGCCCAGCGCAGGTCGCCTGCCGGCTGCTCGGCCGTGAAGGCGCGCGAGGTCAGGCGGGCGGAGAGCCACGGCGGCACGAATGCGACCAGCGCGACCACCGCCGTCACGCTTGCGGCCGCGACCGCGACGCCCCTCCCTAGCCGACGCCGCTCTCCGCCGGAGCCACCCGCTCCGAGTAGCAGGAAGAACGGAACGCCGCACGCGGGCAGGGTCCAGATCCAATCCACGGAGGCATGGGCGAGCCAGTAGGCCCCGCCGCCAAAGGCGGCGGTGGCACCCACGTCGCCCGCCAGCGTTCGCCGGAGAATTGCCCGAAGCGGAAGCGCGAGGCTCGCGACGAGGAGGATCAGGCCGACGATCCCGAGCTCGCTCAGCGCGTCGAGCCAGAGCGAATGCGCGCGCGCAGGCGTGTCGGGGGTGCGACGGTGCTCGAGGTATGCCGTGCCGAAGCCCCGCGACCCGATCCCGGCGAGTGGGTGGCGATCGAACTCGTCGAGCGCGACCCGCCACAGGTCGTAGCGGTACGAGCCGAGCGTGAGCAGGTGGGTGCTCGTGTTCTCGTGTGCAGGGACGTGCTTGAAGGCGCGCCACTTGTCCTGGGCGAAGCCGACGGGATGATCGACCCTCGCGAAGAACGCGACGGTTCCCACCAGGAGCATCACGCAGAAGAGGGAGAGCGTGACGATGCCGACGCCGCGGCGGGCGCGGCGACTGAGCTCGATGCGGCGGTCGGCAGCCGCGTAGACGAGTCCGAGCGCCGCGGCGGCGGCCGTCACGAGCAGAAGCGCCGCGCCGCCGCGCCGGACCGCCTCGACCAGCTGCTCGTCGGCGCTGGCGCGGAAGGGCGCCGTCAGGGGTCGAGAGGCCGCCGTCGTCAAACCCGCCGCCAGGAGCGTCGGCGCGAGCAGGCGCAGGCGCAGCGGCGATAGCAGGAGCAGGAGCACCGCGGAGGCGCCGATCCCGAGGGCGCCGCCCTTGCTCTGGGTTAGCAGCCACGCCGCCGCCGTCGCCGCGGCGGCAGCGAGCGCGAACGACCGCCCGATCAGCGAACCGTCGCGACGCGCCGCCAGCACGATCGCCGGCCAGAAGCCGACCAGGAAGACAGCGGCGAGGGCGTTCGGGTACGAGATCGGGAACGAGAGCCGGCCGCTGTAGTAGTGGTCTGCCTGGTCGGTGCCGAAGCGGAGAACCGCAGAGGCGGCGATCGCCACGACCCCGGATCCCGCTGCGACGGCCGCTGCGGCCGTAATCCGATCGCCCGCACTGCGCAGGGTGACGAGCGGGACAAGGAGGACGATCGCATAGAAGGCCGTCAGGAGCGCCTCGTCGCGGGCAAGCGACGGAAGTGCCGACCACGAGAGCGAGATCGCGACCCAGCCTGCGAGTGCGAGAAGCGCTCCAATGGCCCCGAGCTCCGCGCCGGTGGGGCGGCCCACCCCTCCGACCGCGACAACGACCGCGAGGAGCAGTCCCGCGAGGACGGCGTAGAGCAGCCAGTCTGAGGCGGCGATGCTTCCTGTCTCGATCCACGCGAGGGCGCATGCGGCGACGACGAGTGCGGCCGTCGGTGCGATCCGCGCCACGGCTTCGCCCCGAACAGACTCGGCGTTTCGACTGTTCACTCCGTGGCCGCCTCTGCGGGATCTAAGCATTGGGTGCGGATTGCGAGCGGTCCTTCACCAGCGCAGGCAAGCTTGCGGGGCGTCGCCGACGGCGCGGCGACGAGCTCGTCGGTACTCGCTTGCGTGGCCGCGAAGGTATGCCGCATGTCCTTCCGGGAAGAAACCGCCTCGTGACGCGTCCGGGGTGGTGAGTCGCCGGTTCCCGGCGAGAAACGGCCCTTGCGCAACCGGCCGAATGAGTCTACGTTTTGATCGGGAGCGGAAGTCGAGTTTGTAAGGCTTTTGCAAACAGTGTTTTCCGGCGTGTCGGCGTGGGACTAGGCGCCTATCGACGGATATGGCATTGTGGGTTCGGGGGTAACGAGGAGGAGGGAGAGCATGAGGAAGCGATGGATGATCAGGGGGGTGAGCCTCGCGGCGGTGTTGTCGCTTGCGGGCGCCCCCGCAGCGCTCGGCGCGACGCCGCAGCGCATCTACCGGGACTATGCCGACAACGGTCGGCTCGACCAGCATTACTCGAAGGCTGATCTTCAGCGCGCGCAGAAGGACGCGGCGCTCCAGGGCTACCCGAAGGTGGGCGTGCAAGGGGTGATCGAGCAGGCGCTCGGGGCCCAGGCCGTCAAGCCGAAGGGCGGGCTCCCGTTCACGGGTCTCGACCTCGCCCTGATGGCCGCCGGCGGCGCGGTGCTGCTCGCAGCGGGCACCGGATTGCGTCGAGTCGCACGGGCGAAAAAGTAACCGGTCCCTGCGGCTAACCGATACCGGACGACGCTCGGAGCAGCGCGATGGCGACGCGACCGCTAACCACGGCTGAGGCCTTTCCGGCTTTCGAGCCCCTCGGGGGCTCGCAGCGGCATGGCCTCGGCTGGCGCAGCCTAATCGGCTCGTGGACACGAGGTGCCCTCCTTCTCGATGCCGCGATGCTCGCCGCCGGCGCGCTTGCGACGCAGCTCGGAGCCTCGGACGCAGGCGTTCCCCGGCTGCCCGTCGTCTGGCTGATCGCCTACCCGGCGCTCGTGCTCCTCCTCCTCCGTTTCCGGGGAATGTACGACTGGCACATCAGGCTCCAGGCCCTCGACGACGTGCGCTCGGTTCTCACGACCACGGCGCTTGCGGCCATGGTCCTGCTCACCCTTCGGTTCGTTCTCGCCGGCAACGTCGACGACCTTGCCGCCCAGACGTTGCGCCTCTGGTCCTTCGCCGCGTTCTATGTCGGCGCCGGCCGGATCGCGTTGGACTGGGCGCAGCTACAGGCGCGGCGGGAGCGCGAACTCTCGAGGCCGACGCTGATCGTGGGTGCCGGCACCGTGGGCCGCCTGGCGGCACAGCGTCTACTCGACCACCCGGAGTTCGGACTCCGGCCGGTCGGATTTGTCGACAAGGAGCCGCTCGACGAGCCGGGGCTGCCTGTGCCGGTACTGGGAGCGAGCTGGGATCTCGAGCGCCTGATCGAGCAGCACAGCGTCGAGCACGTCGTCGTCACCTTCTCGACGGCACCGAGTGAAGTGCTCCTGCGCGAGGCGCGGCGCTGCGAGGAGCTCGGTGTCGGCGTCTCGCTCGTCCCGCGGCTGTTCGAGCGGGTGACCGAGCGGCTCTCCGTCGATCACATCGGCGGCCTCCCGCTTATCTCCGTGCGACGAACCGATCCGAAAGGCTGGCAGTTCACGGTCAAGCACATGGTCGACAGGATCGTCGCCACGAGCATGTTGCTCGTGAGCCTGCCCGTGTTCCTACTGCTCTGTCTCGGCACCTGGGTCTCGGTCGGACGGCCCATCTTCTTCCGCCAGCCGCGGTTCGGCCGCGACGGGCGCGAGTTCGCAATGCTCAAGTTCCGCTCGATGCGGGCGTCCGCCGAGCCCGTGATGCTTCCCGATCTTCCCGCCGACACGGCTCCGGGGGGAGTCGAGGGCGACGACCGCCGCACGCGCTTCGGCACGTTCCTCCGCCGCACGTCGCTCGACGAGCTGCCACAGCTGTTGAACGTCATCAAGGGCCAGATGAGCCTGATCGGGCCGCGACCGGAGCGCCCCGACTTCGTCCGCCTCTTCGAACACAACGTTCACCGCTACGGCGACCGCCACCGAGTCAAGTCGGGGATCACCGGTTGGGCGCAAGTGCACGGTCTGCGCGGAAAGACCTCGCTCAGCGACCGCGTCGAGTGGGACAACTACTACATCGAGAACTGGTCGCTCTGGCTCGATTTCAAGATCCTCGTGATGACGATCTGGGCGGTGGGCCGCTACTTCGCCCAGGCCGAGTAGCTCCGGTCATTCCTCGATCGGGGTCGCTCGAAGGAGTGATCTTCCGTATGCGCCCACTGCTGGATGCCGATTCACGGGACGAGCAGGAGTGCGGTCGCCGCCCGGCCGACGCCGAACGAGAAGGGAACCGTCGAGCCGGCCGCGGGCACACGACTCTCGGCCGGTTCGCGCGTCGAGCGGCCCGGAATTCGACGCAAGTTTCGAGCCAAAGAGCTACGGCTTCGAGACGCTCCGCCGGGGGATGCGCCACCCCCCGACCCCTTCGCTACGATACGCCCTCAGCGATTCCGCGGACCGCGGGGGAAGGCGTCACGTGTTCGAACGCTTCACGGAAAGAGCCCGTCAGGTCGTCGTCCTCGCCCAGGACGAAGCCCGGGCCCTGAAGCACAACTACATCGGCACGGAGCACATCCTGCTCGGGCTTCTGCGCGAGGAGGAAGGGCTCGCCGCACGCGTGCTCGAGTCCCTCGACATCACGGTCGAGGAGGTGCGCGCCCAGGTCGCGCGGATCGTCGGTCAGGGCGACGAGGTGACGACGGGCCAGATCCCGTTCACCCCGCGCGCGAAGAAGGTGCTCGAACTGGCGCTGCGCGAGGCGCTCTCCCTCGGCCACAACTACATCGGCACCGAGCACATCCTGCTCGGTCTCGTGCGTGAGAACGAGGGCGTCGCCGCTCGGATCCTGCTCGACTTCGACGCCGACGCCGAGAAGATCCGCAACGAGATCATCCGCATGCTCTCCGGCCCCGGCCGGCGGCAGCAGGGCGGGCCCGGCGGAGGGCCCGGCGAGAAGTCGAAGAGCTCGAAGCTGCTCGACCAGTTCGGCCGCAACCTGACCAAGCTCGCCGCCGAGAGCAAGCTCGACCCCGTCGTCGGGCGGCAGACCGAGATCGAGCGCGTGATGCAGATCCTGTCGCGCCGGACGAAGAACAACCCCGTGCTGATCGGCGAGCCGGGCGTCGGCAAGACCGCCGTCGTCGAAGGGCTCGCCGCCCGCATCTCCTCGAATCAGGTGCCGGAGCTGTTGAAGGGCAAGCAGATCTACACGCTCGACCTGGCCGCGCTGGTGGCCGGATCGAAGTACCGCGGCGAGTTCGAGGAGCGCCTGAAGAAGGTGATGAAGGAGATCACCCAGCGCGGCGACATCATCCTGTTCATCGACGAGCTCCACAACCTCGTCGGTGCGGGCGCGGCCGAGGGCGCGATCGACGCGGCCTCGATCCTGAAGCCGGCCCTGGCGCGCGGCGAGCTCCAGACGATCGGCGCCACGACGCTCGACGAGTACCGCAAGTACCTCGAGCGCGACGCGGCCTTGGAGCGGCGCTTCCAGCAGATCCGGGTGGACGAGCCGTCGGTCGACGACACCGTCCAGATCCTGCGCGGCCTGCGCGACCGCTACGAGGCGCACCACCGCTGCAAGATCTCCGACGACGCGCTCGGCTCGGCCGCGATCCTCTCCGACCGCTACATCCAGGACCGCCATCTGCCCGACAAGGCGATCGACCTGATCGACGAGGCGGCCTCGCGCATGCGGATCAAGACGATGAGCGCGCCGCCACGCTACCGCGAGCTCGAGGACGAGATCGAGAAGGTGCGCAAGGACAAGGAGGCCTCGATCGAGGCGCAGGAGTTCGAGAAGGCCGCGTCGCTGCGCGACAAGGAGCGCAAGCTGACGCAGAAGAAGCGCGAGCTCGAGGACAACTGGCGCGCCGAGGAGGGATCCGGGGAGCAGCCCGAGATCGGCGAGGAAGAGATCGCCGACATCGTCTCGATGTGGACTGGGATCCCGGTCTTCAAGCTGACCGAGGCCGAGTCGCAGAAGCTGATCCGGATGGAAGACGAGCTGCACAAGCGCGTGATCGGCCAGGAGGAGGCGATCGTCGCCGTCTCCAAGTCGATCCGTCGCGCCCGCGCGGGAATCAAGGACCCGAAGCGCCCGACCGGCTCGTTCATCTTCCTCGGTCCCTCCGGCGTCGGCAAGACGGAGCTGGCGCGCACGCTCGCCGAGTTCCTGTTCGGCGACGAGGACGCGATGATCCAGGTGGACATGTCGGAGTACATGGAGAAGCACTCCGTGTCCCGGCTCGTCGGCTCCCCGCCCGGCTACATCGGCTACGACGAGGGCGGCCAGCTCACCGAGGCCGTTCGCCGCAAGCCGTATTCGGTCGTCCTCCTCGACGAGATCGAGAAGGCCCACCCGGACGTCTTCAACATCCTCCTCCAGATCCTCGAGGACGGGAAGCTGACCGACGCCCAGGGGCGCAAGGTCGACTTCCGCAACACGATCGTGATCATGACCTCGAACATCGGCGCCTCGACGATCTCGAAGAACCAGACGCTCG
>WNGF01011211.1_pt1 | contig 12994 bp, 14 predicted proteins | sample 5400641 | NCBI WGS metagenome assembly WNGF01 (sample SAMN13153371, study PRJNA577476) | soil metagenome | isolation source: 80 cm soil or saprolite under grassland replicate 2 | place: USA:California | collected 2016-06-15
GTGGTTCTTGGCGTTCAGGACCTCGTGTTTGATGCCGTGCCGCCGCAGCTCGTCGGAGAGCTGCTGGCTCTTCTCCACCGACGTCGTGCCGATGAGCACGGGCTGGCCGCGCTGATTGCGCTCCTTGACGTCCTGGATGACCGCGGCCCACTTCCCCTGCTCTGACGCGTAGACGAGATCGGGGTCATCTTTGCGCACCATTGGCCGGTGGGTCGGGATCTGCGTGACCTCGAGCTTGTAGACCTTGAAGAGCTCCTCGGCCTCCGTCGCGGCCGTACCGGTCATGCCGGCGAGCTTCTCGTACATGCGGAAGTAGTTCTGGATCGTGATCGTCGCGAAGGTGCGCGTCTCGCGCTGGATCTTGACGCCTTCCTTCGCCTCGACGGCCTGGTGCAGTCCGTCGCTCCAGCGGCGACCGGGCATGAGGCGGCCGGTGAACTCGTCGACGATGATGACCTCACCGTCCTTGACGACGTACTCCTTGTCCTTCCGATACATCGCATGCGCCTTCAGCGCGTTGTCCATGAAGTGCACAGCCGTGACGTCGCCCTCGTACATGTTCTGTAGCCCGAGCATCTTCTCGGTCTTCGCGATGCCTTCCTCCGTCAGCGTCGTGGAGTGGAACTTCTCCTCGACGATGTAGTCCTTGTCGAGCTGCAGCTTCTTGGCGACCGACGCGAAGCGGTAGTACTGCTCGGACACGTCCTCGGCGGGCGAGCTGATGATGAGCGGCGTGCGGGCCTCGTCGATGAGGATCGAGTCCGCCTCGTCGACGATCGCGTAATAGAGGTCGCGCTGCACCATTCGCGCGAGGTCGTCGACCATGTTGTCGCGCAGGTAGTCGAAGCCGAACTCGCTGTTCTGGCCGTAGGTGATGTCGGCGAGGTATGCCTCGCGCCGCGTGACGTCGCGCCAATGCCGGTGACGCTCGTCGACCGCGTCGAGCACGACGCTGGGGTCGTAGATCGCGGACTTCTCGTGCGCGATGTACGCCACGCTCATGCCGAGGAGGTGATAGATCGGCGCCATCCAGCCGGCACCGGTCTTCGCGAGGTAGTCGTTCGTCGTGACGAGGTGGGCGCCGTGGCCGGCGAGCGCGTTCAGATACAGCGACGCCGAAGCGACCAGCGTCTTGCCCTCGCCGGTCTTCATCTCCGCGATGTGCCCCTTGTGGAGCGCCATCGCGCCCATGAGCTGCACGTCGAAGGGGCGCTGGCCGATCGTTCGTCGAGCTGCCTCGCGCACCGCGGCGAACGCCTCCGGCAGGATATCCTCGAGCGTCTCGCCCTTCGCAAGACGGTCGCGGAAATCCGACGTTCGCGCGCGCAGCGCGTCGTCGGAGAGCGCCTTCGTTCCGGCTTCGAGCGCGTTGACCTTGTCGACGACCTTCCTCAGTCGTCGGAGCTCGGCCTCGTTGGAATCGAAGATCCGGGTAAAAACGCTCAAACTTCGATGCTAGGTCACCGGCAGCGGCATCTGCGACCCGGGCGGATTGAAGAGCGCGCCGACTGACTCGCCCTCGTGGATGCGCCTGATCGCCTCCGCGAAGAGCGGGGCGACGGTGAGGACGCGCACCCTTTCGTTGTTGCGCACTGATGGCGGCATCGGGCAGGTATCCGTGGTGATGAGCTCGACGATGCCGCTCGCGGTCAGACGCTCCGCGGCGTTATCGCTGAACACGCCGTGGGTGGTCGCGGCCCAGATCTCGTTGACGCCGCGCTCCTGAAGGACCTTGATGGTATTGAGCATCGTCGTGCCGCGGTCGATCTCGTCGTCGATCACGATCGCGCGCTTGCGGTCGATGTCGCCGATCACGCCGACGATCTCGCTGCGGCCGCTGTTGTCGCGATGCGTCTTCTGCATGAACACGAGCGGGATGTCGAGCATCTCGCCGATGCGACGCGCCTGGTTCGCGTAACCGAGGTCCGGCACGATGAGCACGCATTGGTCCGGCGTGGGCTCGACGATCGTTCGCAGGTACTCCACCAGGAGATTGCGCGCCGACAGCTCGTCGCCGGGGATGCTGAAGAAGCCCTGGATCTGCATCTGGTGCATGTCCATGGTGAGAAAACGATTCGCGCCGGCGACCGCGATAAGGTCGGCGAGGAGGCGCGCCGTGATCGGCACACGCGGCTGGTCCTTCTTGTCGCTGCGGCCGTAGGCGTAGTACGGCATCACGGCGGTGATCCTTCCAGCCGAGGCGCGCTTGAACGCGTCGAGCATGATGAGGAGCTCCATGATCGCGTCGCTGACCGACGTGCCGGTGAGCGACTGCACGACGAAGACATCGTGTTCGCGTACGTTCTCGTTGACTTTCACGAAGATGTTGTCGTTCGCGAACTTGAAGACCTCGGCGGCGCCGAGCGGGATCTCCAGGGCACGACAGATGTCGCGAGCAAAGCTGGGATGAGCGTTGCCGGTGTAGACGGACAGGCCCCCGTACACGGCTCCCCTCCCGCTTGGTGGTTAGCAGGAGCGCCCCCTGCAACGAAAGTATACGGACGATACCCTCCCCTCGTGACCGCCGCGACGGGCCACCGCATCCGCTGGATCTTGGTCTGGCTGCTCATCGCGGCGTGGTTCGTCGCGCTCGCGCTGAATATCGCCGGCAACCTCGTGCACCTCCTGCTGCTCGGCGCGATCGGGATCCTCGTCTACGAGCTCCTGGTGGAAGACGACTACCGGGGGGCTTCGCCCACCGAGAACCCCCCACGTTGACCCAGCGCTCCACCGAGAACCCCGCGCACTGATTCAGCGTGCGGCGTGCACGCGTTCGCCCGCGAGGAATCGCTCGTGAGGCAGCGAAGCGGCCTCGATCATCGCCGCGGTCTTGTCGAGCGGGGCGAGCGGCCCATGCGTGTCCGACCCGACCGAGAATCGCGCCCCCATCCTTTTCGCGCGCTCGAGGAACCGCTGGTGCGGGACGCCGTACGCCTCGTTGACCTCGATCGCGACATCGGCGTCGAGGCAAAGCTGGATGAGCTGTTCCTGCCACTCCGCGGGATACGCGCGCTCGGAGTCTCCGAGGGCCGCGAGCGGCGACATCGTGCCGTGGCCGAGGATGTCGATCCCATCGCGCTCGAAGCCCTCGCGCACCACCTCGAGCATGCGTTCGCGGATGCGACGCGCGAGCGCACCGTCAGTGAAGCGCTCGCGCTCGGAGAATGACGCGAGCTTCCCCTTGAGGAAGGCGCCCGCCTCGTCGAACGGGATGCGCACGCCGTCGACCTCGAGCTGGTGCAGCGCGCCGATCATGTAATGGAGCGACGCGCGCGTCGTTGGTCGGAGCGGCGGCGCGACGCCGAGGTCGTACTCGAGCCCCACCCGCAGTCCGAGCCGCGCCGCGTCGTCGAGATAACGCAGCACATCGTCGTCGTCACGCATCTTCCCCGGCCACGGGAAGTGATCCGATATGCCATGTGGCCGCACCGACACCGTGCTCGCGCGCCCCGCAAGCGAGACCGTGCCGTCGGAGCGCTCGGTGTGGATGTGGTGATCGAACAACCTCATGGTTCCGGGTGGCCGGCCCACGCCGCTTCGACGAGCGTCCACAGCACGCCGGACACGAGGGTGTGGCCCCCCAGTAACAGAGGGAACGGGGCAGCGAGCGCCGCCGCCGTGAACGCTCGCAGCTTGCTGTCGGCCAACGAGTCCGCACGGAAGAGGTCGGACGCGAAACGGTCCTGCGCGGGCGGCTGCCAGCCGAGGTGCGCGAAGAGCACACGCGTGTCGAAGAGCATCCCGTCGCCGAGCTCACCCAGGCGCGCGAAGAACGCTTCAGGGCCGATCTCGCGGTAGAGGAAGCCGAGCGCCGTACGCGCCTCGCCGGAGATGTCTCGCCCAGCGGCCTGCATGCCGCGCTCTTCGGCGAGCATGCGTACCCGGCAGGCCGTCTGGGATTCGAGATAGGACCACACCGGCGCACCGACCCGACCCGCGACGATGAGCTCGCGCTCCGGTGTCGTCACGAGTCGCATGAGCGCGTCGATCCGCGCGCCGAGCTCGCTGTCCCAGGTATCGAGCGCCTGCAGCTGCGGCGGGCATGCCGGGTGCCGCTTCAGGACCGCGGCATCGGCTGGGGTGTCGACATCGAGCAGGGTCGCGGCGGAGCGTTCCAGCTGGCGTGAGGAGAGGCCTCCCTGTTGGTGCAGCCGGCGCGGCAGAGGATTGTCGGTGGCCGGGAGATCGATGACGGTAAGAGCGGATGCCGGCGTGAAAGCGACGAGGTCGGCCGAGTAGTAGTTGTTCGAGAGCACCAAGGCTTCGCCGGCGTCGATCTCCTCGCGTAGCCGCGTGAGCTCGGCCGTGCTCATGAGCGCACCCGCGCCCGCGCCGATCGTCGCCATCCGCTCGAGCCCGCGTGCGCGAGAGAGCGCGAGGAGCTCTTCGCCGAAGTGGAAGGGATCGGTACGCGGCGAGACGACATCCGCGCCCTCGCGCCGGAACGCGTCACGCGCCTCGGCGTCGGCGCTCACAGCGAGGAGTGGAGCGAAGCCGGCTTCGCCCGCGCGGGAGAGGACCATGGCGCCGATCGCGATCTTGATCGAATCGAGCCGCCCCTCGATCTCGGATGTCCCGCCGCGGCCGAAGAAGACGATGAACGCCGTCGTCACCGACGGGACGGTAAAACCGACTCCACCCGCAGCAGGAAGAGCAGGGCAAGAGCGCTGAGTCCCACCGCGACGATCACCTTGACGCCCCCCTCGGGAACGCTGCGGAGAACGAAGAGCCACTGCGGATCGCTCCAGTCCAGCAGGCGCGCCGGGTCAACGTTGATGTTCGTCGGGTGCAGGTCCCAGGTGTTCTGGTCGTACACGAAGGCCGCGGCCTGGAAGATGATCAGCGACCACGCGGCGCAGATCCCGAACACGATGCGCGCGGGCCAGCGCGCGAGGAGCCCGTGTCCGATCCCCCACGCGAGCAATAGGAACAGCGCCGGCGCGAGATCGTCGAGGAAGCGCGGACCGAACACTCGCCCGCCCCACCACTCCGCGTACGTCGAGTACAGGATGGCCGTCGCGGCCCAGGCGTACGCGAGCGAGAGGAGCCGCAGCTCGAGGTGATCGCGACTGGGCTTGATCAGCACGATCGTGGCGAACGCAAAGAGTATGTACGGCTCGTACACGAAGAGTCCGCGGCTCGGCGAGAGCAGGATGCCGTATAGGCCGATGAGCGGCGATGTATCGAACGGCTTCGTGCCGTAGCCCTGCTCGAGTGGGTTGCCGAACGCGTAGGCGTGGTACACGAGGAGCGGGAGGACGCCGATCGCCGCGCCGATGATCGCGAGGACGGTCGCTCGGATGCGCGCGGCCGGGACGAATGGGACGAGCATCGCCGTCGTCTGCCGAACGACGGTGCCAAAGCCGAGCGCCACGCCCGCGGCGAATTCACGCCATAGCGCGACCGGTCGCGTGAGGAACACAAGCCACAGCGCGATCGCGATGGCAAGATGCACGCCGGCGTGCTGCCAGAGCGCCTGCGACGCGATGGTGCGCACGCTCGTTCCGAAGAAATAGAGCAGCACGAGCGCGAGCGACCAGCGCTCGCTCGCGAAGCGGCGCATCACCGACCACAGGAAGAGCGTCGCGATCACCTCGGTCGCGGCCGCGGCAACATGACCGACGCGCACGAGGAGCCCGAGGTTCAGCGCATCCGCGCCCGCGAGCACGAACGGCAGGAAGAACGGGAACGCGAGGAACGCGATACCCGGTGGGAAGATCGAACACACGTGGTCGTTCGGCCCCGGCGGCGGTGGGCCGCCCGGGCTGCGAGTCGCTCCCGAAGGTTCGGTCGCGGTCGACTCGCCGCAGGCGCGGAAGAAGTACGCCTCTGAGTCCAGCTTGTTGGTGAGCCTGGTCCCGGTATTCGCCGCATTCGCCAGGGGGTCGCGTTCGGCGGGACGGAATACGAACTCGTCGTAATCGAGGTTGCCCTCCTGGACGACGGTCCAGGCGAACAGGGCGTTGGGCAGAACGTCGGGGGACCAGACGTCGTTCAGGTTCGCGAAGGCGAGGACGAACAGCAGCAGTCCGCGCATCTGCCACCGCGCCACACCGACCGACTCCTCGACCGGGGGGGTTCTCGGGGGGCGCAGCCCCCCGGTGGTCGTCATGCGTCGAGCGCGACGACGTACGACCGCACGACGCGGGCTCCAGCCGCTCGCAGCGCACCTGTCGCCGCGGCGAGCGTCGCGCCGGTCGTGGCGACGTCGTCCACCAGGGCGACACGCGCCCCGCGCAGCGCACCCGCCTCGGCGACGTACGCACCACGCAGGTTCTCGGCACGCGCGGCACGGTCGAGCGCGATCTGCGGCACTGCGGGGCGGATTCTGCGGAGCGGGACCCGCAGCGGTAAAGCGGTGCGCCCCCCGACGACAGCCGCGAGCAGCCAGGCCTGGTCGTAGCCGCGCGAGCGCGCGCGCTCGTGGTGGAGCACCGCGGGCACGACGACGTCGAGCGCGACGCCGGTCGCAAGGTCGCTCGCGACACACGCCGCCACCAGCTCGCCGAGCTCGTTCGCGAGCGCGCGCTCACCGCCGTACTTGAAGCGGTGGATCGCCTCGCGGAGCGCGCCCCCGTAGGTGCCGGCTGCGGTGACGCGACCCTGGCGGACGGGCTCGCAGAGGTCGCGGCAGGCCAGGCACAGCCAGGTGCCGGCGGCGCCGCATCCGGCGCACCGCGGCGCGAGGAGCAGGTCGAGCGCGGCGTCCGCTGCCGCTTTGGAGTTCACGCGGGCTCGAAGACGAGTTCGTCGCCGACTTGCGTGCGCGTCTCGGAGGCGGTATCGGTGGGCAGTTCGATGACCTCCGCGGCTCCTCGGGCCGCGATCGCGATGCGCCACGGAGGCAACCGCGCGGCGACCCGCACGACTCGGCCGGCGCGGTCGACGAACACGGCATCGATCGCGAAGCGCATGAAGAGCATGGTGATCGAGGACGTCTTCGTGATCCGCAGACCCTCGCCGGCGCTCAGGCTAGACCGAGGGAGTAGGCCGAGTCCGCGCGACAGGAAGGAATCGGCCACACGGCAGTCCGAAGCGAGGACCGTGCCCTTGGTGATGTTCCGGACGCGAAGGCGCGAGGCTCGGACCTAGATGGACGCGCAGGACGACATCGCGGAAAGAGCGGCGGGCGCCAGGATGACGATGAACAGTGACGGGAAGATGCAGCCGACCGTCGGAAGCATGATCAGGATCGGGGCGCGTGCGGCCTTCTGTTCAGCACGCTGGCGCCGGTCCTGACGGAGCTGTTCGGACTGGATCCGCAGCACTTTCGACATCGACACGCCGAGCTGGTCGGCCTGGATGATCGCCGAAATGAAGTTCTGGAGCTCTTTTACCTCGACGCGCTCGTTGATGCCGCGCAGCGCCTCTTGACGCGACTTGCCGATCCGTTGCTCGCTGGACGCGCGCTTGAACTCCTCGGTGAGCGGGCCCTTCAGCTTTTCGGTGACTTTGACGAGCGCGGCGTCGAAGCCGAGACCGGCCTCGACGGAGATCGTGAGCAGGTCGAGCGCGTCGGGGAGCTGCTCGATGATGGCGTTCGCGCGGCCGCCCGCCTTGCTCGAGAGGTAAAAGTCAGGAAGCAGGAAGCCGAGGATGATGCCGACGACGAGCCCGATGAGCGTCTGCAGCGGATCGCCCGTGATGGCGTTGACCAGACCGGACGCCAGCACGCCCACGACGATCGACGCAAAGCCCTTCACGCCGAGGAAGAACTCGGTGCTGGTCGTCTCCATACCCGCGCGCTTCAGTCGGAGCGAAAGGCCGCGGACCGTGTTCTGCGGATAGAAACGGCCGACGAGTCCAGAGAAGCCGGCGATGATCGGCTTCAGCATGCGCTCTGAGAGCGGGCGCTGCAGCTCGAGTTCCTCGAGGGTTCGCGGGCGCGCCGCGATCTGCTGGAGACGCGCCTGCACCGGGTCGAGCTGTGCCCCGATGATCATCGACAGGAAGACCACCAGGATGCCGAAGAACATGAGACCGGCGAAGACGAGAGGTTCCACCAATTACACCTTGATGTTCGTGATCTTTTGGATCGCGATGAAGCCGATGATCATCATCACGGCGCCCACGCCGAGCAGGATCTGGCCAAGGAGCTGAGTGAAGAGCGGCTGCATGAACTCGGGGTTGATGAGGTTCAGGGTGATCATGATGCCGATGGGCAGGAAGGCGACCAGGTAACCCGAGTAACGGCCCTGAGCCGTCAGTGTGTTGATCTCGCCCTTGATGCGAACGCGCTCGCGGATGGTGAAGGCGATCGTGTCGAGGATCTCGGCGAGGTTGCCACCCACCTGCTGCTGCACGCCGATGGCGGTGACCATGAGGTCCAGGTCGTCGCTCCGGATACGGCGCACCAGGTTCGACAGCGCCTCTTCCATCCCGAGACCGAGGTTGACCTCACGGACGACGCGGCCCATCTCCTCACCCATCGGATCGGGCGTCTCGCGCGAGACGAGCTCGATCGACTGAAGGAAGCTCGAGCCCGCGCGCAGCGAGTTCGATAGGAGCGTGATCGTGTCCGCGAGCTGCTTGTTGAAGGCCGAGAGGCGGCCGCCGATGCGCCGTCCGACCCAGAACCGCGGCACGAAGTATCCGAGGATCGCGCCGACGACACCGGAGAGCGGATCGCGTAGCAGGCCCAGCAGCAGGCCGAGTCCGACCGCGAGGCCGACGCGGATGCCGTAGTACTCAGCGACACGCAGCTTGAGGTTCGCGCGTGCGAGGTCGCGCTGCACGCGGATCTGGAAACGCTTGTCCTGGACGTCGCTCGACAGCGTCGCGAACGGGTCAACGAGGTTCCGCTGACGTGCCTCCCGCCTGCCGCCGGCCGTCTTGACATCGGACTTGCCCCCGGCGTAGCGCGCCATGCGCTCCTCGACCGAGCCGGCGCCGCCGCCGGAGAGCATCGTCGAGATACCCCAGAAGAAGAACAGCACACCGGCGAACATTCCGGCGGGAAGGGCGTACTCCATCTACCTGAGTCCGACGGACATATCGCCGAAGACGCCCTGCGGGAGCTTGATGCCGGCGGCCTCGAACTTCTCGCTGAACTTGGGGCGGATGCCGGTCGGGCGCAGACGGCCCTGGACCTTGCCCTCGACGTACCCCGTCTGCTCGAAGACGAAGACATCCTGGAGAACGATCTGCTCGCCCTCCATACCCTGCACCTCGGTGATGTTCGTGACCTTGCGCGAACCGTCCTTCAGACGCGAGATCTGCACGATGACGTCGAGGGCGCTCGCGATCTGCTCCTTGATGGCGCGCGCCGGTAGGTCGACGCCGGCCATGAGGCACATCGTCTCGAGCCTCGCGAGCATGTCGCGGGGGGAGTTCGCATGACCGGTCGACAGCGAGCCGTCGTGACCGGTGTTCATGGCCTGGAGCATCGAGAGCGCCTCACCGCCACGGATCTCACCGACGACGATGCGCTCGGGGCGCATACGGAGAGAGTTCTTCACCAGGTCCATGATCGTGACCGCGCCCTTGCCTTCGATGTTCGCGGCACGCGACTCGAGGCGGACCACGTGATCCTGGACCAGACGGAGCTCCGCCGCGTCCTCGATCGTGACGATCCGCTCATCTTCGGGAATGAAGCCCGACATGATGTTGAGGAGCGTCGTCTTACCGGAGCCCGTGCCACCGGAGATGAACATGTTGAGACGGGCTTCGACGCAGGCCCGGAGGAACTCCATCATCTCGGCGGTCGCGGTGCCGAACTTGATGTAGTCCTCCACGGTGATCCGGTACTTGGGGAACTTACGGATGGTCACCACGGGGCCGTTCAGCGCGAGCGGCGGGATGATGATGTTCACACGCGAGCCGTCCGGAAGACGCGCGTCCTCGTATGGCTTTGATTCGTCGACGCGTCGGCCGATGGGGGCGATGATGCGCTCGACGATCCGCATGACGTGCTCGTCGCTCTGGAAGGTCACGTCGGACAGCAGGAGCTTGCCCTTACGCTCGATGTAGCAGCGGAACGGGCCGTTGTCCGCGAGATCGAGGCGCGGATCGAGGTTATTGATGATCCGTGTCTGGAGCTTGATGCGCACGTCGCGGTTCGCGTCGCGCGCCGGCGAGGCACTCTGTGTGAGTGGTCCTTCGGCCGGTGGCTTCGGAGGTCCGCCCGGCGGCGGCGGGGCGCCAGGCGCCTGAGGCGCAGCGGGCTGCCCGGCTGGACGCTGACCTTCGATGCGCCTAAGCAGTGACATCCCTCTAAGAAACCCTCATCTCCGGCTCCCGTTATGGCGGGCGCCTGCTCCCTCGGCTAATGGAGTCTACGTCCATCTACTCCGGATTTGGCCGCTCTTGTGGGGGATCAGAGCGGTGACGAATGACTGCCTAACGGGCTCCGAAGAGCTTGAGCCCCCCGCGCGCCGGCGCTTGCTTGCCCGTCGCGGCGGGGGCCGTCTCGGCTACGGCGACCCGCTGAGCCAGCGCGAAGATGTCTTTGGCGACCTGGCTGTCCCGGTGGCTGATGACAAAGGGCACGCCGCGGTTGACGGCGAGCACCAGGGTCCGGCCGTCGGAGACGATCGTGTGCGGGATCTTGCGGCCGAGGCTGGCCTCGACATCCGACGCCTTGATGCCGCCGGAGCTGTCGTTGCGGTTGGCGACGAGCTGCACCTTCGCCTCGTCGTAGCCGAGCTTCTCGACGACCTCCATGAAGACGCGGACGTTCTTCAGGCTGGTGATCTCGAGTGTCATGAGCGTCAGGATCACGTCGGCAACGTCGAGCATCGTGATCACCTGCTCCTGGAACGACGGCCACGTGTCCACGATGATGTAGGCGTATCGCTCGCGCAGCAGCTCCAGAACGTGCTTGATGTGCGCACCGGTGATGAGCTCGGTCGACTCCGGCGTCGGCGGGGCGAGCATCACTTTGATGCCGGTCGAGTGCTGCACCAGGATCGACTCGACGACATCGGAGTCGGCTGACTCGAACGACCCGATGAGGTCCGCGATCGTCTTCGCCTTCGGGCTCATGTTGAGGATCACGGCGATGTCGCCGAACGGCAGGCTGCCGTCGACCAGGACGACGGGCTTTCCCGTCAGCTGGTGCAGCGCGACCGCGAGGTTGGTGGAGATCGTCGTCCGGCCCACACCGCCCTTTGGCGAGAAGAACGTGATGATCTTGCCGGTCTCGCGTCCCGGCACCGCGGCGGCGGGCCCGCCGGGCGGGGCCACGGGCGCGACCGGCGCGTAGCGGGCTCGGCGCACCTTCTCCAGCTCGTGGACGTGGCGGATCGAGTTGATGAGCTCGTCGGCGGAGAACGGCTTCACCAGGAACTCGCGCGCGCCGGCGAGCATCGAGCGGCGCAAGTAATCCTGCTCGCCCTGGACGCTCATCATGATGATCGGCGACTCGGGGACGGTGTTCGAGATGATCTCGGTGGCCGTGATCCCGTCCATGTCCGGCATGTTGATGTCCATGAGGATCACGTGAGGCCGGTGCTGTTTGGCGAGGTTGACGGCCTCCTGCCCGCCACCGGCGGTGGCAGCGACCGCCATATCGGGCTCGAACCCGATCAGCTTGGCGAGGTTCTCTCGCGTGTCGGCGATGTCGTCGACGATGAGGATGCGGATCTTTTCGCCGTCAGCCAAGCGTCATCGCTCCCCTTTGCGGTGTTCGCGCGAGTCTAAACCGTCACCTGTACGTAGCCGGCCGCCTCGAGTGCAAGTGCGACCAGTCCGCCTAAACCGAGCGCGACGCCATACGGGATCGAGGACTTCATGATCCCCGCGAGCGTGTTCGGCGCGGCACCCGCGACCGGACGAGCCAGCTTTCGCCGCAAGATGAACCCGACGGCAAGGACGCCGCCGATGAGAGCACCATAGACGGCCGCAAAGAGAAGGAAATTGACGCCGCGCAGCGCACCGATCGCCATGAGGAGCTTGGCGTCGCCGGCCTTGAGGCCGCCCGCGGCGTAGAACGGATAGGAGATCGCGAAGGCGAGGATGAGCGCCGCGACGTGGTCGACGAGCCCGCCGGTGAAGAGACCGCCGGGTACGCCTTCAAACGCGCCGAACACGATCCCCGCGAGCATCGCTGGATAGGTGAACACGTTGGGGATGCGGAGGAAGCGGAAGTCGGTGTACATGACGGCAAGAAGCAGCGCCGTCAGCACGACGTTCTCGATGGCTCTTAGAGCCTCGAAGCTCGCTGTCAAAAACGCTCCACCCTCCGGAGATGATGAGCGGCGCCGCTACCGGCGCCGCTCATACCGTACACGCGGGGGTCGCTAGGTGAGGTTGTTGCCGATGTTGCTGAAGATGTTCTGGATCTGGCCTCGCAGGAAGACCATCGCGACGATGACGGCGATGGCGATGACTGCGATGATGAGCGCGTACTCGACGAGGCCCTGGCCTTCGTCTTCACGGATGAATGTCAGCATGTAACTCCCCCCTTTCTCGTTGTGCGTGGCGTGAGTGTGCCTGCCCGGGCGTACAGCCAGCCAGTAGGAAGGTCGTACTAGGAACCTTTTGCCAGCGAATCTAGACTGCGGGCCGAGGAAGGAGGTCCATGTCTATGGCTGCTGAAGCGACGGCGGTCGCGGTAACCACGAACAAAGCTGGCTTCTGGGTCCGAACATTCGCGTACCTCATCGATGCGATCGGTATCGGAATCGTTTCCGGGATCCTCGCCTCGATGACCGGCGGTGGTCCCACCGGCACCACATCGAACGGCCTGAGCTTTCTCATCGGCCTCGCGTACTTCTGCTACTTCTGGTCGGCGCAGGGCGGTGGGCAGACGCTCGGCATGCGCGTGCTCAATTTGAAAGTCGTACGCACCGATGGGTCCGCACTCACGCTCACACAGGCATTGATCCGTTACGTCGGGCTCGTCGTGTCATTCATCTGCTTAGCCATCGGCGTCATCTGGGTCGCCTTCGACGCTGACAAGCAGGGCTGGCACGACAAGATCGCGGGCACCTACGTCATCCGGACCTAACCACCCTTAGAACTGCTCGCACGAGGTCGCGACGCGGACGTGTAC
>WNGF01007620.1_pt1 | contig 12993 bp, 9 predicted proteins | sample 5400641 | NCBI WGS metagenome assembly WNGF01 (sample SAMN13153371, study PRJNA577476) | soil metagenome | isolation source: 80 cm soil or saprolite under grassland replicate 2 | place: USA:California | collected 2016-06-15
GGCCTCGCTCCAGGCATCCAGAGTGAACCACGGCCGTACCAGACTTGCGCGTTCGATGAACAGCATCAGCGCGTCGTCTTCGTCGAGTGGCGGCAACTGCCACACGACCTCGCCAGGCACCCCGAGGGGCTCGCGACTCGTGGTCAGCACCGTCAGCTCCGGACACGAGCGCAACAGCGCATCGACGACAGCCGCTGCGCCTCGGAGCACCTGGTCGCAGTTGTCGAGGCACACGAGTACGCGACGGTCGCGCACCTGCGCGATCAGCGACCGCAGCGCACCGCGCGTCGGCTCCACGAGCAAACCCATGGTCGAGACGACTTCCTCGGCGACATTGGCCGGGCCGGTGAGTGAGGCAAGTTCGACCCACCACACACCATCCGCCCAATCGTCGGCCTGTTGGGCAGCGACCTGCGCCGCGAGTCTGGACTTACCCCCGCCGCCGACGCCGGTGAGCGTCACCAGGCGCGACTCGCGCAGCAGCGCGCGGACCGCCGCCAACTCGGCATCACGCCCGATGAAGCCAGTGAGATGCACTGGCAGGTTGTTCGGCACGCGATCCAGCGACCGTGGCGCGACATCGGCGCTATCGGCGAGCCTGAACACGCGGATCGGCGGCGAAAGGTCACGCAGCCTATGTACGCCCAGGTCAACGAGAAGTGTGTCCGACGGAAGATCCGCAACGGCCATCGCCGAGACCAGCGTCTGGCCAGGATTGGCAATGCCGCACAGGTGCGCTGCCGTTCTTATCGCTGGGCCGATGTAGCGTCCGTCGGCGCGCACGCGTGCAGGCCCCGTATGTAGGGCCATCGGCAGTTCGCGCTCGGATCGACGCAGTTCCAGGGCGGACGCGAGCGCCGCCGCTGGAGTTTCGAACACGCGAACATCCGCGTCGACTACCAGGAAAGCTAACGTGCCCGTCGGCAGGATCGACGCCCGCGGTTCTGACATGCCCGCGTCAGTCTGCCAGGGTCGCGCTGAGATCAGCCACCTGGCCGATGTCCTGACCAGTGCAGCCTGCGAGCGTCCAGGGCATGGACAGCTTCGCGGACCTGCTTCAAGCGTGGAGCGATGCCGAACGCCGCGGCGCGCAGGCCGCGCTGGACGGCGTCCTGGCCGCAGACTTTCGCGGCGATGGGCCCCTCGGCTACGTGCTCGACCGCGAGGAGTGGCTGGCCAGGTATGACGCCCGCGCAGCGTTCTCCTGGCACCTCTCCGGACTTTATGTCGACCTCGACTCGGCTGTTGCGGTGGGCGTTCAAACGCTCGTCGCGCACGCGGGGGGCCTGGACGTCAGCGGCGAGGAATCTCGCGGGCATGTAGCTCGCTCTCGGGCGAAAGTCAGACGGGCGAGCTCCCTCGCAGGCTCGGGATGACAACTGGAAAACGGAGGAGCATGATGACATCACGTTCAACCTTGACCGAAACTCGCGCCGCCGCTGGACCGCTTGTCGTCTCAGTGGCCAACCCACGCTACTTCGCAGTCGAATCCGAACGGCAGGTGGTGTATCTGACGGGCTCGCACATCTGGAACAACTTCCATGATGGGCTTGGACCGGGCGCCAAATGCACTGGCACTCCGGAGCGGAACGACTACGCCGCGTACCTCGAGTTCCTGAAGCAGCACGGGCACAACTTCATCCGACTGTGGCGCTGGGAGCACTTCCAGTCGCAAGCCGCCGGCGGCGCATTCCACCTGTGCATGTCGCCGCAGCCCTGGCGGCGTAGTGGTCCCGGCGTCGCGCGTGATGGCGAGCCGAAGTTTGACCTGACGCAGTTCGACGACGATTATTTCGCGCGCTTACGCGAGCGCGTGATCGCCGCGGGCAATCAGGGGATCTATGTGGCGGTCATGCTGTTCGACGGTTGGGCGATGCATCTGTCGCCGCCACCGGACAACGTCGAAGGCCACCCATTTCACTCTGCCAATAACATCAACGACATCAGCGTCACGTCCATCGTCGACTACCAGGTATTACCGCTCGATGCGCGTATTCAGTCACTCCAGGAGGCGTACATCCGGAAGGTCGTCGATACCGTCCAGGACTTCCCCAACGTGCTGTACGAAGTGGCAAACGAGTCGTCCGGCGCCGACGCCGAGTCCGTGCAACTGCCCGACGGATCGTCCATTCCCACGCTGGTCGGCGACTCCACGCATTGGCAATACTGGGTGATCCGCATGCTCAAGCAGTACGAGCAGCAGATGGGTTACCAGAAGCACCCGATTGGCATGACCATGCAGTTCCCGGTCCCGGAGCAGAGCAAGGTCAACGAGCCGTTGTATGACAGCCCCGCCGATTGGATCTCGCCCGGCTTCGACGACGTGGTGCTGGGCATGCCGGACTCGCCGCGCAGTCGCTGGTACATCAACCCGCCCGCGAGCGACGGCCGCAAAGTCATCATCACCGACACGGATCACTACGCACCGGGCATGGGTGACGCACTGTGGGCCTGGAAGTCATTCGTCCGCGGCCACAATCCGATTCTGATGGACTTCGGCATCGTCGACGTCGTTCATCCGCTCGATCCGTCGTTGGGCGTGCCCTCGTACGAGTCGTTCGAAGCGGCGCGGTTTGCGATGGGTGATACGCTGCGCTTCGCCTCGCGGATCGGGCTCGTTGCCATGCAGCCTCACGACGAGCTCAGCTCCACGGGCTACGTGCTGGCCCAGCCCGGCACTGAATACCTGGTGCTTCAGCCTGAGCCCGGTTCATTCAGCGTGCGCCTGGAGCCTCGGCGGTATGACGCCGAGTGGTTCAATGTCAATGAACGCGTGTCTCCTGCGGCGGCGCCAGTGATCGTTGACCGCGCGCGCGATGTGACGTTTCAGCCGCCATTCGCGCCGGCTGTCTTGTACCTGAAAGGATCGGCCTGATGCGCAAACTCATTGTCAGCAATATCGTTTCGTTGGATGGCTACTACACGGGACCAGATAACAACGTCATGGTCCTGCCTATGGACGAGGCGTTCGACGCGTACAACGCGGAGCGGCTGCGCGCGGCGGACACGCTGCTCTTAGGCCGTAACACCTACGAGGGCTTCAAAGGCTTCTGGCCAGCGATGGCCGAGGATCCCAAGGCGCGCCCGGTGCACCGCGAGATCGCGCGGCTCGACAACACCATCGAGAAAGTCGTCGTATCGAATGGTCTGACGGCGGGCCAGACGGACCCGTGGCGCGCTACCACACGCATCGTTCGGCGCTCGGACGCTCATGCCGAGCTCGCGGCGCTGAAGCGCGGCGATGGCCGAGACATTCTCGTCTTCGGCAGTCGCACCATGTGGAACGATCTCCTGGCGCACGACCTCGTCGACGAGCTGCACCTGATGATCGGCGCTGCGATCGTCGGCAGTGGCACGCCTGTCTTCGCCGGTCAGTCCCCAGTAGCGCTGCAGCTGATCGACACGCGCACCTGGCCCGGCTCGGCCAACGTCCTGGTCCGCTACGCCGTCAGCCCGAAATCCTGAGCCGCGCCGCTGGTACGCGCCAGCACTGAAGCGTAACTATCCCCGCCGCGGGCGGAACCCCCTGAGGCCGCACCGCCCGCCCAGGCCACCCGGCTTCCCTCCATACCGCCGAAGGCGGAACCGCCTGTGGCATCGAGCGGCGGCGGCGTGCAGGTCAGCCGTCAGGCCTTGTTCTCCAGAATGATGTGCCCAACGGCAGTGTTCGACGCCGGCACGTGGTAAAAGCGATGGACTTCCTCCACGTCCGCGTCGAGCGCCCCGCGCATGATCAACCACATCACCATCTCGACACCTTCGGAGCCCGCCTCGCGCAGGTACTCCACGTGCGGCTTGCGGCTCAAACTGACTGGATCCTTCACGATCATGTCGAGAAGCCGGTTATCAAACTCACGATTGATCAGTCCCGCACGCGGCCCCTGCAGCTGGTGGGACATGCCGCCGGTCCCAAACACGACCACCTTGAGGTCGTCTTCAAATGACTCCACGGCTTTACGTATGGCCTTGCCCAGGTTGTAACAGCGATTCCCCGTGGGCGGCGGGTATTGCACCACGTTGACCGCCAGCGGAATCACCCGTACCGGCCACTCCGAGGGCTCGCCGAACATCAGCGACATGGGCACCGTCAGCCCGTGATCGACGTCCATCTGATTGACGATGGTGATGTCGAATTCGTCGAGGATCAGCGACTGCGCGATGTGCCAGGCCAGCTCCGGATGGCCTTTCACGGTTGGCACCGGCCGCGGGCCCCAGCCTTCGTCGGCGGGCTGGAACTCCGCCGCGCAGCCGAGCGCGAAGGTCGGGATCAGCTCCAGTGAGAATGCCGACGCGTGGTCGTTGTAGACCAGGATGACGACATCCGGTTTGAGGTCGGCGATCCACTTCTTCGATGGCTCGTAGCCCTGGAAGACGGGTATCCAGTACGGCTCGTGGCTGCGCTTGTTATCGATCGCCGCGCCGATGGCCGGCACATGTGAGGTGGCCACGCCGGCAACGATCTTAGCCACGATTGCCTGCCTCCCATTCCGACTTGAAGCGATTGCCCTCGGGCGTGCGACCACCCTTGAGCATCATCTCGGCATAATCCTGTTGGCTCATGCCCGTCATAGCCGCCGCCAGTTGCTGGAAGGACATGCCGTCGGTCGCGCCCAGCTTCGCCGTGAAGTAGATATTGCCGCCGAGCTCGATCATGCGGTTCCAGTCGCGATCCAGGATGGCCTGCTTTTGCTCAGGACTCATGTGCGGGAAGCGCTGCTCGAGGTACGTACGCTCGTCCGCCTTGAAGGCGGTGCGATTGTCGGCCTTCATGAGCGACATACAGAACTGATTGAGCCAGTACCCCTGACGCGAGCGCTGGGCATCGAAAACGGTCGTGCCCGGGATGTCGTCGTACTCGTGCATCGTCCCTCGCTTATAGCCCCCCGCGGCTTTGGCCTTCCAGTCTCAATGAGACGCGCCCACCACGAGCCGTCCTCGGGTGTTGTCATCGACAATGTCTAACTGTATGCCTGACGTCCTGGTCACGCGCCGTTTTCCTGAAGGATCGACACAACCTCTGCGGGCGGCTGGATTGGACATTCTGCAGTGGGAGCATGAGGACCCGATGTCGCGCGCCATCCTGCTCGGCAATGTCAAGAGCATCAAGGGCATGCTGGCCAGTATCACCGAGCGCCTCGATCAGGAGCTGCTGGATGCGGCGCCGTCGCTGCGGGTCGTCGCTGAGTATGGGGTCGGCTACGACAACATCGACGTCGGCGCCTGCTCAAGGCGCGGCATCGTCGTGTGCAATACGCCAGGTGTGCTCGCCGAGACAACGGCCGATCTCACCTGGGCGCTCATATTGGGCGCGAGCCGACGAATTGGCGACGGCATCGGGCACGTCAAGCAGGGCCGCTGGGGCGCCTGGAATCCGAACACACTGCTCGGCCAGGATGTGCACCATCGCACGCTGGGCATCGTCGGGCTGGGCGCGATCGGCTGGGAAGTCGCCAAACGGGCGCTCGGCTTCGACATGCGCGTGCTGTATATCAGCAAGCGGCCGCATCCTGAGCTCGAAGCACGCGCGCCCGTGACCCGCGTCGACCTGGACACGCTGCTGCGCGAAAGTGACTTCGTCAGCATCCACGTGGCGCTCTCGCCCGAGACGCGGCACTTGTTCTCGAGCGCTCAATTCAAGGCGATGAAGAAGAGCGCCTACCTGATCAACGTCGCCCGCGGCGCGGTGGTCGACCAGCACGCCCTGTACGACGCGTGCCACCGTGGCGAGATCGCCGGTGCCGCCCTGGACGTCACCGATCCGGAGCCGATGCCGGCCACCGATCCGTTGCTTAGCCTGCCCAATGTGCTCGTGGTCCCGCACATCGGCAGCGCGACGGTCGCCACGCGGGTGCGCATGGGCACGCTCGCGTCCGAGAACATCGCGGCCGTGCTCGCCGGCACCCGGCCACCGACGCCGGTCAATCCGGAGATTCTGGATTCGGCACTCGATCGACGTAGACCGTCTTCCACTGCGTGAAGAACTCGCGCGCGGCTTTGCCCTGCTCGCGCGACCCACTCGAGCTCTCCTGCATGCCGCCAAACGGAACGTGGAACTCGACGCCCGCGCTTTCCTGATTGACCTTGACCACTCCGGCATGGATCTCGTCCGCGAAACGCAGCGCGCGGCTGAGGTCGTTAGTGAACACGCTCGCCGAAAGGCCATAGCGCGTGTCGTTCGCCAGGCGCACGGCGTCGGCATACGAGCTGGCGGGCAGCAGCGCGGCGACCGGACCAAAGATCTCCTCGCGCACGACACGACTTTCGGGGCTCAGCTCCGACAGCACAGTCGGCCGGACGTAGTAGCCGTCGCCGAGATCTTCGGCGCGCCCGCCCCCGGCGAGTATCCGCGCGCCTTCCTGACGAGCCACGTCCAGGTACCCGCTGACGGTCTGCAACTGGTCGGCTGAGACCAGCGGACCGACCCGGGTGTCCGATTCGAGCGGATCGCCCAGCTTCCAGCTTGCGGCCAGCGCAGCGAGTCGGTCCTGGAATGGGCCGAGTACGGCATTGTGCACGATCACGCGACTCGTCGCGGTGCACTTCTGGCCCGCGCTCAAGAACGCTGCGCGCGCCACCTGCTCGGCCGCCAGGTCGAGGTTGGCGTCGTCGAGCACGACGGCCGGGTTCTTGCCGCCCAGCTCGAGCTGCACCTTCTTGCCGTGTTCGATGGCCTTGCGCTGCATCGCCCGCCCGACGCTGTTCGAGCCGGTGAACGTAATGGCCTGCACTGCGTCATGCGTAACCAGCACATCGCCGACTTCGGAGCCCTTGCCGAGCACCAGGTTGAGCACGCCCGCGGGCATGCCTGCGTCGACCAGCGCCTGGAGCAGGTGCACGGCAGTCAGCGGCACGAGCTCGGCCGGCTTCCAAACCACGCTGTTGCCGTAGGCCAGCGCCGGCGCGATCTTCCAGGCCGGAATGGCGATCGGGAAGTTCCACGGCGTGATTGCCGAGACGACACCAATTGGCTCGCGGCGAGCGTACAGGAACGTCGCGGCGGAGTGGCTGGGGTACGTCTCGCCGTCGGGTTCGAGCGTCTGACTGGCGTAATAGCGCAGGATCTGCACTGCGCGGCGCGTCTCGCCAATGCCCTCGGCGAGCGTCTTGCCCTCCTCACGGGTGAGGTCGCGGCCGACATCGGCGGCACGCGCCTCGAGCAGGTCCGCGGCTTTGCGCAGGATGTCACCACGGCCTGGGGCTGGCATCGCCCGCCAGGCCGGGAACGCGTGGCCGGCGGCTTCGACTGCCTCAGCGGCCAGTCCAGCGTCTGCCTGTAGGACGTCCGACACAGGGTCGGCAGGATGAGCGGGGTTCAGGTCGCGCGTCGGCCGACCGCCATCGCGCCAGGAGCCGCCGACGTAGGAGCGCAGTGCACCAGGCATGACGCAGGCCATTGTGCCAGACGCGCTCAGTGGGCGCGCTTCAGAGTCAACCGAGCCTGTCGATTGTTGTTATGTGAACTTTCCGGCCGCGCGCCGGCGACTACGGCCAGGGCTTCCATTTCGCCCGGCCAATGCCGGCCAGTGCCGTCAATGCCTGGCTGGATGACCAAACGCGACAAGTCGCCTGATCGTCCACCCGGCTCATGTGAAGAGTGTCACCGCGCCGGCTGCAACGACTGCTGTCGCCCAGACACGATCCAGATTCAGCCAGGCCTTGCGCAGCACGCCCAGGCCAAGCCGGTCATAGACGACGACTGCAACAACACCCATCGCCGCCAGCATCGCCAATGTGTGCACCGCAATGGCCACGCCGTCGGTGATAAGTGAGCCGGTGCTCGGATGGTCATGTGCAACGAACACTGGAAACAGCATCAGCCCAGCGCCATGCGCGGTGCTCATCAAGAACGACCACAACACCAGCTCGCGTGGACTGACGCGCAGTCCGACCCAACGTGGGTGCGAGCGTGGTTTCAAGAATTTGAAGGTGCCGAAGGCGATCAGCGACATGGCGCCGAACGCACGCAGCACATCCGGTGCTGCCACAAATTGCAGGCCGCTGACGGATAATACGACCAGGCCGACTGAGGCTTCGTGACCGAGCGCGATCAGCGGGAGGGCCCGCAGGACGGCGGACAGCCGCCCTTCCTGCAGGCCCAGGGCGACCGCGAAGAGCCAGCCCATTGCCGGGTTGATGCCGTGGTACAGGCCCAGCACAGCCAGCGTAGCGAGCCACGGCCACAGCTCGGGTGTGCTCAATGCGATGTCGCCCACGTCCGCACCTACCCGGTGAAGCAGTACGAGTCAGAGGATGCGTCGCCGCCCTCCAATCGAACCTGGTGCGGTCGCTCGCCCTCCGCGAAGCGCGGGAAGAATCGCTGGTCGAGCGTCATGCCGCCCTCGGGCTGCGTATCGAGCTTGGCCACCCAGCCCTTGATGCCGTCGGGATAGAACTGGGCGTCCCAGGATGCATACAGCGAGTTGCTGACGTACGCGCGCCGACCGTCGCGGCTGATCTCGACCATCTGCGGACCACCGTTCAGCGCCTCGCCGGGAAAGTTCGGGTGCGCGGCACGTGACACGATGCCACCCAACCGGACGCACCCGGTGAGTCGCGGATTGAACGGATCGCTGACGTCGTACTGTCGGAAGTCGCCCGTTCCCCAGCACGACACATAGAGATGGCGGTCGTCCAGGCTCAGGTTGATGTCGGTGATCAGTGGCGGCACGGCGCCGAATGGCTTGAGTGCTGGTGGGAGCAGGTCCGGATCCGCCGGCTCAGCCGGAATCTCGATCACCTTGCGCACGCCCCATTTGCCGTTCTCGCGGTACCAGGCGAAGATCGATGCCGACAGATCTTTGAGCGAGACGACGACGCCAACGAATCCGAATGTCTTGTTCGGGTCGTGCGACGGCCGGAGCTCGAGCACCATTTGCTGCTCGGCGCCAAGGTCGAGCGCCTGCGCGTGGCGACGGGTCTTCAGATCCCAGATGTGCAGGTGATGTCCGTACTTTCCGCCCAGCAGGAGCTCCGGATTGACGCCGTTTTCGACCATGTTGGGCGTGCCCCACTCGGAGGTGATCATCACGTCATGGCCGAGGTGCCACCAGAAGTCATAGGCGAGGTATTGCGGCCCGCGCTCCTTCTCCCACTTACCCTTGATCGACAGGTTCTCGTGGTCGAGCACGAAGATGCCGCCTGGTCCATCGCCGTTGGCGGCGCCGATGGCGTTGACGTAGATACCGTCTGGTCCGCAGTGGGTGGTGTGCGGGCGGCTGTAGCCGGTCTTGCGCGCAACTTCCTCCGGTTCGATCACCTTGACCAGGCGCGGCTGGCGCGCATCTGGTTTGGTGTCGAGCACGTGGATGCGCGACGAGCGCAGCCCTGGCACGAGCAAGTAGCGGCGCTCGACGTGCGGGTGCGGTGCGGTTGGACACAGCGCCGAGCTGCAGGCGTTCCAACCGAAATGGTGCAGCTCGTCGCCCACGTTGGGCATCGCCACGCGGCCTATGGTTTGGCCGTAAGTTGACGACGTCGGATCTACGTCGAGGGTGATGAGCGCGTCCGGTTTGGCGTGGCCGTTGCCATTGGCTGGTACGCCGATGGTCGCGACATAGGCGAGCGTCTCGGGCGGCGCAGCCATGGCCATGCCCGCGGATGGGTAAAACGTCGGGTCGGGGGTGAGTCGGGCCATGTGAATGACCTCTCCTTTGTTCGTACGTCGCGCAGCCTAGATACGGCTGCCGAATGCGGCATGGAGAGGACTACTCATCCGCGCTACTCATTCCGGACGGCAGCGGCCAGGCGGCTGACGGCCTCCGCCGCCTGGAACCGGGTGCGCATCTCGGGCGTAGGCAAGCGGCTGACGATGTGCTGGGCCGCGGTACTGGCTTCGCGCAACAGGTCGTCGTCGCCGTCGAGCGCTAGCAGCGCACTCGCGCTGCGTACGAACAACGCCGGATCGCCGACCGAACGCGCCACGCGGACTGCCTCGCGAAGGTCAGGCAGCGCCGCGTTGGTTCGCCCGAGACCTATCAGTCCGGAAGCACGTGTCACCAGTGCCAGCGCCTCATACTTGGGACGCCGGCCGCGGGCCTGTGCGAGCGCGCTGTTGGCCTCGCGAATCGCGCCCTCGACGTCGCCGCGGGCAAGTGCGAGCTCGGCGCGCGCCTGCGCCAATCGCAAGCTCCACAACCACGCATGCCAGGCACCGGCCCGGACAACCGCCTCGGCGACATCTTGCTCGAGCTGGTCTGCGCGGCTCAGATCGCCGCTGCGCGCCTGGTTCAGGAGCAGGTCGATGCTGGCGCTGATGAGCGCAGGCGGGAACTTGACCGAGCGAGCTACTTCGCATGCCTCCTGGGCGACCGCGACGTGACCTTCGTAGTCGAAGACGTCGAGGTGGAAGCCGGCCGACATGGCCGTTGCCCGCGCCAGGAACGGACCGATCCCATAGTCACGTGCGAAGCGCGCCGCCTCATTGAAAACCTGGGCCGCTTCGTCGTACGCCCCCGTACCCGCGAGGGCAAGTCCGAGCACTTGCAACGCAAAGATGGTCGAGTCGGTGTCGCCGGCCCCGCGCGCGATGTGCACTGCCTCGCGTCCACGCTCGATCGCGAGCGGAAAGCGGCCCGCCCAGCACAACGCGGTCGTACACAGCGGCAGGACGCTCGGCGCCAGCGCGACCTGCAGCTGCTGCGTCTGCACGACGGCATCCTGGTACTGGTCGATTGCTGAGGCAACATCGCCTTCGGAGCCAGTCGCCCACGCCAGCCAAAAGCGAGCATCGAGCACGAGGTCGGTACGTCCAACCGTGGTGGCAACGTCGAGCGCTTCGGTGGCGCGCCGGCGCAGCGCTGGTGTATCCATCGTCCAGTTGCACGCCATCGCGAGGTCGACCAGCACCTCCGCGCGACGTTCAACACGCTCGACCGGCACGCCGCCGAGCGCGGCCTCGAGCTCTCGGCGGGCGTCTGCCCACAGCGTCAGTCGCGTGAGCGCTCGTCCTCGGCGGGCCCGAAATTCGGGAATCAGATCCGCCCGTGCGGACCGTTCGGCAATCGCAAGCGCCTGCTCCAGCAGCGCTGCCTCCTCACGGTGGGCAGCCGCGCGTCCGGCGCGCTCCGCGGCACGCGCGAGATAGTCGAGCGCGCGCTCGTGCAGCTCGGCACTCACCGCATGGTGCGCCAGGAGGTCGAGCGTTTCCTCGATGCGTTCGCCGGCGCTCTCTTCGAGCCACTCGACGATGCGCGCATGCAACCGGCGCCGCTCCGAACGCGGCAGCAGGCGGTAGGCCATCTCCTGGATGAGGTCGTGCTTGAACGCGTACTCGCGCTGCCCGCCGAATCGAGACCGGGGCTGGGATCGGAGCAAGTCGCGTCGTTCGAGCGCCTCGAGCTGTTCGAAAATGTCGCCGCTGGCATCGAGTGCCGCCAGTCCCGCCTGCCAGACGTGCTTGCCGAATACGGCCGCGTGTTGCAGCGCCCGCTTCTCGTCGGCGGGCAGCGCATCCAGCCGGGCCGAGATCAGGGCACGCAGCGCGGACGGCACGCCACCCGCCTCACGGCCCTCCGCCAGCGCTGCGCACAGCTCCTCCACGAACAACGGATTCCCGCCGGCCATGCGACTGATCGGCTCCGCGCTCGACGTCGCGAGACCGCGTTCGCGACACAGCGCGTCGGCGAGCGTCAAGCCGGCTTCGCCGTCCAGCGGCTCGAGCAACAGCGACGTGAACGCGCGAATGCCGCCGCCCCACGTTGGCCGCTTCTCGAGCAGCTCTGGCCGTGCCTGGGTGACAATCAACAGCGGTGCGGTGAGGGTCCGCTCGGCGAGGTGCTCGAGCAGGCTGACCAGCGCCTCATCGGCCCAGTGCAGGTCCTCGATCAGCAGGCACACTGGCCGGCGCCGAGCCAGCGCCTCGAGAAAGCGTCGGACCGAGACGTGCATCGTGCGCTCGTCGGGTGGGCTGCCGACGCGATCGACATCGGTATCCAATCCGCTCAGCAGGGCCAGATGCCGTTCGATTTCAGTGACCGGAATCGTCTCGTGATCGGTGCTGCGCAGCGCGCTCGTGACGAGTTGGTGCAGCTTTGCGCGCGCCGCGTCCGCCGCGTCGTCCGGAGTGATGCCGGCCACCTCGAATAGCGCCATCGTCAGTGCCCGATACCCGACGGCTTCGCCGTATGGCAGGCAGCGCCCGTGCAGCACTTTGACGGTTGTCGACACCATCACCCGTCCCTCGAATTCGTGGACCAAGCGCGACTTGCCGATGCCCGGCTCGCCCAGCACGCTGACCAGCTGCGGCCGCTCCTCGCGCAGCACTTTGGCGAGCGCGCCGACCAGCACGTCCAGCTCGTGGTCGCGGCCGACGAACGGCGCATGACCGAGCGCTCGCGGGTGCGGGGCGGGCGCAATGTCGAGCGCCTCCCATGCCGACAGCGGCCTGCTCCAGTCGGGAGCCTGAACCGGCGGCACCGCTTGGTAGTGCACGTGCGGGTACGTTGCGCGATACGTCTGCTCGCCGACGAGCACCGCCGATGAAGGGCTGCCACCTGCCAGGCCGACGGCAACACTGACCGGCGCGCCACTCACCGAATAGTGCCGCTGCGCGTCAATGCCTTGCGCGCCAGCCAGCACCTCACCGGTGTCAATCCCAACCCGCACCTGGACGCGCGCGTCTGGGATCTCGCGCGGCAGCGTGAGCGGACAGTCTCGAATCGCCAGCCCCGCGCGCAGCGCACGCTCGGCGTCGTCCTCATGGGCGATCGGCGCACCGAACGCGGCCAGAACCGACTCTTCGGTACTGCGCAGGATCGTCCCGTCCAGGCGACTGATCTCGTCCGTGATGTATTCGGCGCAGCGATCGGTGAGGGCGCGCAGGTCCTCGGGATCGAGGCGCTCGGCGAGCGCGGCGAAGCCGCCGAGTTGCACGGCGAGCACGGTGACCCAACGCCGCTCGGCGGCGCGCGCCTCGGGCACGGCTTTCGGAGCGTCTGGAACGGGCGAAGGAGACTTGACATGCTCGGCAGGCTCGGCGATGGCCGAAGAGAGGTA